>WBZY01000047.1_pt1 | contig 156331 bp, 141 predicted proteins | sample 5204191 | NCBI WGS metagenome assembly WBZY01 (sample SAMN12344363, study PRJNA552823) | activated sludge metagenome | biome: Activated sludge suspended growth; feature: Anammox Sidestream; material: Wastewater; isolation source: activated sludge from anammox sidestream of wastewater treatment... | reverse complement strand
CTTCATATCGCGGCGTACTACGCCTTTCCTCAGTGCGTGAACATCCTGCTCGACGCCGGGGCGGACCTCAACGAGCAGACCTTGGACGATGGATACACCCCCTTGCACTGCGCGCTGCTCAAAGAGAACTCCCAAGATATCCAGACCGCCCGCATCCTTCTCGACCGGGGCGCGAGGCTCGACCTTGAAGACGTCTATAACCGCACAGTCGAGCAGATGGTTCGGCAGAAGCGCTATACCGCCGCGATCGAACTGATCGAGGAGTACAAGAAGAAGCGCTCGCCGCCCTGACGTGCTTGCGGTTCCAGCCCGTTTCTTGGCAAAGCGGAACCAAGGTCCGCGCCCTCGCCGCCTTGCTCGCGAGCCTCTACTCGGCCCGCCGACGAGCGACCCGTTCCCCGCGCGCCACAATACTCGACGCTGACCTCCACTGCGGGTCAGATACTCATGAGAAGCATCGATCGCCGTACGGCCAGGAAATCTGGGAGGCAGAGTTCCGGGCTTGGGACCCTGGGGAACGAGAAGGTATGATCCCACAGGCCGTTTGCCGGGGTGGCGGAATGGTAGACGCGGCGGTCTCAAAAACCGTTGAGGGAGACCTCGTGCGGGTTCGAGTCCCGCTCCCGGCACCATCCTTCTTTCAATCGAGGTCCTCCGTCAGAGTTCGAAGCGCGCCCTCCACATCCTGAATGTTCACCTCGATCACCGACAGCAGGTGCTCGACGCCGCTCGCGCGTCCCACCGGCGTCGATTCCACGATGCTCGAAAGCAGGCCGCGGCACTCTTGCAGGTCCGCCAGCGCGTCTTCCGCGGTCAAGGCGTACGATTCCCTCTTCTTCTCGTAGTTCTTGAATTGGACGGCCAGGTCGCTCCTGCTGGGGACGATGTCGGTGAGTTCGCTGACGATCGAGCCAGCGGAGTCGAGGTAGTCGATCACGTCGACGAGGGCTTCCTTGGTCTCTTCGGAGACTCCGCTTGACGCCGCAAGACCCCGCGCTTCGTCGAGCGAGGACTCGATCCCCGTCACCGACGCGGAGAACTGGAACGCCGCAGAGCGAAGCGACTCGAACAGCCTCTCCTCGGGCGTCGCGGGCGACTCCATCGAGGTCGGGGAGCTCGACGCGGGAGCCGAGACTCCGGCCTTCCTGGAATCCGAACCACAGCCCCCAAGCAGCAGTACCGAAACGACGCACATCCAGCGGGACATCACGGAGCAGAATGCTACCCGTTGACAGACAGCCCGGCGGGGGTCAGAATGGGACATGCTTACTGCTCTCGCGCCAGCGGCAATCTTGACCGCGCAAGCCGTCAATCCGCTTCAACTCCCCATCGGCCGACCCGGAACCCTCGAGGTCGGACTGGGAGAGATGCGTTCTACGATCACGGGCAAACTCGCAAGTCCCGACGACGTCGCGGCCGCCGCAGACGGGCATCGCTTCGTGTATTTGGGCGAATCTCACGACCGGGCGCGGCACCACGAAATGCAAGCCGCGATCGTCGAGGCTCTGGTTCGGCGGGGCCGGACTGTGATCGTTGGCTTCGAAATGTTCACGCGCCCGGTTCAAGACGAACTCAACCCGTGGACGCTCGGATGGCTGTCGGAAGACGAGTTCATCGAGCGGAGCCAGTGGAAGACGCAGTGGGGCTTCGACTACGGGCTCTACCGGCCGATCTTTGAGGCCGTGAGAAGGGACCGATTGCCGATGGTGGCGCTCAATGTCCCTCGTGATTGGGTGCGCGCGGTCGGCAGGGGCGGGCCTTCGGCGCTCACGCCCGAGCAGTCCTCGCAAGTTCCTCCGCTGTACTTGGCGAACTCCGACCATCGCAGCGTTTTCGAGGCTCTGATGGGAGGCCATCCGGTCTCGGGAACCCAGGGCGAGAACATCTACGCCGCGCAGGTGCTTTGGGACGAGGGGATGGCGGACACGGCGCTGAAGTACCTCGACCGCTTCCCCAAGAGCGCGTCAACGGTCTTCGTCGTGATTGCCGGCTCCGGGCACGTCATGTATGGACAGGGCATCAACTACCGAATTGACCGGCGAACCGGCGAACGAGGCGTTACGGTGATGATGGCGGAAGGCGAGGGACCGACCCGAGTCGCCCGAGGCATCGGCGAGTTCGTTTATGTCTCTCAACCGGAGTCGTGAATGTAGCCGCGCCAAGTCCTTTGTCCCCAAGTCTCTCCGCCCCATCCGCGCTACAATCCCCTCGTGCCATCCGAGCAACAGTTCTTTCAAGAGGACGAAGCCGAGCAGATTCTCCTGCTGGCAGCCCGCAGATCCGCCTCAGGAGCGATGTCGAGGGAACAACTCCTCGCCGCGGCCGCCGAAGCGGGAATCTCCCCCGAAGCCGTCCAAGAGGCGGAAACCGAATACCGCGAGCGGTCCGCCGAAGTCAAAGAACGTCTCCACTACGACAAGCACGTCAAGCACGAGTTCTGGACTCACCTCTCGACCTACTTGCTCGTCAATACCGGACTGGTGTTCCTCGACCTTCGAGGGGACGGCGGCCTGGACTGGGCCTATTGGCCGGTGATTGGGTGGGGGCTCGGCATGATCGCCCACGCGTGGATGACCTTCGCTAAAGGCAGCGAAGACTATGAGAAGGAGTTCCGTCGCTGGCGAGCCAAGAAGTCCCTAAGGGAAAGCGGCGTGATCGACGACGTTGCCGCCGGGATCATCGCGGGGGTCGGGTTCGGCAGCTTGGGCACCACCCTCTCGGAAGACGCCCTGAATCGAAGCTCCCGCGCCGCCCGCCGCGCGCTCCGGCAAGAGCGCGAAGCCCGCATCGAACAGCGCAAGCTGGAGGCCATCGAGCACCTACGCACCAAAACCGGTCTCTCCCTGCCGGAAGCCAAGCGGGTGGTCGAAGAGTACTTGGAAGAGATGGAAGAGTGACGCCTCGCCCCGCGGCGGCAGCAGCGTTGTCATGCGTCTACTCTTTGTTATAATGAGAGACCGATGCCTGAAGTCGTCATCGAGAACCCGATCCTAAACTCCGCCTTCGAAGAGCCCACCCGGCACTTCAAGTTCACGGATGTAGGAATAACCGACCAAATCATCAAGGTTCGTCGGAAAAGTACGTATTTCATCCCCGTCCCCAAACCCAAGAAGAAGGGTAAGCAGCTCACGCTAGAATCATCTTGGACGAACGACCGCATCCAGCGCAACGAAAACGTCGACAACATCCGCGCCCGCGTTGCAGCATGGCGTCTCGGCAAGTACGCCGGCATCACCCCCACCACTCGTCGCCTGCTCGAGCACTGGAAGCATCCCGAACGCGCCCGGAAACTCTTCTTTTGCCAGATCGAAGCGCTAGAAACCACTATCTACATCACCGAAGTCGCCTCCAAGTTCGGCGACGGCTGGATCGCCGACAAGCTTCGAGATGCGAACGACCAGGCCAACCCTGGCCTGCCGCGCATGGCGCTCAAGATGGCCACGGGCTCCGGCAAGACCGTCGTCATGGCCATGCTGATCGCCTGGCAAACCCTCAACAAACTCGCCAACCCGCAAGACACCCGCTTCGGCGACAGCTTCCTAATCGTCACCCCTGGCATCACCATCCGCGACCGCTTGCGCGTCCTGCTCCCCAACGATCCGCAGAATTACTACCGGGCGCTCGACTTGGTCCCGAACGACCTTTTCGAGAAGCTCCATCGGACGAAGATCCTCATCACGAACTATCACTCGTTCCTTCTCAAAGAGAAGCTCAAGGCGCCCAAGCTCACCAAGAAGTTTCTCAACCCGAGCGAAGAAGGCAGCCTCTTCAAAGAGAACCCCAACGAAATGGTCCGCCGTGTCTGCAATGAGTTCGGAACCAAGAAGCAACTCATCGTCATCAACGATGAAGCCCACCACTGCTACCGCCGAAAGCCGGACGGCGAAGACGTCGCGCTCGACGCGGACGAGCGACGCGACGCCAAGAAGCGAGAAGAGGAGGCCCGCATCTGGATCAGCGGCATCGAGGCCATCCAGCGAAAGATCGGCGTCAAGGTCGTCTACGATCTCTCCGCGACCCCCTTCTTCCTGCGCGGCTCCGGCTACAGTGAGGGAACGCTCTTCCCTTGGGTCGTCAGCGACTTCTCTCTAATCGACGCCATCGAATCCGGCATCGTCAAGGTCCCGCGCGTGCCCGTTGCCGACAACGCGATGACCGACGAAATGCCGAAGTACCGCGAGCTCTGGCTGCATATCAAAGACAGCCTTCCCAAGAAGGGCCGCGGCACGGAATCCGTCGCCGGAGGTGATCCCAAGCTTCCCGGAGAGCTCCAGGGCGCGATTCACACCCTCTACACCAACTACGAGAAGGCGTACCAGAAGTGGGAGTCCAGCGACGCGCGGCAGCGCGGCCAAACCCCGCCTGTCTTCATCGTCGTCTGCAACAACACGAACGTCTCTAAGCTCGTCTACGACTACATCGCCGGCTACGAGAAGCCCGCAGGCGATCAAACCGTTCTCGTTCCCGGCGCTCTCTCGATCTTCTCCAACGTCCAAGACCGGCAATGGCTGCATCGCCCGAACACCATCTTGGTCGACAGCGAGCAGCTCGAATCCGGCGAGGCCATGACAGCCGAATTCAAGAAGATGGCGGCGCGGGAGATCGAAGAGTTCAAGCACGAGTACCGCCTGCGCTTCCCCGGAAAGGACGTCGAAAAGCTCACCGACGAGGACATCCTGCGCGAGGTCATGAACACCGTCGGCAAGCCCGGCAAGCTTGGCGAGAACGTCAAGTGCGTCGTGAGCGTCTCCATGCTCACGGAAGGTTGGGACGCGAACACCGTCACCCACATCTTGGGCGTACGCGCGTTCGGGACGCAGCTCCTCTGCGAGCAAGTCGTCGGGCGCGGGCTGCGGCGCACGAACTACGACCCGAACGAGGACGGGAAGTTCGACCCGGAATACGCCGAGGTCTACGGCGTGCCGTTCTCCTTCATCCCGTGCTCCGGCTCTTCGCCCGACCCCAAACCGCCTAAGCCGACGACGCGCGTCCACGCCATGAAGGAGCGAGCGCATTTGGAGATCCGGTTCCCTCGCCTGCTGGGCTACAAGTTCGAGGTCCCGGCCGAGAAGCTCACCGCAAAGTTCGAGGAGGAATCGGTCCTCACCCTCTCCACCCAGGACATCCCGACCAAGGTGGAGGTCGAACCGATCGCGGGGATGGGCGAGGTGCACACGCTGGACGATCTGAAGCGCGCGAGGGAGCAGCAGGTCGCCTTCTTCCTGGCCAAGAAGACGCTCGAACGCTACTTCCCCGATGCCGAAGGCTGCTCGCAGGTCCACCTCTTCCCCCAGGTCCTGCGCATCGCGCGGGAATGGCTCGAGGGTCAGGTTCGGCTTAAGGACAACACCTTCAAGCAGCTTCTTCTGGTTCATGAACGGGCCTCCCAGGCGGCCGATAAGATCTATCGCTCCATCGTGCGAGGCAGCGGGGGCGAGCCGCTGCTCAAACCGATCCTGCAACCGTACGACACGTGGGGTTCGACCAAGTACGTCGACTTCAACACGTCCAAGCCGACGTGGGTGACGAGCGAGGACAAGTGCCACATCTCGCACGTCGTCTCCGATTCGGGCTGGGAGCAGAAGATGGCGCAGGTCCTGGAGGACATTCCCGAAGTCGTCTGCTACGCCCGAAACGAGAACCTCGGTTTCAAAATCCCGTACACGGTGGACGGCGAAGAGCGCAACTACTACCCCGACTTCATCGCCGTAATCGCCCCTCTTGTCCCCGAACCCCATCACACATCACCCATCACATGTCACATCAACCTCGTCATCGAAGTCTCCGGCTACCCCGAGAAGGACAAGGATGCCAAGGTCGCAACGGCGAAGACGATGTGGGTCCCGGCGGTGAACAACCATGGCGGACTGGGGGAGTGGCGGTTCCTTGAAGTGAAGGACCCTTGGAATTGCCAAGGGGATTTGTTTAGAGTTTCAGACGGGGAGGTGGCGAATGGGTGAAGGCGACTTGCTGAGCGGAGAGATCATCCTCTACCGCACGCCTGAAGGCGCGTCGAAAGTCGAAGTCCTATACGAAGGAGAGACCTTCTGGCTGAACCAAAAGCGGATTGCGGAGTTGTTTGGCGTCGAAGTCCCCACGGTCAGTTACCACCTCAGAGAGATCTTCTCGTCAGGAGAGCTGAGCGAAGAAGCAACTGTTCGAAAAATTCGAAGAGTTCAAACCGAGGGCGCACGGGAAGTCTCTCGAGAAATTGAGTTTTACAACTTGGACGCCATCATCTCCGTCGGGTACCGCGTGAACAGCTACCAGGCTACGCAGTTTCGCATTTGGGCTACACAGACGCTGCGAGAATTCGTCGTTAAAGGGTTCGCGCTCGACGACGAACGCCTCAAGCTCAACAAGCGGTTTGGAAAGGACTACTTCGATCAGCTCATCGAGCGGATTCGTGAAATCCGGGCGAGCGAGAGGCGCTTTTATCTCAAGATTACGGACCTCTACGAGCAGGCGAGCATCGACTACGACAAGGACTCGGAAATCACGAAGACGTTTTTCAAGACCGTTCAGAACAAGCTTCATTGGGCCGTTAGCGGAATGACTGCAGCGGAGATTGTCGCTTCCCGGGCTGACGCAAAGAAGCCGACGATGGGTCTGACAACCTGGAAGAACGCTCCCGGGGGCAAAATCGTGAAGTCCGATGTCGCAGTGGCGAAGAACTACCTTATCGAGCGCGAAATCAAGGAGCTAGACCGTATCGTGTCCATGTATCTGGACTATGCGGAGCTTCAAGCGACGCGTCAGGTACCCATGCGCATGGCGGACTGGGTCGAAAAGCTGGATGCTTTTCTCAAGTTCAACGAATATGACGTCTTGACCAACGCCGGAACCATATCGGCAGAGGTCGCGAAGCAGTTGGCCGAGGCCCATTATGAGCAGTTCAGGGTCAAGCAGGACCAGGCTTTTGAAAGCGATTTCGAGCGCGAAGTCAAGAGGATTGAGGGCAGGCGGAAGTCATGAGCAAGGTCGACTACACCAAACACAAAGACAAGCGGGTGAATAACCCTACGATGGAGAACCGGGGGTTCTTTGTGGAGGAAGAGCGGAAGCCTTATGAGGCGCTGTATCCGCGCGATCCTTCTCTGGACCCGCAGCTGGTTTGGAAGGGGAAGGACGAGCAGGACCGGGAGGACCTGGCGGTTCCGACCGTGCCGATCTACATTCAGGAGAAGATCCACCCGGCGGCGATCATCGAAGACTTGCGAAAGCGCAGTGAGGACCGCGCACCGCGTAACGAGGACCAAATCTCCCTCTTTGCCGACTTCAACGGCGTTGAGGACGACTTCGAGAAGAAGCTGGACTTCTACAGCCATCAGGACGACCGGATGCCGCACTGGTCGAACCGCATGATCCTGGGCGATTCGCTCGTGGTCATGAACAGCCTGGCCGAGAAGGAAGGGCTCAAAGGCAAGGTCCAGTGCATCTATATGGACCCGCCGTACGGCATCAAGTTCGGCTCGAACTGGCAGGTGAGCACACGCAAACTTAGAGTCAAGGATGGTCAGTTTGAGGATGCGGCACGGGAGCCTGAGGTTGTCAGGGCTTTCCGAGACACGTGGGTTAGGGGCATTCATTCTTATCTCAGCTATCTACGCGACCGTTTGAGAGTGGCACAGGAGCTTCTAACTGAGACTGGCAGCGTTATGGTGCAGATCGGCGACGAGAATGTGCACCTCGTGAGGTGCTTGTTGGACGAGGTGTTTGGATCGGAGAACTTTGTGTCTGAGATAAGATTTAAGAAAACAGGCGCATCAGGTGCCGAGCTCCTCGACAATGTTGCTGACGCCATTATCTGGTATGCCAAGGACAAGGAAAACCTGAAATATAGGCCGGTCTATGTAGACCGCGAAGACCGCGAGTCACTAATAGGTGCATACCGCCTTAAGGATGAATTCGGGGAGAACTATCGAATTGCACCGCTTACGAGCGGGCGACCGGCTAATGCGGGCGACTTGACCTCGTTTACGTACAGGGGCAAGGAGTACGGGCCTGGCGCGGGAACATTTAAGACGGACATTAGCGGAATGCAGAGACTTGCAACGGCCGGCAGGTTGCTTCCGACGGGCCGCTCACTCAGCTACAAGCGGATGCTGTCGGACTTTACTGTCGCCCCATTATCCAACATGTGGTCTGACACAATGGGAGCAACCACGGAGAAGATTTACGTCGTACAAACCGCGCAACGAATTGCCAACCGATGTGTTCTGATGACCACCGACCCAGGCGACCTTGTTCTCGATCCCACTTGCGGCAGTGGGACGACCGCCTACGTCGCCGAGCAGTGGGGACGTCGCTGGATCACGATCGACACGAGCCGCGTGGCGCTCGCCCTTGCCCGAACGCGGCTCATGGCGGCAAGGTTCCCCTACTACCTGCTCGCCGACTCTCCCGAAGGGGTGCAGAAGGAGGCCGACGTCACCGGCCAGGTCCCGCCGGGCTACGAAACCTCGGGCGACATCAAGAAGGGGTTCGTCTATGAGCGCGTGCCTCACGTGACGCTCAAGAGCATCGCCAACAACCCGGACATCCGGGAGGGCATGACCCGTGAGGAGAACGACAAGGCGATCCTGAAACACGCCGAGACTGAATACCTCTTCGATAAGCCCTACGAGGACAAGAAGCGCGTCCGCGTGACCGGCCCGTTCACCGTCGAAAGCCTCTCTCCCCACCGCGTCCTGCCCGCCGAAGAGGAGCGGCCCGAGAGCGAGACGGCCGCCCAGCGCGAGGACACGAGCAACGACTTCGTCGCCATGGTGCTGGACAACCTGCGCAAATCGGGCGTGCAGAACAGCAAGAAAGGCGAGCGGCTGAAGTTCGAGGACCTGCAACCGCACGCCGGGCGCTGGATTCAGGCGCGGGGGAGCTATGAAGCCGGAGACGGGAGCGTGAAGTCGGTCGCCATCTCGGTCGGACCTGAATACGGCGCCGTCAGCCCGCTCCAAGTGAAGGAGGCGGCGAAGGAAGCGGTGCTGGGGGCAGGGCATGATGTGCTGGTGATCTGCGGTTACGCCTTCGACCCGCACGTGAACGAAGAGGCGAAGCAGTACGGCAAGCTGACCGTCCTCCCCGCCAAGATGAACGCCGACCTGCAGATGGCGGACGAACTACTCAAGAAGACCGGCGCGGGGAACCTGTTTATGGTCTTTGGAGAGCCGGACCTTTCCTACACGATCAATGACGGGAAGGTGACGGTGGAGCTGAAGGGCTTGGACGTTTTTGACCCGACGACCGGCGAGATTCGGAGCAGCTCGACCGACGATATCGCGTGCTGGTTCGTGGACACGAACTACGACGGCGAGAGCTTCTTCGTCCGGCACGCCTATTTCGTCGGCGCGGAGGTCACGGACAAGAAGGACGGGCAGAAGTATGATCCCTATCGAGCGCTGCGCTCGACCCTGCGCGCCGAGATCGACTTGGACGCCTGGTCGTCGCTGTACTCAACCGTCTCCCGGCCGTTCGACCTTCCCGAGACCGGCAAGTTCGCGGTGAAGGTGATCAACCACTACGGGGACGAGGTGCTGAAGGTGTACGAAGTAACCTGTTGATTCCTCAAGGCCCCCGGCATGTGCTGGTCCAGGATCGGGCCCCAGCACCCCGCTTCCGACTCCCCGGCGGGGTGGGGTTGTCAAGTTTGACGAAAATCAGCCAGAATATAAGTCTGTCGGAGGAATTAACGAGTCTTGGTTTACGTCACCGTCCAATCGAACGAGTCGATCGATGCAGCGCTGAAGCGCTTCAACCTCAAGCTTCAGCAGAGCGGCATCCTTCGGGACCTGAAAGAGCATTCGGCTTATGAGAAGCCGAGTGAGAAGCGCCGACGCGCCAAGCGGCGACGCCAACTCCGCCAATAGTCTTGTCGGGTCCTGCGGCGAGCAATGAGGCTCGTATGCGCATTGAACTGAATCTCGATCTCCCCCCTTCCCTCCTCCGGCCCCCAGGCATCGCTGGCTCGAATCCCCCGAGCCGGTCCGCTCGCTCACGAAGTTCTTCCTTCGACGCATCCCCTTGCTCCGTTGAATGATCGGGCATCCCGATCCCTGCGTATGGAACCCCCCAGTACCCACCGAATCGAAGTTCTTGACACCACGGCCAGCGGAGTCTCGCTTGGGCTCGCGGCCGAACTGGTTCGAGCGGCCCTCGGCCGTCACTGCACGACCCCGCGCGTCGTCGAACTCGTGTTGGCGTCCGGCGAGAAGGTTCGGGAGTTGAACCGACGATTCCGGGCCCTCGATTCGGATACGGACGTGCTTTCCTTCCCTGCCGCTCCTTTGCCCGGCCCCCCAAGCACCGAGCGCGCTCTGGGCGAAATCGTCGTCTCTTGGGATATGGCGCAACGCCAGGCTGCCCTGCGAGGCGTCGAACCCGAACTCGAAATCGCTTGGCTCGCCCTTCACGGCGCGTTGCATTTGGTGGGTTTCGACGACGATTCGGAGGCCGACCGGGCGGCCATGCTCGCTGAAATGAACTCGATCGCGCAAGATCAGGGTCTGGACCCGCAGCAGGATTGGAGCTCGATCTACGCCGAATCTCAAGGGGTGGAATCATGAGCATCGAGCGGCGTCACGGGTTCCTGGAAGCGTTCAACGTCGCCATGCGGGGTCTGGTTTACACGTTCCGCACCCAGCGACACATGCGATTTCACCTCTACGTGGTGCTTGTGGTGACGATTGCGGGCGTGTTTTTCGGCCTACGCCTCCGCGAGTTGCTGGTGCTCCTATTCACGATCAGCCTGGTGCTCGTCGCCGAGATGTTCAATAGCGCGATCGAGACCACGGTCGATCTGGTGCAACCCACCTACCACCCGCTCGCAAAGTTCGCCAAAGACATCGCTGCGGGCGCGGTGCTCATCACGACCATCATCGCGCTCGTGGTCGGGTCGCTGCTGCTTCTTGGCGAGAGCCGATGGGAGATGATCAAGCTCAACCTGACCTCCGAATCGATCGGCCTTCCGCTCACGACGAGGTTCCTCTTGGGTCTGCCCGTGATCTTCGTGTTGATCGTCATCGGCAAGGGCCTGGGCAAGAGGGGTCAAGTTTTCAAGGGTGGGCTCATTAGCGGCCATGCGGCGTTCGGGTTCTTCATCGCCACGGCCGTGATGTTCCTGACCGATCAGCCTCTTGTCGGGGGACTTGCCATCGCTCTGGCGGCCATCATCGCCCAAAGCCGGTGGGAGGCCAAGATTCACTCGTTTTTCGAGATCACTCTCGGCGCGGCGGTCGGCATTCTGGTCGGGCTCACGCTGTTTTACATCGTTCCGAAATGAACTCCAACCCACTCGAAACCCATGAAAGATAAACCCCCTGAACGTGCGCCACGAAAGCCCCTTGGCAATCGTGGACTCGAACAATGGATCGGAACGGTCCTTGCCGTTGCGCTGATCGCTGCGGCCTTCGCGGGCCTGAGGCCCACCGGGGCCTTGGAGGCAAGCGTCTTCACTCTCGACCCTGTGGGCGCGACGACGGTAACGCTCCTGATGGCCGGCGTGCTCGTGCTCGTGCTTTTGAACGGGGTCTTCGTGGCGGCAGAGACGGCGATCGAACTGCTCCGGCCGAGGCTCTTCAAGCACCTCAAAGACGAGCACCCCAAGAGGTATGAAAGGCTGACGGCGTTGGCGGACAACTCGGCTCAGAGCGTGGCGGCCTGCTCGCTCGCCAGCCAGACCGCTCAGCTTGCGATCGTGCTTTTCCTGCTGCTGCTTGCGCCCAACCTGCTCGATGTGCTCTCCGCCCGATTTGGGGTTCCAACCACTTATGCTGGAGTCATCTTCGCGGTCCTTCTCTTGATGGTTCCCGTAGGCCTGGTCCTGATCGTCTTTGGGGTCCTCGTGCCTCGCAGCTACGCGACGCTGCACCCCCATACCGTCGCGTCGGGCCTGTATCCGGTGGTACGAATCACCTCGATCGTTTTTGCGCTTCCCGCCGGCGCGATCATGGGTCTGGCGAGCCTTTTGACCGCGAGGTTTGGCGGTCGCGCTAGCTTTGCGAACTTGAACATGGCCGAAGAGGAGATTCTGACGTTGGTCGAGTCGGCGGAGGAGTCCGGAGAGATTGAGCAAGAGGAGCGAGAACTGATCCGGTCGGTGTTTTCATTTACCGACACCGTCGCTCGCGAGATCATGACTCCGCGCGTCGATCTCGACGCCTTGCCGGTCTCCACCGAACCCGATGAGCTTATCAAGGTGATCCAAGAGACCGGGCACTCGCGCATCCCCCTATACGATAAGACCGACGACCAGATTCTCGGCATCATCCACGCCAAGGACCTGTTTCTCGCGATGTTCAGCAACAAGGCGCCCAACCTACGTAACCTGATGCGGCCCGCGATCTTCGTACCTGAGAACAAAAACCTCTACGAGTTGCTCGCGGAGCTTCGGCAAAGCCGATCCCAAATGGCGATCGTCCAAGACGAGTTCGGGGGAACTGCGGGGATCGTCACCATCGAAGACATCGTCGAGGAGCTTGTCGGCGACATTGTGGACGAATACGACGTCGAGGAGCCGGAGATCATCGAGGTCGAAGGAACTTGGGTCATCGACGGACGAACGCACATCGACGATGTGAACGACGCTTTGCGTTCCGAGCTTCAGTCCGACGAGTTCGACACCATCGGCGGCTACCTGTTCGGGTTGTTTGGACGCCAACCCAAGGACGGCGACTTTATCGAGGTCGAGGGTCTTAAGCTCTTGGTCCTCGAAACCGACGGCCGGCGCATCCAGAAGGTCCAGATCGAGCGGGTCAGCGAACCCGCAGAGGCTAACGCCGACAGCGCCCGGTGAGGACAAGGGTTCGAAGGGCGCCCAATGCCCCGCCTTTCAGTCGGGCGGGCGCTCGCGATATTGCACCGCTTCCGCGATATGTCGGGTGTCGAGCTGCTCCACCCCTTCGATGTCGGCGATGGTGCGCGCTACCTTCAGTATCCGGTCGAAGACCCTCGCCGACAGGTTCATTCGCCCCATAATCGACCTCATAAAGTCGCTGCACGGCGAGTCAAGGGGAACGAGCTCTCGGATCTCCCTCGGGCGCATAGAAGCGTTCAATCGCGGACGCCCAAGGCGAGCGTGTTGCCGATTGCGGGCTTCCACGACTCGGGAGCGGATCGCTTGGCTGGGTTCGCCGGTGGGCTTGTCGAGCAGTTCCTCTGGCTTAAGCCGGGGAACCGCAATGTGCAGGTCGATGCGGTCCATGAGCGGGCCGCTGATTCTGCCCGCGTACTTGATGCAGAGCGCAGGGTTGCTCACGCACTTTTGCTCGGGAAGGCCGCGATATCCACACGGACAAGGGTTCATCGCTCCGACGAGGATGCACTCCGCCGGGAATGTGAGGGTCGCATGGGCGCGCGAGACGGTGACCACTCCGTCTTCGAGCGGTTGGCGAAGGGCCTCGAGCACGGGCCGGTCGAACTCGGGCATCTCGTCGAGGAAGAGCACGCCTTTGTGCGCCATGCTGATTTCACCGGGCTTCGGGAACTTCCCGCCTCCCACGATCGCAGCGTGGCTGGCCGAATGGTGCGGCGAGCGGAACGGACGCTCCCATACGAGCCCCTGCCGGCCGCCCTTCTGCCCCGAGGCGCTGAGAACCCGCGTAACCTCGATGCTCTCCTCGACGGTGAGTTCCGGCAAGATCGTGGGCAGCCTCCGAGCGAGCATCGTCTTTCCCGAACCGGGCGGCCCGGTCATAAGCACGTTGTGCCCCCCTGCGGCGGCGATTTCGAGGGCGCGGATCGCCGGACGCTGGCCCTTCACGTCCGCGTAGTCCACCTCGTACGCGGGGAGCGAAGATTCATGGCTCGATTCGATCGGCATCGGCCCCAACAACGTCGAGCCGTTCAAGACCTCGACCATCTCTTGGAGGCTGTTGAGGCCGTACACTGATACGGTGGAAGAGAGAGCCGCCTCGCCGGCGCTTTGCGAGGGGAGGATCAGGCGCGAGAAACCCCGCTCCATCGCAAGAATCGCCGCGCTCACCGCTCCGTCGATGGCTCGAAGCTCTCCATCCAACCCCAACTCGCCTAAGATCAGCGTCGATTCCAGCTCGGAGTTCGGGATCTGGCCCGAAGCCGCCAGGATCGCCGCGGCAATGGGCAGGTCCAGCGAAGGACCCTCCTTGCGCACGTCACCCGGCGCGAGGTTGCAGATGATGTGAACTCGTGGAAAGTCCAGTTCGCTGTTTCGGATCGCGCTCCGCACCCGAACTTTGCTCTCCGCCACCGCTTGGTCGGGCAGGCCCACAAGGTGGAACTCGGGCGTGCTCGAAGGGCGAAGATCGACTTCGACGACGACCGGCACCGCATCGATGCCGATCAGCGTTGCGGCGTTGACCTTCGCGATCATTAGGTCCACAGTACAACGCACGGGAGCGGTTATCCTGCCGAGAATCGGAAGGACCTCGTGCAATGGCGTCGAATTATCCTCATGTGAACGCGCCCCCTCCCGTCGAGTATCCGTTCAATCAGCCGAGCTATTTCCTCAAGCGCCAGCTCTTCCAGCTTCTGGGGCAGAACTTTCGCATCTACGACCCGTCGGGCAAGCTCGCGCTCTTTTCCCATCAGAAGGCCTTCAAGCTGAAAGAGGACATTCGAATCTACTCGGACGAATCGAAGGCGACCGAAGTGCTCTCGATCAAGGCGCGGCAGATCATCGACTTTTCGGCAGCCTACGACGTGGTGGACGCGCGGCAGGGTCAGAAGGTCGGGGCCCTCAAGCGAAAGGGTTGGAAGTCGATTGTGCGGGACCACTGGATTCTTCTGGACGAATCCGACCGCGAGATCGGCACGATTGTGGAGGACCAAGTGGCGTTGGCTATGGTTCGGAGGTTTCTAACGAACCTCGTGCCGCAAAGCTACGACCTGATGGTCGGCCCTCAGAAGGCGGTCGATTTCACCCAGCGCTTCAACCCCTTCGTCTATCACCTGGACATCAAGTTCGCGCATCAAAACCCGATCGTCGATCGCAGACTCGCGCTCGCCGGAGCGATCTTGCTCGCCGCGATCGAGGGCAGGCAAAGCTGATCGCCTGCCATGCCAGAATCAGCAAATGGCTCGATTGAAAGTGGAGGCCGCCGAGGCGCTCGTCGACCAGGAGATTCAGGTCCTCGATAAGGGATTCGTCCGCCTGGTGGACTACTTGGGTGGGGACGAACGCATCGTGCAGTCGGCTCGCGTGAGCTACGGGTCGGGGACCAAGTCGTTCCGCCAGGACCGCGGTCTCATCCACTATCTGATGCAGCACCATCACACGTCGCCCTTCGAGCAGGTTCAACTTACGTTTCACGCCAAGATGCCGATTTTCGTTGCCCGCCAGTGGGTGCGGCACCGTACGGCCCGACTCAACGAGATCAGCGGGCGGTATTCGGTGATGCGGGACGAGTTTTATTTGCCCGAGCCGGAGCAGATGAGGTTTCAAAGCGAGCGCAACAAACAGGGCCGTTCTGACGAGGCGATTCCGCTGGAAGACGCGCTAGCGATCCTGAGAAGGATGGAAGAAGAGCAGTCGAGGCTGTACGCCCAATACGAATCACTGCTCGAAGCCAATGTCGCAAGGGAACTCGCGCGGATCAACCTGCCGCTGTCGCTGTACACCGAGTGGTACTGGCAAATCGACCTTCACAACCTCTTCCACTTCTTGGCGCTAAGGATGGACGAGCACGCGCAATACGAAATCCGGGTGTATGCAGAGGCGATGGCAAAATGCGCCCAAGCCGTCGCGCCCATCGCCTACGAGGCGTTCGAGGAGCACATCCTCCACTCCGTGAGGTTCAGCCGCGCCGAGTGCGTGTCTCTCCAGCAGATGCTGCGCGGGCAGGAGTCCAGCTTGGAAGGAAGGGCCCTCGCTCGGTTTCGTGAGAAGCTCGAACGAATCTCCAAAATGGCGTCGATCGATGCGCCTGATGAGTTTGAAGGCCCCAAACCGGTAGACATGGGGTAACCTCCGCTCATGATCGGACGCCTACGCGGGGAGTTGGCTGAAGTCGAAGGAAGCACCGTCATCGTCGATGTCGCAGGAGTCGGCTACCAGGTGACGCTTCCCGAATACGTGGCCGCGATGCTGCCCCCTCTTGGAGACGAGGTGGTCTTTCGGATCCGACAGGTTGTGCGCGAGGATTCCAACACGCTTTACGGCTTCCTCGACGCCGAGCAGTTGAGGCTTTTCGATTTGCTTTGTGAGGTCAAAGGCTGCGGTCCCAGACTCGCGATGTCGCTCATCGGGCAGCTTGGCGAAGAGACGGTGGCTCAGGCGATTCTCGGCCAAGACGCGAGGGTGCTCGTGCGGGCGAGCGGAGTGGGGCTGAAACTGGCCGAGCGGATTCTCTTGGAACTCAAGGACAAAGTGCGCGAAGACAGCTTCCTTCGCAGGGCCGGGCAGGTTCAGCGTGCCGCAGCCCGGACTCCGGAGTCCGACACGCTGGTCGATGCGCTGGTCGCCCTCGGATACCGGCGCCTCGACGCCGAGAGCGTTGCGCGGGAGGTTAGGGGCCAGGCGGAAACCGTCGAGGAACAACTCAAACTCGCGCTCCGGCAGCTCTCGAAGTAAAGGAGAATACAAGCGATGGACCGCACGAACACCCAACTCACGCCCGAACTGGAGACCGGAGAGCGAACCGCCGAAACCTCGCTTCGGCCTCGAAAGCTATCGGAGTTCATCGGGCAGCCCAAGATCAAGGAGAACCTCGCTGTGTTTTTGGAGGCGGCCCGAGGTCGCGGCGAACCGATGGACCACTTGCTGCTTTACGGCCCTCCAGGCTTGGGCAAGACCACGATCGCCCACATCGTCGCCGAAGAGATGGGCGTCGAGATCCACGTCACGAGCGGCCCCGCCATCGAGCGCGCGGGCGACCTCGTGGGAATCCTCACGAACATCGAATCCGGCGCCGTTTTGTTCATCGACGAGATTCACCGTCTCGGCAGGAGCGTCGAGGAGATCCTCTACCCGGCGATGGAGGACTACAAAGTGGACATCTTGATCGGCAAAGGCCCCGCCGCCAGGTCGATTCGTCTCGACTTACCGCCCATTACGGTGATCGGGGCGACCACGCGCCAAGGTTTGCTCACAGGCCCCTTGCGGGACCGGTTCGGAATCGTGACGCACTTTCCGTTCTACGACGAGCAGGCCCTATTTGAGATCGTCTGCCGCTCGGCGGCGATCCTCGGCATGGTGGTCGAATCCGACGGCGCGCATGAGATCGCCCGAAGGTCCAGGGGGACGCCCCGCATCGCCAACCGGCTTCTCCGCCGCGTTCGGGACTTCGCTCAAGTTGCAGGAAAGGCGGCCATCGACGACGGAATCGCCGAGTCGGCGCTGGCTCAATTGGAGGTAGACGAAACGGGCCTCGACCGCGTCGACCGGCTCCTTCTCGAAACGATCATCCTCAAGTTCGAAGGCGGCCCGGTCGGGATCGAAACCCTCGCAGCGGCGACCGGCGAAGACGCGGGAACCATCGAGGACGTTTATGAACCGTACCTGATGCAGCAGGGTTTCCTCCAGCGGACCCCGCGCGGCCGATGCGTCACGTCCCGAGCCTACTTGCACATGGGCCTGACCCCTCCCCAAAAGCGGCGCGAGCGCGGACTCTTCGAAGAAGACGATCCGAAAAACGGGTAATCCCTTGGCGCCCGCGGGCCGTAAGGATTGGGGGCGGACGACATGCTCTTTTCGAAGCGAAAGAAACGATACGAGAACTTGGCGGAGTTTCTGGAAAGGAACGCCGGCCGGTCTCATACTCCCAATCCTGGCGCTGGGGTGGTCGCCGTCTCGTCGCTCCTTCTTTCGGGAGCGCTCTACTTCGCGCTCTTACGGTTTCTGGGGTCGATCGGCTCGATGCTCGCGACGGCGTTCGTGGGCCTGCCCTTGATCGGAATCTCGCTCCACCTAATCCTCCGAGAGGTGTTTCGCCCGAAGGACGCCCGCTCGCAGCGAATCCAAGAAATGGCGCGAATCTATCGCTTGCTTTGGGTGACTCACAAGCAAAACCGTCTCACGAAGGACCTCGATCCAACCTTGGCCGAGCTACTGGACGAGTGCGCTCGGCACTGGCTGCGCATTCACCGCGCCCTGGGTGGGCCGTTTTGGACGCAGGAATCCCTGCCTGTGCATTGGAAGGGAGTGCGGGACCGCGCAATCGAAGCTTCCTCGCTGGCGATGGACGACGTGCTCCTGATCCTCGAATCTCACCTTTACAAACGCGAAACGAAGACGAACTGGCAGGACGTCGTCAACGAGTTCGTCGAGGACCTGCTCGACCAGCCTCCTAAGCGAAGCCCGACGGCCCACCTCCCCCCCGAATACGACCCCGCGCGGGAGGTAGCAGAGAGGCTGAAGCTGCTCGCAGCCGAAGTCGAGCAAGCCGCGAAGGAGGTCTTGCGAGAGGAGGAGTTCGACGAGGTGTTTGGCGGCTCAAAAGCTCTCGAAGCTTGCCTGAGCGAACTGAAGTCGATCCGGGAAGCGGAAACGGAACTCGACGGCGAGCTTCGAGTCTCAGAGTGATCAGCGGGCGAGAATCCCCCGAAGATCGGGGCTCGCAGGGACCCCTTCTGGAGCCGAGGAAGTCACCCCGCATAGAACCAGGTGAACCTGACATCCCGCCCTGAGGCCCGATTCGATGTCGGTATCGACCCGATCGCCGATCACGAGGGTCCGTTCTGCCGGAATGCCGGTCTCCCGAAGGAAGCGCTCGACCATTCGCGGCTCTGGCTTGCCCATCGTCGTCGGACTCGTCTCGCTCGCGGCTTCGATTGCGGCTACGACGGGACCTGCCCCCGGCTGCAATCGGCCCTGTTCGAGGGGATAGGTAGCGTCCCGGTTCGTCGCGAGGAACCTGGCCCCCGATCGAATCCACTGCATCGCGCCGTCGAGAAGCTCATAGCTGAAGGTCCGGCAGATGCCGGCGATCACGCAATCCGGAGTGCCTTCCGAAAGGTCCGAGACGTCGCCCGGCTCGCCCGCATTCACCACGCCGATCCCCCCGCGTCGCAACGTGTGGCACAGGCCGGGATCGCCCACGACGAACGCAGACCTCAGCCCTTCGGTTAGCGCGTACTCAGCGGCGACCTGCGCCGAGGTCAACACCTCGGCCTCCTCCGCCTCGATCCCCACCCCCCGCAGACGCTCGACGACTTCTTCAGCAAGGATCGCGGAGTTGTTGGTCACGAACCGGACCCTTCGCCCTGAGCGTCGCAATCGCGCGAGCGTTTCGGCTGCGTGGGGCGTCGGTTCCGTCCCTCGGTAAACGGTCCCGTCCAAGTCGAAAACAAGTAGGTCGATCCCCATCAGGACTGGCGGCGAAGAACGTAGTCTGCGATCCCAGAAAGGAGTTCCCCATCGAGAAGCGAATTGCCCTGGACCGCGCTCTTCGCCTTCTCGACGTGCTCCTGAGCGAGCGTCTCGGCCTCCTCGAAGGCCCCTACTTCGCCCATCCACGCGCAAACCTGCCCGATTTGTTCTTCCGACGCGCCGTTGCCGAACCACCGAACGACTTGGGCCTTCCTCGAAGCCTCCACCCTCTGCAAAAGGAGGATCAGCGGCATCGTGGCGCATCCCTCTCGGAAATCCCCCGCCCGGGGTTTGCCCGAAACGCTTTCCTCGGAGCGATAGTCGATGAGGTCGTCGACGAGCTGAAACGCCATCCCGAGGTGAAAACCGTAGTTACCCAACGCTTCTCGACACCGGTCGTTCGCTCCGGCGACCCTTGCTCCGGACTCGCAACAGACCTGAATGAACGATGCCGTCTTGGCTCGAAGGATATCGAAGTGGGTTTCGGGAGTGAGGTCCCACCGGCCTCGCTGATCGAGTTCCCAGACCTCTCCCTCGGCGAGATCGACGACGGCGCGCGAGACCGACCGGATTAGGGCGAGATCGCCGTCCTCGGCAAGAATCGACATCGCCTTCGAGAGAAGCACGTCACCGCACAGGATCGCGGCGGTGTTTCCAAATTCGGACGAGGCCGTCGCCCTTCCGCGCCGCAGCGTAGCGTGGTCGATCACATCGTCGTGCATCAGGGTCGCCATGTGGATCATCTCCAGGCAGGCCCCGATCCTCCGGGCGCGATCCTCGTCGAAGTCCCGCGCCACCGACCTCGCGCAAAGCAGCGTCAGCGCCGGCCGCAGCCGCTTCCCCCCCGAACGGAGAACATGGGAGCAGATCGTCTCGACGAGTTCGAACGGCGATTGGACGCTTGATTCCAAAACGACTTCGACCAAGCGGACTTCGTCCTGAATCTCGCTGAGCCTCGTCGCGAAGTCGCTCTCGCTTTCGGGCTCATAAAAGGTCTTCATTCCTTGATCCCCCAATGGACGCAGATGTTGCCCAACATGAGGTCCTTCCAGCCGACTCCGCGGAATCCCGCACTCTGAAACGCGGCCGCAAGCTCCTCGCGCGTCGCGAAGGCCTGCGTGCTTCGCGGAAGATACTCATAGGCGGTCTTCGAGCCGAACATGGCTCCGATGCGAGGGAGCACCGCAACCCCCAGCCACCGAGAGACGCCACGGATCAGGCGGTTGCGCGGAACCGCCATGTCGACGCTCACGATTCTTCCCCCAGGCCGGAGTACCCGGGCCGCTTCTTGCAGGCCCGCATCGAGGTCGGCCAAATTGCGAAGACCCCAACCGACCGTTACGACGTCGAAAGACCCGGCGCGGAACGGCAGTCGGCAGGCGTCGGCGAGCGCGAGCCGGGCTTGGGGCGCCTTCTTGGAGGCGAGGCTCAGCATAGGAGCGCAAAAGTCGACCCCCGTCGCCTTTCCGCCTTGCCCCAGCCGCCTAAGAGCGGAAACTAGGAAGTCTCCCGTGCCGCAACACAGATCGAGCACTTGATCCATCGGCCGCAGGCCCACAGCGCGAAGGCCCGCCTGCCGCCACATTCCATGCAGCGACATCGACATGATCGAGTTCATGCGGTCGTAATGCGGGGCGATCTGGGCGAAAATCCCCCGGACCGCCTCTCGCTTTTCCGAACCTTCGCATTCCCACGGCGCAAGGGGCGCGGAAGAGGCCGACATTTGGGCACAAGTTTACTCCAGAGAACGACCGAACTTTCAGAAAAGAATGAAAGTACGCTGCCGGGAGGCCGTCAGACGAAAAGGCCGCCGTCGACGACGAGGACCTGGCCCGTCACGTACCCGGACTCAGGCGAGCTCAGGAACAGGACCGGCCCCACGAGGTCTTCGGGAACGCCTAACCGCCCCGCGCACGAGTTCTGCTTCACGTGGTTCTGGAACTCCTCGGAGAGCTTGGAGGTCATGTCGGTTTCAATGAATCCCGGCGCGAGGGCGTTGCAGGTGATTCCTCGACTTCCAACCTCTTTGGCGACCGCTTTGGTCAGACCGATGAGTCCCGCCTTGCTCGCGGCGTAATTCGCCTGTCCCGCCTGACCGTGCAGCCCCACTACGCTGCTCACGTTCACGATCCGCCCGTAGCGCGCCTTGAGCATCGGCCTCAGACAGGCGCGGATCATCAGAAACGCCCCCTTCAGATTGACATCGAGCACGGCTTGCCAATCCTCTTCCTTCATGCGGAGCATCAATGTGTCGCGGGCGATGCCTGCGTTGTTGACGAGAACGGCAGGCGTCCCAAGATCGGCCTCGATGCGGGGGATCAACGCCTCCACCTCAGATGCTTGACTCACGTCGCAGGCGTAACCCTTCGCCGAAGGTCCGATTTCCGACGCAGCTTGGTTCGCGCCCTCCTGAGTCGTGGCGACGCAGGCAACTCGCGCGCCTTGCTCGGCGAACGCTCCTGCTATCGCCCGCCCAATGCCTCGGCTTGCCCCCGTAACAATCACCACCTGGCCCGACAAGCTCACGCCGTCACCTCGCTCCGGGAGAGGGCTTCGAGCGTTCGTTCGAGGCTCTCTGAGTCGGCGACGCTGCATGTGGCTAAGGCGGGAGCGATCCGCTTGACAAGGCCGCAAAGCACGTTCCTCGGGCCGAACTCCACCAGGGTCCGGACGCCGTCGCGAGCCATGTTGAGTACGGATTCTCGCCACCGGACTGCGCTTCGCAGTTGCGTTTCGAGGAGCCGAGGCCAAGCGCCCGGCAAGTCCACGACCGAAGAAGTGACGTTGGCATAGACCTTCGGATCACCGGGAGCCGCCTGGAACTTCGCAGTCCGAAGGACCTTTCCCATCTCTGCGGCGGCCTCGTCCATCAGCGGGCTATGAAACGCGCCGCTGACCTTGATCTCGACGATTTTCTTGGCGCCCACCTCTTGCGCTCGCTCCGCGGCCCTTTCGACGCCTTCGGCCGAACCGCTGATGACCTGCTGGCCGGGAGCGTTGTCGTTCGCGATTACGACGGCCGCCCCTTCACTCGACACCGCCTCGCATAGGGCCACCAAGGGGTCGCGGTCAAGTCCAAGGACCGCCCTCATCGTTCCCGGGCGCTGTATCCCCGCCTCCGCCATAAGATCGCCCCTGATCTTCACCAGCCTCGCGCCTTCCTCGACGCTCAACGCCCCCGAACAAGCCAGCGCCGCATACTCTCCGACGCTATGCCCCGCCATCGCGGCGAACTCGCGCCCCTCGCCGAGCCGCGCTTCCAAGCAGCGGTATGCCGCAACGCCGACCGCGAACAGCGCCAGTTGAGCGTTTTGCGTCTGCCTAAGCTCGTCCTCTTCGAGTTCAAAGCAAAGCCGCTCAGGGTCGATTCCCGAGCCTTTGCGGACCGACGCAAACACATCGCGAGCCTCTGAATAGGTCTCGAGGAGGTCCTTTCCCATCCCAGGAGTTTGGGAGCCTTGGCCGGGGAACATCGCGGCGAGCATGGGGCCAATTTACCCAACGACGCCTTGCGTGCTGGCGGTCGGCTTCGGCTTCTCAGATGCGGACGGCGCGCTCAAAGGCTCCCAGTAGAGCTCGGCGGTGGACCAGGTCTTTTCGAACCAAGTGCCCGAAGGACACACAACGGGAAACCACCATGCGCTGGGGCGACGGCCCGCGCTTTCCAGTCCGCGCGAGGCGATCACGGCCTGTCGGAGCATCCGAATCCGTTTGACTTCGGCCTCGATCTCGATGCTCCGCCTGCGATCGTGAAGCTGAAGCACTTCGTCACTCCGCACGACGCCCCGTTGCCTTTGAAGCGACGCGCGAACATCGATCCGAGCTTGCTCGATGTCCCTCGCCAGGTCCTTGAGAGCGCCTTCGAAGCCCCGCCGTTCTTCGAGCCTTTCGGGTTCGGGCTCCCGCCGAAAAATGTGAGATCGGAAGTGCTCGCCTTTCTGGACCTCGGTTTGCGCCCGGAGAGTGCGGAGCCGCTTCAACTCCGCGAGGGTTTCCTTGCGACGCTCGCGCTCCTGGCTCACCTCCGCAGAAATCGTCGCCAGCCGCTCATGGATGGCTTCGTACTCCTGGGCCAGCGTGTTCCAGGCTCCCCCCACGCGTTCATCGAGGAACCGGATCAGGTCGAGCGGCCGCCGAATCTCCGCAAACGTCGCCATGAGTTGCGTTTGTTCGGATTTCACCTGTCTCCAACGGGAAGCCAAGCTCGGCGCGCACAGGTCCCCCGTTCCAAAAGGTCCCTGCAGTTCATCCGGCAAGCGAAACCACAGTCTGCAATCCGCCAAAGCGTCCCATGCGGAGTAGCGCACCCGCAAAATCGGATGGACCTTCAGGTCGATCCCACGATCCGCCATCTGCCGAAGGAACTTGGCAGTGTGCCGCACGTATCCGCTCGCCCCTTCGTGAAACACGAACACGAACTCCCGCGCCAACATGGAGATCAGCGTGACCGCCTTGCCTAAAATCACGCAGTTCGGACCGAATTTGCTCTCCAACGCCTTCGCCAAGTCAAAGACCGAAGTTGCGGGCCGTTCGAGGGGCACAAACTGAGTCTCGGGAGTCATGATGATCGCGCTCCGATTGCCCAAACGAAGCGTGCCCCGCCCCTTTCCAGGAATCAGAACGTCGAACGGGACCGCTCCCGACCCGAAACGGTCGAGCGTGTAGATTTCTGTGCCTTCGACCGCGCTGTTGTACGCCTCGGCGGCCAGAGTGGAGCGCTCAGGATCGAGGAACGCGCCAAGCACCTCGAACCGGGGGCGCCCGCAGGTGTGGGTGTTGAACTGAAGCAGGTCCGACGTTCTCGTGACTTCGATCTCGGTGTGCGCCCCGGACGCAAACGAGTACAGGGAGGGCAAGAGCTCGGCATAGAGGTCCGCCAGGGTCCGAACGTCGGAGGCCGCTGTCGTCTGGACGATGGACATGAGTTCCTCGAACTTATGGCCTGCCTCGATGCGCTCGGGCGGTTCGACGCATTGAACGGTTCGGTCGCCCGCCCACTTGAGGGCTGCGAGCAGTTCCGGGAGAATCGGCTCGAGTTCCAATTCGCACACGACGGGAGGCACCGGATCGAGCGAAACGAGACCCCTCCAGCCGAAGGCTTCTGTCGCCTCATCCAGCAGTCCGGGATGCCGCCGGGCCACTCGGTCCAAATTGGCTCCGTGGAGGGTTAGTTCGTGCCGCGAAACCACCGTCTCCGAGCCGAACAACGCCGAAAATTCGCCCGCCGCGCTCCATAGGCTCCGAGTGGTGGTGTCGTTATGGGGCAAGGCCACGAACCTTTTGCCGCTGTGATCGGGTGAGGGGTGTTTGGAAAGAAAGTCGGTGTCGTGAACTCCCGCAATGAGCTTACGGGGGGAGCCGCGTCTGGCGAGTTCAAGGGCGAGACCCGCCTTCATGGGCTCGTCCCAAAGTACGGTTTGCCCGAGCGCCAACAAAGGGGCGTCGGGGGCTCTTCGGTCGAGTTCGTCGACCGCTTCCGCCAAAGAAAACGGCTTACAGTCCATCCGCTGGGCTTGGACTCCTCTTACCCATCATACGGCATCCCCGCTCCGGGCGTTGGCAAGCGGCCTATCACCAGCGGATCAGGTTCGCGCCCCACACCAAGCCCGCTCCGAACCCGACGGTCATCACGACCATTCCCTCTTGCAGCCTTCCCGACTCCGCCGCTTCTGAAAGAGCCAACGGGATCGAGCCTCCGCTTGTGTTGCCGTACTTCTCGATATTGAGAAACACCTTGTCTTCCGGTAGGTTGATGCGCTCGGCCGCGGAGAGGATGATGCGAAGGTTCGCTTGGTGCGGCACGAAGAGGTCCACATCAGAGGCCTCCATCCCGGCTTGTTCGAGAACCTTGCAGCAGGCGTCGCCCATCGCTTGCACCGCAAAACGGTACACCTCTCGGCCCGCCATGAAGATCGCCGTTCGAGCGTTCGTTTTTTCGAGCGTGCCGGTGGGAAACCGAGAGCCACCCGCCTGGAGGTCGATATGGACCGCGCCCGCCCCATCCGACCGAATGACCGTGTTGATCACCCCTCGATCGGTGTTCGCTCGAGATTCGAGAACGACCGCGCCCGCCCCATCGCCGAACAAAACGCAGGTGGAGCGGTCGGTCCAGTCCACGAACTTCGTCAGAACGTCCGCGCCGATGACGAGCGCCCTTTTCGCCCGTCCCGACTCGAGCATGGAGGAAGCCACATTGAGCGAGTAGATGAACCCGGCACAGGCCGCTCCCACGTCGAACGCGGCGGCGTTTTTCGCTCCGATGTTCTCTTGAATCAGGCAGGCCGTCGATGGGAACGGCATGTCTCCGGTCACCGTCCCGCAGATCACCAGGTCCAAGTCCATCGGGTCGACGCCGGCGCTCGCAAGGGCCTTCTGGGCAGCGCGAGCCCCCAAGACGCTGGCGGTTTCGTCCTCCGAGGAAATCCGCCGCTCCTTGATGCCCGTTCTCTGGACGATCCACTCGTCCGTCGTATCCACAATTCGTTCGAGGTCCTCATTGGTCAGGACCTGGTCAGGGACGCTATGCCCGATTCCGACGACTACACTACGAATCGACATTCCTCTAACCTTTGAGTTCTTCCAAGATGGAGTCGCGTATCTGCCCCACTAAGTCGAGTTCGACCGCCGCTTGTGCCTGCAACAGCGCGTTGAAGATCGCCTTGGCGTTGCTTCTGCCATGACAGATGATACAGTTTCCGTTCAATCCTAGCAGAGGAGAACCGCCGACCTCAGCGTAGTCCATCCGCTTTGCCAGTCGCCGCATCAGCCGCTTGAGGGGAGCATACATCAACCGAAGCGCCGGGTTCTTCGGCACCTCCCTGCGGATCGCCTCGACAAAAAACTCGGCAACGCCTTCGGCTGTCTTCAACACGATATTGCCGACAAAGGCGTCGCAAACGACCACATCGCAGCCGGATCGGAACAGCTCCTTGCCTTCGATGTTTCCCCGAAACCAAGGGTACTTCGACAGCAGCGCGTAGCTCTGTTTGCTGAACGCGTTGCCTTTGCCCTCCTCTTCTCCGATGTTCATCAAGTGGACGCTGGGCGAAGTTCGGCCCATCATGCTCTTGGCGTAGGCTCGCCCCATCAGCGCGAACTCCACAAGGTGCTCGGGGTCGACGTCGGGGCTTGCTCCCGCGTCGAGCAGTAAGAAATGACGATCGATTCCGGGGATCAAGCTGGCGATCGCGGGACGGTGAAACCCGTGAATCTGCCGCCAAGCCAAAAGGCACGCAGCGGTGCAGGCTCCGGTGTTCCCAGCCGAAACGACGCATTGCGCCTCGCCCGACTTCACCAGGTTGGCGGCGACCACGAGCGAGCTGTCCTTCTTCCTGCGAATCGCGTCGAGCGGCTTTTCATGCATCTCGATGTTCTCGGTCGCAGGATGGATCCCGATATTGCTCGGACAGGCCTCGGCCAAGTGAGGCCGAATCTTGTCGGGGTCGCCCACAAGGAGCACCTCATGCCGCAGCTTCGGCGCAGCCATCAGCGCTCCGCGCACGATTTGCTCGGGGGCATGGTCGCCCCCCATGGCATCGAGCGCGATTCTCAATGCCGCTCGTCCTCCGTAGGCTCGATGAGGTTCTTGAGCTTCTCGAACTCGGTGCGCCCCGGAACGTCGCCTCCCAATTGATGGGGGGCGGTGTCGTTCGGACATGGGAGGTCCCAACCGAACTTGCAGAGCGGCTGGATCGGCAGCGACACGATAAGGCTCTGCCTGAGCAGGGCGTCGAGGATCAGGCTGTTGCCCTCGAACAAGGGGAACGGTTCGTCCGCCACGACGCGGGCCTGATCGCCGGTTCCGTAGCAAGCCGCAACGCCCTCGACGGCGAACTGCTCGTCGATCTCGAACGACACGGGCGCCTCCAGAGGGCTTCCGCAGCGCGCGCAAGGAACGATCACTCCGGCGGTGAACTCCCCCGACAGCAACAGCAGATTGCCGGTACTCACGGCTTCGAGCCCGCCCTGAACGGAGTCGATCAATTCAACGTCGGAGTCGGGCCCCAATCGGGAATTCACATCGAATCGGATTTTGCGGCCCGGGTGTTGCAGAGCTTCATTCAGGTCGAGGGTTCCCTGCGATCTCATGGAAGTGCGAGAGATTGTACCTACGCGGCGCGTTTTGGCTTTGCTGCAACGGCTCAAACCATTGGGGGTTCTGAAAACGTCTGCTAAAAAGAGTCGGGAATCTTGCTATACTTAGACCCGTTTCAGGTAAGCCATCCTGGAAACACGCGTGAGGTGATGGAGTTTTGAATCGCTGGGCGAACTTGTTAGCTTGCGCAGTCGTAGTGACTGCGATCGGTTGCGCTGGCGCTGGAAATGATCCAGGCGGCGGCGGTGGAGGCGGCGGCGGAGGTGGCGACTCGATCGCCTCCGTGAACACGGCTCTCTTCAACCAGCCGGGCCGGGTTGAGGCCACGTACAACAGTGGCCAAGGCCGCGCCGTCGACTCGCCGACGGCCGTGCTTCGACGACTGTACATCGAAGACGAAATTGGGTTGGTCGAGACTTTGCTGCAAAGCGAGGTCAAGATTCAGCTCGATGGATACACCTCCCAAAGCATGGAAGTGAATCCGCCGATGACGGGATTCAGCGTTCCGATCGCAAGCCGAAAGTTTGGGATATTCCCGCTTGAAGTGCAGGCCATCGAGGTCGAGCAGTTCGACGGATCGTTCGTTCGGTACCAGAACACGAACGGCTCGCCCCTGCTATCGCAACTCTTCCCGACGCGAATTACGGCGATGCCGGGACGAATCACGAGCTTGCAGATATTCCTCGACGACGCGACCCTGAACCACGACGGCTCGGGAGTTCAGTTCGACCGCCCGAGGTTCGAAGGCATCAATTTCGATCCGACCGAAGGCATGATCATGGCCTTCCTTTCGGACTACGTGATGTTTGACATCACCAACGTCGCGAATAAGCCTGAGATGAGCACCGGTGGTTTCGCCAACCGCGTGTACTTCAGCGGCGACTCGATCGCGCTCAGCCTCGATCCGGCACAAGGCGGCTCGCCGTTCGAAGTCCTCACTCCTCTGCTCGATCCGATCGAAGGTTTGGTCACCCCGCCGAACGCTCAGTTCAGCGCGCCCGGCCAGTACACCCTCCGGCAGATTGACCCGAGAGACTTGAGCAATATCGCACGAATCACCGCCCTGCAAGGCATCTGGCGGCCCTATTGGGATCCCAACCCGACCCAATCGCTGCTGCTGAACGTGGGCGCCTTTGAAGTCATCACCATCCCGAACAGCACCGACGGAGCCAAGCAAGAGATCGTCATGATCGAGCGCAACGGCGCAGGTCAAATCGTCAATATGCACTTTGGCGAAGTTGACTTTTCCGCCGGTACGTTCGCCGTGTGGCCGATCGACCAAGTCGATACGGGCGATGGCTCGAACGAAGTCAACGGCACCGTTACCGACATCGTGTACCGAGCCGGAGTGCCCAGCCCGACCTATCGCGACATCCGCGAAGGCCGGTTCGCGATCACCTCCGGGTCGGTTCCCGCTGGCTATAGCGCCTCCGGCAGGTTCGTCGTCCTGCGGTTGTAGATGAACCGGATCCTTCTGGGCGCAGAGACCGAGTACGGACTGTTCGTAGAAGGTCGCTCGCCGGAGGATCAGGTCGAAGATGCGAAAGCGCTCGTCCGGTCATATCCGGGCGAGTGCTTTTTAGGTTGGGACTACCGGGACGAGACGCCCCGTAGCGATCTCAGGGGATTCGAGGTCGGCCAGCTTAGCGTCGATCCGAACGATCAGAAGTTCGAGCGTGAAGACGCTTCCTCGTGGGACTCTGAATCGCGAGCCGACCGGGTCTTGCCGAACGGCGCGAGGCTCTACAACGACCACGGACACCCCGAATACGCCACGCCGGAGTGTTGGAGCGTCGGCGAATTGGTCCGTCACGATCTGGCGGGAGAGTGGGCGGTTCAAAGGGCGGCCCGAGCCTTTGAGGCCCAGACCGAACGCCGCGTTCGCCTCTACAAGAACAATACGGACTACCACGGAGCTTCCTATGGCGCTCACGAAAACTACCTCGCGCCCCGATCTCTCGCGTTCGAAGAACTCTACGCAGCCGTGTCTCCGATTCTCGTGGCGAGAACGGTTCTTTGCGGCGCAGGGAAGGTAGGAAGCGAGTCGGGCAAGGCGTGCGACTATCAGCTCAGCCAGCGGGCGGACTTCCTCACGACTTCTTGCAGCGTCGATACGCTCTATCGTAGGCCCGTGTTCAACACGCGCGACGAGCCTCACGCCGACCCGATTCATTGGATTCGGCTCCACGTCATCGCCGGGGACGCCAACTTGAGCCCGGCCGCGATCGCCGCGAGGTTCGGGCTCGTCAAGCTCGCGCTGATGCTCGCCATAGCAGGTCGCGCTCCGAAGTTTCCGATCTCCGACCTCCCCCACACGCTGAACGGGGTGAGCCGAGACGCAACGCACCGCTTCGAAATCCCGCTCGAAAGCGGCCGAACCACCTCCGCTTACGAGGTCTTGCTGGGCTATTTCGCGGCATTCGAGCAGGCGGCCACCGCTGGCGAGGAGTTCTGCGACGAGGACGCGAACGAGATGCTCGCGTTGATTCCAACCTGGAAGAAAGACCTCGAGTCGCTCCAAGAGGGCTTCGAGCGCTTCGCGGCGCGTTCGGATTGGGCTGCAAAGAAGCTGCTTCTCGATCAGGTCGCCACCGATCTCCCCGGCGGATGGAAGAGTCGAGACCTGCAATCCTATGACCTCGAATTCCACAACATCGACCCCGACGAGGGGCTCTACTTCGCTCTACTGGAAATGGGCGCGGTCGATCCACGCCCCGCTCCCGCGGAACTGGAAGAAAGGCTGACGCGAGTTCTTGAACCGACGAGGGCCGCCGTTCGATCTGCTCTCGTTCGCAATCACAAGGAGAACCTCGTCTCGGTGAACTGGCGACGGGTAGCCCTCAGGCATGAAGGCGGGATCGTTGAACTCGAGATTGCGCCCGAGCGAGTCTATCCGCAGGAACTCGATGGATTGCCCGACGTAGGTACTCTTGTAGCCCAACTATCGGAGGAGTCATGACGATTCGAGGAGACGAACGAAAGGTCCGCAAAGTGGGACCAGCCCCCAAGCCTAAGCAGGACGACACAGGCCCAAGCCGCCCTAACGTGCCGAAACCAGGCGGGCCCAACGAACTGATCAAGCGCCTCCGCAAGGTCGATCCCGACCAAGCCAAGAAGTACCGCCAGCGGTCGGGACAATGAAAAGTTCAATTCATCAAACGTTTGCCGAACTCGTCGGCTTCCCGCCTGCGAATTGGGCCGCGGCCCCCAGCAAAGCGCTTCAGGCGCACGGTACGACGGTCTTGGCGCTCAGGTTCGATGAAGGCGTGATCGTGCTCGGCGACCGCAGGGCGACGGCGGGCAACCTCGTCATGTACGACCAAGCAGAGAAGATCATGGCCATCGACGACTTCACCTTGTTGGCCCTGAGCGGTTCGTTCGCGAAATCAGTGGAATCCGCCCGATTCCTGAAGCATTCGTTCAAGTACTACCGCAGACTGACCCTCGGCCAGCTCTCGCTCGACGGCAAGCTCCAGGAGATCTCCCGCGTGATGGCTTCGAACTTTGAACTCGCGATGCAGGGAATCGGGGTGTTCCTCCCCATCGTCGCCGCTTACGACCCGGAGAGCGATAGCTTCCACCTCTACTTCTTTGACGGCGCGGGCGCCCGGTTCCAGAACCACGCATACGCTTGCGCCGGATCGGGGTCGGAGCGCATTCGAGGGGTGTTCGAGTACCTCACCCGAACCAAGGGACCTTGGGATTCAAGGCCGCTCGACGACGTTCTGTCAGACGGGCTGATCATGCTCGACATCGCGTCCGAGTTGGACTCGGCGACCGGCGGCTTCCGCAGGGTGTTGCCTACTGCGCGGGTCTTGCGCCGCGAAGGGGTAGGCCCGATCCCCGACGATCGGCTCGCGGCTGCGGCACAGGCCGTACTCGGCCAAAACGCGGCAAGGTCGTAACTCCCGCGCACGAGCGGTCAGAATAGACGCGTGAGGTATGGGTTTGCCGCCGTCCGTGGCGTATTCTCGCTCCTGGTTCTGTCGATGGGCGCTTGGGTGGCTCCTCAATCCCCCCACCAGCCGCGCTTCGTGCTCGCGCGCCCTCTGCCCGGCATCCCTTCGATCTGGATCGACCGAGAGCTCGACGGAAAAGGCATCGCGCAGCTTGCGGCCCGGGCGTCAGGCCTTCAGGGGCGGGTGCTTTGGGTCGATTGCACGGCAAATATCGACCGATACAACACCGCCGACAAGATCGCTTCCTTGGTGAGGAAGGTCCGCGAGGTTGGATTCAACACGATCGTTTTCGACGTGAAGCCCATCAGCGGTCAAGTCGTCTATCCGAGCCAACTCGCGCCGAAATTGCGTGCGTGGAAGGGCAAGGAACTTCCGGCCGATTTCGACCCATTGGGCGCGATGGTGCGCGAGGCGCGGGCGAACGGGCTTTCCCTCCTCATCAGTCTCAACGCCTTCAGCGAGGGGCATCGCGACTTTCGAGTTGGCCCAGGCTACGAGACCCCGGAGCTTCAAACCGTGCTCTATGAGCCTCAGCCGATGGCGCGGATCGACACGGGCGCAGCGGTGCATAGGTTCCCCATTTCCGAAGCCGCCAATCCCCCGCAGTTGATCCCCGAATCGCTGCACGTCTTCAACGATTCTTCCCGTCGGCCGCAACCCACACCTGGGAACTTCGCCGTCACGATCGACCGCAACTTCCGTATCGTCGATGGGTTCGAATCGGGGGGCTTCGGCTCGGCCCTGCCCACCATCCCCCGAGGCGGGAGCCTTCTTGCGGGCAACGGCCCCGCCGGCGAGTTCCTGCGCCAGCACGCGTTGCCCGGACGCAAACTCGAAATCGTCGCCGACCCGGTGTTCGTGCCAATTTCAGCGAGGCCCAGGCAGCAAGTGCCGCTCATGATGAACCCCACCCACCCGAAAGTGGTCGAGCGGGCGCTTGCCGTTCTTGGCGAGGTAGTTGCGAACTACGACGTCGACGGCGTGCTCTATGACGACCGGCTCCGGTACGCGGGAATGAACGCCGACTTCAGCGAGCCGACCCGCGCGGAGTTCGAGCGAGAGGTGGGCCGACGCCTCACTTGGCCTAACGACGTGTTTCGGTACACCTTCACGCCCGACTTTCGGAGGGGGATTCGCCCAGGTCCCTATTACCAGAAATGGTTGGAGTGGCGGGCCGCAAAGCTCACCGAGTACGTGCGGGCGGCCCGAACGATCGTGAAGTTGAAGAGGCCCCAAGCGGTCTTCGGAGTGTACGCGGGGTCGTGGTACGGGGAGTACGCCGGCATCGGCTCGAACTACGCTGCGCCGAGCTTCGAAGGCGGTTTCTGGTTCGCCACCTCCGAATACCGCCGTTCCGGGTTCGCCGACAGCCTCGATCTGCTGATTACGGGCTGCTACTATCCCACTGCGACCGTTTTTGAAGCGATGGAGACCGACGTTTCGATCGGCCATTCGGTTGAGTACGCGGGCTACCTCTCGAACCAGATTGCGGGGGACCGCGCGTGGACCTATGCCGGCATTATGCTGATGCAATACCCCGCCGACCCGCAGGCGTTCGGAAGGGCCCTTTCGGCTGCGTGCGCCTCGACGCAAGGCGTGATGGTCTTTGACCTCTCCCACGATATCGACCGGTACTGGGACGTGATGGCTGCGGCGTTTCGGGTCCCCGCGCGCGCTCCCCACATGAACCCCCAAGAACTCTCGCGCATCCGGTCCCGACGCGCCGAGGAGGAGGCCAAAGGACGGTTGCCGGGGCCGCTGGTCGTCGCTGCGGGAGCGCCAGGAACGGGTCAGTAAGGTGAGGGTCACTCGGCTCGAATCTTGGGAGTTTGCCCGCGGAGGCGAAGAACATCCCGAATGGCAACCTGCGGAGGTCCCTGGCCACGTCCACCTCGACCTCCTGCGCCTGGGCCGCATTCCCGACCCTTTTTGGGGAGAAAACGAACGGGAGGTGGCCTGGGTCGACCGGGTGACCTGGGAATATCGTACGAAATTCGAATGGGCCCCTGATGCGGAGTTCCCCCATCGCGCGCTCTTCTTCGAAGGGCTCGATACGGTCTGCAGGGTCCTTCTCAACGGCGAGGAAATCAGCACGTTCGACAATATGTTCGTTTCGCACGAGGCTGAGGTCAGCCGGAGGCTACGCGAAGGACGCAACTGCTTGCACCTGCAATTCTCCCCCGCCGAGCAAGTAGGGAATTCGCGCCGCGAAGAGTACTTTCGTAGAAACGGGGTCGTGCCAACCGTTGCGAACTTCGACGCGCGGAGCTTCGTCCGAAAAGCGCAGTATATGTTCGGCTGGGACTGGGGCCCCAAGCTCATCTCTTGTGGCATTTGGAAGCCGGTCAGCCTTGTGGAATACGCACAGCGAGTCCGGGATGTGCGGGTCGCCCAACGCCACGCAAGCGGGCAAGTCGTTCTGGACGTTCACTCCACGCTGGAAGGCGGCGGATCGGCTCGGCACCAGATCTTCGGCCCCGCGGGCGATCTGGTGGAGGAGATCGAAGGCGACGGAGAGATCACGATTTCGAACCCGGTCTTGTGGTGGACCCACGACCTCGGCCACCCGGCCCTGTATCGTCTGATAAGCACGTGCGGGGGGCACACCGTTTCGCAGAACATCGGGCTGCGAACAGTCGAACTCCGCCGCGAACCCGACACCTACGGCGAGAGTTTCGAGTTCCTGCTCAACGGAGAGCCGATCTGGGCGCGTGGCGCGAACTGGATTCCCGACCACTCGTTTCCCAGCGCAATTACGCCCGGACGGGTTCGCGGCAAGCTCGAAGAAGCCCAGGCTCTGGGCATGAACATGCTCCGCGTTTGGGGTGGGGGGGTCTATGAATCGGATGCCTTCTATGAGGTTGCCGACGAGCTTGGAATCTTGATATGGCAGGACTTCCCGTACGCTTGCAGCTACTATCCCGACGATGGGGAGTACGCCCGGTCCGCGCGCGCTGAAGCCGAATCTGCCATCGTCCGGCTTCGCAACCACCCGTCGCTCGCTCTATGGTGCGGCAACAACGAGAACCTGACCATGTACGAGCAGGCGTGGGGCGGCGAGGACCGAAGGCCCGAAAGGTACTTCGGCGAGCGGCTTTACGACGACGTGCTCCCGGCCGCGCTGGCCGAATTGGACCCACACAGGCCCTACATTCCAACAAGTCCGTGGGGAGGCGAAGGCGACTGCAACCAAGGAGGCTTCGGGGACCAGCACTACTGGGATGTCTGGCATGGCAGGGGCGATTGGGTCCACTATGCCGACTCCGGAGCGAGGTTTTGCTCCGAGTTTGGGTTTGCTTCGTCGCCCTCCGAGCGGTGCTGGGACCTTGCGTTTCCGAATGGCGGCCGGGATCCGCGAGGCGAGGTCGTGAGGTGGCACGACAAGACCGGCAAGGGCCTCGACACGATCCTTGGACTCGTGGAGATTCACTACCCTCGGATCGAAACCTTCGACGACTTCGTGTACAGCACCCAATTCAACCAGCGCGACGCCATGCGATGCGCGATCGAGCGCTTCCGCAGAAGCGAGCACTGCAAGGGGGCGCTGATCTGGCAACTCAACGATTGCTGGCCCGTGCTGAGTTGGTCGCTGATCGACTTCGCCGGGGAGCGGAAGGCTGCTGCGGAGGAACTGCCCCGGCTGTTTGCGCCCCACTTGCTGAGTCTCGTTCTCGACGGCCCTACCGCTCACCTGGTGCTGGTCAACGACGGCCGCGAGCCGATTGCGCGAACCCCCTTTCTCCGCGCCGTGTCGCTGGCGACAGGAGACGTCTTGCGGGATAAGGTGTTTCGCGTTGCCGAACTTGCGCCCAGCGAGCGAAGAGTCGTCGGAAGCCTCGATTTGGGGGGCCTCGACCCAACAACGACCGTGCTGTGCGCCGCGACGGAAGGCCCCGAAGTCGCCTGGACGCTGCTCTGCGAACCCAAAGAGATCGAGGTCTCGGCGGCCGCGGTGCGGGCGAGGAGCATCGGCTCCGAACGGGTGTTGCTCGAACCCGCTACGCCTCTCGTCGATGCCCGTGTCACGGCCGGCACCGCGCGTCTCTCTCCCCGAACTTTCACGCTCCTCGCTGGTTCCCTCGAGGTGCGCGCCGATTCGCCCCTTGAGGACCTCCGACTGCGCTCGGTCGCCGGTTCCCACGAGATCGACTGGTCCTGACCCGTAAGTCGTTAGGGCCAGAGACCCCGCGGAGCCTCCCTTGACGGCCCGTAGTTTTGCGGGGAAAAACCAGTACCCAGCAAAAACATCCGGCCTCTATCTTCCATCAGAATTGGGGTTCCCTGTCTTTCTCTATTTCTACCTTTCTATGTAAACCCGGTGTGAGTACCCTCGGGTTGTCGACGTCGAACTGGAAGCGGCGCGCAACGCCGGATTCCCAGTTGTAGTAAGGGTTCGAAACCTTGAGGATTCCCAACCGGCAGCCCTTGTCGATTAGCTGGCTGATCAGCGTCGCGCTGACCCGAAGCGGGGTCGCCAACTTGCGAACCGGCAGGAGGAACGACTCGCCCTGATTGGCTTCGTGAAGGTAATACGCCGTGCTGAGGAGCCGGATCAAATGAATGTTGGCCACGCCCTCGAATTCGAGCGGCACGGCGAACGCCTTCCGAACCGCTTGCCCAAGGATGTCCTGCCCCTCGGCGAAGCGGGTCTTCAGCCAGGTGTGCTCAAAGGCGATGGCCACCTGGTCTTCGTCCTCCCAATCGAGACGTCGATGGTTCCGGCCAATCACCCCCATCTCCCGCAGCGCAGCCGCCATCACCAGCGCCGAAGGCAAGAACCTCTCAATCAGCCTCTCGTCGTCCGGATTCGGCGAGACGCTCTTGAGTCTTCGCACCAAGGCGAAAAGGTGCTGGTATTCGGCGTTATCGTCCTCGTCAGCTACGATCGCCTGTTCCTCTGCGACATCCAGCGCGATTTCGACGCACTGCTTGGCGTCCAACGTACACAGGTCCGGAAACCGCGCCGAGATTCTCCTCAGCGTAAACTCCCGGTCGAACCTGCCCGTCTTGCGGTCGATAGTCACCAGGGCAAGCGGATTCATCATCGTGTCCCCCCAGAAAAGGTCTCTTCTATTGTTAGCTCAAAAACCGCCAGATTCCTCTAACGAAATGCTGGCAATTGTTTGGGATTACAGATTTCAAGGGCCCTGAAACCGCCTTGAACTCCCCCAAATCCGGCCACCGGGAAGAAACATCGGCTCCGCTCCAACTACGATCCGCGGGATTCCACGAGCTTCTTAAGGCTGTCGAGGGCGACGGACCAAGCCGCTCGCGCGCTGTCCGCGTCCGACCGGGTCTGGAGTCTCGTGTGGTTGACCAAGAGGCCAGTTTTTCCTCCCTTGTCCTGGAACTGCACCTCGACTTGAGACGGCGTCGAATATCCCTCGCACTCGAACGTAAACCTCAGGTCCTTGTTCTCTCGAATCCGCGAGAAGCTGAGGCGCTCCCCACTCTCGATCTCGACCGCCGCACCTTCGGCAACCTCACCGCTGAGGGCCTTGCCGAGCCACTCGCTCCAGCCCTGCGCGTCGGTCCAAGCTCGGAACGCGGCAACGACGGGAACGCCCAGCGTCTTGGTCGAGCAGATGAAATAGCCTTCGGGCAGCCCGTCCTTCTTCGTGACCCCCCGCAGCTTCTCGTACTCGACGGCTAGGGTCGTGCTCCACCACGGCTCCTTGGTCTGCTCATGAAGAAACTGAACGGCCGCCCGGCGACCCTTGGCGAGCGCGCCTTCTGCATCGAGGCTCGCATACCATTCAGCGAGCGTCTTACCCGTGGCCGCCTTGCACGATTCGTCGGTGATAGGAAAATCCGAAGACAAAGAATGGTTCATGGCTGCACTCGATCTTCCAGGGCTTACATCCCCGCGCCCCTGCTTGCCAGATTCAAGGCAGGACCCGGCGTGGGAGCGAAAGAGTACCTCAACGTAAAGTACGCTCGAATCCGGCGCATCGCAAGCCAAGATAGAATGCGAAGCAGCGATGAAACAGTACGCCCTCGGACTCGACTTTGGCACCAACAGCGTCCGCGCCTTGCTTGTGGATTGCCTCGATGGAAGTGAGGTCGGCGTGGGCGTCGTCAACTTCCCCAGCGGCGAGTCGGGCGTTCTCCTCGATCCCAACGACCCGCATCTGGCCCGGCAAAACCCTGCGGACTACCTAACGAGCACGCCGCTTGCCGTGCGGGCCGCCATCGACGACGCGCAGGGCCGTGATACAGGATTCGCGGCAGATCAAGTGGTGGGAATCGGGATCGACACAACGGCGTCCTCGCCCCTTCCGCTGGATGAGCGCTGCCGACCCCTCGCGCTTTCGGAGCGTTTCCGGGGCGACCTCGCAGCGCAATGCTGGCTCTGGAAGGACCACACCGCCCATGAAGAGGCCGAGGAAATCTCGGAAAACGCGCGGGCTTTGGGCAGGCCCTACCTCGCCAAGTGCGGAGGCGCGTATTCGTCGGAGTGGTTTTGGGCGAAGGCGCTCAAGTGCCTGCGGACCGCGCCCACCGTGTTTCGCGCTGCTCGAACCTGGGCTGAATGCCAAGACTTCATCCCGGCGTGGCTTTGCGGCATCCAGGACCCCGCGCAAATAAGGCGTGGCATCTGCGCGGCCGGACACAAGGCGATGTTCCACGAATCCTGGGGCGGACTTCCCGATGAGGAGTTTCTCGCGGGGCTCGACCCTGCGCTCGCGTCGATCCGGCCGCAGCTATATCAGCTAACGCACACCTCCGACCAAGTTGCGGGGACCCTCGACCCGAGCATCGCCTCGCAGATGGGACTGCCCGCGGGCATCCCCGTTGCCGTGGGCGCAATCGACGCTCACCTAGGGGGCGTCGGGGCGGGCGTAAAGCCGGGCCGCCTCGTGAAGATCATGGGCACCAGCACCTGCGACATCATGATCGGCGACGCCTCGACGCCCGACATCCTCGGAGTCTCAGGGATCGTTCCCGGCTCGGTGGTTCCCGGCTTCCAGGGGATCGAGGCCGGGCAGGCGGCGGTCGGCGATCTTTTTGGGTGGTTTGCGAGCAAGGTGTCCGGACGCGAGCACCACGAGTTGGAAGCTGAAGGCGCCTCCCTACCCGCTGGCGGATCGGGCCTGCTTTCGCTTGATTGGAACAACGGCAGTCGCAACGTCGTTCTCGACCCAAGGGTCTCAGGGCTTTTCGTCGGACAAACGCTCCACACGACCGCCGCCGAGATGTACCGCTCGCTCCTCGAAGCCACGGCATTCGGCGCGCGGAAGATCATCGAGCGCATCGCCGAGTACGGGGTGAAGATCGAAGAAATCGTGGTCTGCGGAGGCATCGCCGAGAAGAGCCCCCTCACGATGCAGATCTACGCCGACGTGTGCAAACGCCCCATGAAGCTCAGCGGTTCGGCACAGACCTGCGCACTCGGCGCGGCGATCATGGGATCGGTCGTCGGAGGGGCTCACCCCGACGTACCTGCCGCCATCGAGGCGATGACCCGGGTCCAGGCCCTTCAATACGTCCCCAATCCCGCTTCCCTCGCCGCCTACGACCGGCTCTATGAACTCTATTCCGACCTGCACGACGCTTTCGGACGCACCGAACGGACGCCCGACCTGCACGGCTTGATGAAGGAACTGATCGCGATCCGCGAACAGGCACGGGCTGGGTAGGCGGACGCTATTTCTTCGACTTGAACTCGCTTAGGGCCGCCTCATAGATTTCGAGCGTCGATTGGTAGGAGGCGTCCGGGCTGTAGGCCCGCAGGTAGTCCAAACGAGCGCCCTCGGCGCAAACTCGGCGCAACTCGGGATCGCGGTCCATTTCGAGCGCCGCCTCCGCGAGGGCTTGGGGGTCACCCGCGCGAAAGAGAAGCCCCGTCTTTCGAGGTTCGACCATCGTTCCCATCGCGCCCAAGTCCGAAGCCACGACGGGAAGTCCCGACGCCTTGGCTTCGACCAGCGCCATCGGACACCCTTCGTAACAGATGGATGGGACCACCAGCACCGTGGCGGACCGCATCAGGTCTTGCACCTCCGACTTCGGCCTTGCCCCCAGCCACGCCACCCCACCCGAACCCGAGGCAGCGCCGACCTCCGCAGCGAGCGGGCCGTCGCCGGCGATCTTCAAGGGAAGGCTCTCCCCAACGATCTTCCAAGCGTCCAAGAGCGTCGAGACCCCCTTTTCCACCGACAGGCGGCCCACGAACAGCGCGTAGCCGCCCTCATGAGTCCCCACGCCGGGGTCGGGCACAAAGTTCGGCTTTACGGCCAGCTTCGGTTCGGGGAGTCCCGCCCGGACAAACCTCTCCCGCGCGAATTCCGTCAGGACGATGTATCGGTCGACGGCCCGTTGCCATGTCCCCCTAGCTCGGTGACGGTTGACCATCAGCGTCGTCACGAACGAACCGAGGCGGCTCCCCCGATAGCAGGCGTGGCGCACCGCAGGCCACCCAAAACTCCTCCCCAAGCAGTCCTCGCACGGCTTCCCTTCACGAAAAAACAACGCGTTGGCGCAGGCGAGCCGGAAGTTGTGGAGGGTTTGCACCACCGCCGCCCCTTGCTCCCGCGCGGCGTAGTAGCCTGCCGGGGAGATCAGGGGAAAGGTGTTGTGGAAGTGCGCCACGTCGGGTCGGAAACCGGCCGCAACCTCGGCGATCTTGGAGTACATATCGCCGTTCCACAAGGTGGCCCTGGCCGCCTGCAACCGCCCCATGTCCTGGATCGCGTCGTTGTGGGCGGTGAAGCGGAGGACCTCATGGCCCCGCTCCTCCAGGAGTTGGCCCTCTGCCTCGAAAACGGAGTCTTCCCCCCCGGCCTGCTGGTAGAAATTGTGAACCAGGAGTATCTTCACGACGCCCTCGAATCGCCTCGGCTACGAGCTTCCGACGGTGAAATATTCGAAGCCCGCCCGTTCCGCGAGTTGCTTCGAATACACTCTTCGCCCGTCGAACAGCAGACGCTGCCGCATCGGCCCTCCGAGGCGGTCGAGATCGATCTGTTTGAACTCGTTCCACTCGGTTACGAGCACGAGCGCGTCCGCTTGATCGCTCACTTCGTAAACCGAATCGACGTACGTCACGCTCGGGTACAGGTCCTTGACGTGCTCGGCCGCCACGGGATCGTAAGCCGCAACGTTGCCCCCGCGTTCGAGGATGTACTCGATGATTTCGAGGGACTTGGCGAAGCGGATGTCGTCGGTGTTGGGCTTGAAGGCGAGCCCCAAAAGGGCGATGTTCTTGTCGGCAAGGCTCCCCAGCCTTGATTCGATCCTGCGCAAGAAGTGTTGCGTCTGGTCCGAGTTGATGTTCCACGCTTCGCGCAGCAGCCGAAAGTCGTAGCCGTACCGCTCGCTGATCTTGATGAGCCCTTGCACGTCCTTCGGGAAGCAGCTCCCGCCCCATCCGAGCCCGGCGCCGAGGAATTGCGGGCCGATCCGGTTATCGGCCCCTACACCCTTGGCGACGTCGGCGACGTTCGCGCCCGTAAGCTCGCAAAGCCGGCTGATCGCGTTGATAAAGCTGATCTTGGTGGCGAGAAGGCTGTTGCTGGCGTACTTGATCATCTCCGCGCTTTCGAGGTCGGTGATGATCATCGGCTTCTCAATGGGGGCGTAGAGTTCGACCAGCTTCACCGCGGCGTCGCGGCTCTTTGCGCCGATCACGATGCGGTCCGGATTCAATGTGTCGTAGATCGCCGAGCCCTCGCGCAGGAACTCGGGGTTGCTGACGACGTCGAACGAACTTCGGTCCGCGCCCTGCTCAGCGATGATCGTTTCGACCAGTTCGCCGCTGCCGACGGGCACGGTGGACTTGTTGACGACGACGGTGTACTTGTCGATGGCCTTCCCGATCTCCGCCGCAACCGCGCGCACGGCGGTGAGGTCCGGCGTGCCGTCGTCGCCGGGTGGCGTTCCGACCGCGATGAAAACGATCTCGCTCGCCCTCGTCGCCTCTCTAATCGAGTCCGAAATCGAGAGGAACCCATCCCGTAGGCCCGACTTCAGCATCTCCTCGACGCCGGGCTCGTAGATGGGCGGAATCCCGTTGCGGAGCTTGTCGATCTTTTCTGGGTCGTTGTCGACGCAGACGACGTCGTTGCCGAGTTCGGCCAACACGACGCCCGTCACCAACCCCACGTACCCCGTTCCAATGACTGCAACCTTCATATCAGCACACAGGACCGGCTCGAACCGGCCCCTTTCTCATTATTGCCACCCGCGAGCGAATCCAAACGGCTCATGGCAAAACTACATGGCTCGAATCCCCGAGCACGAGTTGCGTCGTCTTCGGAAGGCCGTCCGCCCGCTCCACGACCGCTCCCCGGCCGATGAGCGAGCCCGATACCCGACCCGGAACGCCCTGCAGCGAGCAGTCCGCAAGCACGATCGAATGCTCGACCTCGGTTCGGACCACCTGGGTGTTCGCATCGATTGCCGTGAACGGACCCACGTAGCTGTCTTCGATCACGCAGTCCTCAGCGACGGTAACCGGCCCGCGGATCGTGGAGTTCCGCACTTGGGTGCCTTTTCCGATCTTGACCCTGCCCTCGATTCGGGTTTCGCCGTCCACATCGCCCAGAATCTCGGGCTGAAGGTCCTCCAATACGAGCCTGTTCGCTTCCAGAATCGCCTCGACCGTGCCCGTGTCCTTCCACCATCCCGTGATCGTATGGGAAAGAACCGGGAGCCCGGAGTCGATCAGCGACTGGATCGCGTCGGTGATCTCGAATTCGCCCCTCTTGCTGGGCTGAAGCCGGTCGATGTGTTCGTGAATGCGCTTGTCGAAGAGGTACACGCCCACCAGCGCGAGGTTCGAGCGGGGGCTAGCGGGTTTCTCTTCGAGGCGAATCACTCTTTCGCCCTCAAGCTCGGCCACGCCGAACTCGGAAGGGTTGGGGACCTCGGTCAACAGTATCGTCGCGGCGGGGCGGCTTGCCTCGAACTCGTCGATCAGCGCCCGGACGCTCGACTTGATCAGGTTGTCCCCCAAATACATCACGAAGTCGTCGTCGCCCAAGTAGGTTCGCGCGGTCTTGACAGCGTGGGCCAAACCCAAAGGGTCGGGCTGGGGGATAAAGGTGAACCGGCACCCCCAACGCGATCCGTCGCCCAGCGCCTCTTTGATCGCCTCGGCGGTGTCTCCGACGATGATGCCGAAGTCCTTGACCCCCGCCTCGGCGATGGACTCGATCCCGTATTCGACGACGGGCTTGTTGGCCACCGGGACCAGTTGCTTGGCCATCGAGAACGTGATGGGCCGGAGCCGAGTGCCTTTGCCTCCGGCGAGGATCAGCGCCTTCATAGGTCGTCTCCGAGCGAGGGGCCGTAGTATTGCCGGACAAACTCCCGATACTTCGGGTCTTCCGCGATCGGCCGCCACCACCCTTCGTTGGCGAGATACCACCGAACCGTCTCCCGAAGCGACTCTTCGAACGGCATTTCGGGCCGCCATCCGAGCGCGCGCAGCTTCTGCCCGTCCATCGAATACCGTTTGTCGTGCGCCGCTCCTCGCGGATCGGGAATCGGCTTCACGAGTTCCTCACCTCGGCCCGTCTCTTCGAGAAGGACCCTCACGACCTCGCGATTGCTGCGCTCGTTGCTGTCGGCGACGTTATAGACCTCGCCCAACTCCCCGTGTTCCAGCGCAGCCATCACCCCTGCGGCGTGGTCGCGTGCGTGAATCCATTGCCGCACCTGGTTGCCGTCGCCGTAGAGCGGGACCTTCTTTCCTTCGATCAGCCTTGTGACGAAGAAGGGGATCAGTTTCTCGGGGTACTGGTAGGGTCCATAGGTATTGCCCCCCCTTGTCACGATGACCGGCGCATCGAACGACACTCGAAACGCGCGGCAGAGGAGATCGCCTCCGGCCTTGCTCGCGCTGTAGGGGGTGTTGGGTTCGAGCGGGCTCTGCTCGGTGAACTGCCCGTCGTCGATCGAGCCGTAGACCTCATCGGTGCTGACGTGAACCAACCGCTCGACGCCGTGCCGCCTGACGGCTTCGAGGAGGACGAACACACCGAACACGTCGGTTTGAATGAACGCGCCGGGGTCGAGCAGCGAGCGGTCGTTGTGCGACTCGGCGGCAAAGTTGACGACATGGGTGATCCCCTCCGCGCGAATCGTGCCTTCGACCGCCGTACTGTCTTGGACCTTACCTGCATGGAAGGCGAACCTTGGGTGCGCCCAGAGGTCCTTGAGGTTATCGAGGTTGCCTGCGTAGGTGAGCGCGTCGAAGACGATCACCCGCGCGTCGGTCCATTTTTCCAGCGCCATGCGGGCAAAGTGCGACCCGATAAACCCTGCTCCGCCGGCCACGAGTAAGTTCATAGTTGGAACGGCGACTCCGGATCGGCCTCATGCCGGATCTCGTCGACAGGCTCGGCCTTTCCCCAGCCCGCGTACAGTTGATCGGGGAAATTGAGTACGAAGGCTTCGGTTTCGCCGACATTGCGATAGGCGTGAACCACCCCAGGCGGCACCCAAACGAACACCGGGTTCTCCTCACCTACGATCAGCCGGAACTCATTCGGTTGAAGCCCGCTGCGGTTCTCCCACAACACGAGTTCGAAACGCCCCGAAAGGAACGCGAAGCCGTCCGTTTGGCGTTCATGTTCGTGAGGGCCGCGTGCGACGTTCGGATGAGTGACGCTGAGGTATCCCATCACCGGACGGAATCCCTCGGGGAGTTCGTCGTTGCGGAAAAGCTCAGTAAGCCAACCGCGCGAGTCCGCAAACTTGCTCAGGGGTTTGATCAAGACGCCAGGTAGGGGCGCGAGGGACTCCATGGACGGCGGGATTGTACCCAAACAGGGTTGGCGAATCTTTGGGGAGTTGAAAGCGTAGGATTGGGGAAGCACAGGCAAAGGTAAAGTAGACTTTTCAGGTCGGGGGGTGGGATTTGGCCCCGATCTTGCATTCGAAGCGATCTGGTGGAAGGAAGAATAACGATGGCGAACACAACGCCTCTTGAGTCAGAGCCGACGGCGCCCCGACTTTCGGTGCCCGAGCAAGTCATGGCATTCACGAAGACCATCGTGAGTTCCAAGGCGTTTTGGCCGGGCCTGATTGCCGCGTTGGGGGTCACGGCGCTGTTCTGGACTCTCTTCCGGAATCTGCTCGATCTTTGGGACAGCGAGGACGGGTACTTCAGCCACGGATTCCTAGTTCCTATCATCTCCATCTTCATCATCTACCGATGGTGGCCCCGGCTAAAGACCATTCCCGTGAAGCCGGGCTGGGTGGCCTTGATCCCGCTCGCAGGGCTCCTCGTGCTGACACGAGCGGCGTTCGCGGCCGACATCTTGTTGATCCTCTCGATCTGTTTGATGATGGTGATCCTCGCCACGATCTGGCTGGTCGCCGGATGGCGGTGGATGGTCGCGCTCAGCCTCCCCGTGCTGTATTTGGGCTTTGCCCTGCCGCTCTGGACCTTCGCCATCGACGTCTACACCAACCCGCTGCAGATTCTTTCGACCAAAGCGTCGTTCCAAATGCTCCAACTCGCGGGCTTCCAGCCGTTCATGGACACGGGAACGACCACGATTTATCTGAACAACTTCGTTCTCGATGTCGGCGTGCCGTGCAGCGGCCTCAAACTGATCGTCGCCGTTACGGCCTTTACGGTCTTCTTCGTTCTGATCGGCGGGCTCAGGTGGTGGGCGAACCTGGTGATGTTCGCCGTGATCCTGCCCCTGTGCATCTTCATCAACGGCCTCCGGATCGCCCTGATCGGGCTGGTCGGCGAGAACTACGGCCACGACGCTGGAATGGCGTTTCACGATTACAGCGGCTATATCACGCTGGTGATCTGTTTCTTTATCCTATTCAAAATAGCAAGAGGTCTCGGATGGAAGGATTGATGACTCGTGCGTACATCGCCGGCGCTCTATTGCTTGTCGCGGGCATTGCGATCAACATCTCGGCTGTGACGGTCAAGCGGCCGAGCAAGACCGAGGAATGGATGGAGCAGAAAGCCCCCACGAAGGTGGGGAAGTTCATCTTCCTTCCCGGTACGGAGAATCCCGCCCAGTCCTACCGGATGGACGACCGAACCTACGAGTTGCTCGTGCCCTACGGCATCGTCTGTCGGCTGTATCTCGACGCCGCGAAGGGGTTCGATATGGTCCTGATCGCGAGCCAGAGCCGCGCCAGCTTCCACGACCCGCGGGTTTGCTTCTCAGGCCAAGGCTGGGTGCTCTCCAAACAGCACACGGAGAACGTCGAAACCAAGACGCGCGGCAAAGTCCCGATCACGATCACAGAAATGGACGGTGCGCGGCGAGGACAGCTCGCGGCATTCTTCTATCGCGGCCCTGGCGGGTTCTACCCAAGCACGAACGGCGTCAAGTGGGACATGTTCAAGCAGGAGCTTTTCGGGAGTAAGGACGTGGACGGCGTCTTCTACCGGGTCATCCCGCGCCACGCCGATTGCACAGTCGAGGAACTCAAGCAGTTCATCGCCGAGTACCTCGACACGGCATACGACACCAGCGACGGGTACTTCTAAGGGTCAAACAGGACCGCCGCGCTTCTTGAGTTCCTCGACGATCTTGCGCACGTCCTGCGACCGTTGCGCCGTCGTCAAGAGAAGCGCGTCGGGAGTCACGGCGAGGACGAGGTCCTCCACCCCCAGAAGGCAAACCTTGAGACCCTCGATCTCGGCATAGACGACGTTGTTGCGGGATTCAAGGCTCAGAACATCCCCCACGAAGGCGTTGCCCGCTGAATCGAGCGGCAATGACCTTCGCAGCGAGTCCCACGCGCCCAAGTCGTCCCACCCGAAGGTCGCCCTTACGACGTAGGCCGACCGGGTGTTCTCCATCAGTGCGTAATCGACGGACTCGGAAGGGTGCGCCTCGAAGACCTCGGCCGCCCTCGCGCCATCGCCCGCGCGGATCGCCTCCGCGAGCGCTCGAATGAGCCCGAATACTCCCGGTCGATGCGCGTTGAGCTCCCTCAGAAATGCGTCCTGCGTCCAGAAGAACATCCCGCTGTTCCAAAGAAACCGGCCGGCTCGAAGGTACTCCCGCGCAGTGATCTCGTCCGGCTTTTCGTGAAACCGCGCGACATTCGAGACGCCCGGGCCCGCAGTCTCCCCCACCTCGATATAGCCGAATCCCGTGTCGGGCCTCGAAGGAGGGATCCCGAGCGTCACCAAGCCCCCAGTCTGCTCCGCGGCGGAAAAAGCGATCTCGACGCACTTCCGAAACGCTTCTTCGTCGGAGATGCTGTGGTCGGCGGTCAGCACGGCCCAAGTAGGGTTCTTGCCGCCGGCCTCAAAGTTTGCGGCGGCCCAAGAAAGGCAACCCAGTGTGTTCTTCTTCGAAGGCTCGGCCCACACGTTGGCCTCGGGAACCAGGTTCGCCTCGACTATCGCGTCCCGGATCGGCGCGCCAGTGGCTACGATCACGTTTTCAGGACCGACGAGCGGCGCGATCCTCGCAACGGACTGCTCCAAGAGCGTCCGCTCAGGATCAGCGAGCCGCAAAAGCTGCTTGGGACGGCGCAATCGGGAGGCCGGCCAAAACCGCTCGCCCGATCCTCCGGCCATGATGACGGCAACTCGGTTCATGGACAGATTATGACGAGGCGTACCCGTTAGGAAACCGAAGTCGCCATTGCCAGGCCGATCGAACCATGGAATCGAGGTCCTGGAACTGGGGTTGCCATCCGAGCTCGTTGCGAATTTTCGAGGCGTCTGCGATCAGCGCCGCGGGGTCGCCTGATCTACGGGGTCCGACGGCGTAGTCCAACGGCATTCCGGACACCCTTCGGACCGACTCGATCACCTCGCGATTCGAGTACCCCCTGCCGACGCCGACGTTGTAGACCGCGCTCGGGAGATCGCCCAACCCCCCCAGCGCGTGGATATGCGCCTGGGCGATGTCGAGAACATGGATGTAATCCCGCACGCAAGTTCCGTCGGCCGTTGGGTAGTCGTCGCCAAACAGCGTGAAGCTCGCCCTCCGGCCCTGCACGGCATCGAACAGGATCGGGATGATGTGAGTCTCCTTTTCGCGCCACTCGCCGTATCGGGTCGAAGCGCCGCACGCGTTGAAGTACCGCAAGGAAACGTGCTGAAGCCCCGCGTGAGAGGCCAAGCGCAGCAGCCGCTCGCAAAGGTGCTTGGAGGCGCCATACGGGTTGATCGGCTGAATCGGAAAGCCCTCGTGGATCGGAGTGGCCTCCGGCTCGCCATACACCGAGGCCGTGGACGAGAAAACGATCTTTCTCGCGCCATGCCGAGCCATCGCATCCAACAGGTTAACCGTCCCCCGCGCGTTCACCTCGTAAAACAACGAGGGATCCCGGACGGACTCTTCGACCTTCGATTCAGCCGCAAGATGGACCACCGCTTCAAAGCCGCCACTCTGGAACGCGGAATCGAGCGCGGGAGCGTCGAGCAAATCGCCTGCGATCAGCGTCGCAGAGGGATGCACGGCTTCGCGATGGCCATAGCGAAGGTCATCAAACACGGCTACCGAATGCCCCGATTCGGCGAGCAATTCGGTGACCACGGAACCGATGTAGCCCGCGCCGCCTGTGACGAGAACTCGCATGGGGTTCAACGCCCGCCTACTGCTTGACCCGGTTGAACGTAACGACCTGCCCGTCCATATCGAGGGTGAACCGGTCGTTGGACTCCCAAGTGATCTTCGACTTGACCTCTTTCTTGAGTTGCTTTTCGGCTTCGGACTTGATCATGTCCACGAGCCCTCCGGTTACGCCTTTCACGGATACCGACTCGCCGACCGTCGTCACGCTATCGCCATCGACCGTGTACTTGCCGACCGCAGTGAACTCCGCAGTCCCCGTGGGGAGCGGAAGCGAGACCAGTACCTTCATCGACCCATCCGAGCCGAAGGTGTACTTCATGGCAACAGGGCCGCCGGTGGCGTCCCACGTACCGACGAGCTTATTCCCCGCGCACCCGGCCAGCAGGAGAGAAACGAACAGGGCAAATCCCACGAGCGCCTTCATGTCGCCCATTCTGGCACATCGCCTTTGAGTATGCTCGTGCGGGATGAGACGCGAGAGGCGGAAGGGCTCGGGCTGGAACGAGGGCCAGGTTCGCGATCTCGTCGCGAGGCTCGAATCGGACTACGGCGCCCGCCTCGCCCGGCCCATCTACGACCCCGTCAGCGAACTCGTCAGTTGCATCCTCACGCAGCACACGGCCGACGCCAACGCGTTTCCGGCGTTCGACCGAATGCGGGCGCGCTTTTCGACTTGGTCCGAAGTCGTCGCCGCCGACCCGGAAGAACTCCGAGACACTATTCGGGCCGCCGGGCTCGCCAACCAGAAAGCGCGGAGCATTCAGGGAGCGTTGCGAGAAATCGCGGTTCGGAACGGGGACTACACCCTTGAGAACCTGCGTGGAATGCCGATGCTCGAAGCGAGGAAGTGGCTCACTTCGCTTCCGGGCGTGGGACCGAAAACTGCCTCGATCGTTCTCTGTTTCGCTTTGGAGATGCCGGCGATTCCGGTAGATACCCACGTTTTTCGCGTCAGTTGGCGCCTCGGCCTGATCGAGAAATCGCTCGGCGAAGCGAAGGCTCACGACGCGCTTCTCGACCTCGTTCCCCCGGACCTCGCGTTTCGCTTTCACGTGGTCTTGATCCAACACGGCCGGACCGTCTGCAAGGCCCCTCGCCCGTTGTGCGGCCGCTGCCAACTCACCGACCTCTGCGCGTGGTACCAAGCAGGCAACCCATCGAGCCTGGATGCCCCAGCAGGACGTTCAGCCAGGGGGAGTCAGAAGGGGCCGCCTCACCAACCGAAGGCTTGATTCGTGTAGCATGGACTCATCGCAGTGGCGACTTTCCAGGACGAAGAAGCGGCATCGAAGGTCAGGGCCCGATTGGAGAGCCTGACGCATTCGGATTTGCAGGAGTTCTTTGCGAGGTCGTTCGAGAGGTGCCCGGACCCCGATCAGGCGGCGCGCAACCTCGAACGATGGCTTCGAGCGACTTCGAACCCGCACGAGCACCTCGCCCACCTCCTCTCCACTCCTCAACTGACGCCCCTTGTCATGTTGCTCCTTGGCGCGAGCCAGCCTCTTGCCGACGCTGTGATTCAGAACCCCGAGCTTGCGACTTTGCTCACGGACCCCCGCGTCTTGCAGCAGGTCCCGAACACCGTGGAGCTGCTCGCAGAAGGAAGGCGCCTCGCTTCGAGTTCCACCAGCTACTCCCACACCCTCGACCGCCTGCGCTTCTTGAAGCAGAAGACCCTCTTGCCTCTCACCGTGAGCGACCTCGCAGGGATTCGAGGGCAAGAGGAGATTTGGCGAGGGCTATCCCACCTGGCCGACGCTCTCATTCGACTTGCGTTCGAGGCCGCCACGCGGCAGGCGCGCGGCTCCCAGGATCAGGATTCGGGCCCCTCCCCAGACCTCATGGTCGTCGCGATGGGAAAGCTGGGGGGCGAAGAACTCAATTACAGTTCGGACGTCGACCTAGTGTATGTGTGCCCGGACGGTCTCGAACCCTCGGCGGAGGCCGAGCTTTCCAAGACCTGCGAGATGCTCAACCGCGCCCTTGCCGATCGGATGGGGCGCGGCGCATTGTATCGGGTCGACCTGCGTTTGCGCCCGTACGGCCGATCTGGGCCGCTGGTGGCCTCCATGCGCTCGATTGAGAGTTACTACCGGTCGCACGCCGAGACCTGGGAGCTGCAGGCGCTGATCCGGTCTCGCGCGGTTTTCGGCCCCGAAGAACTCAAACTTCGATGGGAAGGAATGAGGGCGGAGTATTGCTTCGGCCACGGTTGGAGCACAGCGAGGCTCTCTGAGATCGTCTCGATGAGGACTCGCGTAGAGACTCACGCCGGGCCGGACGACCTCAAACGCGGGCCAGGAGGCATCCGCGATGTGGAGTTCGCCACCCAGATCCTTCAACTCATCTTGGGCCACCAGGTCCCCGAGGTGAGAGAGCGCCCGACCCTGGATGCGCTTCGAAACATGGAGCGGCTCGGGCTGATCGCACCGGAACGCGCCGCTAACCTCATCAGCGGCTACACGTTCCTTCGCAAGCTCGAGCACCGGTGCCAACTCGCAGGCGACGTCCAAACGCACTCCCTCCCCACTCACCCTCAAGCGCGCGAGCGGCTAGCGGCCGTTATGGAGTTCGGAAGCTGGGACGAGTTGCATCAGCAGGTCGAGCAGGTCCGGGCCGGGGTTCGCGAAGGATATGCCGCGCTTCTCAGCCCCCTGTCCGACTCGAACTCCGCCCGCGGCCAGGTCTTGGAGGGCCAGTCGCGCGCCAAGGCGGACCTTGCCCGCTGGTTCGACTCCCTTCCCGATTCCGACCGTTTCTACGAGAGCCTGCTCGTGAACAAGGACAGCCTCCGCAGAGTCGAGCGAATCGCGGTGGCGTCACCCGCGGCGATCGACAGTTGCGTTCGAGACGTCGGCCTGACCGAGGCGATTCTGAGTGGCGAGATCGAAGAGGACTTGGACTGCGAATCGTTCGACTTCAAGTCGGTAGGCGAGGGTTCCCTCGCCGAGATCGCGGCCGCCGCCCGGCGCTGCATCGACAGGCTCAAGATCAAGTGGACGTTGGCCCCCGACTTCCCCGTTTGGGATGCCTTATCGAGGGTGTACGACGGCCTAGTGGGGTCTGTGGCGAACCGGCTGAACGCGGGGTTCGACGTCTTGGCGCTGGGGAGCTACGCCAATCAATCTGCCGGGTTCGTTTCCGATCTCGATCTGATGTTCTTGGCGGAGGACTCCGGACCTGAAAGTGCGCACGAAAAACAGGCGCAAGCGTTCTTGGGAGAAATGCGGGAGTTGCGCTCGTTCGGGATTCCTGTGAACTGCGACCTCCGGCTTCGACCCGAGGGCAGGCATGGAATGCTCGTTCGAACTTACGAGGGCTTTTCGGCCTACGAACTCGGGGCGATGGACCTGTGGGAGAGGTTTGCGCTAGGCGAGTGCCGAACCGTTTGGGGATCGTCCAGGGCGTTCGAGTTGGTCGTCAAGGCGGCCTACGCCTTGCCGATCACGCCGGAGCGGCTGCAAGAACTCCTCGCCATGAAGAAGCGAATCGAGACCGAGAGGGTCACGGTGAAGTACCGAACGAGGAACGTGAAGTTGGGTGTAGGGGGCCTGAGCGACATCGAGTGGTTCGTTCACCTGCACGAAATGCGCTACCCCACCGCCACCGAGGCGGGTACGCTCCACAGGTTGGACGATCGGCTGCGTCAACTGGCGAGAGCGCGACTTATCAACGCGGTTGAACTCGATGCGCTGTCCGAAGGCCTGCGCCATCTGCTCACCCTTCGAGAGCGTTTGGCCTTGCTGGGTTTGACGACCGACATCGTCCCGGAAAACCCGGATAGGCTGGACCGTTTGGCGTGGACGTTCGGATTCGAGAGAGGAAATGAGTTCTTGGCGAAGCACGAGCACATCACGTCTGCAGTTCGGCTCATCTTTCTTGAAGGCATAGAACGTCTGAGGGCTTGAGGATGCAGTTTGCCGCGCTATTGATTGGAAGCTACCTTTTGGGATCGATCCCCTTCGGCGTGCTGGTGGCTCGGGCCCAAAACGTCGATATCTTCCAGGTCGGCAGCGGCAACATCGGCGCGACGAACGTAAAAAGGGCGCTGGGATGGGGCTGGGCGCTCGTGGTGTTTGGGTTCGACGTCGCGAAAGGGGCGCTTCCGGTTTGGGCGGCCAAGTCGCTCCTCGTCGACCACGTCCAAGAGTGGGGGATCGCGGTCGGCATCGCGGCGGTGTTGGGCCATTGCCTTTCGCCTTGGCTGAGGTTCAAAGGGGGTAAGGGCGTCGCGACGACTCTGGGGATGCTCCTTGCGCTTCATCCTTGGACCGCGTTGACCGGGCTGGCCGTGTTCTTGGTTGCCGCGATCGCCACCCGGTATGTGAGCCTTTCCTCGCTGCTGGCAGGGATTTCGCTGATTCCAGCGGCGTACTTCTGGGGCCAACCGACGATCGTAGTAGGATTCCTCGTGCTCCTCAACGTATTCATTGCATATCGGCACAAGTCGAACATCGTGAGGCTTTTGGCGGGCACGGAACCTAAGTTCAACTCGAATTCGCCTAAGGGGGGTGAACCCGAGCAGCCCAACGAAGGCGACGCGCACACCGACGCGGGCAAGAACTGGATGGGGGAGAGCATTGCGGGTAAACCTCGCTGAGACAATGGGGAAGCGGCTATGTGGCTGGTAGTGATCGAACGGCCGGACATCCTGGTGTTCGGGTGCGCCATCTGGGTTCCCCTTGCCGTCTGGATCATCTCCCTCGTTCACTGGATGGTCACAGCCGAAATCGACTTCGTGCAAGGCCTGGTCGGCATCGTCGTCGCCGGGGCGCTGGGCTTCTTGACCGTAAACCCTCCGCACCCTTCCCTCCCCCCTCTCTTCGTGATGGCGGCCGTGGCCACCATCGCGCTCGCGCCTGTGGTTCGGGTAGCGATCAACCGCTCGGAGATGGGCTCGATCGAGGTGGAAGCGATCGATCGCGCCTACGAACAACTCGCCCACAAGCCCGATAACCTGGGAGCGAAGTTCCGTCTGGCGAAGGCTCTCTACAACAAAGGTATCCGCGCTCACGCGATCGAGATCGCCCGCGAGGCCTTGCAGGGCGCGCCGGAGCGACTGTTTACTGAAGAACTTCGGATGCTCGATAAGTGGCAGGACGCGGAGAAACGCGAGCCCACCGCGCGCCGAATTCGGTGCGTGGAATGCGGGATTCCGAACTTTCCGGGGTCCATGTACTGTACGACCTGTGGCGCGCCCTACCTTCTCGACTACGCCCAAGGGAGGTGGGTGAAGGCGGGTCTGGTGCGGCGGGTGACTTGGGCGTGGCTGGCAGCCATGTTCGCGGTTGTGGGCATCCCAACCGCCGCTCTCACGCTTCCGCTCGTCGCCGCCGCCATCACGATCGGTCTGCTCCTCGCCCTTGCCATTTGGACCTTCCTGAGCGCGATGAAGGAGCCAGTCGTCCGTCCCTCGTGAAGAAGCTCGACCGATACGTCTTGCGGGAGTTGCTCGTGCCGTTTCTGATCGGCACCGTTGCCGTGGTACTCATGTTCCAGGCGAACCTGCTGATTTTCCAGTTCAAGAACGTTTCCGCAGCCGCGTTTCCACTCTCGGCGACGCTGAAGCTGGTCCTCTTGCGGACCCCCCAGTTCCTGAACCTCACCCTTCCTGTGGGAATCTCGCTTGCGGCTTCGCTGGCGATTTCGCGGCTCGCCCGCGACGCTGAGATCAACGCAGTCCGGAGCGCTGGCACGCCGATCCTCCGCCTCGTTCTGCCTGTCGTCGCGTTCGGAGTTCTGGTCGCCATCGGCAACTTCTACCTGGCGGAGCGGGTCATGCCGACCTCCGAGCGCGAGGCTCGCCGCCTGATGGTGGATATGACGCTCACAGGCGGGGTGCCGGAGTTCAAGAACAACGTCCTGATCCGTCTTCGCAACTACTCAGCCAGCTTTGGGTCAGTCTCGCGCGCGGGCCCCGGCACAATCCGCCTTCAAGACATCTTGCTCATCGAAAGGCCGCGCGTCGATGAGGTGTGGCTGTATACCGCTGAATCCGGCGAGTACACCAACGGGGTCTGGACCATGCGAAAGCCCTACTTCCGCATGATTAAGGGCGACCTGCTCGTTTTGGCAAGGCCGGTCGAAGATCTGGTCATCAACGAGCGGATCAGCCTCGACGAAGTGTTCCTTGAACCCATTACCACCGAACAGACCCTCGAAGAACTCAGGGAGTCGATTCAGCAACGCAAGCAAGCCGGGTGGGACACCACGACCGCCGAGGTGGCGCTGCACACGAGGTACAGCGTCCCCGCTTCGTGCGTCGTGTTTGCCTTGGCCGCGCCCGTTTTTGCCATTTGGCTCGGCAGGCGTGGCGGATTCGTGGGGGTGCTCTTCAGCATTCTGCTGGTGTTCCTTTACTACAACGCGTTTGTGATCTCCACAGAAATCCTGGGCGGAAAAAGCAGCGTTCTGAGCCCGTTTTGGGCGGCGTGGCTCCCGAACGTCCTGTTTCTGGTCTTCGGTCTCGTTGGGATTCGGAGGCTGGAATGAGGCGGCCCGCGGCGCTCCTCGTGCTTGCCCTCGCCGCAACTGTCAAGTCCCAAACCCACCTCGGATGGCTTCCGCAGTCGGTCGCAGTGGCCCTCGAAAGGTCCCGAACAGCCCCCACTCAGCCTGCGTCTCCCCCAGGCCAAGGCACGGGACAAGCCGAGCCTGAAAATCAAGACCAGATCCGCATCCTTCGGGCCGATAGCGTGACGAGAACGGGAACGAGGATCAAGCTGAGCGGAAGCGTTCAAGCGCAATTCAAAGGCTATGATCTCTTCGCGACCGAGATTGAAGGCGACACGGAGTCGAACCTATTCGTCCTCAAGGGCGGCGCGAGGCTCATCGGCCCCGACGCGGCTCTCGAAGGCGAGACAATCGAGATCAATTTCGACACCGAGAGCTTCCGGGTGACTCAAGGTTCGGCCGAGCTGCGCCCAAAGTTGCTGGGGGGCCGGACTCAAGACGACATCTACCTCAGGGGCAGTCAGGCCTACGGAACGGAGCGTGAGGTGTTTACCATCGACGGCGACTTCACCACCTGCGACCGGAAGGATCCCCACTTCCATGTCCTGGGCTCCTCGATCGTCGTTCGTCCCGAGAAGCGAGTGATCTTGAGGGGAGTCGAGCTGACCGTCCTGAACCACCGCATCCTCAAACTCCCCTACCTGAGCATCCCCATCGACCGCCGAAACGAGCGCTACACGCCCGAGGTCGGGCAAAGCCGGGACGAGGGGTATTACGTCAAGACCCGATGGGGAGTCCCTGTAGCTGGGCCAAACGCGGCGGACGCCTACCTCGATTACTTCACCAAGCTTGGGACGGGCTTGGGGGGACGCTACCAGTACGACTCCGAACGCTCGGCCGGTTTCCTGCGGGTCTACGGGCTCACAGGAGACCAGAGAAGCCTCGAAGGTACGGCTCAACACGCCCAGGTCTTTGGGCCGAACGACCTCACGATCGACCTCAACTATCAACGTCAGAACTACCTCAACGCCCCCGAGAACACCTACCTCACGACGCGCGCGCAGATGAACTTCCCCCAAGGCCGCAACAACACTCGGCTCGCGTTTCATCGCAGCACCAATGACGGGGCGAGCTTTTCGTCGCTGCAGCAGACCCTCGGGCTTACGGACGTCCGGTCGCTGGGAGGCTCGATTCGGACCAATCTCGACATTCGGTGGGCGACCTCCGAGTCGAAGTTCGAATCCACTTCGAACGTCAAGCGCGAGCAAGTGGACGTGCGATTTCGGGGCCAGCAAGAGCTTCGCGCGGGATCGCTTGAACTCGAGTATCAGCGCAGCATCCCAGTCGGCGAGACCGTCAACTTCTTCAGCGCGTCCGACCGCACTCCCGTGCTCGCGTTTCGAACGAGCGCCCAGAAGCTCATGGGGCCAAAGGCCGCCGGAAGGACCCCTTTCCAACTCGACCTGTCGATTGGCGAGTTCATGAACCCCAGCAACAAGCAGCGCGTCACAAGGAGCTTCCTCGACTTCTCGACGCTGCAGCCAGATCGGATGCAACGCAGGTGGGGCCTCAGTTGGAGCACGCGATATCGCCAGGGGTTCTACAGCGACGACACCGCGCAGTACTCCATCCTCACCGGGGCGGCCTTACGGTATTCGTTCGATACGACCCATCAGTTCAACCTGAGATACAACCGACTTCAAAGTCGGGGCTTCACACCGCTCAGCATCGACAGGGTCGGAGAGAGCAACTTTCTCAGCGGCGACCTGAGCGTCCGAGCGGCCCGCGACCTGACCCTCGGCCTGCAATCCTCCTATGACTTCACCCAAGAGGACCGGCCCAACGTATCGCCCTGGCAGCTCGTCGGGGCGAGGACGGAGTGGCGTCCGAACGAGAACTTCGAGCTTCGATCCGTAGCCTCTTACGACCCCCAACGCCAAGTCTGGAGCAATCTCCGGTTCGACCTGGGGTGGCAATCGGGCGAGGCTTTTGTCAGTCTTGGCGCTCGATACGACGGGTTTCGTCAGCAATGGGGCGCGGTCAACGCGTACTTCGAGGGACTCAAGTTCGGACGGCTGCGGGCTACGGGGGTCGTCAACTTCAATGGCTACCTCAAGAAGATCGAAGCCCAGCAATACCTCTTGACCTACGACCTCCACTGCGCCGAACTCGTGATGCAAGTCATCGACAACAGGGTCGGATTTCGCCCCGGCCGCGAGATCTACGTGTTCCTGCGGCTCAAAGCGATCCCCTACCAACCCGACTTCGGAGTCGGCCGAAGGGGGCAACCCATCGGGACCGGGACCGGCAGCGGTTTTTGACGAATGAAGGTCCGCGGAGCAACGTTGCCCCCGCTAACCGAGTAGTTTCCAGTGCCGATGACGATTCTCGCCGCACTTTGCTTACTCCTATACCCTTCGCTTACCTTGCAGGGCCCGCTGCATTCGTTTGTCTCCGCGCCCGAGCCCGACCGCTCGTTTCGGCGGGTTTCCAGCGGAGAAGGGGTGGCGGAGTTCCGTCTCGTTAGCCAGAAATGGAAGGACCGGCTTTGGTCGCATAGCCTTGTCGTCGTCTCGCCCAAGAAGCTCGTCCACACCGATACCGTGCTGTTGGTGATCACGGGCGACCGTGTGGACCGCTCCGACCAGCCCTTAGCTCACGCGCTGGCAGAAGCCTCGGGAATGCGCGTCGCGATGCTGTTCGACGTGCCGAACCAGCCGCTCTGGGGTATGAGGGAGGACGAGATCATCGCGCATACGTTTGCGCAGTACATGGGCACGGGCGATGCGTCTTGGCCCCTGCTGATGCCGATGGCCAAGTCCGCTGCCGCTGCGATGGACGCCCTTTCTGGGCGCATTTCGGGGGCAGCGAGCCTCGATCCTCAACCCAAGAAGTTCGTAGTCACCGGCGCGAGCAAGAGGGGATGGACGACGTGGCTGGTGGGCGCGCTAGGCGATCCCAGAGTCATCGGCCTCGCCCCAGCGGTGTTCGACTTCCTCGATTTCCCGTCCCAACTCAAGCGGCAACTCGAACTCTGGGGCGGCTATAGCGAGATGATCGGCGACTACACGGAGTTGGGGCTTCAACAGGCCTTAGAAACCGATCGGGGCAAGGAGCTTCAAAGGGCCGTCGATCCCGTTCACGCCCTTGCGTCGATCCGCGTTCCGATCTTGGCGCTGACCGGCGCAAACGACCGCTACTGGGCCACCGACGCTACGCGGCTCTATTGGGATCGGCTCCCTAGCCCGAAGGCCCTCTCGATCACTCCCAACGCAGGCCACAGCCTTGGCGACGGGCAAAGGGCGATTGCGGCGATCGGCGCGTTTGCCGACGCGGCGGCGAGGAAGAGCGCGCTGCCTGAAGTGAGAGGGCGGTGGAACCCCGACACGAACACCTACGAAGCCCGTGCTGAGGGCGCGATGCCGCGTGCTTGGACGGTATGGGTCGCCGAGGAAGATTCGCTCGACTTCCGCACCAGCGTGTGGCGCGCGCGCGAACTCGAGGACGGCCCCTCGGCTTCGTTCGTCGCCAAGCCGGGAGAAAGGTCCGTCGCGTTCTTCCTCGAAGCCCGGTTCGAAGGTGCCGGACGCGCTTTCACGCTCGCGACCCCGATCCGAATCGTCCCGAAAAAATGAGCGACAAGACCGATCTCAGCCTCCTATGGGACTTCGGCGACCCGGTAACTTCCGAGTCGCGCTTCCGGGGCGCGTTGGACACGCCAGAAGCTCAGGCTGACCCCGCGTTTCGGGTGGAAGTCCTGACCCAAATCGCCCGGGCCCTCGGCCTTCAGAGCAAGCTTGAAGAAGCACGCTCCGTTCTCGACGAAGCCGCCGAACTTCTCCCACCTGAGTCTTCGGCGAGCGCGTGGGTCGAGATCGAGCGGGGGCGGATCGAGAACTCCAGCGGCAACCCCCAGGAGGCCCGGCAGCACTTCCTCGAAGCGTGGGCAGGCGCCCGCCGCAGGGGACAAGAAGCTCTCGCCATCGACGCCGCGCACATGATCGCAATCGTCTCCGACGAGGCCGAATCCCTCGCTTGGAACCAGAAAGCGCTCGAATTGGCTTCGGAGTCGGCCGATCCCAAAGCCCGCCGCTGGACTGCCTCGCTTCTCAACAACATCGGATGGACCCACCATTCCGCCGGGCGGTTTTCGGAAGCCCTCGTGGCCTTTGAGCGAGCCCTCGAAGCAAGGCTTGCGCAGGGTCAGGCCGAACCCACCCGCATTGCGAAGTGGTGCGTCGCCCGGTGCCTGAGGTCGCTTGGGAGGGTCGAGGAAGCGCTCGCGCGGCTTCGGGACATCGAAGGTCAGGCGGACGACGGCTTCGTCGACGAAGAAATCGGCGAGTGCCTTTGGACTTTGGGCCGCAGGGAAGAATCGAGGGCGCATTTCACCCAAGCCTTTGACAAGCTTTCGAAGGTCCCTGGGCTTGCCCAGAATGAACCTGAACGGCTCCAATCGCTCAGGGATCGCGCCGGGTGACCCTTTGCTTCCGGCTCCTCGTCTTGAGCGTAGCCGCGATCAGTAAGGGAAGCATCGCAAAGCTCGCCGGGCTCGCTCCGCTCCGCGCAGGCTCATCCTTCGGGATCACCTCAAACACGAAGTCGGCCGTATAGAACTCGGACGGCCCTGATTCGGAAGCCTTCACCGGGACTTGAGCGGCCTCGATCACGTCGAACCCCTTCGAGGCTGCCCGGGGAAACGCCTCGATCAGCGCCGCGGCTTGCTCCCGGCTGGTAAAGAGGATGCCTTTGATCCGCTCGTGGCCCACCGCGTCCGGCGCGAACGACCGCCCGGCAGGAGGAATCCGTACGATGTCACCTTCATCGACTCGGCAATCCTCGACCGCTTCCCCCGCGAGGGGCCGCAAGAGTTGGATCTTTCCGCTTGTTCCCCGCTCAAGAAGCACGAGATAGCCCGGAGCCCCAACCCTTGCGTAGAACCTGAGTCGGTCTCCCACTCGGAGGGTTGTGACGTTCGGGTCCATAGTGAGGCGAAGCTTTTCAGGGTCGAAATGGTCGATGGTGTACTGATCGAGGAGCGTTCCCCCCAGGGTGGGAGAGGCCGTCTCTTGCCTTTTCGGCTCGAAAGTAGGGGTCGATGAGAACCCGCGGGAAAGCGAGGGGTGTTGCAGGTCGTCGGTGTGCCGGGCGACTTGGGACGAGACCGTCGACTGCACCGATCCCCAACTCTTCGGGTCGGCCTTGAGCGAACTCAGGAGGTAGTACGTGAATATCCCGCGAGTTCGCCCGTCGATTACGTCTTCGTGCGCTTGCTCGTTGTGTCTCGAAGCCGCGACGTAGCAAAGGTCCGAGTCGGCCGTGAGAGCCGCGTCGGCTGCCGCGCTCGATTCGACGGGCTGAACATCCAGACCCTTTGCGCCGACCGGGTTGCGAACATAGTAGCGTGAAGTCCACGTCCTCCCGATCGTCTTGCTCGAATACAGCATTCCGCCCGAAAAACAGGAGTCGAGAACGAGCGTCCTAGCCGAGGACGGGACGGAGCGCACCGCTGCCGCAAGGTCCTTGCCTCGGATGTCGTGCCCCGGCGAGGAATCCTCCGCGTCATAGGGCAGGAGCGCCGAATCGCCTGAGAGCGAACGCGTGCCGTGGCCCGCAAAGTAAAATACGAACCTTCCAAGGGGCTCCTCGCTCTTGGAGAGTTCCTCCAGCTTGCCCAGGATCCCGCCGCGCGTAGCCAAGCTGTCGAGAAGCAAGGTCACCTCGAACCCCTTACTCTTGAGAAACGCCGCAAACTCCTCGGCGTCTTGCCGGGGACCCTTCAGTTCGCTCCGCTCCAACGAGGGATATTGGCCCACCCCAACCACGAGAGCGTGGTCCGCAGCGAGCGCGGCGCCGATCAGTCCCCCGACCGTCAGCATCGAAACCATCAACTTCAAGCGCATTTCGTGAGCGTTCCCGTATCAGTTTAGAAGATCGGATCGGGTCTGCGTTCCGCGAGCGAAACAGAAAATCGTGGGTGAGGGAACCGAAACTAGCCCATAATCATTCTGAGAAACGCAACTGATGGCCCCTTTCGCCCAAGTCTTATGGCAAGGCCTTGCTCTGGCGGCGCTCGTTTTTACGCCGCACCTGCCCTTACGGGGTAGCGCAGTCTCCGACGCACCGCCGTGCGACATGCCCTGTTGTAATGCGGTCGAAACGAAATCGCCCGACCCTTGCTGCGAGTCGAAGGAATCGTCCCTACCCCTCTTGCCTCCGGTTTCCGATGGCTGTGGGTGCTGGATGCCGGTCGACCCCGATCTGAACTTGCAAGCGGCTTCCGCGCTCAAGGTCGAGCTCCCCCAAGAGGTTTCAGCCGTCTTGGAGGAAGGCGTGAGCGGCGTCAGATTGTCCGGGCCTCCGAGCGTTCGACCTCGAACGTCTGGGATTTCGGGTCCCATCGAATCGCGCACGCACAGCCCCCCTTCGTTGCGCGCTCCCCCCTCTCGATAGCTCGATCGTCGTCCGCGGCGCCTCATAAAGTGCTGCCCCGACCTCGGGCTTTGCTGCGCTCCCCACGCAACCCGTGCGAGCGGCCTCAGCCCGAAAGCCATCGAGAGATCGCATGAAAACCGTAATCCGATTTGTTCGCCACCACTGGCTCACCCTTGGGCTGCTCTTGGGCAGTCTCTACCTCGTCATGTGGATCGTCGAAACCCAGCGTACGCCGGGCGCGATGACGATCATCGAAGCGCAAGCGATGGACATGACCGCTATGAAGGCGCCTCCAGGGGTTCACCCGGTCGCGGCCGAGCATCCGGTCACGATGTCCGTAAGCGCCGAATCCTCCTTCCCCGCCGAGGTCCTCGCCTTCAGCGACGAGTCGGTGGCGGTTCGGATTCCGGGCAGGATCAAACGAACGCTCGTGTATCCCGGCGACCGCGTCGTTCCGGGGCAACTCCTTGCCGAGATCGAGGCCGATGAGTTCGCAGCGATGAGCGGGGAATCGACATGGATGGCCCGAGCCGGGTCCTCCATGGCCCTCGCGATGCAGCGCGAAGTCGAGAGCATGAGAGCTTCGCTTGCGCGCTCCCGCGCCGGTCTCTCTGCCTCGGGAGCGGCCGTCGAACGGGCAAGGGCGGGCGCCAGGTCGGCTCAGACCCGTCATTCCCAAGCCAGGCGCGAACTTGAAGCCGCCGAGCAAGCGATTCTTGACGCGCGCGCCTCGCTCAAATACTCAGAGGCCGAAGTAGGCCGCGCGAGAAGGCTGCACGAGGCAGGAGCGATCTCCTTGGACGAGCGCCAGATGGCCGAGCGCGAGTTTGAATCGAGCGTGGCCAAGACGCGAGCCGCCCAAGCCGAACGTGAGGCGAGGTTCGAGGCCGCCCGAAGCATGGAGGCCGAGGTCGAAGCTGCCCAAGCCGCCGTCAAAGAAGCGAGCGAGACCCAACATATCGCGAAGGCTGAGGTCGACGAAGCCGCCGCTAGGCTGAAGAAGACCGAACAAGAGGCCAGAGCCAAGGAAGCCGAAAGGGAGGCGCTCAAAAGTACGGCAGCGTCGGCATCGACCCTTTCCCAGTATCGCTATCTCCGCGCCCTGTCGCATGGAGTCGTTTCGGAACGTGCCGCGAGCCCTGGGGCGGTCGTGATGCCCGGCGAGCCGGTGTTTCAGATTCGAGCCATCGACACCGTGCGGGTTCAATCGGAGCTTCCTCAAACCCTCGCGAGCCAGGTCAGCGCCGGAACGCGAGTTCTCATCACCACGGGCTCCACGACGCGGGAGGCTACCGTCACCAGCGTCTTTCCCGTCGTGTCCGCAGACTCCCGTACGTTCCGCGTCGAAGCGCTCGTCCCCAACAAGGATCATTCGCTGCTTCCCGGCATGTACGCAACGCTAAGCCTTCTCGGCGGGCCGGAAGACGCGCTTTCAGTCCGCAACTCGGCGATTCAATACGACGCCGACGGCAACGCGTTCGTTTGGGTCATGGGCGAGGCCGAGAGTTCAGGCGAGGCTACCGATTGGACCTGTACGATGCACCCTGAAGTCAGCGAGCCCGGGCCAGGAATTTGCCCGAAGTGCAAGATGGACCTCGTGCCGCGCAAAGGGACCGGAGACCATGTCGCCGAGGCTCGAAAGGTGCGGTTAGGGGCGCAAGGCAAGACGCATACGGCGATCGCCTCAGGCCTCGCCGAGACAGATCAAGTCATCTGGGCGGGGATTCCGGGCTTGTTCCCCGGCGCGCCCGTAAGAGCGATGGAGTGGGGGGAAAACGGCCCCAAGGAACTCCCCGCCGCTGCAGGGATGCCCGAAGGCCACGACCATTCGGCAAGTGAGGCTTCCAAGGTGTCGGTCGACGACGTGCCTGAGGGCGTTTACTACTGCCCGATGCACCCCGAGGTTCAAAGCGCGGACCCCGGAACCTGCCCGAAATGCAAGATGGACCTCGTTCAAAAGGGTGGGGAGTGAGATGAGCCTCGAACCTCAACCCGAAGAAACGCGGGAGAGTCTGGGGTACAAGGTCGTTAGGTGGTCGGTCGAGCACCCGTACTCGGTGCTCGCGTTCTTCCTCTCGATGCTGTTGCTGGGCTCCTTGGCGATCTTCTCCTATATGCCTCGCCGGTTCATGCCCTATGTCGAGAGCCCACTCTTGGGCATCGTCACGGAAATGCCGGGGCTCTCGGCCGAGGAGATGGAAACCTACTTCTCCTCGCCGATCGAGCAGCGAATGGTGAACATCGCGAACGTCCGTTACATCCGCTCGATCAGCCAAGACGGGTTCAGCATGGTCGTTCTGGAGTTCCCCTATGGCGCGGATATGCAGCGAGCGCAGACCGAGGTGCAAAGCCTGCTCAACGTGGTGCAGGGCGACCTGCCGATGACCGACGCCAACCTCAAGCCAAGTTGGATCGTCAAAGTCGATCCCCTCAATCTGCCCGTGCTTTCGCTGTCGTTGACGGGCGACGAATCCAAAGGTTGGACGCTGGCTCGGCTGCGCGAGCTCGCGGACAACGAGTTGATCAATCGGTTCAAGTCCGCCCACCGCAACGTCTACACCGTCTCGACCTTCGGCGGATACCGACGCCAGTTGCAGGTTCGCGTCGACCGGGACAAGCTCAAGCAGTTTGGGCTGTCGATCCTCGACGTGACTGAGGCGATCGACCGGCAGAACGTTGCAGCGCCAGCGGGCGTGCTGACCTCCAGCGACGAGGAGCCCATCCTCCGCGTGGACTCCTTGGCCGATGGGGCCGAATCCGTCAAGAAGTACCCTCTCAAAGCCTCAGGCAACCGCGTCGTTCGTGTGGGCGACGTAGCGACCGTGCTCGATACCTACATAGAACCGCGATCGGGCTACCGGCACATCCGCGGCGACAAGATGGAGACCGCGATCCTCGTCAACGTGCTGCAAAACCCCGACGCGAGTTCACCGACGACGATCGAAGCCGTGCTGAAGACCAGCAAGCAGTTGGAAGAGGAGTTCCCCGGCATCAAGTTGGAGACTGCCTACAACAACGCCAGCTTCGTGGACGTGCTGTTCGGGAACATGGAGCACGAGTTGATCCTCGCGATCATCCTCACGGGGCTTGCCGTCCTTTTCTTCCTCGGAGAGATTCGGGGAACGCTGATCGCGCTCACAGCGATCCCGGTGTCGCTGGGAATGGCCCTGCTCGCGATGGCGCCGCTTGGGATGAGCCTCAACTCAAGCACACTCATAGGCCTCTTGATCGCGATTGGAAGGCTCGTCGACGACGCGATCATCGACATTCACGCGGTCGAAAGACACCTCAGGATGGGCAAGGACCGCAAAACGGCAACGATCGACGGCATTTCCGAAGTCCGCAGATCCGTTCTTGCCGCAACGGTCGTGCTGATCGTCGCCCTGATCCCTCTCATGCTCAGCGGCGGCATCACCCAACTGATGTTCGAGGGCCTTTGCTGGCCGATCATCTTTGGCCTCGTCGCAAGCTACATCGTGTCGATGACCCTCACAGCGACCTTGTGTTCGCGATTCATGACCTTGCCCGAAACGAGGCCGAAAACGTGGTTCAGCAAACTGTTCCTCGCGCCGTTCGAAAATCGCCTCGTGCGACTCGAATCCGCCTACGAACGGCTGATCCGGTGGATGCTCCGGCACCGGTTCGCCAACTTCGTGCGGATCGGGATCACCGTCGTTCTCGGCTTTACCCTGTACTACTTCATCGGTTCTGAAATGATGCCGCTCGCCGACGTGGGTCAGGCAAGCGTTCAACTCGAAATGAAGCCGGGGACCTCCTACGCCAGAACTGAGCGAGCCGCCGAGCAACTCGGCCAAATCCTCATCGAAGAGGGCGGCAAGCAGGGCTGGATCAAGAACGTCAGCCTGGAGATCGGCATGGAGGGCGGTCCCGGCATGACCACCGGAGGGGCCTACTTCACCGGCTACCAAATGAACCAGTTGAACTCCGCTTCGGGAATGATCACCCTCAGCGACAAGGATTCGGGTAGGCCGGATGTTTGGAAGATCGTCGACAAGGTCTACGACCGAGCGATGAAGGAGATCGACGGAATCCGGCGGGTTCAAATCAAGGAGATGGGAAGCGACGTAATGGCGACTTCGCTCGCGCCGGTCGCGCTTGTGATCGTGGGCAAGGACTTCGAGCTCTTGGACCGAATGGGCAAGGAGGTGCTGCGGATCGCCCAGGAGGAGTCGTTGAACCCGAGAACGGGCAAGCCCGACATCGCCCAGCCGTTCCTCAACTGGGAGCTCTCGCGGCCCACGTACACAGTCGTCGTCGATCAGGACAAAGCCGCGCTGCACGGACTCGCACCGGCTTCGCTCGCCCAACAGGCGTATTACGCCCTGCGAGGTGGATTTACGAAGGAGTATTTCCGCCTGGGCACCCATCGCCCTACGACGGTCCAGGTTCGATTCGACGAAGAGCAGCGCGACTCGGTCGCCGACCTCGAAGGGATGTTCGTGACCGGAATGGACGGCTCGCAGATCCCCCTTCTCGAACTCGTTCACCTGGAACAACGCACCGCTCCCAGCTTGATCGAGCACGACCAGCTTCGGCGCGTGATCTCGTTCGGCGGCTACTATCGCAAAGACGGCCGCCCCAGCATGGACGCGACGATGGACGTGCAAATGCGCGCGATGTCGGCGCTCAACTGGCCCCCTGGGTACAGCATCGAAGCCCGCGGCGACATGACGCAGATGATGGACAGCTTCCGGGTCATGATCTACGGGCTCGTGTTGGCTCTGATCCTGATGTACTTCGTGCTCGTGGCGCAGTTCGGTGGCTTTCTCCAGCCACTCCAGATGGTCTTCAGCCTTCCGCTGGAGCTCAGCGGCGTGCTCTTCATGCTGTGGCTCATGCACCAGGCGTTCTCGACGGTGTCGCTGTTGGGCGTCATCGTTCTCAGCGGGATGGACATCGTAACGGCGATCCTGCTGATCGACCTCATCCTGCAATACCGCAACTCTGGAGTGCCGAGAAACGAAGCGGTCGCGAAGGCGTGCCCTCAGCGACTCAGGCCCATTCTCATGACTGCGATCATCACGATCTTCGTCATGGCCCAAATCGGATTCGCTCCCAAATCGGGCCTCGACGCCTATCAGCCGCTTGGCACGGTCGTGGTGGGCGGACTGATCGTGGGAACCGTTCTCTCGCTGCTCGACATCCCGATCATGCACACGGTCGTGGACGACATCATCCGCTGGGTTCAGGTGAGAATCCTCAAACGTGACCCCTCGACCCTTCCCCCTGTGGAGGCTTCCGAATGAAACGACTGACGCTCCTCTTGTTCTTGCTGCCTTCGTGGTCCTTTGCCCAGCTTGCGCTGAGCGAGGCCGAACGCCTGGCGCGAGAACTCAATCCAATCATGGCTGCGGCGAACGCCGACGTCGAAGCGGCAAAGGCGAGGGCGGCCAAGCTCACCTCACCCTACCGCCCGATGGTCGATCTCATGCTGTATGGAGGCAGGACGGAAGGGATTGCGATGGACGTGGGTTCGGGGCTCGAGATGTTCCGAGGATCGGGCTCAGGCATGAATGCCATGCTTTCGTGGAAGCTGTTCTCTGGCGGGCAAGACGCCACGGCGAGGCGGATCGGCCAGAGCGAGATCGCCCGGGCTCAAGCACGGTTTGGAATCGCCTGGCTCGACCTCCAACTCGAGGTGCGGACCGAATTCGCCGAGGCGCTACGGCTGCAAGACGAGGTCAAAGCTGTCGAAGCTGCGCTGGAGTCTGCTAACGAGATCGAGCGGGTCACCCGCGCGCTCTTCGAGGCGGGCAAGCTGCCGGAGGCGTTTGTTTATGGAGCCGCTGCCGACCGCGCGAAGTTCGAAGGGCTTCTGGCGACTACGCGCGCCGAACTCGAAGGAGCTTATGCACGGATCGTCGCCTGTTGCGGCGCGGAGTTGATCGGTGGAAGCGTGGGCGACTGGGATGTGCCGATGGAGGTTCCCGAGAGCTTGGAAGCGGCGGTCGAATGGGCCTACTCTCATTCGCCCGAGGTCGAAGTCTTGGAGCGAGAAGCAGAGGAACTTCGAGGCCGCGCCCGCCAAGTCGAGCAAAGCGGACTGCCCCAACTCACTGCCTTCGCCGTTCGCGACCAGATATTCTCCGGAACTTCGATGGACGCAAGGACCGGGAGCCAGGTCGGTTTGACCCTGAGTTTCCCCCTGATCGACGGTTCGATGCGAAGGAACGAATCCGCCGAGATGAAGCGAATGGGGATCGAGGCCGATGCGCGAGTCGCCGCGATGAAGAACACCCTTCGGGCCGAAGTCAGCGCCGAATGGGCGAAGTGGACGGCATCGGCGGCCTTGCTCGAATCAGCCAACGCGAGAGTGGCCGCGGCGGACGAGGCCTACCGGATTGCGAAGCTCCGATATGAAGAAGGCAAGACGATCCGCGCCGAGCTTTCTACGGCTCTGGCGGACCAACAAGAAGCTCGGGTCGACCTCGCCAAAGCGCACTCCTACCGCCACGTCTCCTGGGCGAGGCTTCGCTACGTGATGGGCGGCTAGGGTCGCCCTTCCCGTATAATTCGCGCCATGCGTGTGGCGGTCATCGGGGCGGGTAGTTGGGGCACGGCCCTGGCGATCCTACTTGCCCGAAAAGGCGCTAGCGTCGGGCTGTTCGGACGCAACACCTCGGATTTGGCGACGATCCGGGACCTCCGCGAGAACCGGCACTACCTTCCCGGCTTTTCGGTTCCGGAAGGCGTCGAACCGATCACCGGCCCCGGCGAGCTAGGCGAAGTCGATCTGTGGGTGATCGCCGTGCCGTCCCCTGGAATTCGCTGGGCGGCGTCGCTGATCCCAGAAACTCCCTCGAAAGTGGTCGTGGCTTCGAAGGGTCTCGACGGCGCGGGCAGGTTGCTTGGAGACGTTCTCTCCGAAGTGAGGCCCGCAGCAAAGCTCGCCGCTCTTTCGGGTCCCAACCTTGCGATCGAGATCGTTCGGGGGATACCCACGGCGGCGGTCTCGGCCTCGGAGGACGACGAGGTGGCGGAGTACGTTCGCGATGCCTTCATCGGGCCGAGTTATCGCGTGTACCTCAGCAACGATAGGGTCGGCGTCGAGTTCGCGGGCGCGTTGAAAAACGTTCTCGCGATCGCAGCCGGAATCTCCGACGGGCTCGGTTTCGGCGACAACACCAAAGGCGCGCTCCTCGCTCGCGGCCTGCACGAGATGACCTCGCTGGGCCTCGCGATGGGTTCAAGGGTGGAGACGTTTATGGGGATCGCGGGGGTCGGAGACCTCTTCGCGACCGCCGCAAGCACGCTGAGCCGCAATTACCGGGTCGGAAGGGCCATCGGCGAGGGCGCGCCTCTCCTCGAGGCTCTCGACCGCGTGGGGCAAGTCGCAGAAGGCGTCGGAACCGCGGAGGCCGCCGGTAAACTGGCCTCTCGGCACGGCATCGCCATGCCCGTCTTTGAGGCCACACGAGCGGTGATTCACGGGCAAGTCGGGGCCGCGGAGGCGGTGGAGCAACTCATGGAGCGACTGCCTAAGCGAGAGGGTTTCCTGCGCTGTCCCTGAGGTCCTGCGCGCTCCTGAGGTTCAAATTGAGCTTGTCCCATGTCTAACGTCACTCCAAGAATCGGGATTCTCGGCGCTGCCGGATATGCTGCCGGAGAAATCTGCCGCCTCCTTGCGCCCTCGTCGTCGGTCGAGATCACCTACCTTGCTTCTGATTCCCACTCCGGCAAACCGGCTCACGCGGCTTTCCCCGGTCTGCGGGCGCGCCTGCCCGACTTCGAGTCTTTGAACGTCGGACGGGCCATCGAAGCGTGCGAATTCCTGTTCCTCGCACAGTCGAATGGCGTCGCAATGAGGCTGGCCCGCGAATTCGTTGCCGCTGGAAAGAAGCTCGTCGACGTTTCGGCGGACTTTCGTCTCAAGGACCCCGCGGCCTATCCCGAGTGGTACGGGCTGGAGCATTCGGCGCCGGACCTGCTCGCCGAAGCGGTCTACGGACTTACCGAACTGCGACGCGACGAGGTCCGATCTGCCCGGATCGTAGCGAACCCAGGCTGCTACCCAACGGCGTCGATTCTTGGGCTTGCGCCCTTGGTGAGGCGAGGATGGATTGAGCTGGATTCGATCGTGATCGACGCCAAGTCGGGCGTTTCGGGGGCGGGGAGGTCGAAGATGGAAACCGGCTACCTCTTTTCCGAAGCCAATGAAAGCGTTCGGGCCTATGGGGTCGCGGGAAGTCACCGCCACACGCCTGAAATCGAGCAAGCGATTTCGGACCTCGCGGGAAGTGCAGTCCGGGTGACCTTCACGCCTCACCTTATCCCCATGACGCGCGGAATCCTGAGCACGATCGTGGTGACCCCCCGTAGCGGCGTCGACGAGCCCTCATTGCGAGCGGCCTTCGAAGACGACTACGATTCGGAACCTTTCGTGCGGTTCTACCCGCCCGGGGAGTTTCCTTCGACCAAAGCGACGCTCGGCGCGAACGCCTGTCACATCGGCTTGGGCTGGGATCGCCGCACCGGGCGGGTGACTCTCATTTCCGCCCTCGACAACCTCGTGAAGGGCGCCGCAGGGCAGGCGATCCAGAACATGAACTTGATGCTGGGGCTGCCGGAGACTCACGCGCTCGAAGGGCAGGGATTATGGCCGTGACGATTCTTCCCGTCGAAGGCGGAGTGTGCGCTCCGAGTGGCTTCCGAGCCGCGGCGGCGAGAGCGGGGATACGCGCTTCCGACAAGGACGACCTCGCGCTGATCGTCTCGAACCTGCCCTGTACCTTCGGCGCGATGGGGACTCAGAACCTAGTGCGGGCGTGGTGCGTCGATTGGTGCCTTGGCATACGCCCGGAGGCGGGACCCAGGGCCATCGTCTGCAACGCGGGCAACGCGAACGCATGCAACGGCCCGGAGGGCAAGGAAGCGAATTTGGCGATGGCCCGAAGGGTGGCGGAGGCTCTCGGATTGGACTCCCCGAACGAGGTCTTCGTGGCGAGTACGGGTGTGATCGGCAAGCAGTTTCCTCTTGCGCTTGCGGAAACCGGCATCGATATCGCGGCACGAGCCCTCGAAGCCAGCCCAGAGGCGAGCGAACGCGCTGCCAACGCGATCCTGACGACGGACCTCGTCCCCAAGTCCTTTGCCGTCGAGGTTGTGGGGCGCGGCGCGGGGTTTCGCGTCGGAGGGATCGCTAAAGGTAGCGGAATGATCGCCCCCAATATGGCGACCATGCTCGCGTTCGTCACCACCGACGTGCGAGTCGAAACTCCCCGCCTGCAGGAAGTCTGGCGCAGGGTGGTCGATCGCACGTTCCACTGCGTAACCGTCGATGGCGACACCAGCACCAATGACCTCGCCCTCGTCCTCGCCAACGGAGCGTCAGGGGTGGCCCCCGACTCGGACGAGACCCTCGAACGGGCACTCGAAGTCGTTTGCTGCGAACTCGCCAAGAAGATCGCGGCTGACGGCGAGGGCGCCACGAAGCTCGTGACGATCCGAGTTACCGGCGCGCAGGGCCCAGCGCGAACGATCGCCAAGACCATCGCCGAATCGCCTCTCGTCAAGACAGCGCTCTTTGGCAACGACCCGAACTGGGGGCGAATCCTCGCCGCCGCGGGCCGTTCGGGGGAGCCGATCGACGCGAACAAGGCATCCGTTTGGATCGGCCCGCACCTCCTCTTTGCCCAAGGCGTGCCCGTTCCTTTCGACAAGGACGCGGTCAGCGAATCGATGAAGGCTAAGGAAGTCGAAGTCTCGTTGGACCTCGGAAACCCCGCTGGGCACGCAGCGACCGTTTGGACCTGCGACTTCTCCTACGACTACGTTCGAATCAACGCCGAGTACACGACATGACCGAATACGAAACCCGCGCTGAAACGCTCATTCAGGCCTTGCCCTACATTCAGGCCTTCTCGGGAAAGACCGTCGTCGTCAAATACGGCGGCGCGGCGATGACGGACGAGGCGCTCAAGCGCGAGGTCATGCGCGACCTCGTTCTGATGCGCGCCGTCGGCATTCGTCCGGTCTTGGTTCATGGCGGAGGACCCGAGGTCGACAAGCTGATGCGGCGGGTCGGCAAGGAGCCCGAGAAGGTCCACGGCATGAGGGTGACCGATTCCGACACGATGGACCTCGTGGAGATGGTGCTTTCGGGGTCCGTGAACAAGGCGCTGGTGGCGGGGGTGCAACTCGCCGGAGGGAAAGCGGTCGGGCTCTCTGGCAAGGACGGAGGGCTCTTCTTGGCGCAACCCCTCCCCGTCGAGGGTGTGGACCTTGGATTCGTCGGGCAGATCATCGAAGTCCGGCCCGAACTGCTCTCGACTTTGACGGACTCGGGCTACATCCCCGTGCTTTGCTCGATCGCGGTCGATCGCGAGGGGCAAGGGTACAACGTCAACGCCGACCTTGCAGCGGGTGCCGTCGCCGGAGCGCTCCAAGCTGAAAAGCTCATCATCCTCACCGACGTCGAAGGGGTGCTGTCGCGCTACCCTGACCCCGCCTCGCTCCTCTCTCAAATGAGCCCTTCGGAGGCTGGCGATCTCCTGAGCGGTGGGACGGTCGAAAAGGGGATGATCCCGAAAGTCCAAGCCTGTTTGACGGCACTCGAAGGCGGCGCGCACAGCGCCCATATCATCGACGGCCGACGCCGGCACTCGCTCCTGATCGAAGTCTTCACGGACGCCGGGATCGGCACCATGATCTCATGAGACTCCGTTCATCGTGGCGGCGATCTCATCGGACCATTGCAGCGACTCGACGTAGCACGCACTGAGGTCGGCAGGATCGAATTCCGAACCTTCGATCGCTTCCCAATCCGCGCGTTCGTAGTGCGTCGCGGCGCACAAGACGCGGGCGATTTCTGACTCATCGTCTGACCCTAATAGGGCCGATTTGATCCCTTCGGAGAGCGGCAGTTGCTCGACGATCTCGCTCATCTCCATCCCAAGAAAGCAGTCGAGGAGAGAAAGAAGACCGGTCGTAAAGTGCTGGTCCAGGTTCCCCATGCGATGCGACTTGGCCAGAAGCTCGCACATCTTGGCCCGTTGGAGGGCGTTGGCGATGAGCGCAGGCGCTTTGCCTGACACGTTCGAAAGGCTGAGAAGGCTGACGATCGCGGCCGTTCGCTTGATCCCTAAGATCATCACGGCTTGACGGATCGAATTGAGGCTTGGGGGCGCGCCCACAGAAGCGCTGTGAACGAACCTGAGCAGGCCGACGCTGAGCGAAACGTCCGTCGAGATGATGTCTTCTAGGGTCGTCAGGCTCACATCCGGGTCCTGAAGCCGGGACATGAGTTGCATGACCGCCCCTTGGTTGAACTGAGTGCGGCGCGAGTGGAGCAGCGTCGGCTTCGAGAGAAAGTAACCCTGGAACAGGTCGAAGCCGATTTCTCGCCATTGCTCGAACTCGTCGAGGGTCTCCACCTTCTCGGCGAGGAGTTGCATCCCACGGTACTTGAATCCGCCTGCGTGCCGCCGCGCCGAAGCCAGCGAGGCGTCTTGAATGTCGAACTTGAGGATGTCCGCCATCTCAACAAACGGCTGAAGCTCGGGCTGAAACGTGTAATCGTCCACCGCAAACATGTAGCCTTCAGACTTCAGGTCTTGAACGGCCCGGATCGCTTCCGGCGTCGCCTGAGTCGTCTCCAGAATCTCGATCACCACCCTTTCGGGCGGTAACGCGACGAGAAGATGGTCGCTGAGAAGTTCGAGCGGGACGTTGACAAACGCCTTGCGTTCCCCGACAAGGTTCTGAAGGCCCACCTCCAGGAGCGCGTTGATCAGGGTCTGCGCAGACTCCTCAGTTCCGACGACTCCGGCGGATCCGACGTGCCCTCGGCGAAAGAGGATTTCGAACGCGACGACTCGGTGGCGCGCGTCAAAGATGGGCTGCCGCGCCAAATAAGCGTCCGGAGACGAATCGTATTGAGGTGCGGCGCTCACAAGAGAATGTTCGGCTTTCGGCAGGCGCACCGTTAGTCCCTTGGAGGCACCCTCCTTCAGCGCCCTTTATCGGAACTGAGGGGCGAGCAGCAGAAGGCCCGCCAGCAACGCCGCAAAGTAGGCGGCGAGACTCGCTGCGCCAGCGTAATCTTTGGCGAGCCGCTGCCCCGCAAAGAGAGCCACCAAGGTCGCTCCCGCCAGGCACAGCGCAAAGAACGGAGCATCGCTCGGAAGCCCGAACCAAACCCCGATCGCGCTACCGGTGTTCGCAAGCCCCGCGGCGAGTTCCAGCACGGTCAACCCCGAAAGCAAGATCGGCACCATCCCCCGAAACGGCGACTTCTCGAAGTGCGGGACCATCCAAGCGAGGTTGCCTTTGCGATCGACGATCTTGTCCCAGCCCGATTGAAGGAAAAGCACCCCGAAGAAAGACCCTATGAGAGTGGCGGCCAGTTCGAATGCGTACTTGTCCATAGCCCTTGCCCCTAGGACGAAGCTCGTGCGCTTAGCGCGGCGGCAACTCCGAACTCGGGTTTTCGTGGAGCCGTCCGTCGACCAGGTGCAGGACCCGGTCGGCCTCGCCGAGCATCGACGGGTCGTGCGTGACCATCACCAGCGCGCCCTCTCCGCGCCGCTTGTTGAGAAGCCTGACGATCCGCTCACCCGTGACGTGGTCCAGCGCGGCGGTTGGCTCGTCCGCAAAAACCACTTTGGGCCGAGAAAAGAGAGCGCGAGCCACTGCCACCCTCTGGCGCTCGCCGACACTCAGTTCGTGGGGACGCCGATGGGCATTCGACGACAGACCCACCTCCTCCAGCAACTCCACCCCATGCCTCCAGTTCGCCGGGTCGCTGAGGATGACGTTTTCGAGGGCGGTCAAGTAACCGATCAGGTAGGGCTGCTGAAACACGAACCCAAACTCGCGTAGCCGTAGGTGGCTTCGCTCGTCGTCGCTTCGCAGGTGGATCGGCGACCCTTCCCAATAAACGTTGCCGGAGGTCGGGCTCTTGAGGCCGCTCAAGAGATACAGCAGCGACGACTTCCCCGAACCGCTCGGACCGAGAATGCCCACGAATTCCCCCTGGTGAATCTCAAGGTCGATCTTGTCGCAGGCATGGACCTTGCGTCCGTGATCCTCATAAATCAGCGAAGTGCGGTCTGCCCGGATCATACGATCCTCCGTTCGACGACCGCGACAGGGTCGAAGCCTCGGAACCGCAGCAGCACGGTCGCAACGGCCGCGCTCAGGATCATTACGGGGATCGGCAAGGTGTAAAGAAGCGCCGCAAGATCGAAGGGCTCGAGCGCATACGCCTTCGGGTCGAAGATCAGGGCTTTGATGGCAAAGAGGAATCCGCCCGCCACAAGGAGCCCCAACACCCAGCCGCACGCCATCACCCACGCCGCCTCGGCGATCACCTTGCGGACGAGCCGCTTCTTCGTGAAACCGATCGCCTGGAGCAGACCGAACTCGACCATCCGCTGCGATTGGTAGATGTTCATCAGCATCGCCATCACCATCGCGATCACGATCACCAAGAGGCCGATCACCGTGTTGAGGATCATGTACAACGTGTCGAACATCTCGTCGGTGTCTTTTTCAAGCTCGAAGTAGGCGAAGGTCTGCGCTCGTTCCCCCTTCAATTGAGCCACCGCCCAGCGATCGAGCCGACCCTGCTCGGCCTCGCTCTTGGCAAAGAACAAGAGGTTGTCGATAGGCGGAAAGTGGTTCTCGCGCTGATACTCAATGTCGTTCAGCATGAGCCAATCGTCGGTGTGAGCGATCCCCACGACCCGAACGTCCTTGGGCGAATACCCTTCATCGCGCTTGGGTCCGAGGAGCACGTCCCCGATGCGCAGGTTCAGGTTCTTTGCTACGGGCTGGCTGATGACAGCTTCCGGAGCTCCGACGTTGGGCAACCGGCCCTCAAGGGCCGTCGTTCGGGAGCGTTCCAAGAGGAATTCCATATCGGGGCGGGAGAGGCCGATCACCACGAACGGCCACTTGCCGACGATGCTGCGAACCGTCGAACCGCTCGCCCGACACAAAATCACGCGCTCGATGGGGACCGGCGAACCTTCCGTAACCCGATCTCGAATGACGTCGATCATCGAAGGATCGCCCCTCGGACTCACGGCGAGGTAATGCCTTGAGTAGCTGTAGGTGGTGCGAATCGACAGGGGAATCGAGTTCATGAGAGCCACGATCCCGCCGACGAGCAGAACCGACAGCACGATCACCCCCGCCATCGGGATCGTGCGGCCGCTGTTCCTCGAAAGGTAAACGAGCGGCGAGAGCGGGCGAGGTCGTCTCATCGCCGTCGCCGGTACCTCAGAAAGACCTCGTCGTTCAGCGGGATCGCGCTGACCAGTTCAAAGCGCAAGATGTCGGCCCGAGAGAGCGGCGATCCTCCGGCGTAGGTGGGAAGGTCGCGGCCGAGCTTCACTTTGGGCGCGACCGTCAGAAACAGCTCGTCTGCCAAGTCCAACCTGAGGAACGAACTGTTAAGGTCGCTTCCGCCTTCCACGATCACGGAGCGGACCCCATGCTCCTTCGCCAGGTAGGCCAGGAGCGCGGGCAGGTCCACGTCCTCGCTCCCGGCCTCGAAGGTGTGGATCGGCTCAGGGGGCCGAGGCGAACGGGAGGAGGTGGGCGTCGCCACAACCGCCTTTGCAGGAGCGTCCGTGAAGAAACGGGTCGAGAAATCCAACTCGCCGCTCCGAGTTACGGCCACCCGAACCAGGTGAGGCTCGAACCAAGCTTTGGGGGTGCTGCGGAGGGTCTGCGCGCCAACGATGACGGCGTCGGCCGCCACGTGGAGATTCCGCAGAGCCGCTTGATCGAACTTGGAGCCGAGGTCCATCACGGGGTCCGCTCGCGTCTCTGATACGGTCTTCCCATCGATGGTCGCCACCATGTTGATCGCAACGGCGGGCTTTCCCTGCGCCCCCGAGGCGAAGACCAACGACCGATAGGGCGCAGCGAGTTCGGGCCCCTGGTTCTTGAGGGCTCGGTCGATGGCGCGAGAGAGGACGGCCTCGGTCTCCTCCAGGTAGGCCTCCCCCTCGATGAACCACGTCGGAGTGCCGAAAACGCCCCTTTGATGCGCGGGGTCGTCGAACGGAACGATCTCTTCCGCATACCTACGCTCTTGGATGGCCCGGACCATGTCCCCAACATCAGAAACGCACCCAGACGCCAACTCCGCCAGCGCCGCCACCTCGGAAATGTCCTTTCGGTCGTTCCAGTAAGCTCGGAAAATCCGCTCAATCAATTCAGGCGCATCGCCCTGCCTCTTCGCAAAAGCAACCGCCTCGTGGGCGTTGTGCGAATGGCACCTCGGGGTCCAGTCGTCGAAACGCTCCAATCCGGCAAGTTCGAGGGCGAGATGAAATCGCATCGGCTTGTTGGCTTTGTGGGGTCCCTCATTGGGGGGCAAGTCGTCGGGAAACAGTTCGTAGCTTTCCCACTCAACTTCAATCTCCCGAGTCCGGGCGAGTCGCTGGGCCTGATGCAGCGCGATCCAACTCCATTCGCAAACGAAGTCGAACGCCAGCCGAACCTTGAGGGGCATGGAAAGATTCTGACTCTACCGGGACGCTCCGCGCACCTTCGCCCACGCCAGGCTTCGTGTATTCTCGTTTCTGATGCGACGCCTTGCGGCCGCTTTCCTGACTCTCCTTCGCTTGGCGCTGCCTGGTGGCTGCCTCTTGGCGGCTTTCTTGGGGCTTGCGTGCTCCCGAAGAATGATCCAAGGCGAGTGGCAGGGAGGTCTGCCGCTGCCCGATGCCCGCGACTGCTCGATCCGGCTCGAATCGGGTGGAAGGCTCCGCTTCGCCTGTGAGGGGGACCCCAGGTGGTCGGGCTTCGGCCGCTTCCGATGGGAGGGGGATCGCTTGGAGTTGCAGGTTGAGACCCTTTTGCGGGGTCCGGCCCGATCGGACGAAGTGGCTCCTTCGTGGTCGGGCACGATTACCGGCCCAGGCAATCAGATCACGTGGCGGCTCGAATCGGGCGAACGATATGTATGGGTCCGGAAGCCCCGCTAAACCCTTCCCTTGAGAAGCTCCTTGGCCTGCGCGAGAGCCGCCTGGCCGACCTCTTCACCCGCGATCATCCGCGCGACCTCTTCGATCCTCTCGTCGGACGAAAGGACTCGAACCTCGGTCACCATGCGGCCGCCAGATAGGACCTTGCGGATATGAAAATGCGACGTGGCTTGGGCCGCAATCTGAGCGAGGTGGCTGATGGCGATCACCTGTGCGTTGGCCGCGAGTTGAGCCAACTTGCGGCCCACGACGCTCGCCGCTTGTCCCCCCAATCCTGAATCCACTTCGTCGAAGACAAGGGTCGGTACGCCCTCTTTGCCCGCCAAGACCGATTTGAGCGCCAGCATGACCCGCGAAACCTCGCCGCCGCTCGCGATCTTGCTGAGGGGGCGCGCAGGCTCGCCCTTGTTCGCCGAAAATAAGAACTGCACGTCGTCCGCGCCCGAACCGTCGGGCTCCCTCGGCTCGATCGCCGTCGCAAACACCGCCGCCTCCATCGCCAACTCTCGTAGCTCCGCTTCGACCCGAGCGTCGAACTCCCGCGCGCCATCCCGGCGGATCGCCCTCAACTCCTCGCACAAGCCCCGGAGTTGAGCGAGAGACTCCGCAAGGGCCGCCTCGACTGCCGGCTCGTCGGCTTCGTCGAATTCGAGTTGGCTCAGTCGCTCCCGAACCCGCACCAAGTGCGCGAGAACCTCCGATTCTTCGTCGCCGTATTTCGACCGCAATCGGCGCAGCAAGTCGAGCCGAGCCGCCACGTGTTCGACCGCGGCGGGATCGAGGTCTCCTTCTTCGGTCGCTCCTCGAATCGCCCTCGACGCTTCTTGCACGGATGCCATCGCCGACTGCAGCATCTCGGCTGCCTCCTTGAGTTGGGGGTCGGTGTCGGCGATCGTTTCGACCAATGCGAGCGCCTTCGCAAGCTGGTCGTGGGCCGACTCGTCCGCCTCGATCAGCCTCGCCAAAGCCGCTTCGGAGTTCTCCTTGACGCTCGCTATGCTTTGCAGCTTTCGCAGGCGCGCTTGAAGCTCCTCGAACTCACCCGTGCGCGGGGCGGCGGATTCAATCTCCTGTCGCTGATAGCGAAGGAGGTCCAACTGCTGCTCGCGCTCCCGGCGATTCATCCGAATCCCCTCCAGCCTCATGCGCAGCGATTGGCAGTTCGAGTGACTTTCGGCGACCTTCCGAAGAGTCAATTCGGCAGGGGCGCCGATCCAGGCGTCGAGATAGCGAACGTGGTTTTCCGGGTGGATGAGGCCCTGGTGCTCGTGCTGCCCGTGAAGGTCGATCCACTGCCTCCCGACCTCGCGCATGACGCTCAAGGGCGCGGGGCGGCCGTTGATTCGGGCCTGTGACTTGCCTTCCGCAAACACCTCCCGCTGAAGGTACAGCAAGCCCTCTTCGGCAACGATGCCCAGCTTTTCGAGGGCGGAGGCGACCGACGGAGCGCCGCTCAGATCGAGGGTCATCGCAACAAGGGCTCGGCTTGCTCCCGCGCGCACCATGTCCGAATCGGCCCTCGCGCCCAAGGCCAACTCGATCGCGTCGGCGATCAGCGACTTTCCCGCCCCCGTTTCCCCGGTCAGCACCGTAAACCCCGGACCCAGCGACAGGCCCGCGGATTCGATGATCGCGATGTTCTCGACGTGCAGTTCGACAATCAACTTCTTTCGCTCGAACGATCCGATGATGCAGGTGCCAGAATACTCCGTTGGTACGCTCACGCACGACAACGGGTTCGCAGAGACTTGCGGCGGTCGCGCTACTTTCGACGGTCGTCGTCGTGGGCGTCAAGGTCGTCACGGCTTGGGTGAGCGGAAGCGTGAGCGCGCTCGGCGAAGCGCTGCAATCTTCCGCCGATGTGCTGATGTCGGCTCTGACTCTAGTGGTTCTCCGAGTCTCCGCGCTCCCCCCAGATCGGGAGCACCCTTATGGGCACGGCAAGGCCGAGATTCTCTCCAGCGCATTCCAAATGCTGTTGATCCTCCTGACCAGCGTGTTTATCGTCTGGGCGGCCTATCGAAGACTGCTATCCCCGGAGTCGATCCGGTGGGACTGGGCGGCTCTTGGAATGGGATATGCGGTGATCTCCAACCTGATCGTCGCGGGGCACCTCACCCGACGAAACCGCGAGTTCGAATCGCCCTCGCTCGCCGCCGAAAGCCTTCACCTAAGAACGGATGCCCTGATGTCGGGCGGGGTCCTGGTGGGACTCCTGCTCGTCGGAATGACCGGGATCGAGGCGATCGACTCCGGAGTGGCGATCCTCTTCGCGCTTGTCGCCATGTCGCTGGCCTTTCGGCAGCTCTACGCAAGCCTTCATCCCCTGATGGACGGAGCGCTCCCGGAGGACGAGATTCGGCGGCTCGAAACCGCCCTGAACCTGCACCCCGAAGTGCGAGGGTTCCATAACCTCCGCGCCCGAAAGGTAGGGTCGCGCAGGTTCATCGAGCTCCACGTCATGCTCGACGACGACCTCAGCTTTATCGAGGCGCATGACCTCGCCGAAGAGATCGAACGCGAGCTATCGCAAGAGTTTCCGGGGAGCCAAGTCAGCATCCACTACGAACCGCACGAAGCGGAACTGGAGCACCGCAAGAAGGAGCACGGCGAGTGACTTATTCGGCGGCGGGCTTCGGCCGCTTGTCCCGGAAGCCGGGCAGGCGTCGACCCTTGTAATAGCCGTCGTTCGTCGCGTTGTGGTTCAAGTGGAACGACTCGCCTCCGACCTTACGCTCTTCCGTCACTTCGGGAAGCTCGGTCGTGTAGTGCGTCCGGCGCAGTGCGGTGCGCTGGTGGCTGTGGCGTCTTTTGGGCAGCGGCATGGTTTCGGTCCTCGTTCAAAAAATCGTTACTTCTTCTCGCGGTGCAGCGTCATTTTGCGTAGGTTCGGGTTGAATTTCATCAACTCCAAGCGGTCCTTCGTGTTGTTCTTGTTCTTCGTCGTCGTGTAATAGTTCTTACCGTCCTCGGTACACACGATTCGAATGATCTCTCGGGCTTCGCCTTTTTTCGCCATGTCGCACCTCTCGCCGGGCGAAACGCCCAGCAAGGCTTTAGATTATGCCCTCTTGGCCGCATGGATTTCAATGTCGCGTCGGGACCGGGGCGAGGCCGGTACAATTCGAGCCCGGGCCCGGGTGGCGGAACGGTAGACGCTGCGGACTTAAAATCCGCTGGCCGCAAGGTCGTGTGGGTTCGAATCCCACCCCGGGCACCATAGCGCGATGCATGATTCCCTCGATTCGGTATTTGTGACGGGCTTCGGTCCCTTTCGCTCCGTCGTCCATAACTCCTCCGAAGCGGTCGCGCCGCTCTTGGGGTTCGAGCACCGGATATTGGACGTGACTTTCGAAGCCATCGAGGAGTTCTTGGCGACCTTTCCGAGAGATCGGAGACGGGTTCTCATGCTTCTGGGCCATTCGAGCTTCTGCGTGCTGCCCCAGTTGGAGTGCTTGGCAAAGAACTTCATGGGCGAGCTTTGCGACAATCAGGGGGTGCAGTTCGGGCCCGGCCCCATCGACCCGGCGGGTCCAAATCAACGGGCCGGGACCTTGTGGAGGAAGGCTCTGACGGCGGCCCCTGACGATGAGTTCGAGGTCAGCACGGACGCGGGCAAGTACCTCTGCAATTACCTGTATTACCGCGCGCTCGCCGAGTTCCCCGATTGGCGAGTCGGGTTTTTGCACCTTCCCCCTCTCGACGTTCTCGGCGTCGGAGAACAGGCGCGGCGGGCGCAATCGGCGCTGGAATGGGAGTTTCCAAGTTAGGCTTCGATTCTGAGCCGTTCGCGGAGACTCGACTCAAACGGTACACTTCCCGCTTCGATGACCATCGACGAGCAACTCGAATTCCTCAGGCGCGGAACCACCGAAATCATTAGCGAAGAGGACCTCGCGAACAAGCTGCGAGCCGGAAAGAGCCTTCGCGTCAAGCTCGGAGTCGACCCGACCGTGGCCCATGTGACCCTGGGCTGGGCCGTCGTTCTCCGGAAGCTAAGGGATTTTCAGCGCCTCGGCCACACGGCGTGCCTCGTCATCGGGGACTTCACCGCGCGGATCGGCGACCCAAGCGGAAAGAGCAAGACCCGTCCCCAACTCAGCCGCGAAGAAGTCGTCGCCAACGTCCGCGAGATCGAAAAGCAACTCTACAAGATCCTTGACCCCGACCGCACCGAGATCAGCTACAACGCCGACTGGCTCGGATCGATGAGCTTCGAAGACGTGATTCGTCTGGCGTCGCAAGTGACCGTCGCTCGAATCCTCGAGCGAGACGACTTCGAAAAGCGCCTGAGCGAACAGCGGCCCATCGCTCTTCACGAAATCCTCTACCCCCTCTGCCAAGCCTACGATTCGGTCGCGCTGAAAGCCGACATCGAACTGGGAGGCACCGACCAGAAGTTCAACAACCTCCTCGGCCGGCACCTTCAACCCCACTTCGATCAAGAGGGCCAGGTCGTCATGCTGTGCCCGTTGCTTGTGGGCACCGACGGCAAGGAGAAGATGTCCCAGTCGCTCGGCAACTACATCGGCATCACCGAGGAACCCAACGAAATCTTTGGCAAGGCAATGTCGATCCCAGACGAGATCATGGCGAACTGGTTCGAGCTCTGCACCGACGTGCCTTTGCCTGAAGTCGAGCGGATGATGTCGGAGTGCGAGGCGGGTCAACTCAACCCCCGCGACGCCAAACGCCGATTGGCCAGGGAGATCGTCGCCCTGTACCACTCCGAACAAGCCGCTGAGGAAGCGGACCGGTACTTCATCGAAGTCTTCAGTAGGCGCGGGGAGCCTGTCGAAGCCGCTGAAACCCTTCTGCCGCCCGACCTGATTCAGGACGGTGCAGTTTCCCTCCCCCACTTGATCCACGGGCTTGGCATGGCGAAGTCCGTGAGCGCGGCCCGCGATCTGATCAAGCAAGGCGGGGTTTCGTTGGATGGAGAGAAATTCACCGACCCGTTTGGAAAAGTCGAGGCCGAGGCTCTCCGAGGAAGGGTGCTTCGCGTCGGCAAGCACAGGTTCGCCCAGATCAAGTAGACCGAGGTACGCAAAAGGGTTAGAGCCTTCGAATCTCAATCTTGCGGAATTCGCAGGGCGAACTCTCCGATTGGAGCGCGATCCAGCCCGACCGCAACGCCGATTCGCCCTTCGCGGAGTCGAGAAGACGCTTGGCGTCGGCGTCAGAGGGATCAAGCTGCGCGCCGCTGTATTCCAGAACCGTCTGCCCTTCGATGCGATGCAGGATGGTCCCGTCCGCCCGCACTTCGATCTCCGCTTTCACCCATCGATCGCCGTGGTACGTGCTCGAAGAAGAATCGGTGCAATGCTGGGTCCACAGCTTGCCCTGATAGAAGATGTGCGTTCCCGGTGTGCAGATGTTCCCGGTGGATCGCGGGTCCTTACCGTTGCCGCCCAGTAGCTGCATTTCGAGCGAAACGGGAAAGTCCTGATCCTTGCGAAGGGTTTTCGGGTCCTGGCAGTGAAACATGATCCCGCTGTTGCGAAAAGCCCAACCGGGCCCGTCGGGAAGCTGGTCTCCGAAGAACCTGTACTCCAACCTAAGGACGTAGCTCGAATACGGGGTCCTGCAAAAGAGATGCCCGAAGCGGCCCTTGAACTGCCCTCCGTATCCGTCATAACTGACCTGAATCGCCCCGCCGGAGACTCGAAACGTGTCGGCGAAGTTCTCGCCGAACTCGTATCCGGTGATTTTGGCGGTCCACCCGTCCAAGTTTCGACCGTTGAAGATCGGCGTCCATGCCGCTTCCTGAGGAGGAGCCTGCGCGAGCGCGAGACAGGCCAAGAGCGCGGGGATCATGTCGCGAGCTCCTCCCTACGCCAACCTACTCCACTCACTGGATCGGCCTGATCTTGACGTTTCGGAAGGAAACGACGCCATGATCCCCCTGAATGCCGATGCTGCCGACCTTGGACTTAGCGAACATCGGATAACGCACGAACTTACTCTCTGCGACGCGTTTCCAGAACTCTGGGCTGTCGATCACGAACTCGTAATAGAGGGTCCCGTTCAGGTGCGTCCGGCATTTTTCGGGACTCACGAGGAGTCTCAGGTGGTTCCATTCACCGGGCGGACGGGCGGCATCGACCGGGGACGAATAGAGTTGGTAGAGCCAACCCGTCTTTTCCGCGGGCGCGTCGCCCACATGGTCGTAGATTTGAATCTCCGGTCCGGAGTGCCAAGTCTGCTCGCCCTCGTCGGTGACCCGAAACATCACGCCGCTGTTACCGCGCTTGGTCAGGCGAAATTCAAGCGACAGCTCGAACCACTGAAACTTCTCGTCGGTCACGATGTCGCCCGCAGTAGCGGGATCGACGCTCGTCAAGATGCCGTCTTCGACCTTCCAGCCGGGGCCGACCGTCTTCGATTTGAAGTTGTGCCAGCCTTGCGTGGTCTTCCCGTCGAACAGCAGCTTCCACCCCTGCTGCGCCTCGTCCGGCGTGAGAGTGTTGGGGCCCTGCAGGAGGGCGATGGCTAGCAATAACGCGCTCATGCCGCCATTTTGCCAGAATCCCCCTCCAAGAGCAACCTATCCCGAGTAGAACACGGCGTAGTAATCCCATGCGGGGTCGACGCCCTGCCGTACAAGGCTCACCTGGCCGATGTGGTACCAATCTTCCGTCGCGATGTCGATGAGCTGGGACGCCAGCGACTGCTCGCCGGAATAGACGGTCCGTATCGTGTCGTCGGGCGATTTCCCCTCGGTGAACTCCTTCAGCCAACTCATCCGTTCGGCGTGCGTCGAGCGGAGAAGGTCGAGAAGCTGCTCGGGCGAAAGCTCCCCCTCGGGTCGGTACGCTTCGTAGTCAGGCTCGGTTCCCTGCAGCAAGACCGGGCAAACGCGGTCGGAGATCACGAGGTGCTCCAGCGTCTCGCGGGGAGACTTGACGTTGGGATAGGGCTTGGCGTCCCATTGCTCCGGGGTCAGCCCGTCCACAAGTTTGAAAAACCAAGTCCGGGAGTGGTCGATAGCTTGAAGAAATGGATCAAGATTCATGTAGACATAATACTACATAAAATTGCTCTTCTTCGCGCAATGGACTCGAAAAAAATGTACAGGATGGCGAATCAGGCCATCGCCGCGCCGGGGTTCGATCTTGGCGCTCCTCGCGCAGGCAGGGGCCACGGAATTACGTAATCGATCGGGGCGGCGCCTGCGACCCCTGGAGAATCACGTCGGCCACGGCGTAAGAGCGCCGGATATCCTGCAAGCACACCTTGGCTCTCTGCCCCACGTGCCCGACGCCGTCCAACAGCTCGACGTAATATCCGTTGTCGGTCCAGCCGACGATCTTCCCCGTGTGCTCGAAAGCGGAGCGTCGCACGTTGGCCTCGACCACCTGCGCGCGGCGATAGCCCATGAACTCCCGGTCGAACTCGTCGGTCGCGCCTGAACGGATCTCGTACTCCTCGTATTCCAAGTCGAAGTTGGCGCGAATGTAGATTCCGCGCTGCATTTCATGCTCAAGGAGTTCGACGTTTTCGCCGTCGATCCCGATGAGGGCCTCCACGACCGCGGGGTGGCACTCGACAAGGAACGCGTTTCCGGGCTCGTTGACCTTCCGCCACATATCGTGTTCGATCCAAATCGATACCGTGTCCTTCGAATGGATGCGCCCACGCCCCAAACACATCGGGCAGATTTCGGTGATCGCTTCGGTGACCGATTCACCGGTTCGCTTGCGGGTGATTTCGACGAGCCCCAGCGAGGACACGCGGCCCACGCGAGTGCGCGCCCGGTCTTGCGCCAACCTCGCCTTGAAGTGTTCGAGCAGCACCTTCCGGTCGGATTCGGCTTCCATGTCGATAAAATCGATTACGATGATGCCGCCCATATCGCGAAGGCGCAATTGCCGACAGACTTCGTCCGCAGCCTCCAGATTGGCCTTGAGAATCGTGTCGCTTAGCGAGGTAGAGCCGATCTGCTTGCCCGTATTGATGTCGATCGCCGTGAGGGCCTCCATTTCATCGACCACCAAATACCCGCCGGACTTCAGCCAAACCTTGTGCTGCAAGAGCCGCTCCAGGTCGCGCTCGATCCCGTATGCGTCGAACACGGGAACGTCCTTGTCGTAAAGCTGAATCTTGTCCTTCATGCTCGGAGCGATCAGCTTGGCGATCAGGTGGACCTTCTCATATTCGTCCGGATCGTCGATCACCATGCGGTCGATCTCCTCAGCGAACATATCGCGGACCGTTCGGTACAGCAGAGTTTGGTCCCGATGGACACAGGCGGGGGCTCGCACCCGCTTTGCGTTCTCGAGGGTCTGCGCCCACACCTGTCGCAAGAAAGCGATGTCGGCCTTCAGTTCGGCTTCGGTGCGGCCCTCGCACTCGGTCCGCATGATGAGCCCAAAGCCGTCCGGGACGATCTTCTCGCCGATCTTACGGAGACGCTCGCGCTCGGCTCGCTCCTCGATCTTGCGGCTGACCCCGACATGAGCCGCTTCCGGCATCACCACAACGTACCTGCCGGGAAGCGAGATTCGAGTCGTCACCCTCGCGCCCTTCGTCCCCCGCGGACCCTTGGTGACCTGCACCATGAGCTGCTGGCCGGGGCGAAGGAGGTCGGCGATTTTTCTTCGGCGGAGTTCGCTTCGCTTCAATGAAGCGGGCGAATTGTCGTTCGAGTCATCGGGGATGATGTCGGCCACATAAAGGAAGGCGTTCCGCTCCAATCCGATGTCCACGAAGGCGGCGTCCATGCCGGGGAGGACGTTCTGGACAATGCCCTTGAAAATCGAGCCCACGACTCTCTCGTCGCGTTCGACTCGGTATTCCATGAGGTCGCGGCCTTCGAGAACAGCGATGCGCGTCTCGCGGTTGGAGACGTTGACGATGATCTCTACATTCGGCGTCTTGAGGTGCCGCTTGGAGGTTGCCTTGGATTCAGTTTTCGTTCGGGTTGCGCGTGTCTTGCGCATAGGTCAAAAATCGGTCCTTAGTTGCTCGCGAGAGTCGGTCGGTCGGAGGGCGCTCGCTGCGTAGTGTCGTAGTGTACCGCTTAGCGCCGGTTTGGTATCTTGAACTCGACGATGCCGATCTACGAATGGCTCTGCGCGAATTGTGGCAGAAGGTTCAGTACGTTCACTTCTGTTTCGGAAGCCGGCGTCAATCCCTCGTGCCCCGCGTGCGGTCTCGACGAAACGTCCCGTGTCGTCAGCGGCTTCGCAATCGGGAGGACCGAGGACCAAAGGCTCGGCCAGTTGTCCGATCGGCTGGAAACCTTCGGTGAGCCGGACTCGCTTCAAGGGATGCGGGAGCTAGTTCGGGAGGCTGGCCAAGCTCTGGACGAGGGACTGGGAGACGACATGGTGTCCCTTTTCGACCACGATTCGGAGGAAGAAACATCTTCGGCGGAGTGAAGGCAGCCCTGCGGCTTGTGGGAAATGCCGTTCTCCTAGCGTTTGCGAGTTCGGTCAACCGCCACGCTGGAGCTCTCGCGTACTTTGCCTCGCTCTCGCTCGCTCCCTGGATCGTTGTGGCGAGCGCGGTTTCGACGAACCTACTTGGCGCAAGCGCGACTGACGAGGGGATTCGCAGGGCCATCGAGGCGATCGCAGGGCCCGAAGCGACACCGGTCATCCAAGAACTGCTCCTCGCCTCTGCCGCTCGACCCGAAGGACCGGCCGCCACCCTGATCGCCCTCGCGCTCGCCGTGTTTGGCGCTTCGCTCCTATTGCGCCATGCGAGGGAGTCGATGGATGAGCTGATGGCCTATAAGGGAACCGGTTCTCCGGTCCGCCACTACCTTCGCAACCAAGGGGCGGCGGTGCTGCTCGTTGCGCTCTTTTGTGGCCTGTTCACTGGCTGGCTTATGCTGGACTCTTGGCTGGCGCTGAGCCTCTCGACCGCTCTTTCTGGGCCGATCCGCTTCGGGATCACCTGGCTGGGCGTGCTGCTCGCCTTTGCGATCCTCTACGTGAACGGCACGCGGGCGCCCATGCGATACCGCTACGCGTGGGCCGGAGCTGCGATCGCCGCGCTGCTGATGGCGGTCGCCAAGTCGGCCGTGACGATGTACGTCCAGTTATCGGGCATCAGGTCGGTGTACGGCGCGGTGGGAACGCTGGTCGTATTCCTCTTGTGGGCCTACGTCGGCGCGCACGCGTTCTTGTTCGGAGCGATTCTCTCCCGGCTTCTGCGCGATCGGGACGCGGAGTCGCGCCAAGCCCCCTCAGGTCCCTCGCGTGTTGCCGAATAGCTCGATGTGAAGACGAGGCGACACGCCCCATCCACGACTCCGCGCGGCAGGTTCGATCAGCGCCATCCGTCTGCGGAGTGTTGACGTGTCGGTGCCCTCAGGCATCAGCAGCACCCGCGCGGGCTCGACCGGCCCTATCTGGCGGAGCAGAGCCTCGATCTCTCCCAGGTCGTCGGCCTCGCCTTCGGGGTCAACCACGAACTTCAATTGATAGGGGTAACGAGCGAGTAGGCGCCTCAAAGTGTCGGGTTGTAGGCGAGTCGATTCGTGCCTCTTCTTCCAGGTTGCCGAGGCGCGTTCGCCCGGAGCTGAGTTGCTCAGTTTGGGGCTGACCGACAACAGATCGCAGGGGAGGTCTCGGTATACCGTCCCGGCGGTTTCGATGGTCAGGACATGGCCCCAAGAAGCGAGTCGGTTCGCGAGTTCGATGATCGGCTCAAAGAGCATCGGCTCTCCGCCGGTCAGAACGACGTGTTCGTTGCTTGCTTGCCGGACCTCTTCGACGAGCGATTCCACGGTGCGGACGGGCCCTTCGGGATGCCAACTGGCGTAGGGAGTGTCGCACCAGCCGCACCGGAGGTTGCATCCGCTGACCCGCACGAAGGTCGAGGGGGTTCCGGTCCAAAGCCCTTCGCCTTGGACGCTGGAAAACACCTCCGCGACGCGCAGGCTACCCATGGCCGGTGTGGGCCAAAGCGGGGTCGGCGAGTCCGAGTTCCGCGAACGCTTCTGCCCGGATGAGGCACGAATCGCATTCCCCGCATGCTCGTCCTCCCGGCAGAGGGTCGTAGCAGGAGTGCGTCAGCGAGTAATCGACTCCCAGCGAAAGACCGAGCCGAACGATCTCGGCCTTGGACAATTCGATCAGCGGGGCGTGAATTCGAAATCTCTTGCCCTCGACCCCCGCCTTCGTCGCGACGGCCGCCAACTCCTCGAAAGCCGCGACAAACTCAGGGCGACAGTCGGGATACCCGCTGTAATCGACGGCATTGACTCCCAGAAAGATATCGAAAGCGCCGATCGACTCCGCAAACCCCAGCGCAAGCGCGAGAAGAATCGTGTTGCGAGCCGGGACGTAGGTGATGGGAATGTCGGCGGAGCGTTCCTCGGAGGCCCTATGCTTGGGAACCTCAATCTTTGAGGTCAGCGCAGAACCCCCGAAGGCGTCCAGCGGCACCTTGACGACCTGATGGGAAGCCGCGCCATAGACCTGAGCGACGCGTTGAGCTGCGTCCAGTTCGGCTCGATGCCGCTGGCCATAAGCAACGGTGAGGGCGTGTACTTCAAATCCCTGATCTCGCGCGAGGGCGAAAGTCGTCGTAGAATCCAGCCCGCCACTCAACAAGACGACGGCGCGCTTCATGGCAAAGGTGTACCTAATCCTACGGCCTACGCGCCTTTGGCGTTGGTCGTTCGTGCGTAGTCGCCTGCGAGAATCCGGTCATACGCCCCCGAAAGGACCCACCGTTCGAGTTCTTGGGCGCGGTGGACGGGCATTGGGTGCGTGTACGTCGAACTCATCAGCACGAAGATCAGCACCTTGCCGACGGCGTCGAGCCCGGTCGCGTCGTGATAAGCGCGCGCTTGGTCCATGAAAGCGTCGCGGTTGAGTTCGTGCTTCAGCCGGCTTGGGCCCGCGGTCAGAGAAAGGTTCGCGTCGATGGAGGTATCGAGGGACTGAGAAACGAGAAGCCCGGCGCGGTCGGCGGTGACTTCGGCCTGCCGAGACCACTCGTAGAACGCGAGCATCAACCCTATGCTTGCCACGTCCCCCAGGCCAAAGGTGCGCCTTCCCACAAGTTCCAGCAGCGGGATCAGGATCGAAGCTACGGACTTGTACAGAACATGCCCGGCCTTGACGTGGCCCAGTTCGTGACCGATGAGGTGATACAGTTGTTCGTCCGAAAGCGTGTCGATCAGCGAGGAGCGGAGCGTGATGTAAGGGCGCTCGACTCCCCCTGCGAAGGCGTTCGGGAAAGGGTTGCTGGTGACATAAAGCTCGGGCTCGGGCATATCGAGCACTTCGCACGACTCGCGCAGGATGTCATAGAGCGTCTTGAACTGTCGGGGCCCACAACGCACAGACTGCGCCATATTCCAGCAGTACATCCAGCGGTCGATTCCCAACTCATAGAACTTCTGGACCACTTTCGGAAGAAGCGGGACCTTTTGCAAAGCTCGCAGGGCGACCCGGTCCGTTTCGGCGATGAACGCCTCGGCGCTGAGTCCGGTCAAAACCTTTCGTTCGGCCATCGATGGCTATACGATGGCAGATGTCGGGGGTTGCGGCGTAGGGCAAAGGCCTCTGCCGCTTCAGGCGGCCGCGGTCGACCGCTCGAACAACCGCTGGTGTTCCTCGAAGCGCGATGCGAACTCCGACCCGATGTCCTCGATCTGATCGCCCGTAAGGTTGAGGCGCTCGACCGAATCCCCATCGAACGGCCGAGGGTAGCCAAGAATGCCCATATCGAGACCCTGGCGGTACGCGATCGCGTCGGCGACCCGAATGACATCAGAGAACGTGTCGGGAACGGCCTCCGAGTCCGAATCGGGGTGCGGGTGGTGATGCCCAATCGCGTCGACGAGGACCCCGGGAAGGTTCCATGCCTTGGCGAGAGCCGCTCCCACATCGGCGTGGTTGAATCCAAAGAGCTTGCTTTCCACCTGGTCGAAGGTCAGCAGTTCCGAGACGGCGATCCGCTCCAAATCGATGGAATGCCGGTCGAGCCACATGCCCATTACGACCTTACCGATATCGTGCAGCAGCCCCCCTGCGAACGCCGTGTCGGGCTGGGCGACGTCGGCGCGCTGAGAGACGAGCTTGGAGCAGATTCCGACGCCGAAGGAGTGCCGCCAAAGCGTGTTCGCCGCGACGCCATAGCTTCCCAGCGACTTCGAAAGCCACGGATACGTCGAGGCAACAAGCGCCAGGCTGCGAATCGCTCTCGTCCCCAAGACCACCACGGCTTCGGGGATTTCAGATACAGTACGCGGAAGTCCATAAAAGGCGCTGTTGGAGAGGCGCAAAACCCTCACGGCAAGGGCTTGGTCCTGGCTCAGTTGGTCGGCGAGTCTTCGGGCGGACCCGTCTTCCGAGTCGGCCTCCCGAAGCACGGCCATAGTCACATGGGGCATCGCCGGCAACTCGGTGACGCTCTCAACGATCTCAGCTAGTGTGGGCTGCTTGACGCTCATCGATCTCCTCTGTCGCGACTAACAGCGCGGAGTGGCTTCGCCAGCACTCCATCGCAAGACTCCACATCGATGACTTCGTCGGCTCGCCTCGCCTCGGCGCAAACCCGAGGCTTCCGTCTTTCCGCGATGCCCCGTACCCGTCAGTCGAAGAGGAGCGATCGAGTTTCTCTCGCGTCGTGTGCTCCGCTGCTGTCTTCACTTTTGCTCCCCCAAGCCGCCCGCAGCCTTCTGCCGCCCCTTGGAACGACCTCCCGCTGCGCTCGCCTAAACGACGGATTCCATATCGAATCTCGGCGCAGACCAAGCAATCCTGCTATAGCTCTCGAATCCGAACCGGGGGGCTGGTAGAATCTAGGGGAATGGATACCGAAGGGTTGGACCCAGTCCGCCGCGTTCTGCGGATAGCCCGGAGTCGCGGAATTACGGAGGTCGAGTTGGAATTCGGCGATGTCGAGTTCGAGGCTCGATTGGGTCCTTCCCGCCCTTCGAACCATCACCCGAAGAAGCAGGCGCAGTTTCAGGCTCCCGAAGCGGAACCGTCGGATGGCCGAGTGCCCCTCACGGCTCCCTGCGTCGGATTTTTCCGAGACACGAACGAAACGTTCCGCGTGGGGCTCGAAGTCGAAGAGGGGGAGATTGTCGCAGCGGTCGCGGCTCTTGGCATCGCGAACGACGTGCCCAGTCCCTGCGGGGGAGTCCTGGAGACCGTCGCCGTCTCCCACGGAGACGCCGTGCAGTTTGGCCAGGTGCTGGCCTACATCCGTTGTGAATGAGGAAGTGAAATGAGGCGACAGCGCGGACAGACTTTGGTGGCGACGATGATCGTGCTCGTGATCATCTCGATCTTGGCGGTGGTGTACTTCGTCGGCTCGGGAACCGGCTCGACTTCCGCTCGCCCCGACGGCAAGGGACAAACGACGGTGGGGGCCGCGCTCATGAAAGCTCGCGACACCGAATGCAAGCAACAATTGATGCAGATTCGGCAGGCTGTCCAACTCGGTGAGACCGTCGACGGGACCTTTCCCTCGAGCATCGAAGCCATGAGGTTGGGCCGCGACTTCGAAACGTGCCCGATCGGAAGCGAGCCCTACGAATATAGCCCCGAGACCGGAAAGGTCAAGTGCCCTCACCCAGGACACGGAAAGTACTGATGTTTCAAAAGGTCTTGATCGCGAATCGGGGCGAGATCGCCTGCCGAGTCATCCGCGCATGTCGTGAGATGGGGATTCGGTCGGTCGCCATTTATTCCCAAGCGGACCAAGACAGTCTGCATGTCCAGATCGCCGATGAGGCTATCTGCGTCGGCGCGGGAGCCAACTCCGATTCGTATCTCAACCTCGCGAACGTGCTGATGGCCGCCCAGATATCAGGGGCCGAAGCCGTGCACCCAGGCTACGGCTACTTCAGCGAGAGGGCCTCGTTCGCCGAAGCGCTCGAGTCTCTGGGGATTACCTTCATCGGCCCCCCAGCGTCGGCGATCAACGCGATGGGAGACAAAGCGCGAGCCAAGAAGGCCGCGATCGAGTCCAACTGCCCGGTGGTTCCCGGCTCTGAAGGGCCTGTGAGCGGAGAGGGTGAGGCGCTGAAGGTCGCCGATCAGATCGGATACCCGGTCCTCCTGAAGGCGGTGGCCGGCGGTGGAGGAAGGGGGATTCGAAAGGTGGGCTCGCCGGACGAATTGACCAGCGCATGGCCGACGGCCGTCGCAGAGGCGCAAGCCAGTTTCGGTTCGGGCGAAATGCTCGTCGAGAAGTTCGTCTCTTCGCCGAGGCACGTTGAGTTCCAAGTCATCGGAGACTCCCACGGCAACCTCGTGTACCTCGGCGAAAGGGAATGCTCCGTGCAGAACCTGCGCCATCAAAAGATCGTCGAGGAGGCTCCTTTTGCGGCGATGCCCCACGATCTTAGGCGAACGATGGGTGAGGCCGCAGTGCGGGTGGCGTGGTCCGTGGGCTACCAAAACGCGGGAACGGTCGAGTTCCTCGTGGACCCAGAAGGGCAGTTCTACTTCCTCGAAATGAACACCAGGCTCCAGGTCGAGCACCCGGTCACGGAAGAGATCACGGGCATCGACCTGGTTCGGACGATGCTGCTTGTGGCCAGCGGTGAGCCGCTCCCTTTCCGGCAGGAGGACATTCAACTCAAAGGACATTCGATCGAGGCCCGCATCACCGCGCAGGACCCCTCGCGAGATTTCCATCCCAGCACGGGTCGCATCACCAAGTGGCTCGCGCCGGGAGGAAGGGGGGTCCGACTCGATACGCACGCCTACGCAGGGTTTACGATCTCGCCCTATTACGACCCGATGATCGCCAAGTTGATCGTCACCGACCGCGATCGTCCGGCAGCGGTCGCCAAGCTGCTCTCCGCCCTGCACGAATTCGAAGTCGAGGGCATTCGCACCAACATTCCGTTCCTTAGGGAACTCTGCGCCGACTCAAGATTCCAGTCAGGCGAGATCGACACGGGGTTCGTCCCGGCGTTTCTCTCTGAGGTGCCTGTTGAGTCATAAGAGCCGCAGACAAGCTCGTCAGGCGGTGATCCAAGCGCTGTATTCGATGGACGTGGGGCGGTGTACTTTGGACGAAGCCGCAGAGGGCATCCGGGAGCTTCCCCAACTCGACTCCGATCTCAAGGTGTACGCGGACGATTGCTTGCGAGGCATTTTGGCTCGGCGCGAAGAGATCGACGCCAATCTATCGAGGTTCTTGGTCGATTGGGAGTTGGGACGGCTGTCGATGACGGATCGCGCAGTCTTGGAACTCTCCACCTATGAGCTTTTCCACCGACCTGACGTTCCTGCGATTGTGAGCGTTTCCGAGGCCGTCGAGATTGCGAAGAAGTTCGGCTCGGGGGAAAGCGGCAAGTTCGTGAACGGCGTTCTTGCGGCGGTGCTGCGCGGGCCCGCGAGATACCGGCTGGACTCCCCCGACCCCGAAGAAACCCCGGAAGAGTCGACTCCTCCAGACCCAACGGAACCCGAAGCGGAGGAGATCATGGTGGAAGAGGGCTCCGAACAGGTAAGAGATCTCGAACGAGTCTCCAAGTGGCTCATTCGCACCGAGGAATCTTGATGTCTGCAACTCTCATCGACGGGAAATCACTTTCCACCCAACTGCGCGCCCAGCTCGCCGAAAGGGTCAGCGCGCTGTCCGCCGCCGGAATCCGGCCTCGGCTCGAGGTCCTTGTGGCCTCTCAGGACCCGGCGAGCTTGGCCTACGTTCGCATGAAGACGAAGTGGGCGGAAGCGATGGGGATCGAGAGCGGCACGTACTCCGTCGGCGAGGCCACCCAACAGTCGGAGCTTCTGGAAAAGATCAGGGAGTGGAACGCCGACGAATCCGTCCACGGAATCCTGATTCAACATCCATTGCCCTCCCAACTCGACGAGTCGGAGGCGCTACTCGAACTCGGGGCCGAGAAGGACGTCGACGGGATCACCCCGGAGTCGCTGGGGCGGCTGGTGGCGGGTGCGCCCGGCTTCCGTTGCGCGACCCCCCTCGGGATGATGAGGATGCTCGATGCCTATGACATCGACTGCACGGGCAGGACTGCGGTCGTGATCGGGCGCAGCGTCATCTTGGGAAAGCCCGCCGCGCTCATGCTGCTCGAAAGGAATGCGACCGTCACCATCGCCCATAGCCGGACCCGCGACCTTCCGGACCTCTGCCGAACCGCCGACATCCTCGTCGCCGCCGTCGGCAGACCTGAATTCGTCAAGGGCGACTGGCTGAAGCCGGGGGTCGTGGTGTTGGACGCAGGCTACAACAAGGTCGAGGGCCGCGCGACGGACGTGGGCGATGTGGAGTTCGAAACGGCGGCCGAAAGGGCTTCCTTCCTCACGCCGGTACCCGGTGGAGTGGGCCCGATGACTGTGGCGAGCCTCCTCGCCAACGTCGTCGATGCCGCCGAAGCCCACCTCCGATCCGAGCAAGAGCGCGCAACGGCTTCGCGCTCCTAAGGCACCCCCGCCAAGAAGGCCCCCACGATGCAATAATGAAGCTATTCCGGGGTTGCGCGGAATTGCTAGGAGGAATTGGACCATGAAGGTCAGCATCATCGGCGGTGGAGGGCGGGTAGGTTCGGACGCCGCATTCTGTCTTCAACTGGGCGGCATCGTCAGCGAAATCGTCCTCGTCGACATGAACGAGGAGCTCGCGGCGGGAGAAGCCCTCGACCTCAGACACGGCTCGGCGCTTACTGCGAGCCAGAAGATCGATTCCGGAGGCTACGACAAGGTCGCCGGAAGCGAATGCGTGGTGATCACGGCGGGGCTCCGAAGGAAGCCGGACGAATCGAGGCTCGAACTCATCAACCGAAACGTGGGCCTGTTTCAGTCCATTCTCGGCAGCCTAAAAGGGGTCGAACTTTCTTCGGACGCCACGGTTCTCGTGGTCTCGAACCCGGTCGACATCCTCACGCAGCTCGCCGTTGAGAGTGGAATCCTGCCCGAGAAGCAGGTGATCGGGCTCGGAACCGTGCTCGACACCTCGCGCTTCCGCTCGCTGCTCGCCGATCACTTCGGAGTCGGCGCAAAGGACGTTCATGCTCTGATACTCGGAGAGCACGGCGACTCGATGGTTCCGATGTGGTCGTCCGCGACCCTCAACGGCGTGCCGTTGCGGAGCCTTCCCGGCTTTACAGACGAACTCGCGGAGGGCCTCTTTGATACGACCAAGAAGTCGGGAGCGGAGGTCATCCGGCTGAAGGGCGGGGCGGGCCGCGCGGTCGGCGTCTCGATCATGGAAGTGGTTCACGCGCTCGCGCTCGACCAGGGCGCAGCGTTGCCGGTCAGCTCGATGCAAAGGGGCGCGATGGGGATTTCCGGCGTGTGCCTTTCTCTGCCGTCCTTCCTGGGGAGGTCAGGCGTAAGGTCGGTGTTGGAGCCCGCTTGTTCAGAATCCGAGCGTGAAGCGTTGTTGGCTTCGGCCGAATCCCTCAAGAGCGTCCGGGCGCAGATCCAATAACCCTTACTTCGGGATCAGCGAAGGCCTGCGCGAAATGACCCAGTCGCGCAGGATCTTCCGCCCTCGATGAATCCGCGAGCGGACGGTCCCTATCGTCGTGCCCTGCCTTTCGGCGATCTCGGCGTAGCTGAGGCCCTCGATGTCGCACATCTCGATCGCCTCGCGGTAGAGATGGGGAAGCTCGTTGATCAGGGCTCGAACCTCCGAAGCGTATTCACTTTCAAACAGTTCGTCGTCGGGGGCCAGTCGAGAGTCGGGGATCGCGAGTTCCTGCACCTCGCCGTCTGAGGGGCTGACCATCTGGTTCAGCGATTCCGCCTTGCGGATCGGGTTGTCGCGGCGGCGCGTGTCGAGATAAGCGCGCTGCATGATGCGCAGGAGCCAATTCAAGAAGGGCCGCTCCGGCGAATACGACTCGAACCCTCGCCATGCCTTGTAATAGGTGTCCTGCAAAAGGTCCTCTGCATCCGACTTGTTTCTCGTTAGTTGCAGCGCCATGCTGTAGGCGCGCCGACGGGTGTCGTTCATCATCCGTTCGAACCGGCCGTAGTCCTCGGCGGCAGGCGGCGTCAAGACGCCAGGTGCAGAACCGGCAATTGTTGACATTTTCATATACTGAAATGCCGAACCCGGCGAGTTCGTTCCCAACTCGTTGCAAAACGCTTTGAACTTGGTCCAAAGGTACAATCCTGTCCGTTGGACCGCAACAAATGCGGCCTTGCGATCGGATAAGCCAAGGAACATGAAGTTCGTTCTACTCACGGATGACGCGGAGTTGGTGACGGCAGCCAAGGAGGGGTTTCACCCTTCCGATTCCTTCGAGCACTTCACGTCGTGGCCCGAGGCGCTCGATTCTTGCGATGGCGCCGACCTGCTGTTCGTCGACCTGCTGACGACGCTCGACGAACCTCATAAGATTGCGGGCTACGAGCGCTTCGCCGAAGCGAAGATGAGCCATCCGGTCGCGGCGGGCATCCCGCTGGTTCTCGTCGCGCCTCCCGACGGCTACGAACTCGACTTCATGGCGGGCTGGCCGGACTTCGTGTTCGCGCACATTCGGCGGCCCGTGACCGCGAAGATTTTCCGGCGGGCCAGCACCTGGGTCTGAAGAGGTCGCTCGCGGGTGTTATGGGGGGCCGCTGCGCCGGACCTCATTAACCCCCCGCTCAACGGGAGCTCAAACTAAGCCCTAACCCGCTCAACCGCCCTTCGACTTGGGGTGCGCGCGCTCGACAGCCTCTTTGAGCCGCTCGATGCTCACATGTGTGTAGATCTGCGTGGTGGCAAGGCTCTCATGCCCGAGGAGTTGTTGCACGGTCTTGAGATCTGCGCCCCCATCGAGCAGGTGCGTCGCGAAGCTGTGCCGAAGCGAGTGCGGACTGATGTCCCATGGGAGCCCCACCGCGCGGCACCAACGCTTGACCACGTTCTGCACCGTCCGTGAGGTTAGCCGCTTACCCCGTCCATTGACGAAGAGCGCAGCCTCCTCTGTCAATGCGCGCCGTTCTTCCCGAATGTACGCTTCTAAGGCCCGGCGGCAGGGATCGCCGAAAAGCGCCACCCTCTCCTTAGCGCCCTTGCCTTTCACGCGGACGGTGCCCTCCCTCACAGAAAGGTCGGACAGATCGATGCCCACTACCTCTGATACCCGAAGGCCCGCCGAGTACATCAATTCCAGAAGCGCTTGGTCCCGAAGGGGCGTTAGGGTCGGCGACGGCTGATCGAGAAGCAGTTCGGTGTCGGCACGGGCCACGGCCCGCGGAAGCCGCTTTCGCTGAACCGGGGCTTCAAGGGTTTCAGAGGGATCGTCCTCGAGCCATCCCCTGTCCCGGCAGAATCGAAGGAACGTTCGGAGCGTCGAGAGCTTGCGGGACCTCGTTCGCGCGGTCAGGCCGAACCGGCGAAGATAGGCCAAAAGCGACGAGGGCGTGGGGGTCTCCGAATCCCCCAAGACCGCGCGAAGCTGCTCAAGATCGCAGCGATAGGCCCGAACCGTGTGCGGGGAGCGCTTGGCGGCGAGGTCCTCGCAAAACTCCTCGATCGCTCGGCCCAAAGCGAACTTCGACATCGAAGCCCCTCACTCCGGCTTGGCGAGCGCCAGCGTCACGTTGTGCCCTCCGAACCCAAACGAGTTCGAGAGCGCGAAGTCCACCTTAGCTTGCCGAGCCTGATTCGGCACGTAATCGAGATCGCAATCGGGGTCTGGGGTCTCCAAATTGATCGTCGGAGGGAGGACGCTGTCCCTCATGGCCAAGATGCAGATCAGGGCCTCAACTGCCCCCGCAGCGCCCAGCGTATGGCCGATCATCGACTTCGTGCTGCTGATGGGCGTGCTGTAGGCGTGATCGCCGAGCAGGCGCTTGATGGCGAGCGTCTCCAATCGGTCGTTGTAGGGCGTCGACGTTCCGTGGGCGTTGATGTAGCCCACCTGATCCTCGGTTCGGCCCGACTGCTTGAGCGCGATCTTCATCGAACGGTAGGCGCCGTCCCCGTTGGGGTCGGGCTGCGTCACATGAAAGGCGTCTCCGCTCATCCCGTAGCCCACAATTTCGGCGTAGATCCGGGCGTTCCGCGAGCTTGCGAACTCGAAGTCTTCGAGAATCAGCGCCGCCGCGCACTCTCCCATGACGAACCCATCGCGGTCGTTGTCGAACGGACGTGAGGCCCGTTCCGGCTCGTCGTTTCGGCAACTCATGGCGCGGGCAGCGCAAAACGCCGCCATACCCGTAGCGTTGATCGGGGCCTCCGACCCGCCGGCAACCATAGCGACCGCATCCCCTCGCTTGACGATATGATAGGCGTCGCCGAGGGAGTTGGCGCCGGTCGAGCAAGCCGTCACCGCGCAGGAGTTGGGGCCTTTGAGGCCGTGCCGAATCGAAATCATGCCCGAAGCCATGTCGGGGATCATGTAGGGGACCGTAAACGGAGAAACCTTCGAAGGACCCCCTTCTTTGAGGCGCTGAATCTGCTCTTCGAGGAAGGTCAGTCCCCCGATTCCCGAACCCACCAGCACCCCGATGTGCTCGGCGATCTCGCCTTCGGTCGGCAGAGCGGAGTCTTGCAGCGCCATTGTGGCAGCGCCGACGGCCAGCGAAATGAACCGGTCGACTCGCCGAGCTTCCTTCCGATCCAGCCAATCTTCAGGATTGAAGTCGTCGATCTCGGCGGCGATTTGAGTGGGGAAGTCCGAGACGTCGAACCGGGTCACGCGGCGAACACCGCTCTCGCCCTTGAGCATTCGCGGCCAAAAGCGATCCGTTCCCGACCCGAGGGGAGTAATGGCCCCTAGGCCAGTGACGACGACCCGCCCTGAGGGCCTAAAGGCCTCGGTCATTTGAGCTTCGAAGCGATGTATTCGACTGCGTCGCCTACCGTTCGCATCGAGTTCACATCATCGTCTGGGATCTCGATATCGAACTCGGTTTCGAGTCCCATGACCAACTCCACGGTATCGAGCGAATCCGCGCCGAGGTCTTCCTGGAACGACGACGTCTCCTTGACCTCGTCTTCGTTCACACCCAGCTTTTCGACGACGACTTTCTTCACGCGATCGAGAATCTCTTGCTTGCTCATAACTTCTGATGACATTCCTTATGACACCTTTCCTAGCGCTCGAAGGCTATGCCTCCATTATGCACCGAATCGTCGTTGCCATTGAGACGAGCGCGGAAGGGCGCTAAGGAGCGGCGTGCTTCTCGACTCGCACTTGACGGATCAGTTCGTCGACCATGGGCTTGCGTGCGATCTCGGAACCGCTCGTCGTGGCCGTCGCTGCGCCCGCTGCGATTCCCCAAGCGAAAGCCTCTACGGTTGACTTCCCCGCTTCGAGCGCCCACAGCATCGCGCCGATCATCGAGTCCCCGCTGCCGATCGTGCTGTTCGCCTCGACCCTCGGAGGGAACCCGTGAAACAGCCCTTCTGAGCACGCCAAAGCCGCGCCAGCGGCCCCTCGGCTGACGATGGCGATCCCGATGCCGGAGTCATGCAGCATTTGCGCGCCTTTGAGAGCTTCCCGCAGGGTGCTCATCCGCTCGCCGAGAAGGCTTTGTGCTTCGGATGCGTTCGGCTTGACGAGGTCCGGACGAAACTTCACAGAGCGCCGCAACACCGTACTATCGGCGTCGATGACGACCTTACACCCTGCCGCGCGCATCGCCTCCAGAACCTCGACGTAGGACTCCTCGTTCAGACCCGGAGGAACCGAGCCCCCAAGCGTCGCCCAGCCCGCACCTGCGGCCAGTTCGCGAACCTTACCAAGGAGAGACTGCCAGGCCTCGGACGCAACCTCAGGACCCTCCTCGTTAAACGAGGTAGGCGGCCCGCTTCCGAGCCTCTGCTCGACGAAGATGTTCACGCGAGTCTCGCCGGGAATCTCGACGAACTGATGCCGTACGCCTTCCCGGTCGAGCACGTTGCGCACGAATTGCCCCGGTGACCCGGCGAGAAACCCTGTTGCGACCACATTTGCCCCCATCTCCTTGGCGACCCGGGCGACGTTAACTCCCTTACCGCCCGCATCGGTTTCCGTCGCAAGCACACGATTCACTTCGCGCTGTCGGATCGTGTCCACAAACACCGTCCGGTCGATGCTGGGATTCGGCGTAACTGTGACGATCATTCGGTTCTTCCCCCTTGGCGCGAACGAGCCCTCCTCGTTACTGCGCCATTGTACTGGCTAAGAGGAGCCTCTCGGGGTCGATGGTTCGCGACGAACTGAAGACATAGGACAAAGGGTGGGAAACGAGCCGTCCACCATCCACGCCCGCCATTTCGCCCGAGAACCCGCCGATCAGGCGGTGGGCGGCGAACGATCCCAGCCGCAAGGCCAGAACCCGATCGAGCGCCGTAGGGCTCCCGCCGCGCTGCATGTGTCCCAACACGAGGTATCGAGCCTCCGCGCCGGTGTGTCGCTCAATAAAGTCTCGAACGTCCACAGCCCGAGCGGCCCCTTCCGCCACAACGACGATGCAGCTTCTCTTGCCCCGTTCGGCCGCCTTTTGAAGCTCTCCGCAGACCTCCGCAAGCGAGTAAGGGACTTCGGGAATCAAGATCGCCTCGGCCCCGCCCGCCAGGCCCGCTTCAAGAGCGATGAAGCCGTTTTTTCGCCCCATCACCTCGATCACGAACACCCTCTCATGCGAATAGGCGGTATCGCGGACGCGGTCGATCGCTTCGATCGCGGTGTTGACGGCCGTAATAAACCCGATCGAGTAGTCGGTTCCGGGAATGTCGTTGTCGATGGACGCGGGAACCCCCATCACGGGCAGGTCGAACTCCTCTTTCAAGCGCAGAGCCCCCGCGAGAGACCCGTCGCCTCCGATCACTACCAACCCATCTACGTCCGCGGCCCGGAGGTTCGCCATAGCCTTCTTGCGGCCCTCGATCTCGCGAAACTCCTTGCTGCGAGCCGAGCGCAGAATCGTGCCGCCGCGAGAGATGATCCCTCCCACCGATTGCGAGTCGAGCGCGATCGGCTCGTTGTTGACCATCCCCTCGTAGCCCCGCAAGAAACCGGTCACTTGCACACCACGACGCAAGGCGGTCCGAACGACCGCTCGCAATGCGGCATTCATCCCCGGGGCGTCGCCCCCGCTCGTAATGACTCCGATCCGTTTCACAGGTTCTTGAGGTTCCGATACTAAGACGCAGGTAAACGGGCGTTCGATGGCAGGCCGCTTCTGGTTGTCGAAAGAAGTACAATGCGCAAGTTCGATGCCCCCGGACCCCTTTCAGCTACCTCTCACGGCAATTGCCCGCGCCTGTCCGATCTTGCTCCCCAACGACTCGCTGGCCCGGGCCACCGCTCTCTTGCGCGAGACGCCGTTTGGCGTTTTGCCCGTCGTCGATGAGTCGGTTCTCATAGGTTCGATTTCCCGAGGCGACGTGCTTCGAGCCCTTGAACGCGGGATCGCCTTCACTGGCTCTGTGCGTGAGGCGCTCGAACCCTCTCCTCGAACCCTTCAGGGACACCTCACGGGAGCGGAGGCCCTGCGCCTGATGTCCTCCAGCCGGCAAACCGAGTGGCTGGTCGTCGACGCTGACGCGCGCGTGATCGGCATGGTGTCCGTCACTGATTTCGGACCGAAACCGGCGACCCACGCGCGCCCCCCCGTGGTGGGAGGGATGGCGACGCCATTCGGGATTTATTTGACGACCGGTTCGATTCGAGCCGGAGCTAACGACCTTGCGCTCGTGGCGACGGGTGCGTTGCTCTTCGGGTTATTCCTCGTCGCCGTGCTCGCAACGGAGTCGCTGGGTTCCTGGGTGAAGGCATATCACTTGCCCCTTTTCTGGCGGGACACTTTTTATCAGGGCTTGCCCGTGGCTCTGTTTCTCTTGGGCCTTCGGTCCCTTCCGCTTGCGGGCACTCACGCCGCCGAGCACAAGGTCGTTCACGCCCTCGAACGCTCCGAGCCCTTGGAGCCTGAGGTCGTCGCACGAATGCCGCGCGTCCACCCGCGATGTGGGACCAACCTGGCGGTCGGGCTCAGTCTCCTCGTCGGAATCGCCGGCGCGCCTTGGGTTCAGAACTTCGAAATCCGGCTTGTAACGGCTGCAATCGTCACGCTGTTCTTTTGGAAACCTCTGGGGAATCTCGCCCAGTTCTTTGTGACGACCAAGCCCCCCAACCGAAGACAAATCGCCAACGGGATCGCCGTCGCTCAGGCGCTCCTCAAGACCTATCGCAAGACCGGATATGAGCCTACGAGCGCCTTTCGGAGGTTGCTCATGAGCGGGCTGCTCCAAGTTTCGGCGGGCGCAACCTTGGCGTTCGTTCTAGGACGGTTGATCTTGGCTCAGTTCGGGATTGCGATCGAGCTATAGGTATACTGCGACCTCCGAACTACGGAAATTGGAACTCAAACGGTGGACGTCGTTTATCGAATCGGAATCGCAATCGCAATCATCGTTGCGGCGCTGTTCGCAGTGCTCGTGTTCGTTACGGGCAAGGGGGACGCGATGTCCGGCGGGAGCGGGATCCGCACAACCTTCCGAGGAAAGGCCAACTTCGAAGACCTCATGTCCCGCATCATCTTGGGCCTGGGCATCTCGTTCATGGCGCTGATGCTCTTGTTGGACTTCATTAGCGGCCGCATCCACAACTAGCGGTTCGCCCCGGCCCTGTGAAGCTGCACATCTTCCACACGAGCGACTTCCACGGCAAGCTCAACCTGGCGAAAGCCCGGTTCCTCGCGGAACTGCGCCGCGCTCACTCGCCCAACCTGTACTTCGATACGGGAGACTTGGTTCGCTCGGGCAATCTCGGTTTCTCTGCGACGGCCGACCCGGGTTGGGAGCTTCTCCACCAAGCAAGCTGCGACGCGAGCGTCCCCGGCAACAGGGAGTCCCACCCGATTTCGGCCGCCTTCCAATCCAAGCTCCGGGGCGCAAAGCACCCGGTTTTGTGTGCGAACGTAAGGTACAAAGGCGGGCGCCCCTTCTTGCCCGCAAGCACGGCCTTCGAGGTCGGAGGGCTGCGGGTCGCGGTTTTCGGGGTGATGGTTCCTATGGTGACGCGCTCGATGGCCTCTTCGGTAGCAAGCGGCTTGTTGTGGGACGCTCCCATGCCCGCCGCTCAGGCTCAGGTCGAGATCCTCCGGGGCGAATCGGATCTGCTGATCGCGCTCACCCATATCGGGCTCACCGCCGACCGCGAGCTTGCCGCCGCTGAACCCCGAATCGACCTCATTCTCGGCGGCCACACGCACGCCCTCCTCGAAACCCCCGAGCGGATAGGCCAGGTCCCAATCTCCCATGTGGGAAGCCACGGACGCTTCGTGAGGTGGCTCGTTTGGGAGCCTGGGCAGGGCGTAACGTCAGCCGAGGTCTTGAGCCTGCCCGAATAGGGCGATCCTGCGGTCCCCAATCCCCAAAGCGTACAATGGGCCATGCGCTTTCGCGTCGGTTCGGTTCCTTTCGTGAACGCGAGGCCGCTCGTGGCTTGGTTCGAAAGCCTGGGCGAAGTCAGCCCGGTTGCGGTGGAGTACGACCTTCCGAGCAGGCTTCCTCGACGACTGGACGACGGGGCGGTAGATGCGATCTTGGTGTCCAGCATCGACCTGCTGACGCAGCCCGATCGGAGGGCCGCCGCTGGAGTTTGCATCGGCAGCTACGGACCCGCAGCGAGCGTTCGGTTGTTCTCGAATACCCCGATCGCTGAAATCGCGAGCCTTGCCCTCGACGCCAGTTCGATGACGAGCAACGCCTTGGCCCGTCTGTTACTCCAGCGCGAATATGGGATCGCTCCGCGCACGGAGCTCTGCCAGCCGGACCTCCCCGCGATGCTCTCGACGCACGACGCTGCCGTCCTGATCGGCGACAAAGGGCTTTCCGAGAGTTCGGAAGGCGTCGTGGAACTCGATCTCGGCGAGGAGTGGACGCGCACGACCGGGCTCCCCTTCGTATGGGCGCTGTGGGTCGGCGACGAGGACCTGGCGCCCGAACTTGCGGCGTACCTCGAAGAAGCGTTTCGGTGGTCGCAAGCGAACTTCTCTCAAGTCTGCCTCCAAGCGGCCGAAACCTCGGGTTGGGACCTCGAGACCTGCGAGCGGTATCTCGGAGAAACGATGCGCTACGAATTGGGCGAGAGAGAGGTTGAGGGGCTGCGGCTCTACGGGTCCTTGCTCAAGGAATTCGGCATCGCAGAAAGCGTTTACGAGCCGACGTTCGTTCATCCCGCTGCTGCCAGCGCGGCGTCCTCCCCCTGAGCGCCCTAGGCTCGGGATGGAAAACCGGCTATAACCCTCCTGTGAAGCGCGCGATCGTGGTGGTTCTGGATGGGTGCGGCGCAGGCGTCGCTCCCGATGCGAAGGAGTTTGGCGATCCGGGCGAGCCTTCGACCCTGCTCCATACCTTTGAGGCGGTCGGAGGATTTCAGACGCCCGCCCTTGCTTCGTGCGGTTTCCTTGCGGCGGCGGGCATCGCATCGCCCGACCCGGGCGCGGGCTTGCGGCAAGGATGGGGCGTCGAGTATGGAAGGCTCCAGCCCCTCAGCAAGGGCGGCAAGGACTCCGTAGTGGGCCATTGGGAGATGATGGGAATCGTACTCCCCCATCCCTTTCCCACCTATCCAAACGGCTTCCCGATTTCACTGATCAAGGCCTTTGAACGCCGGATCGAAACTCAAACTCTCGGCAACCGGCCCGCAAGCGGAACGAAGATCATCGACGATTTAGGAAGTACCCACATGGACACGGGATTTCCTATCGTCTATACGAGCGCCGACAGCGTGTTCCAAATCGCCTGCCACGAGGCCGTCGTGCCGTTCGAGCGGCTTTATGAGTATTGCCACGCCGCCCGCGAGCTTTGCGTCGAACCGAACAACGTGCAAAGGGTGATCGCCAGGCCGTTCGTCGGAGACCCGGAGGCCGGATTTCAGCGCACGGAGCGCCGCAAGGACTTCCCCGTTCCACCGCCCGAAAACCTCGTGGACCTCCACGGGGACGTTTACGGAATTGGCGTCGTCCCCGAGTTGTTCACCGGGAGGGGTTTCCGCGCCGTCGAACGCACTCAATCAAATCACGAGCACCGGCGCGCGCTCTTCGAAGCCCTGCGCACCGATGCGAGGTTTCTCTTTGCGAATTTCGAAGATTTCGACATGCTCTATGGCCATCGAAACGATCCCGTAGGGTTCGCTCGCTGCCTTGAAGAATTCGACCGCGATGTGCTCGCTCCCCTTCTCGAAGAGCTTGCGCCTGACGACCTTCTCATCCTCACAGCCGACCACGGCAACGACCCGACCGACGAGTCCACCGATCATACGAGGGAGTACGTTCCCGGCTGCTTTGTCTCGAAGGGGCGCTCCTCCCACGACTACGGCGACTTGCCCGGGTTCTCGGAGGTGGGCCGGAGGGTGGCTGAGTGGCTCGGCGTAGAACTCCAAACGGCCGGTTAGCGCGGTAACCTGGGGCCTATGTCAGCGCGATGGATCGGGGCGCACATGCCGACTTCAGGGGGGCTTCATCTAGCTCTCCAGCGAGGCCGGGAGATCGGTTGCACGGCGGTGCAGGTGTTCACCTCGAGCCCACAGCAGTGGAAGGCCAAGCCGATGGCCGACGAGGCCGTCGAACGGTTTCAGCAGGCTCAAGCCGCAACGGGCATCGATTGCGTGGTGAGCCATGATTCGTACCTGGTGAACCTCTGCGCGACGAACGACGAGATTCGGGCGAAGAGCATTGAGGGGCTCAAGGCGGAGGTCGAGCGATGCGCGAGGTTGGGGATCCGGTGGGTGGTCTCGCACATGGGAAGCCATCTCGGCGCAGGAGAAGAGGCCGGGCTGCAAGCGGTTGCCGAAGGTGCGCGGCGCGTTTTTGAGGAAACTTCCGACTCTGTGACGCTCCTCATGGAAACCACCGCCGGACAAGGCAGCGCCCTCAACTACCGGTTTGAGCATCTCGCCACGCTCATAGAATCGCTCCAGGGCCATCCCCGATTGGGCGTGTGCCTGGATACGTGCCACCTGTTCGCCGCGGGTTACGACCTCCGGGACCGAGAATCGTACGAAGCGACGTTCTCCGAGTTGGAGCGATGGGTCGGCCTCGACCGCGTGAAGGCGATTCATGCGAACGACTCGAAGAAGGGTCTGGGAAGCCGAGTCGACCGCCACGCCCACATCGGTGAAGGCGAAATCGGGATCGAGGCGTTTCGGCTTCTCGTCAACGACCCCCGCTGGATCGAGGTTCCGATCCTACTCGAAACGCCCGACGCCGAAACGATGCACAAGGTCAACTTGGAGCGCCTGAAGTCGCTCCTCGATCCCGTCCCGTAGGAACGATTCATGACCGTTGAGATCGTATCGATTGGCACCGAACTCCTTATGGGGCAAACCGTGGACACCCACGCGGCGACCCTCGGCCAGCTGTTCCCCGAGTTCGGCATCGTCCATCGCCATCGCCAAACCGTCGGGGACAACAAAGGCCGAATCCTCGACGCCCTTCGGCTCGCGCTCTCGAGGTCCGACTGGGTGATCACCATCGGGGGACTCGGGCCCACCGAGGATGACCTCACTAGGGAGTGTGTGGCCGAAGCGCTGGACCTGCCGCTCCACCTTCATTCCGACGTCGAAGCCGCTCTGCGGCAGAGGTTTGCCCAGAGGAAGGCGCCTTGGACCGACTCTCAAGCGCGTCAAGCCCTCTTCCCTCGAGACGCCACGCTTCTGGAGAACCCCAACGGCACCGCGCCAGGGTTCGCCGTTCGGAAGGGCGAGCAGGGCATCATCAGCTTGCCGGGACCTCGCAACGAGTTCGTCCCGATGGTGGAGGGGCCTCTGCGGGAGTTCTTGGCCGGGTTGAGGACGGGCGAAGTGTTCGTATCCCGCACCTTGCGCGTCGCCGGAATGGGGGAGAGCCTTGCAGAAGAGCGAATCCGCGACTTGCTGCATCTTGCGAACCCTACGGTTGCCCCCTATGCCCAGCCCGGCGAGGTGCAGTTTCGGATCACGGCTCGCGCAGAATCTATTGAAGTGGCGCGCGCGTTGATCGCGCCCGTCGAATCCGAGGTTCGGAGTCGGCTGGGCGAAGCGGTGTTCGGCGCAGACTCCGACACCCTCGAACAGACGGTGTTGGAGCTTCTTCGCCGCCGCGGGCTCACTTTGGCGGTTGCCGAAAGCTGTACGGGCGGGGGCCTCGCCTATCGCCTCACCTCGGCCCCAGGCTCGTCTGAGGTGTTTCTGGGAGGGGTGGTGTCCTACGCCAATGAGGTCAAGGTGGGAGTCCTTGGAGTTGAGGCGGACGTTCTGACAAGGGAAGGCGCAGTCTCAGAACTCGTCGCCCGACAGATGGCGCAAGGCGTCCGGCGACTCACCGGCGCAGACATCGGGGTCGGGATCACCGGGATCGCAGGACCGGGCGGCGGGAGCCCTGAAAAGCCCGTCGGCCTGGTTTATGTGGGCTTCTCAGGCCCTCTCAAGGAGTCCGTCGAAGAGCTGCGACTTTCAGGCTCGCGCGAGACGATCCGCCTTCGAAGCATCTCCGCCGCTCTCGATCTGATTCGCCGAAACGTCGGAGGGGCGGTTTGACTTCGCCCACTTCGGGGGAGCGGGCGGTCTCGGCCGAGAACTACCGGCATCGGCTGTGGCTGTTCGCCTACCTGATCGCGATCCTTCCGCTTTCGGGATTCTGGCTCTATGGGCTGATGGACATCGACGAGGGCCTCTATGCCTCTGTAATCCGAACGATGCTGGCAACGGGCGATTGGATGATCCCCCGCATCGAAGGCGAAGTGTGGATGGAGAAGCCGGTGCTTGTGTACTGGCTGAACGCGCCGTTCATCGCTCTGCTCGGGGACACGTTTGGCCCCCGGTTGGGAAGCGTGCTTTGCTCGATTGGAACGCTCGTCCTTTGCGCCGAGTATGTTGCGAAGCGCTTTTCCGATGCAGCGGGCAGATGGACCCTCGTGGTGTTGGGAACGTCTCTCCTCTTTGTGGCCGTGAGCCGGATGCTCTTAGCCGATCCGCCGCTCACTCTCCTCATGGCCGGCGCATTTCTCAGCTTCTGGGAATCGCTGATCGGCAACCGAAGGTGGCGGCTGGTGACCGCGGTTTGCCTTGGCCTTGGCGTGCTGGCGAAAGGGCCCTACCTCGTGGCCGTCTTTGCCGCGCTTGCGGGCGTCACGTACTTTCGAGAACCCAGTCTCCGACCCTCATTTCGCGGCTACTGGCCTTCCGGCGCGCTTCTCTTTTCGCTGGTCGTCGCTGCTTGGTACTTCCCTGTGTACCTTTCGCAAGGCGGCGCGCTGGTGGGCGAGTTCATCCTCGATCAAAACGTGGGTCGCCTGATGGGGACGGACGAAGCTCACAGGACCGACGGCATCCAGCAACTTCTGTTCTTCCCCGTGGTGATCTTGGTTGGGGCAGCGCCTTGGTCGTTCCACCTCTTCCGCGCTTGGCCCCGAGGGCCTCGCCGTTCCGCCGGAGGTCCAGCGATCCTGCCTCAGGAGGCCGCATTCTGCCGCTATATCGCTCACGCCTTCCTGATCCTCCTGATCCTGTTCACCCTGAGTTCGAGCCAGCTTCCGCACTACATCGTCCCTGCCGTTCCTTTCTTGGCGATCCTAGTGGGGATCCGAATGAGCCTCGACGGACCCGTCGAATCGTCGAAGCTGCGGCGGTGGGGAACGGGAGCGCTCAGTGTGGGGTTGCTGGTTCTCGTCAATTCCTTGACGATCTTTTATTACCACTACAGCGGCCAGGCGGAGGCCCACCGATTCGCCGAGTTCGTCCGCAACCGGCCCGAACCCGTCGTCAACTTCCAGCTTCCCCGGCGGAACGACCTGCCGCCCGCCGACCTGCGAGTCAGCGAGACCTCGCTGCCTTCATTCGCGTTTTACGCCCGCAAGGATGTTCGGGGAGTCGAAAGCCTGTTGCGCCCCGCCCTACGAAGTGAGCCTCTCCTGGTCTTCACCCGCTCGGGCCGGATCACCGACAAAGTCAAAGGCCAAGTCGAACGCCAAGGTGCGCGGCTCGTTCGAGTCGACGTAGGGTTCCCAACTCGCTACTTCGAGTTGCACCGATTGGAGCCCGAAGGCCCCCGTTAGTCCTTTTCGTTCCCCCACAAGAAGCCGCCGCCGCGCGACTTGCGCCAGGCGTCCCGCCACCGATGCACGTCTACCGTTCCGATTTCTGGCAACGGCGCGCGTTTCGCCACGGGAGCGAGTTCGGGGAATCGCCGGGAGGGCAGCGTCTGATACCAGTAAGCGACGCTGGCGAGTTCGAGCGTCAGGACGTTCGCGTGCCCGTGCTCGATGCTGGCGCGGAGCGACTTCTGGAACCGGATCGGGTCTTCCAGGTGGAAGCGATACACGTGAGTTCGCCCTAACCAGCCAAAGAGCGGGCTCTCGTTGAGCCTTCCTGGCGCGCGCGCAGTCCCAAAGTAGGGATGAAGGAAGTGCTCGTCCGGGCTCCAGCTTTGGTTGAAATAGTCCTCCGTCCCCGTTCCATGCGCCGATCCGGGCCAGGGCTCGCCGTCGACGAGGAACATATCGTCGCCTTCGCCATACCAAATGGGCGTGGGGCAGTGGATGTAGTAATGGACGCCCACGAAGTGCCCGGCCCCTTCGCACTCGCAAAACAGATAGTTGAACTTGTCGGATGGGTTCTTGGGGCTGCGCTGAAAGATGCCCCATTCGTTCTCAATGTCGCCCTGCTCCGACTCGGGCGCGGTGAGTTCTTGGTTGTACCAAGCGTGAAACCTGCCTTCGTCCTCGGGCAGTTCGGGAAGTCGCTCAAAGTCGATGTAGTAATAGAACGCGCCGACCTCATCGGGTCCCTGGTTCTCCACCTCGACCCTTGCGCCATGGGCAAACGGCATCGGGAAGTAGCACACCAGCGCGTTGCCGCCCTTAGGGGCCGCGGCGAGTGGCAGCGAGACGAAGTTGTACTTCAGACCCCATCCCTGCCCGAAAAACTCGCCCAGGGGGGATTCGACGCTGGGATGCTCTTGGCCGTCCCAGTACATTCGCAAAACGAGGTTTCGCCGGTGGAGAGGGTCGCCCGAGCTGACCGTAATCCATATATGCCGGATGATTCCAGCGCCCTCGATCTCGGCGAGGGTAGCCGTCTCCCCGGAGGCGATCTTGATGTAGTCGGCGTTGCCTCCAGACCGGTCATAGCTGGAAATCCTGCAACTTTGGGCCGAGGAGATTCGGGAGATTCGCGAAAGCGGTCCTTGTGACATGGGCGTTGTGTCTTGAGGTTCTCCGGCTCCCCTTGGGTTCCTTCTTGGCAAAGTTGTAAACTGGTTCCGTGCCGAGTTATCGAGTGTGCCGCCGATTTACGGTCGAAAGCGGCCACATGTTGAGCCAACATCCTGAAAGATGCCGGTTCCCGCACGGCCACACCCGCACCATCGAAGTCGTCGTGACCTCCGACCGCCTCGACGCCAACGGCATGGTGGTCGATTTCAAGGCTCTCAAACTCGCGCTCGAAAGCGTGATCGACAAGTTGGATCACTCGCTCGCCGTCAATTCTAGCGACCCGCGAATCGGCCCGCTGCTCAGCCAGTTCGGAGAGGGCCTGCTCCTTTTTGAAAACGAAGAACCCACGACGGAGGCGATGGCGCGGAGGCTGTTCGAGCAGATCGCCTGCATTCTCATGGAGGGCTACGCCAGCCCCGAAGAAGAAGGGCCGCATTACCGAATTCCGCCAGGCGGCGTGAGGCTTGAACGAGTTCGCGTTTGGGAAACCCCTTCTTGCTGGGCGGAGTACGGGATATGAGCGCCGCTCCGCCCGCCCCGACTCCAGGCGACGAACCCGCTTGCTGGGTGTCTTTGACCTACGATGGGCTGCTTCACTCCCACGTAGAGGTGGCCGTCCCGGAGCTTAAATCCCGGAGCCTTCCCGCCACGTTTTTCGGCGCTCCAGAGGACCTTGTGGAGCGGGCGACCGCCTGGCGAGCCGTCGCCGACGAGGGTATCAACCTCGGCTGTCACCCGCTGTTCAAGTCGACCGACCCCTTCGGGAACCTCCCGAATTGGACTCTGGACATGGTCGAATACGAGTTGAGGTCGTGTCGAAAGCTGTTTACCGAGCTGATCTACCGCCAAAGCGACTTTCCGTTTGCTTATCCAGGCCCCGAGCGCGGCTGCCTCAAGGCCCCCCATGACCACGGCGCAACTTCCTACGAACCCATCGTTCGAAGGCTCTTCGGCGTAGCGCGAGGGGCGATTGAGGGGATCAACGACCGGTCCCGCCCCGATTTGGGAATGCTGTTTCGGTACGAGACCCACTCCCATACCGCGGAGGAGATCATCCGAGCGGTGCAGGAGGCCGAACGAACCCGAGGCTGGATCGTGCTGGTCTTCGGGGGCATCGGCGAAGGGGATTTCGGGATCGACGCAACCGCCCATTCGAAGTTCCTCGATTGGCTGTCTCAGCGTACCGCCGACGTGAGAGTGGGTTCCTTGGTGGGTTTGGCGTCGCGGGTTCGGGGTTGGGCCGAGGCGCAGGGCGCAGCCTCCCAGGGGGACGCCGAGTAGGAAAGACGCAAGGGGCGTCGAAAAGGGGAGAACGTGGAGCCGACGCGCAGCGAATTCTTGCACCTGACCGACTTCGAGAAGACGCTCTTCTACGTGCTCGTGTTCGCCTCCCTATTCCTGATGGTCCTTCCTCTCGCACGTCGTGCCAGGGCTTGGATGCAGGGCAAGCGCGATGCGCGTCCTCGGGCGGGGCTTGCGGGTTGGTGGGATCTGGTTCTTATGCAGCGGAAGGTTCGCAGCGCCCGAAGGCGGTCGGGCGCGCCGATGCATCTTCTCCTGTTCTATGGGTTCGTGTCGCTCTTCGTCGCGACCTCGCTGTTGGCGCTGAACACGTATTCGCCGATCAAATTCCACCGGGGCGTGTACTTCCTCGTTTATGAGTTCGTATTCGACGCGCTGGGGCTGCTGTTCGTAGCTGGCGTGCTCTGGGCGCTCGGCAGGCGCATTTTCGCCAAGCCATCCTCAGCGGCCCACTCGTGGATCGATCTCTTCGCGCTGCTGCTCCTCCTAGCTTTGGGTCTGACCGGATACATCCTCGAAGCCGCTCGACTCAGCAACGGCTTGGCCCACCTGGGGGTCTACACCTATTTCGATCGATTCTCCTTCGTCGGCTTGGGCATCTCGCAACTCATCGGACCGGTATCGGACGGCGCTTACAAGGGGATTTGGTGGTTCCATGCGGGGCTGGTCTTTGTATTCCTTGCCACGCTGCCCCACATGAGGATTCGGCACTTGCTCCTGGCGATGGCCGGGGCATGGGCTCGAAGGGAGTCGCCGATGGGCCGGTTGGAGCCGATCTCCCTCGAAGAGGTCGAGCAGACCGGCAAGATCGGCGCTTCTTTAGCCTCTGACTTCGCGAGCTGGCGGCTCCTTACGCTCGACGCATGTATGGAGTGCGGGCGATGTACGGACGTGTGCCCCGCGTATGGCGTCGGCAAGTCCCTCAATCCCAAGAAGGTGGTGCAGGACATCAGGGCTTGCATAGGCGCCGAGCGGAACGTAGTCGAAGCCGTCACGGAAGAGGCGATTTGGGACTGCATCACTTGCAACGCCTGCGTCGAGGTTTGCCCCGTGGGGATCGGACACGTACCCCCAATCGTCGATATGCGGAGGTACCTCGCGGCGGAGGGCCGGCTTTCGGGCACGGGAGCGACGATGCTTCGCCAACTGGGCAGCGCGGGCCACGCTTGGGGACAACCCGCCGATTCCCGCGAGGAGTGGATGAAGGGGCTCGACATCCCTTTGGTCCGCGAGGGAGCCGAGTTCGATGTCCTGTTGTGGGTCGGCTGCGCGGGCGCTACGGACCCCGGCGCGATCAAGACCACTCGCGCTGTGGCCCAACTCCTCAAGAAAGCGGGCGTCAAGTTTGCGTGCCTTGGCAACGAGGAGCGTTGCACCGGCGACCCAGCGCGTAGGATTGGCGATGAGTTCCTGTTTCAGGAGCAAGCCGCCCAGAACTCCGCGACTTTCGAACGGAGATCCATCCGGCGCATCGTCACCCCTTGCCCCCACTGCTTCAACGCCTTCAAGAACGAGTACGGTGACTTTGGCGCGAAGGTCGAAGTGGTTCACCACACCCAGTTGTTGAGCGAACTCATCGCCCAAGGCAAACTCAGCCCCGCAAGCCCCAGGTCGGGAAGCGTAACCCTTCACGACCCATGCTATTTGGGGAGGATCAACAACGAAAGCGACGCGCCTAGGGCCTTGCTCGGCGAATCGACCCACCTGAACGAATCGCTCCACCCCACTCCCGGACCGCGAAAGAGCCTGGTCGAGCCGCAGAACCTCGCTCGCCGGACGCTGTGTTGTGGGGCGGGAGGCGGTCGAATGTGGATGGAGGACGAGCCCGGGAGGCGCCCAGCCGACCGGAGATTGAAGGAACTTTCGGCGACGGGCGCGGACAAAATCGCGGTCGCCTGCCCCTTCTGCCGGATCATGCTCGATGCCTCGGCTCCCCAGGTGATCGAGCGGCCCATCGAGATCGTGGACTTGGCCGAGCTGCTGGCTCAGGCTAACCCCTCTGAAGAAGCGCCCCCATCGACTTCTTAACCTCTCAATAACCTTCTCTTGGTACGCTCTCTACTGAGATGTTGACGGTCCAAGGAGACAGCAAGGATGAGGAGTAATTCGAAAGCGTTGGGGGTGACTTTGCCAGCCCTCGTTGCCGCGGGGTTGGTTTGGGGAGGTTGCCAGGGCGGTGGCCCCTCGCCGGAGGGCGGCGCTTCCCTTCAAGGCAAGGTTCAGATCGACGGGTCGAGCACGGTTTTTCCGATTTCTCAGGCCGTGGCTGAGGAGTTCATGAACGGCCAGCCTGGGGTCAACGTGACCGTCGCCGAAAGCGGCACGACAGGAGGGTTCAAGAAGTTTCTTAACGGAGAAATCGAGATCGCCGACGCCTCGCGGCCGATCGACGTGTCCGAGGTTCAAAAGGCCGAGGAAGTGGGCATCGAGTTCTTCGAACTGCCCGTGGCTTACGATGGCCTAACCGTCGTCGTCAACCCCGCCAACGACTGGTGCGATAGCCTCACCGTCGCGGAACTGAAGCGAATCTGGGAGCCGGGTTCCGGCGTCAAGACCTGGCGCGACCTTCGGCCGGAGTGGCCCAATGAGCCCATCAAGCTGTTCGGGCCTGGTTCGGATTCAGGCACGTTCGACTACTTCACCGAAGCCATCGTCCAAGAGAAGCGCGCCAGCCGCGCCGATTACACCCAAAGCGAGGACGACAACATCCTGGTGATGGGCGTTGCGGGCGAAAAGTACGGGCTTGGATACTTCGGGCTCGCCTACTACGAAGAGAACAAGTCCAAGGTGAAAGCAGTTGCGATTGACGGCGGATCGGGGCCAGTGTCACCTTCTGCCGAGACAGTGGCGAACGGAACCTATAGCCCGCTGTCGCGGCCGATTCTAATCTACGTCAACAAGAAGGCGCTCGAAAGAAGCGAAGTGAAGGCGTTCGTGGCCTACTATCTCGAACACGCGGGCCAACTCGCGAGCGAAGTGGGGTACGTGCCGCTGTCCGATGCCGCTTACGCCGCCGCGAAAGCCGTCATCGAAGAAGGCAAGTCGGGCACCCGGTTTGGGGGCTCTTCGGTGATCGGCAAGCCGATGGAGGAAGTGCTCTCAGGATCGTAGGATGGGCGTCGTACCCGCATCGAAAACTCAATCCGGGTGGAAGAAGCGACGTAGCGTTCGCTCGATACAAGAGAGCTTCGTTCGGTTGGTTTGCTTTCTGTGTGCCGCGGCGTCGGTCGTCGTGACGTTCGGCATCATCTTCGTGCTGTCGAAGGAAACGTGGATCTTTTTCCAGCGGGTTTCGCCGGTCGAGTACTTCACGGGAACCGAGTGGTCGCCGACGATTCGCCCGGAAAAATACGGCGTTCTCCCTCTGATCAGTGGCACCTTGCTGATCACCGTCGGCGCGGGCTTCATCGCCGTGCCTCTGGGCCTGATGGCGGGCGTGTATTTGAGCGAATACGCGTCGCCCCGGATTCGAAACTTCCTCAAGCCTGGACTCGAACTGCTCGCCGGAATCCCGACGGTCGTGTACGGCTACTTCGCGGTTTTTTTCGTAACGCCCCTCTTGCGGAAGTTCTTCGATGTCGAGGTGTTCAATGCCGCTTCCGGCGCGATCGTCGTGGGGATCATGATCCTCCCACTGGTGAGTTCGCTCTGTGAAGAGGCGCTGAGGGCGGTCCCAAAGTCGCTCCGCGAGGCGGCCTATGGCATGGGCTCGACGAAGCTTGAGGTGACTCTGAAGGTGGTGCTCCCGGCCGCTCTCTCCGGAGTGATGGCCTCGTTCATTCTCGCTCTCTCGCGCGCGATCGGCGAGACGATGGCCGTTACGCTCGCGGCAGGTTCGACCCCTCGGATGACCCTCAACCCAGCGGAAAGCATTCAAACCATGACCGCCTTCATCGTCCAGATCAGCCGTGGGGACACCCCCGCAGGCACGACGCCCTACTACACGCTGTTTGCGGTTGCCCTCACGCTCTTCGTGATGACGCTCGCGATGAACATGGCCGCCTCGATGCTCGTCAAGCGGTTTCGGCAGGTGTACCATTGACCCGCCAACGCTATGCCAAGAAACTCACGATGAGGAGCGCGGCCAACTCGGTCTTCACCGTCCTCACCTTCGTCGCGACGAGTTTCGCGGTCGTCCTCCTTGTCGTGTTGCTCTGGAAGATCGCGGTCGACGGCCTGCCCGGGCTCAGTTGGGACTTCCTGAAAAGCGTCCCCTCTCGGTTCCCTGAAAAGTCCGGGATTTACTCTCCCCTGATGGGGTCGCTGTGGGTGATCGTCCTGACGGGGCTGATTTCGATTCCGATTGGGATCGCCGCGGGAATCTACCTCGAAGAGATGACCAACCAGAAGAACCGCGTGGCGGCGTTCATCCAGATCAATATCTCGAACCTAGCCGGAGTGCCCTCGATCGTCTACGGAATGCTGGGCCTGGCGCTGTTCGTGCGGTGGATGGATCTCGGGCGAAGCGTGCTTTCGGGCGCCCTGACCCTCAGCCTGCTGATCCTCCCGATGCTGATCACGGTAACCCAGGAGGCGCTTCGGGCCGTGCCCGGTTCGTTGCGCGAGGCCTCTTACGCGCTGGGGGCGACCCAACTCCAGACCATCCGTCGCCAAGTCCTTCCGAACGCGGCTTCGGGAATCTTCACCGGCATCATCCTTTCGTTATCGCGGGCGATGGGGGAGACCGCACCGCTGATTATGGTCGGAGCGGTCGCTTACGTGCGGTTCGCGCCCAAGCATCCGCTCGATTCGTTCACCGTCCTTCCCATGCAAATCTTCAGTTGGAGCGAGAAACCCCAACCAGGGTTCCACGAGGCTGCGGCATCGGCGATCATCGTTCTCGTGGTGCTCCTCCTCGTGATGAACTCGGTCGCTATCGTGCTCCGAAGCCGCAACCGCAAGGCATACAAGTAGTCGCCGACTCGTTGGGGAGGGGTAATGTTGCCAAATGGCACGCCCCGAGGCATGGAGTCCGGCTCAGGTGCTTTGGCGCATCCCCGAAGCGGCTCTGTCCTTCGTCGGAGAGGTGACGCTGATCGGGCTCGACGCCTTTCGGAGGCTGTTCCGCCGGCCGTTCGAGTGGAGCGAGACCTTGGCTCAAATGGCGTTCGTCGGGGTCGCCTCGGTTCCCATCGTGGCGTTGACGACTTTCTTTTCCGGGGCCGTGCTGGCGCTCTACACCTCGGAGTTCCTGCTGAAGTACGGCGCGGGCCAGTTCGTGGGCAGCGCGGTCGGGCTCGCCGTGACGCGCGAGATCGCCCCGGTCCTCGCCGGAATCATGGTCTCAGCCCGATGCGGGTCGGCGATGGCCGCGCAGATCGGCACGATGGCGGTGACCGAACAGATCGACGCCCTTCGGATGCTCTCGGTCCACCCCACAAACTTCCTCGTGATTCCCCGGCTTCTCGCATCGATCGTCATGCTGCCCGTGTTGGCCCTTGTGGGCGTGTACTCGGGGATCATCGGCGGGTGGATGGTCGCGGTTTCCGCAGGTCTGCCGAGCGGTTCCTTTTGGCGCTCGCTTCAAACGTGGGTCGAGCCTTGGGACGTGGTAGGCGGGCTGCTCAAGACCCCCTTCTTTGGCCTCATCATCGCCCTCGTCGCTTGCCAGCAAGGACTTGCGACGACGCAGGGGGCAGTCGGAGTCGGGAAGGCCACGACGCGCACCGTAGTGCTTTCGATGGTGCTGGTCTACGTGGCGAACTACTTCCTCGCGGAGATCTTCTATTGAGCCTTCAGTCCGACTTCTTGTCGTGACTCGATCTCAGACGGAGACGAACCGGCGTACCCACCAGCGGGTACTCCTTCCGAACCTGGTTCAGAAGGTAGTTCTGGTACGAGAAATGCACGAGATCGGCGTCGTTGAAGAACAGCGCGAAAGTGGGGGGCCGCGTCGAGACTTGGGTCGAGTAGTAGAGCTTCACAGGCCGCCCCTTGCGAGTGAGAGGCTTGGCGAAGACCGCCTCCTGCATGAGCCTGTTGAGCCTCCCCGTGCTGATCCGGAAATTCCAGTTCTCGATAGCCGCCAGCGCGGCGTCGAGGATCGGTTCGAGGCCCCAACTTTCTTCGGCGCTCGAAAAAAGCACCGGGGCATAGTCGATCTCGGGCATCTCATTGCGAAGGGTCTTGACGAAGTGTTTCTTGGCGTCGGAAGGAGTCGCCGGCCGGCCCAATTCGGGCTCGATGAGGTCCCATTTGTTCGCGACCACGACGAGCGCCTTCCCCTCGTCATGGCTCATTTTTGCGACTCGCTTATCGCCGTCGGTAAGGCCCTCTTCCGCATCGACCACCACGATCGCGCAGTCCGACCGGTCCAGTGCGCGAGCCGCCCGATGAACCATGTAATACTCGACGCTTCCTTGAATCTTCCCTCGACGCCGGATCCCTGCCGTATCGACGAGGCGGATCGTCTCATCGGCATACCGAATCAATGTGTCGATCGCGTCTCGGGTCGTGCCGGGAAGGTTAGAAACGATCGCCCTTTTCTCGCCGGTGAAGGCGTTCAGCAAGGACGACTTGCCCACGTTGGGACGGCCCAGAATCGCGATCCTCACCTCGGAGGACTCAATCCCCTCCGGGACCTCCGGCAGAAGCTCCGCCACCTCATCCAACAAGTCCGCGACACCGCTTCCATGCAGCGCGCTGACCGACCGCACCTCCCCAATGCCCAGTTCGAAATACTCGCTCGCAAACGCCTCGCGCTGGGGGTTGTCCACCTTGTTCACGACCACGAACACCGGAGATTGTGAACTTCGCAGTCGGTTTGCGAGTTCCCAATCGTCAGCGGTCGGACTTGTCGTCGCCTCCGTCAAAAAGAGAACCACCGCGGCTTCTTGCAGCGCGACCTCCGCTTGAACTCGAATCTGCTCGATCAGGGGGTCATCGTCGCCAAACAGGATTCCCCCGGTATCGACGACGTGGAACCTCTTCCCCCGCCACTCCGCTTCCGCATAAAGGCGATCCCGCGTCACGCCAGGCTCGTCCTCGACGACGGCGACCCTTTTCCCCACGACCCGGTTGAAGAGCGTGCTCTTACCGACATTGGGTCGGCCCACGATGACGACAGAAGGGAGGGAATCGACCATGACGAGGCCTGCTGCGCATCGCAGGGTACCCAATCAGCGGCATTCGATCCGGGACATCACGGCCTCGACGCACTCCGCGCTCACTTCGCTGGCGGGCCGGGACGCATCGATCACGCGCCAGCGCCCGGGGTCCTCGGCCGCGAGCGCCAAAAAGCCCTCTCGGATTCGCCGGTGGAAGTCGAGCGCCTCCTTGTCGAGTCGGTCCTTCGACTCCAGCCTCCCTAAGCCAACCTCGGCCTGCAAGTCCAGCAGGAGGGTCAGGTCCGGGCAAAGGCCCCCCGTCGCAAGCCCGTTCAATTCCTTCAGCAATGCCACGTCCAGCCCCCGCGCATACCCCTGATAGGCGACCGTCGAATCGCCATAGCGGTCGCAAAGAACGACATCGCCGCGCTCCAAAGCAGGGCGAACGATGCGTTCGACGTGCTGGTTGCGATCGGCCAGAAACAAGAACAACTCGCACAGAGCAGGCATCTCACGGTGAAGGAGAAGTTGGCGGATGCTCGGCCCCAAAGGACCGTCCCCAGGTTGACGGGTCACGATGGCGCGGATGCCGTTCGAAGCGAGGGCCGTCGCCACTGACTGAACCGCCGTCGACTTCCCCGCGCCGTCCCCTCCCTCGAACGTGATGAACATGGCGCAATCATACTCGCGGTTCGCCGCATCATAATGGGGGCATGAGCGTCACGAGCCCCCCTCCCGCAGTTCGCTGGGACCTCTCGCAGTTCTTTCGCGGCATCGACGACCCCCGGATCGACGAGGCCTGGGCGGACCTGAATCGAAGGGCGGACCAGTTTTCCGCGACGTACCGAGGGAAGCTCGCCTCAGGCGACCCAGAGACGGTCGGGAAGGCGATTCGAGAGATCGAGGCCCTGCTTCAGGACGCCACCAAACCGGGCGTTTATGCCGAGTTGCTCTTTGCGGCCGACGCCTCAGATCCGAAGCTCGGCGCATTCTTGCAATCCCAAAGGGAAAGGGGCACGGAGCTTCAAGTCAAGCTCCTCTTCTTCGAACTCGAACTGCAGCTCATTCCTTCGGAAAAACTCGAAGCGATGGCCGGGCTGCCCGGGCTCGAGCCGTATCGGCATTATCTCCAACAGGTCCAAGCGTATCGGCCTCACCGCCTCACCGAGCCAGAGGAGATCATTCTCGAAGAGACCGCCAATACCGGGGTGCGCGCCTGGGTTCGGCTTTTCGAAGAGATCACCGCGAATCACAAGTACGCCTACCGGGACCCGATTTTGGGCGAGGAGAGGGAACTCTCCCAAGAGGAAGTTCTGACCCTCTTGCGAGACGCCAACCGCGAGGTGCGCGCGGCGGCGGCCCACAGCTTCACCCAGGGACTCCATCAACTGCAGCGCGTGATCGTGTACACCTACAACAACCTCTTGCAGGACAAAGCGGTCGGCGACAGGCTCCGCAAGCATCCCTACCCCGAACACTCCCGCCACCTGGCGAACGAGTTGGATCAGGGCGTCGTGGACCTCGTTGTGGGGCTATGTAGGGATCACTATGGCATGGTTTCCCGCTTCTACAACGTCAAGCGGGAGATTCTGGGCCTGCCCGAACTCACCCATATCGATCGTTATGCGCCTCTCCACGACACGCAGCGAGTCGTCTCGTTCGATGAGGGAAGAGCGATCGTGCTGGAGTCGTTTTCGGAGTTCAGCGAAGAGTTGAACCGCCGGGCCGAAGAGTTCTTCGCGGGCAGATGGATCGACGCTGAACCCCGCCCGGGCAAGACCGGCGGAGCTTTTTGCTCGTTCAACACGCCCGACACGCACCCGGTCGTCATGATGAGCTATCTCAACAAGCTCGACGACGTCATGACGCTCGCCCACGAACTGGGCCATGGCGTCCATGCCTCACTCTCTCGGAAGCAGTCGTACTTCAACTTCCACGGCACGCTTCCCATGGCGGAGCTCGCCTCCATCTTTGGCGAGATGCTGGTGTTCGAGCGGCTTGTCGAGGAGTCCGAACCCGCCGACCGGCTCGCCCTCTATGCTCAGAAAATCGAAGGCGTGTTCGCAACGGTGTTTCGGCAGGCCGCCATGTACCGATTCGAGCAGCGCTGCCACGAGATGCGCAGGGAAAGCGGCGAAATCGAGCCCGAAGAGTTCGGGCAGATGTGGCATGAGGAACTCCAGGCCATGTTCGGCGACTCGCTGAAGCTGGGCGAGGAGCACAGGGTCTGGTGGAGCTACGTCGGGCATTTCTTTTTTGCGCCGTTCTACGTGTATGCCTACTCGTTCGGCGAATTGTTGACGCTGTCGCTGTACCAGCACGCCAAGCGGGAAGGGCCGGGGTTCGCGGACAAGTACCTCGCCTTGCTCGAACTGGGAGGTTCCCGCTCGCCCAAAGAGTTGATGGAGACAGTCGGCGTCGACCTGAGTTCCCGCGAATTTTGGCTCGGCGGTTTCGCGGCGATGGAAGGGCTGGTCGAGGAGTTCGAACGGCTCTGGAACGAGCGGGGTTCCTGATCGCTGCCAACCGGAGCCCGCTGGGTCGGCCATGAGAACCCGCACCAAGATCGTATGCACCCTCGGCCCCGCGGTCGATAGCCGCGCGAAGCTCAAGTCGTTGATCCGAGCAGGGATGAACGTCGCCCGCATCAACTGCGCTCACGGCGACTGGCCCACGCGGCGTCGGTGGATTCAGTGGATTCGCGAACTGAGCCCCGAGATGGGTCCGATCGGTGTGCTCGTCGACCTGCAGGGTCCCAAGTTTCGCTTGGGGGAGATCGCAGAGGGCCAGATTCACGTTCGAGCGGGGGAGAGGCTGACCCTCGGCAAAGGGGGCCTCATTCCCATCCACCAGGCGGAGATTCTCGAGTCCTTCGCGCCGGGCCTTCGGGTCCTGGTAGCTGACGGCGCCCTCCAACTGCGGCTCAAGGAACGCGTCGAGGAGGGTCAGTTCGAGGCCGTGGCCCTGACCTCCGGGGTCGCATCGAGCAGGCAAGGGGTCACTTTGGCGGGCCATCGCTTCCATACCCCTGCGTTCACGGAACGGGATCGCCTGGACGCTCAAGAAGCTGTCCGTTCCGGCGCGGACTTCATCGCCCTGAGCTACATCCAGCAAGCGACCGACCTCGGCGACCTTAGGGAAGCGATTCGCACCGTCGGCGGAAGCGCGTTCGTCTGCGCGAAGATCGAGACCCGAGACGCGCTCGACCATCTCGTTTCGATCGTAGAGAGCGCGGATGTCGTGATGGTTGCCAGGGGTGACCTGGGGCTCCAAATCGACCTCGAAGACGTTCCGCTCTGGCAGAAGCGGATCATTCAAGCCTGTAGGTTCGCCGGGAAACCGGTTATCACCGCGACGCAAATGCTGGAGAGCATGATCGCAGCCCCACGGCCTACGCGAGCGGAGGCGGCCGACATCGCAAACGCCGTTCTCGACGGTACCGATGCGCTCATGCTGAGCGGCGAGACCGCGACCGGCCAATATCCTATACAAGCCGTTCAGACCATGGCCCGAATCGCTCACCGCGCGGAGACTTTGCTCTTCAAAGAACCCCTGCGATACGCGGTAACCCAACCCCCAGCGTACCGATGGGAACCCACCGACGCGGTCGCGCACGCTGCGGTCGAGTTGTCGCAAGCGCTGCGGCGCAAGGCGATCGTCACCACCAGCACCTCCGGCCAGACCGCCCGGCTCGTCAGCAAGTTCCGCCCATCCGCGCCCATCCTCTGCGCGACGTACCGACCCGAAACGCACCTGTACCTTAGCGTCGTATGGGGAGTTGAGGCCATCCGTTTCGATCCGCCGCGCTCGACCGATCAAAGTGTGCAAACGGCGATTGAGGGTTTCGTTCGGAATCGACGACTCAAGTCAGGGGATTCGGTCGTCATAACCGCAGGCGTGCCGGCGGGGGTCGCTGGACAAACGAACATGATTCTGATTCAGGTGGTGCCCTAGCGATGAAACGAAGTTTCGGATGGACGCTCGCGCTCCTTGCGTTTGCCGTCGCTCTGGGCGCGGCCCTCAGCTTCAAGCCCTGGCAGGCCTATGTCGAGCAGAAGTCGGAGACCGAAGACCAGCGCAAGGCCATGCGCGCGCTCGAAGCCGAAAAAGCGCGACTCATCGAGGAACGGGGCCGATCCGAGTCGGCGGTCGGGGTCGAACAACTCGCGCGCGAGCAAGGGTTCCACCGGCCCGATGAGGTCCCCCCTGAGAAAGTGAAAGGCGGATCGAGGTGATCGCGGGATGGTTCGTCGCCGCCTTGTTGCTATCCCAGGGCGAACTTGCTCCGCAGGACGCGCTTCAGTTCACCGCGCAGCCGGGGATTTCGTGGAAGGCGACCTTCAAACAACGCTTTTACGCCCCGCGCTCGGCGCAGCAAGAGATCGCCTTTGAGTTCACGGGAAGCCACCGAATTGTGCGCAGCGCCGACGGTCAACTTCAAGTCGAAGGCGGGTGGCTCATGTCGCAAATGTGGATGGACGATGACAAGCTGCCCGGAGTCAAGGGAGAGCCGATCCCTTACCGCTGGGACCTGGCCTCCAATGGATTTCCCAGGTTGGTGATGGACGAACTGGGCGATAGCCGGGCCTTCCGACTGGCCCGGATCGTGGCGTTCGCTTGTCCGATGAAGCCCTCAGCCTATTGGTTGGAAGTACACCCGGCAAGCGACGTCGGGCAGGTTCCCCGCGCCCAGCACACATGGAAACCGCTCGGAACTGAGACCTGGAACGGCCGCAAAGCGCTTCGCATCGAGTTCGAGTTCAAGGAACTGGAACGGCAACACCCGCTCTTGGCCACCGGACAGCTCCTGGCCGATTGGAGCACCGGGATGCTCGTCGAACTGCACGCCGAAGGGACGAACGCACAGCTCCCGGGCGGAGAGAATGAACAGTACGACTTCCGCGTCGAATACCGCGTCGACCCTTCGACGGCAGTCAAGTGGCCTCGTTAGCGGGGTAGTCCGGGGAACATATTGCGGGAGATTCCCCTCACGTCCACTCGCCAGCCGTCCTTCGTGAGCACGAGCGGCAGGTCGAAGTTCTCCGGAAACGAATTGGGTCCGAGCGCCCGCTCGACCTTCAGCTTCACCGCGGCGGTGTCGGGTCCAGATTCCTTCACTGTTTCGAGGCTCCATCGGAACAGAAAGTGCTTACCGGCGACGTTGACCGCGTAATCCCACCCCTTTCGAAGTTGTTCCGGGTCGCCCTCATAGAAGCTCAGAGAAGTCAGTTCTTCAACGTCGTGCCGCGCCAACGCAGACATGAATCTCGAAGCGACGTTGGCCGGAGACTCCTTGCCGGCAAAGAGCAGCACGACGAGCGCCACAATGCCCAAGAGGCCGACGACGGTGATCCAGTGGACTCTTCCCGATTGGCGCATGACCCCGCTATTAAACCCGGAACGGGGTGGCGGGGGCTCTCGGTGAACTCATCGCCTCAATGAGTGAGTTCGTCCAGGCTCGATACGCCCACAGCCCGAGGCAAGTTGCGAAGGGTCTCGTCTGCATCCACGCGCCAGCTCCTGCCCTCCTTCCGGACCGACCACAGCATCGAGATCACGAGCCCGCGGTAGGGGAAAACGTAGGCCACCTCAGCACGGGCGCTCCCTGGACCCCGCTCAATGCCAAGAAGTTGGTATCTCCCGCCACTGCGAGCGAGCTCGAGCACCCGGCTCGCCAAAAGAGAAACCGCGCCCTCGCTTGATTCCGAAGTCACGACGCGTCCCATCGCCCGGGAATCGCCGTTGAGCGCGGCCTCGTGGAATCTGCGAACCGCGCTTTCGGGTCCGTAGTCTTGAAGCGTGGCAAACACGGCGAGCGTCAGCCCCGCCAAGATGATCGAAGCGGCGAGCTTTGTCCAAAGCGGCTGGCCAGTCACTACCCCATTGTAGCTGAAGGCGGGGACGGCCGCCGTCCTCGAAAGGTATCGACCCACGCACGATCCCCGCCCTCGTCAAAGAGCCGCGTCTTTCCGAATGCGATCCTCTCAGGAGCCGTGTTGCGCGCCGAAAGCGTCTCCGCCAAGAGGACCGTGTGCTTTCCGAAGCGTCGATTGAGTTCGTCGACCGTATGGCTGAGTCGGGTCCTTGCGACCGAATCATCGAAGAGGCTCGGAGTGATCGAATTGGCTGATCGAAGTCCCGACAATACGACGCTCGCCTTGACCGGAGACTCGAAGTCCGCCTGCTTCCACATCGACGCAAAGAACTCCGTCAGCGTAACCGTGTCTTGCGTGGGGTCGAAAACGCGTCGATCGCCCCAGCCCTTGCGGCCGGACACCGCGACTTCCAGGATGGAAGCGGTCAGTCCTTCAGACCTGAGCCGGGCGGCCGCTTTGTGCAGCAAGCGAAGCGCAACCTGTTTGCAGCCCTCGGGGGTGCGAAATCGGGGGCTCATCACATGAGAATGGCTGAGCGTCTTGCGCGAGGTTTCCTTGCGAGGTAGATCGTATCCCCTGAGAAGCCAGTACCAAACCTCACCCACCACCGAGCCGAACCCCCGGCGAAGGAGTTCCGGACTCGCGCGGCAAAGGTCTCTCGCCGAGAACAAGCCCACTGCGTTCAACCTGGCCTTCATCCGGCGGTTGATCCCTGGAAAATCCGTCAGCTTCAGCGATTCGAGCGCGAGGGGTAGCTCGTCGATCGGGAGCATCACCAGGCCGTCCGGTTTCCGCATCTCCGTGCCGACCTTCGCCAGGAACGGATTGGGGCCGATCCCGATGGAAGCGGTGATGTACTGCCCGACCTCGTCTCGAAGCGTCCGTTTCATTTCAAGAGCCAACTCCATCGCTCGGGCGGGCCGCCGCTCCTCGCCAAGGAGCTTGAAGTACATCTCGTCGATGCTGCAGACTCGCTCGATCGGGAGAATCCGCTCCACGGCTTCGAGGATGCGGTCGTGGTACTGGACATACACTCGGCCCCGCGCAGGGGTGAGGACCAAGCCGGGGCACATTCGCTTGGCGTCACCGACCCTCGTGCCTGTACTGACCCCGAAACGCTTGGCCTCGTAGCTTGCAGCGATCACAAAGGTCGTGTCGGCGATCATGGGCACGACCGCGACCGGCCTCCCGCGAAGATCGGGCCGCTCCTGCTGCTCCACCGAGGCGAAGTACGCGTTCAGATCGAGGTACAAGTACCTGAACTCCGGCCGGGTCGCATTGACATTCAGTCGATACATGTCTACTGATTAGGACGAAGAATACCCCCATTTGGGTCCCTCCGTCGTGCCGTCTGATTGCGGTAGCCGAAGCAAACCGGCCCAGCCTGCTTGTCCGAGGGTTGGTACACTTGGCCACGTTCATGAACCTACGCGATACGCTCAATTTGCCCGACCCCACGTTTACGATCCCGATGAAAGCCGACCTCGGCAAGCGTGAACCGGAGATCCTCGCGCGATGGCAGGAGGAGGGGCTCTATGAGCGCATCCAGGAAGAGCGAAAAGACGCGCCTCTCTTCGTCCTCCACGACGGCCCGCCCTACACGAACAGCCTCATTCATATCGGAACCGCGCTGAACAAGGTCCTGAAGGACTTCGTCGTCAAGTCGCGCTCGCTCATGGGTTATCGGGCGCCCTACGTGCCTGGGTTCGACAACCACGGGCTCCCCATCGAGCAATCGGTCGTCCGAGCGCTGCATGAGCAAGGCATCGAGCCCGACACGGTGACCCTTCGCAAGGCGTGCCGCGAACACGCCGCAAAGTTCGTCCGCCTGCAAAGTGAGCAGTTTCAGAGGCTCGGCGTATTCGGGATGTGGGATCGCCCGTATACGACGATGGAGTATCGGTATGAAGCCGAGATCGTCCGCATCTTCAAGCGGCTTCTGGAACTCGGATTCGTGTATCGGGGGCTTCGCCCCACCCTATGGAGCCCGACCTCTCGAACCGCCCTCGCCGACACGGAGATCGTCTATGCCGATCACACCAGCCAGTCGATCTTCGTTTCCTTTCCGTTGAAGGAGGACGAGGTTGGATGGTCGGAGGGGCTCGACGACGTAAGCTGCGTCATTTGGACCACCACTCCTTGGACGATCCCCGCGAACTTGGCCGTCGCCTTCAATCCCGCGCTCGAATACGCCGTCGTGAAGGTCGAGGGCCGCCATTACGTTCTCGCCAAGGACCTCGTGGGACGCGTGGCGGAACGGTTGGGCTGGGAAAAGCCCGAAGTGACTCGCATCGTCGCGGGGGCGAGCTTCGAGGGAGCCCAGTTCCGGCATCCGATCTTCGATCGCGCTTCGGTCGGCGTACTGGCTGACTACGTGTCTGTCGAGGAGGGCACAGGTGTCGTTCACACTGCGCCCGGCCATGGTAGAGACGACTTCAACACGGGGGTCCAATACGGGCTTCCCATCCTTTGCCCGGTCGATGAGCGGGGAATCCTGACCGAAGAGGCCGGGGAGTTCGCGGGCGTTTCCTACAAGGACTGCGACACGGTCGTCGTCGATCGCCTTCGAGAACTGGGCAGGTTGCTCAAGTCCGAGCCGTACGTCCATAGCTACCCGCATTCCGAACGGGACGGCAAGCCGGTGATCTTCCGTGCGACCGAACAGTGGTTCATCGGAATCGACGTGGAGGACCTTCGCGGGCGCATGGTGGAACAGGTGGACCGGGTCGATTGGCTTCCCCAAACGGGTCGCTCTCGGATTCGCTCGATGGTTGAAAACCGCCCCGACTGGTGCATCTCCAGGCAACGGCCCTGGGGAGTGGGCATTCCGATCCTCTACGGCGCAAAGTCGAAGAAGCCCGTCGCACACCCCGATGTGATCGAAAACATCGCTCGGGCGATCGAAACCGAGGGGTCGGACATTTGGTTCGAGGCCGACGCCGCGGCCTTTGTCCCGCCAGGATTCGTCCATCCCGAAACCGGGGAGACGGAGTTCGTGAAGGAAACCGACGTTCTCGACGTGTGGTTCGATAGTGGCTGCACCAGCCTTTGCGTGCTCGAAGGAGCGGTGGAACCCCGGTGGCGGCAGCATTGGCCTGCCGACGTCTATCTCGAAGGCAGCGATCAGCACCGGGGCTGGTTCAACAGCTCCCTTGTTATAGCGACTGCTATACGCGGCGAAGCGCCCTATAGAGCGGTCATTACACACGGATTCGTCGTCGATGAGATGGGCCGCAAGATGTCCAAGCGGCTCGGCAACGTGGTCGATCCTCAGGAAGTCTGCGACACCTACGGGGCAGACGTGCTTCGCTATTGGGTCGCCAGCGTCAATTGGGAGAACGACGTGCCCTGCGGCGACCAACTGCTCAAGCAGGTTGGCGAAAGCTATCGCAGGGTCCGCAATACCCTTCGGTTCCTCCTGGGCAACCTCTTTGACTACGACGGCCAACCTGTAACTCACGTTATAGAAGAGGATCAATGGATGCTCGAAAGGCTCGACCTCCTCGCCGACGATGTGATTTCCGCTTATGATCGTTACGACTTCGGCAGCGTCATCTCGGCGATCCACAATTTCTGCGTGAACGAGCTCTCTTCGTTCTATCTCGACGCGATCAAGGACCGGATGTATTGCGACGGAGCGGACTGGGAGAGTCGCCGCTCGGGCCAGTGGGCCTGCTCGAAAGCCCTTCTTCAACTCTGCCGAATGATCTCCCCTTTGCTGCCGTTTACGGCCGAAGAGGTCTGGGCGAGGATTCCCGCAGACCCAAGCGCGGGCGCCCGGCGAAGCGTTCACTTCGAGGTGATCCGAAGGCCGTCGGGCGACCGGCTTGCCGACATCCAAAGCGGGGAGCGGCAGCGTCGTTTCGCCGCGATGCTCGAAGCCCGCGAGTGGGTGTTCGCCCAATTCGAAGGCTGGAAGGCGGCCTCCGAGATCAAGGACAGCCAAGACGTAATCGCCGACCTCGCCCTCGACGGGGATTCCTACGAGCTGACCCAGTCGTTCGGATCGAGCCTAGCCAACTTCTTCAAGTTCAGCGAGGTGAGGCTCACCAAGGGCCCCAGGTCGGTCGCTTTCAGCCCCAGCCCCTACCTGAAGTGTGAGCGGAGCCGGATTCGACGCCCGGATGTGGCTCTGCGCGAAGGAGGTCTGCCCCTGAGTGATCGCGACTGGAAGGCGGTGCAGGAGGCTCTGTCGCGAGCATGAGTGGACGCTGGATCTTCCTGACGGTCGCCCTTTCAGCGATCGCGGCGGACCAAGCGGTCAAGGCGTGGGTTCGCGCGGCGTTGGTCGAGCGGGAGTCGATTGGGTCTCCGTGGCCTGGCGTCTTCGAAATCACCCTCACGTACAACGACGGGATCGCGTTCGGGATGCTGCGGGGCGCAGGTGTCCTGCTCGCGCCCATTGCCCTCGCAATCGTGCTTGTGGCGGCGATCTACAGCTTCCGACATTCTCACCACGGCAGGGCGATCCATTTTGCGATGGGCGCGCTGGCGGGAGGAGCCGTCGGCAACCTCATCGACCGTCTTTGGCTCGGCAAGGTCACCGATATGTTTTGGTTTCGATGGATCGACTTCCCGGTCTTCAACGTTGCAGACGCCTGCATCACGGTTTCCGCAGCCATGATGATGTTGGTATGGACCTTCGAACCGAAGGCCGCGGCGGCTCCGCAGGAATCGGAATCGGCGGCCGAATTGCCTAAGGCTGAAACCCCGCCAGCGGATTCTCGTAACGAAGCTCAGGACCCCAGAAAGAACCCAGTGAGGTGAGATGAAATGGTACACGCGCCCTTGCGAGCGCTCGCGGTGCTCGCCCGAACCACGGTCATCGTCGGAGCGGCAGTCGCGATTCCCTATGTCCTGAAGCGGTGCAAACCCGTCGCGAAGAACCTCGGCGATACTCTTGTGAAGATAGGAGAGGACCTGAGGAAGTCGTCGGACGAACCCGCCAGGGAGTCTCGAACCGCCGCCCCCAAAACTGAAACCGCCCCCAAACCCAAAAAGGCAGCTACGGCAAAGCCCAAGAAGCCAGGAAAGACCTCTTCCCGAACCCGGCGAACGCCCAAGGCTCAATCGAAATAGGACAAAGGGCGAAATAGGGCAAAGGGCACGGACAGACCCTTAGGCGCCCCTGAGCGGCCCTCCGGCTGCAATAATGCACCCAAGCAAAACGACTGGAGGGTTCAACTGTTCGATGACTGCTTTACTACTCGGCGCATGCCTCGCTAGCCCCGTGCTCGCGGAAGAAATGCGCCTCATGAGGTTTCCTGATATTCATGGGGATACGGTGGTGTTCACCTACGCCTCCGACCTTTGGACGGCCAAGCGCGAGGGAGGGCTCGCTCGCAGGATCACGTCCCATCCAGGGCAAGAGACTCGCGCGCGCATCTCGCCGGACGGCAAGTTCGTCGCCTTTTCGGGGGAATACGACGGTAACGTCGACGTGTTCGTCGTTCCGATCGAGGGCGGCGAACCGAAGAGGCTCTCGTATGATCCCGTTTCGGACCTCGTCCTCGACTGGACGCCGGACGGCAAGATCGCTTACAAGTCTCTATCCGGCACTTTCAACTCAAAACAACCGCGTATGTGGGTCGTCGACCCCAAAGGCGGACTCCCGGCGGCCTCTGCCCTGCAAGAGGTTTCGGACGGCAGTTTTTCGCCCGACGGAAAGTCGATGGCGTTCAATCGCGTGTCCTCGCACCAGTTCAACTGGCGCAGATACCGAGGAGGCACGCAAGGGCGGATTTCCCTCTACGAATTCGCGACAAACAAGTATTCCGAACTGCCGTCCAAGAGCGAAAACTCGTGGCACCCCATGTGGATCGGCAACGCGGTTTATTACGCGAGCGATCGGAACCAGGGAACGGTCAACTTATATAGGTACGACCTCGGCAACCGCCAGGATCGGCAGTTGACCACCTATGCCGACGCCGACATCAAGTGGCCCGCAAGCGACGGCAAGTCGATCGTTTTCGAGCGGGACGGCTACTTGCACGTCTTCGACATCGCGACTTCGAAAACGGAGAAGCTCGCGCCGATGGTCTTGAGCGACTTCCTGAACGCAAGGCCAACCGTGCGCTCGTTGGGTGATCAGATCACAAGCCTTTCGCTTTCGCCGAGCGGGGTACGGGTCGCCGTCGAGGCTCGCGGGGAGGTGTTTAGCGTCCCCAAGGAGAATGGGGAAACCCGCAACATGACTCACTCGACCCGGTATCGAGAGCGATTCCCCGCCTGGTCGCCCGACGGCCAGAACATCGCCTACGTGAGCGACGCTTCCGGCGAGAACGAGGTCTACATGCAGCCCCAATTGGGCGGCGAGTCGGCTCGGCTGACGACCGGCTTCCAGGGTCAGATCACCGGCATTGAGTGGACGCCGAACTCGAAGAAGATCGCGATTTCAACTCGATCCAACGAGCTGTGGCTCCTCGACGTCGAATCGAAGGGCCTGCGTAAGGTCTTTCGCGCGAACTACGGACTAGTGGGTTGGGACATTTCGCCAGACAGCAAGTGGATCGCGTATGTGAACCAGAAGCCCAGCCAATTGGGAGCGATCTACCTCTACAACATCGAATCGGGGCAGGGGCACGAGGTCACGGACGGCCGCTATGACGACGCGTCCGTTACGTTCGACATGAACGGGAAGTACCTCTACCTGGTCTCGGCCCGGACGTTCGGCCCGACCATGGGCCACTTCGAACTCGCGATGGCCCCGATGGACGTTCAGCGGGTCTACGTCGTGCCCTTGGCGAAAACGACGGCCAATCCACTGCTCGCCTCGGTCGATGAAGAGCCCGTCAAGAAGCCGGGCGCAGAGGGCGAAAATCAGGGCGGCGCGGGTCAACAGCCTGCAAGCCAAGACGTGAAGATCGACCTGGACGGACTTTCCGACCGCGTGCTGCCCTTGCCGATGCCTGCAGGCAACTACGCTGGGGTAATCGGGCTCAAGAATGGGTTGCTCTATCTTGCGGAAGGCGGCTTGTTCAAGTTCAGCTTGGACGACCGGCAGTCGCAGCAGATCGCTCCGATGATCCCCGGCCAGTTCTCACTCAACGCTTCGCGAACGAAGATCGCTTACTTCGCGGGCGGAACCTTGGGGATCGCGGACATCCGACCGGGGCTCCAAGTGGGTCAGGGTCGGGTGAGCACAGCGGGAATCACCGCGCCATGGAGCCCGACCGACGAGTGGGAGCAGATCTTCGACGAGGCGTGGAGGTACTTCCGGGACAACTTCTACGATCCAGGTCTCTTGGGACTGGACTGGAAGGCGGTCGGCGACCGATACCGGGGTTACCTTCCCTACGTTCGTCACCGTGACGACCTCAACTACATTCTTGGGCTGATGATTGGCGAACTGGGCACCGGCCACGCCTACGTGGGCGGCGGCGACATGGGCGCGGGCTCTCCGGGAGTGCCCGTGGGGATGCTCGGCTGCGACTACTCGATCGAAGGGAACCACGTCAGGTTCAAGAAGATCTACCCAGGCGCGAACTACGAGGAGTCCTTCCGAAGCCCGCTTCGTGACCCGGGCGTGAACGTTCAAGAGGGCGACTACCTGCTGGAGATCGACGGCCAACCGGTGGACGCAACCGTTCATCCGGCTTCGCTTTTGATCCGCAAGGTGGGGCGCACCGTGGTCCTTACGGTCAATTCCACTCCTTCGCTGGAGGGAGCGCGGAAAGAGCGCGTTCGGCCCATTTCGACCGAAAACCAGCTCCGCTATTGGTCTTGGGTCGAGGACGCTCGAAAGTACGTTCAGGAGAAGTCGGGCGGCAAGATCGGATATATGCACATCCCGGACACGCAGTTCTCCGGCACGACGGAGTTCATGCGGGGCTTCTGGAGCCAGACCGATAAGGAGGCATGGATCGTCGACGAGCGCTGGAACGGAGGCGGGTTCGTGCAGCCTTGGTTTGTCGATACGCTCGCTCGTCGGATCAGGGCGGGAATCATCGCCCGGAACACGAACGAGTGGACCGACGCCGTCGCAATGGAGGGGCCTAAGGCGATGCTGATCAACCAGTACGCGGGTTCCGGAGGTGACTTTTTCCCGTGGATGTTCCGCCAAGCACGTCTCGGCCCGCTGATCGGCATGAGGACTTGGGGCGGACTGGTGGGGATCAGCGGAAGCGCTCCTCTCATCGACGGGGGCTTCCTGACCGCGCCGGAGTTCGGGCTCTACGACCGCGAGACCGGTAAGTGGATCGCCGAAAACACCGGCGTCGCCCCGGACATCGAGGTGGACTTGAAGCCGGACGACGTAGCCGCGGGACGCGACCCCCAACTCGACCGAGCGATCGAGTACCTGCTCAACGAACTCAAGAAGGGGAAACAGGGTATCAAGCGACCGCCCTTCCCCGCGATCAAACCGGGTTCGTAATCAGGTCCTCCCCGACCCGAAAGAAAGAAGCCCCCGCGAATCTGCGGGGGCTTCTTCTTAACCGGAGGTCCCGCTCTTAGCGGAAGATCTTCCAGTTCGACTGGTCGATGTCCACGTTCCAGAGGCCCGCGACCTCAGACGCGAGGTCGTCCCACGCGATGTACGCCCGCATCAACCGATCGGAAGCGCGGATGTAGTCGGAGGCGTTGGAGGTGAGGGACACCGTGAACGAGGAGTCCGACAGGCCCGGGAACCGATAGTCGACCGTGTCGTACCGGTTCGTCGCCCAGTTGAACAGCATGAGCCTTTGACCTCGGAAGGTCGTGCTCGCTCTCGTTTCCAACGTGAACTCCAGCTTGCTCGGATTCGCGACCGGAGCCGTTGCGCTGAGGAACAGTTGGACGGGAGGGAACTGATCGACGCCAGGATCGACTCCGAGCCGCATGCGGTCGTCGTCACTCGCAAGCAACGAGTTCAGGTTTCCGGAGATGTGGATGCCCACCTTCGCGAACGAAGACGGGTTCACAATCACCCAGGCCCACTGAACGGTCAGCCCCACGGTGCGGTTCGTCCCGCGGAACGAGGCCGTGATCGTCACGGCGGTGTCTACGGAGACAACGCTCGTGCTGACCGTGAATCCGGCGGTCGAACTTCCCGAAGGCACGGTGACCGTGCTGGGTACCGTCGCGGCGGCAGGCACGTTACTGCTCAGCGAGACCACATATCCGCCACTCGGAGCGTTACCGCTCATGTTCACTTGGCCACCCACGCTGTTCCCGCCGATGACCGTCGAAGAGTTCAGCGTGACGCTGTTTAGGGTAACGGGCAGCGTGACGTTCCAATCACGGATCGCCGTCCGCCAAGCGGAGCTGGTCGTTCCGGTCATTCCGACGCCCCAAAACGTAGTTTCGTTGTTGGGGTTGGTCTCGATGCCGAAGTAGTCGCCCCACCTATTGAAACCACTGAACCCGTAGGTCGAACCCGAAGCCGACTCGAGGAGAACCGGAGCCCCCATCGTTCCCGGCGCATCGGTGGTCTTCCGACCTGCGACCATGATGTCCGCGACGATCGTCGACGAGCTTCGAGTGAAGATCATCGAAATGTCGCCGAACTCATTGATGAACAGCGCGGGCATGAAGTAGTGCTGCCCTGCCGTGCCAGCGACGTTTCCTGATTGCGCGACCGTCATTGCGCTCGAAGGGTAGTTGTTGGTATTCAACTCGTACCACCGAACCACGTTGTCGCTCGAAGTCGGCGACCGCACGCCATGGGCGGTGACCATTTTCCCGTTCCGAAAGACGACGTTGATGAGCCGCCCGTCGAGTACGTCGAGTGACCTCCCTCCGGGGCTCGTCGCGTTGGTCGACGGATAAGTAAACGACGGAATTGCAAGGAACGCCGAGTCCATCAACGGCGTTGTCGTCAGGTTCCGGAACGCGTGAATCTTCATGTTGCCCGAATTGAAGTCGCTCGCCGTGTATACGCGATCGATCGACGAATCGACCATCTCGGCGACCTGCGCTCCGAACTCGTTGGTGTCCAAGAAGTAGTGGGTGGTCGCCGCGCCTCCGCTGAGGACGGTCGACTTCCGAATCACGATGAACTGCACCCCTCGGAACGCGAATCCGGAGAAGGTGAACTGGTTCATGCTGACGACGTAGGCGTCCTTGTTGTAGCCCGCGCCGGGATAGTCGGCCCAAGTGTTCGAGCCGCTGATCACGCGCGCCGCTTCAAAGCGGTACAGGTACCAGGTCCCGTTGGGGTCCGCATCGTCCGAAACGCCGAACAAGACCTTGCTCGTTTGAGGCGAGGTCTTCATTTCGAGGCAGACCACGACGAACCGCTGGTGAATCCGGTCGAAGAACACCTTGGGGTCGAAGAGGTCCGAGGTGGGGCCTGCGCCGACAGACGCAAAGAACGTCGAGATCGGCTGCTGGAATGTCTTCGATCCGGCGTGCGTAAAGAACGCGAGGTCGACGTTGACGACGCCAATGATATGGTTGGGGCCAACGCCAATATCGGGGTCCGGCGGAATCCAGCCCGTGTATCCGATGCCGGGAAAGAGCGCTCGTCCGTTGCGGAGTTCGATGCGCTGGTAGTCCTGAACTTCTCCGACGGGCAAGCTATTGGGCTCGACCTTCATCTCCCTCCAAGGTGGCTTGAAAGGGTTCTCAGGTCGGACGATCAAATCTCGCTTTTCGACATTGACCTGCGGAAGGAATTGCCGAGTGTCTACGGCGACGGCTTTGGCGGTGGTCAGTTGCTGAACGGGCTGTTGGGGGCCCACAGGAATCTGCTGCATTTCCTGTGCGATCGCTCCTGAACTCACCGTTACTGCCAGGGCAAATAACGGAATTAGTCTGTGATGCATGACATGTCACCTTCGAAGTGCTCCGCGGAGACCCCAAGAAAGGCTGCCGCGAAAGCGACGAAACTCATTTACTTTCCCCCAATCCCTATGCCAATGCGACAAGAACCGTCGGTAGGCAGGTGCGATCCAGCATTCCTGCCGGGTCAAGGGAGGTTGCAACTCTCTCTATGACTCCGAAAATCGCGCCTGTGTTCTGTGTGCGGCAAACTTTCCCCGTCCGACCAAAGAACCATGCGATGCGCGCGGGCGATGAGGTACACAAGCAAGCGGTTGCGCGGAGAGCGTGACCGATTCTTTGCGCTGATACCACGAGCATGGCCGCCGTATCGACCTCTACCGAAACCGTCCTCCTCACCATCAACGAGGTCGAAATCGAGGTTCCCAAAGGCGAACTGCTCGTCGAATCCGTGAAGCGCCTTGGACTCGAAGTCCCGATCTTCTGCTACCATTCTCGACTCGATCCCGTCGGGATGTGTCGCATGTGCCTGGTCGCCGTGGGCTTCAAGCAGCAAGACGGCAGCGTGCGGTTCATGCCCAAGCCCCAAACCGCTTGCACGCTCCCCGCTTCGGAAGGGATGGTGGTCCTTACGGACTCCCAGCAGATTCACACCGACCGCAAGGGAGTGCTCGAGTTCCTCCTGATCAACCACCCGCTCGACTGCCCCATTTGCGACCGAGGCGGCGAGTGTCCCTTACAAAACAACACGATCTTCTACGGCCCGTCGACGAGCCGCTACCTCGAAATCAAACGGCACCTACCGAAGGCCTATCCCCTCAGCGAGCACGTGACGCTCGACCTCGAACGGTGCATTCAGTGCGGGAGGTGCGTGAGGTTCACCGAGGAGATTTCCGGGGACGCCCAGCTTGCCTTTCGCTTTCGCGGAGCGATGATGCAGCCTTCGACGTTCCAACTGGGAGAGTTTCAGTCGAAGTTCTCCGGAAACACGATTGAGATTTGCCCGGTCGGTGCGCTGACGAGCACCGAATACCGGTTCCGCGCGAGACCGTGGGACCTGGAAACGAAACCCGCGATCTGCACCGAATGCTCGAACGGATGCAACGTGTGGTTCGATTACAGACTCGGGAAACAGGTTCGGATCAACGGGCGAACCAACGAGGCCGTGAACGAGGAGTGGACCTGCGACCGAGGCAAGTTCGGGCACGACTGGTACAACGAGAACCGCTGCACGAGAGTTCTGATTCGCGAAGATGACGTCCTGAAGGAATCCGACTGGCCTACGGCGCTGGCGAAGATTCTCCATTTGTTCCCCCGCAAGGGCGATGCAGCGGTCCTCGCCGGACCCCGCGTCTCAAACGAAGGGATGTACCTCCTGCAAAAGCTATTTCGGGAGGAGTTCAACAGTTTTCACCTCGATCATAGGTTCACGTCGCACCTGCCGTCGCGCGATCAAGCGCTTGAACAGACGCTGGGAATCGACGAAGCCCAGGCCTCCTTCTCCGACCTCGAAGCAGCGAAGTCAGCCCTCGTTTTCGGCACGTCGCTCGCCGACGAATCGCCGATGGCCTTCCTCCGGCTGCGAAAGGGCTGGCGTAAGTCCGGCGCGAGAATCATCGCGGCAACCTCGGCGAAAACCGAACTCGAAGAGTTTGCGGACCTCGTCTTGCGCTTTCGTGCAGGAACCGAAAACACCCTCGCCCAGGGCCTGCTGTTCGCCGCCGTCGAAGCGGGGACGGGGAAGGTCCCTGCCGCTACGCTTGAGTCGATCCGAAAGTACACGCCATCCTTGGTCGAAAAGGAGACCGGCGTACCGGCCGATGCGCTGATGGAGGCCGCGAGAGCGATTGGCCCCGGTTCGGTTGTGGTCACCTCACGGAGCCTCTTGAACGCCCCCGAAGCGCAAAGCCTATGGGAGACTCTTGGCGGATGGGCAATGGTCGCGGGCGCGAAGCTGCACTGCATGGCCTTGGGGGCGAATGAGCAAGGCGCGCTTGAACTCGGGTTCCTACCGGACACATTGCCGGGCGGCAAGGCGGCTCCTGCCGAAAAGCGGGGCCTCAACACCTGGGAGATACTGAGCGGTTGTCGGAGCGGCGCCATAAGGGCGCTCTGGCTAGCCGATATCGACCTTTTCGAAGCGGTCGGAGACCACGAGTTGGTCAGAGAGGCGCTCGAAGCCGTGCCTTTCCTAGTCGTACAGACCACCAACGACAACCCCTGCATCCCATACGCGAGCGTGGTTTTGCCGCTCGCCGCCCCCGCCGAGCAGGATGGAACTTACGTTAACGTCGAGCGAAGGGTGCAAAGGCTTGACCGCGTGATCGTCGCGCCGGGACAAGCCAAGCCTGCGTGGCTCGTCTGTTGGGAGCTGGCGATGAAGATCAGCCCCAGAAGCCCCTACTTCCATGCCGACGACGTATTTGCCGAGATCGTCCGTAGCGTCCCCACCTTCGCAGAACTGAGTTACGACGGGCTCGAAGGTGAAGGCATCCGTCTCGCCACTAGGGGGCGAGTACACTGAGGAGCGACTCATGACGGAGTGGATGCTGCAACAACCGCCGGCACTGCAAGCGCTCATTCGGGTCGCGTTGGTCGTTCTTCCTCTGCTCATGATCGTGCCCGGCCTGATCTGGTGGGAGCGCAGGCTCCTCAGTTGGTTTCAAGATCGGATCGGTCCCAACAGGGTCGCCACGCTCACGCTTCGGTCGGGACGGAAGATTCGTCTGAAGGGCCTGCTCCAGCCCATCGCCGACGGTGTCAAGCTGTTCCTCAAGGAAGACATCACCCCGGCCGCGGTGGACCGACTGGTCTACGTCGTCGCTCCGGCGATTGCGCTTTTCCCCGCATTCGCGCTCGCCGGCACCCTTCCCTGGGGGCCCCTCACTCCCGAGTGGCTCGTCTGGCAGCCGATCGCCGACGTCAACGTGGGAATCCTTTACGTGCTTGCCATCAGTTCGCTCGGCGTTTACGGCGTGGTTCTGGGCGGATACGCTTCGAACAACAAGTACTCCCTGATGGGCGCCCTGCGGTCGTCGGCTCAGCTCATCAGCTATGAACTCGCCATGGGCATGGCACTAGCTGGCATCGTGCTGGCAACCGGCTCCCTGCGCATGACCGAAATGGTGGCGGCCCAATCGGGTCCATTTTGGGGAGTGTGGCCGGTGGTTCAGAACTGGAACATCCTCACCCCGTTCGGCGCAGTGGCGGCAATCGTGTTCTTCATCTGTATGGTCGCCGAGACCAACCGTGCTCCGTTCGATCTTCCCGAGGCAGAAAACGAACTGATCGCAGGTTATCACACCGAGTATTCCTCGATGAAGTTTGCCGTGTACTTCATGGGCGAATACGCGGCGATGCTGGTCTTCGGGGGGGTGTTCGCGGCCGTGTTTCTCGGCGGCTTCAATATGCTGCCCATCAACTTTGAACCCGGCTCGTTCCTGCACACCCTGAACATCAAGTTGGGGCCGATTTGGTTCATCGGAAAGGCGGTGGCGGTGTTCACCGTGTTCATCTGGCTCAGGGCGACCCTCCCTAGGCTGCGGTATGACCAGCTCATGAACCTCGGATGGAAGGTGCTTCTGCCCGTGGCGGTCGCTAACTTTCTGGTCGTCGCGATTTGGATCGTTTGCACTGAAGTCTATGGCCCCGCGGGAGGATGGATCTCCGTGGTCGCTGCCGCCGTCGCACTGCTGTTCCTCTACGTCGGCATCTTGAGGACATACTCCGACCGATTGAGCGTCTACGGGAAGCGCTCGATTCGGATGGTCGATCCTCGCCCGGCCGTTCCGGAATCTCAGGAGGCGCCTTTGGCATGACGCTGACGGCCCACACCCTTACGTTTGGCGTACTTGCCGCAATCGCGGTTTTCTCGGCTCTTGGCGTGGTGCTGCAACGCGACCCGGTCCGGTCGGCGATCATGCTTGTGGTCAACTTTTTCAGCCTGGCGTTTCTCTACTTCAGCCTGCAGCACGAGTTTCTCGGCATCGTTCAGATCATCGTCTACACGGGCGCGATCATGGTGCTGTTCCTGTTCGTGGTGATGCTGCTCCGTGTGGGGGGCGGGTCCATGCTGGAATCTCGTGACCTCAAGCGCGCCTTAGGCGGTGGGTTCGCGTTCGCCTTGCTCGCCCTTCTTGCGTCTCAGGCCGTCTTGCCCTTCCTCACCTACAAAGACCCGGTCATGCCGGCCAGCTTGGGCGCGCCACAAGCAGTCGGCACGGCGTTGATGACCGATTACGTCGCTCCGTTCGAGGTTGCGAGCGTGCTGCTGCTCGTTGGCCTCGTCGGCTCCATTCTATTGGCAAAGAGGCGCACATGAGGATGTTCGTCGCGTTTGAAGCGAAGAAGGGGGAAGGCCAGTGACGCCGCTCGCAGCTTACTTGGGGCTTGGTCTGTTCCTTTTTTGCGTGGGAGTCTATGGAGTGGTCTCCCGCCGCAACCCCATCGTGATCTTCATGTGCATCGAGTTGATGCTCAACGCCGTCAACCTCACCTTTCTGGCGTTCGCAAGGTACATGCCCGCGAAGCTCGGACTCCCGGACGTGGCCACCGAAGCTCACATGGCCGGACAGATGATCGTGATTTTCGTGATGGCGATCGCAGCGGCTGAGGTTGCAGTCGGGCTTGGGATCATCATGGCGATCTTCCGATTGCGCGACAACGTCGATATCGACGAAATGAACCTGATGAGAGGATGACATGGACCAAGGCGCGCTGAATCTCATCTGGTTGGTATTGTTCTTGCCGCTCCTTGGCTCGCTGATCCAAGCCCTGCTCGGAGGGTGGGTGGTTCGAACCGCTGGCGAAGCCAAAGGAAAGCGGATTCTCGGCGTGTTGGCGGTCCTTCCGGTAGCGACTTCATTTGCACTGGGCGCGTACTTGACCTACCTTCTCATTGGGCTCCCGAACACGGAAAGGTCGCTCCCGCCGGTCTCGCTGTTCGATTGGATCACTTTGGCGAGCATCCGGATTCCGTTCGAAGTTCTGATCGACCCGCTCTCCATGACGATGGTGCTGGTCATCACCGGGATCGGCGCGCTGATTCACCTGTACGCCACGGGTTACATGGCCGACGACCGCGATTATCCGAGGTTCTTCACGTACCTCAACCTCTTCATCGCCTTCATGCTCGTGCTCGTTTTGGGCAACAACTTCGCTCTGATGTTCATCGGGTGGGAGGGTGTCGGACTCTGCAGCTACCTGCTGATCGGGTTTTGGTACAAGGACATCGCGAACGCGAAGGCGGCGAACAAGGCTTTCATCGTCAATCGGATCGGCGACTGGGGGATGACCCTCGGGCTCCTCATCCTGATGGCTGTCGTCGCCGGCAACTTCATGGGCCAAGAGCAACTCGGCAATCGCTGGCTCAGCTTCGACGTGATCTTGCCCCGTGTTGGCGACGTCGTCCCCTTCGACAGCAACCTTGCTGCAATCATCGCCCTGCTGCTTTTCATCGGCGCGTGCGGAAAGTCGGCGCAGTTTCCGCTCTACTTCTGGCTTCCCGACGCGATGGCCGGCCCCACTCCCGTTTCGGCCTTGATCCACGCCGCCACGATGGTCACCGCGGGCGTCTTCATGCTCAATCGCTTGCACGCGGTGTTCCTCCTCAGCCCGACCGGCATGGCAATCGTCGCCTTGATCGGAGCGTTCACCGCCCTGTTTGCCGCCCTGATCGCCTTTGGGCAGACGGACATCAAGAAAGTCCTCGCTTACTCGACCGTCTCCCAGTTGGGCTTCATGTTCGTTGCCTGTGGAGTCGGCGCGTTTTGGGCCGGGATGTTCCACGTCGTGACGCACGCTTTCTTCAAGGCGCTTCTGTTCTTGGGCTCGGGCGCGGTGATCTACGCCATGGCTCACGAACAAGACATGCGTCGGTACGGCAACCTGATCAAGTACATCAAGATCACCGCCGGCACGATGATCGTGGGTTGGCTGGCGATCGCAGGCATCCCGCCGCTCGCGGGCTTTTGGTCGAAGGAGTCGATCCTGGGCGGCGCCTTGGGCAACAGCGTCGCAAGCTTGGGAGGAACTCTGTATGGCCCCTTCACCGGGTGGGTGTTGCTGGGCGTGGCGGCCCTCACCGCAGCCTACATGACCCGTCTGACGTGGCTGACGTTTTTTGGCGGTGAAGAGAGGTGGCGAACGGCTTTGGCGAGCGCATCACCTCACGGTGACCTCCACGAACCCGAACACGCCGCGCACTCGGTCGAGGAGTTGGGCCATGAGGGCTCCGACGAGGCGCACGATGACCCCCACGGGTTCTTCTTTACGGACGACGAATTGGCCGCGCGGCACGAGGAGCACGGCCACCCTCACGGACTGGAACCCAGCCACGAGCCCAAGGAGCCGCCGCCCAGCATGACGATCCCGCTGATCGTGCTCGCGGCGCTTTCGCTGATCGGAGGCTGGGCCCTCGCCGCGGGAGATACCTTCAAGAACTGGCTCTATCCCAGCGGGCTGCCGTTCGTGAACCCGGAAGCCGTTTCGGGTCACCCGCACGGATGGGTGGGCCAAGCGCTGCTCTACCTTTCGATCGCGGCGGCGGTGGCCGGCATCGGCTATGGGCTTTGGGTTTACCGCAAGGGCCTGCCGGAGTCTGAAGGCGACGAGTCCAAATGGCACTGGTTCCGGAGGCGCGCCGGGAAGCAGTTCGGCTATGACGAGGCGATCGTCGATGCTGGAGTCGAAGGCGGCGGCGCGTTCGCGGTCGCCCTTTGGAGGAAGTTTGACGCGGGGATCATCGACGGCTTCGTCAACGGCTTGGCGTTCCTTGCGGGCGAACTTGGTTACGGGCTCAGAGTGCTTCAAACGGGCATTGTGCGAACCTACGCGCTCTGGATCCTCATCGGCGCCGTCGCGATTCTTGTGTACTTCTACAACGTGCTTTCGAGCCTCGGAGGGGCTGGGTAAATGGAACCCACCGGTTTCGGGCTGCTGTCCCTGCTGACGTTCATGCCGCTGTTCGGCGGGCTGTTGCTCCTCTTGATCCCAGGTTCTCAAGAGCGACTCCTGAAAAACTCGGCGCTGGCAATATCGGCTGTGACGTTCGTGTTGAGCTTGTTCCTCGTGGTTGGGTTCAACGGCGCAACGTACCACTTCCAACACGTCGAGTTCGTTCGCTGGATCGACTCGGTGGGGATCCATTACCGGATGGGGGTCGATGGGATCAGCATCTGGCTGGTCGCTCTCACGACATTCCTCACGTTCATCAGCATCTGGTTTAGTTTTTACATCAAGCAACGCGTGCGAACGTACTTGATCGCCATGCTCGTGCTCGAAACGGCGATGCTCGGGGTGTTCCTTTCGCTCGACCTGATCCTCTTTTACACCTTCTTTGAAGCCTCGCTGATCCCGATGTGGCTGCTGATCAGCGTCTGGGGAGGCGAACGCCGGATTTATGCGGGCCTGAAGTTCTTCCTCTTCACGTTTGCCGGGTCGATTTTCATGCTGATCGGAATGATCGTGCTCTGGATGCTTCATAAGGAAGCGACCGGGGTCGCGAGCTTCTCGCTGATCGACATCCAAACCGCCGTCGCAGGGGGGCAGCTTTGGGCCGGAGCGCTGCAAACCCAGGCTTGGGTGTTCTGGGCTTTCTCGATCGCTTTGCTCGTGAAATGCCCGGCCTTTCCCTTCCACACCTGGCTTCCCGACGCCCACGTGGAAGCCCCGACGGCAGGGTCGGTGATCCTGGCCGGGGTGCTCTTGAAGATGGGCACTTACGGTTTCCTTCGGTTCGTGATCCCGCTGTTCCCTGACGTTCTGCCCCAAAACGTAGCTATCCTGATGCTGCTCGCGGTGATCGGCATCATCTATGGCGCGATCGTCGCCGCCGTTCAGCCGGACGTCAAAAAGCTGATCGCCTACTCCAGCGTCGCGCACATGGGGTTTGTGCTGCTCGGCATCTTCTCGCTCACCCACAGCGGCCTCATGGGCGGCTCGATGCAGCAACTCAACCACGGGGTCAGCACCGGCGCGCTGTTCCTTTTGGTCGGTCTCATCTACGAGCGGCGTCACACGCGGATGTTCACCGCATTCGGCGGGCTGAAGGCGCAAATGCCCATCTACGCCGCGGTCTTCCTGATCATCATGCTTTCGAGCGTCGGCCTGCCGGGCACGAACGGGTTTATCGGTGAGTTCCTGGCCCTGATGGGGGCGGTCGAGGCGTGCCTCAGCGGGCAGTTTGGGCTCAACTTCTGGTACGCGGGTATCGCGGGCGGGGGCGTCGTGCTCGCCGCCGTTTACCTGCTCTGGATGTTCCAGAAGATGTTCTACGGCCCCAACGCCGTCCCAGCCAATCAAAGGCTCAAGGACATCAAGGGTTGGGAGATCGCCCTTTGCGCCGGGTTCGTCGTGCTCGTTTTCTGGGGCGGGTTGTTCCCCAATACCTTCCTCAAGCCAATGGAGGCGAGCGTCGGGGCCGTGAGGATGATGGCTCTCAACCCCGTCGGGCAGCGGCCCGTTTGGTCGGACACTTCGATGGAGGTCGAGGAAAACGGCGATTTGGTTCGAGTCTTGCCGCGCTCTCCCCAAGAGTTGCTTTCCGGCGAGGTCAAGGTTCTCGAGGTGATCGCCCCCGCCAAACTGCACTTCGAGCCGCTTCCTCCTGACGAACCGGAGCCGCTTCACGTCCAATCCGAGATCGGTCGGGGAGGCGGGCTGTGAGAGGACGCCAGCGACTGCAAGCCGTCTGCGAGGGTGCTTCACCCGGCTTCCAACCCGTATTGGCCGAGTACGGCCTCAATTCGGAACTCCCCGACGGACTCATCGTCACGCGCGCCGAAGACCTCGCCGCAGCCCGCTCGCGCCACCCCGACGCCGCGGTGTTTTTGGCGGTTCCCAACGCCTTCGCTCGTGCTGGGAATGAGATCGTCGAGTTGCTTCGACTTTCCGAGCAGGACCCCGGCCAAGCCGACGAAAGACTGTCGGGCTTCGCCGAGCAGACCCTTTCCCAAATTGAAGCAGCAAAACGCCTGGGGGCAGACGGAGTCTTCTACGTTCTTTCGGGCGCAGACCCCGCGCGCTCGACCCCGATGCAATATGGCGGTTTGTTTCTTGAACTCGATCGGGAGGCGCTAGCCAAGGCTTGCGAGATGGGAATGAGTTTTCTCTACCTCGATGCCGCGAAGGGCGCGTACCTCGACTTCGTGGCCGATCTGCCCGCAAGCGCCTTCGGCTGGGACCGCGCGGGAACAGGCATTGAAGTGGCGGCGGTGAGAGAGATTCGCCCAGGGGCGCTATTTGCGGACGACCCCGAAGCCGACATCCTCCTGAAGCCGTCGAGTTCGCAGAGTGCCGTTGCTCCGCGCTCGGACTCACGGGAGGGTGCCTATGCGTAATCCGCTGCTCGATGGGTTCCATCCACCGGCGACCGATTGGGTTTCGTTGGGTCCGGTGCTGCCCATCATGGTGGTGATGGTGACTGGGATCGTGGGCCTCCTGATCGAGATGGCCCGGCCCAAGCGCAACAACAACTTCATCGTCGCGATCAGCCTCATCGGGTTGGCGGGAGCAGGCGTGTTGCTGGCCAACCAGACGGGTGAACCTCGCGCGTCGGCGCTCGCGGATATGGTCCTGCGCGACGGTCTGGGAGTCGTCCTTCAATTGCTCATGGTCGGGTCCGCTCTGGTGGCGACCCTCTTCAGCGAAGGCTACTTGCGTGAAAAGCGCATTCCGTTCGGAGAGTTCTATCCCCTCATGCTCTGGTCGCTCTCCGGCGGGATGCTCATGGTCGCAACGACCAACCTCCTGATGCTCTTCCTAGGGTTGGAGGTTCTTTCCATCTCCCTTTACGTCATGGCGGGACTGAGTCGTGGCGAAGGCAAGTCCGAAGAGTCCGCGCTCAAGTACTTCTTACTGGGCGCGTTTGCGAGCGCGTTTCTGCTCTATGGCATGGCGTTCCTCTACGGAGCGTCGGGCAGCATCGAATTAGAAGCCATCGCCGGAGCGTGGAAGTCCGCTGACGGAACGCTCCAGCCGCTCGTGCTCTTTGGGCTGGGACTCATGCTCGTGGGCTTCTCGTTCAAGGCTGCGTTTGTCCCCTTCCACCAATGGACCCCCGACGTTTACCAAGGCGCGCCCACGAACGTGACCGCCTTTATGGCCGCCATTTCCAAGATCGCTGCGATCGGCGCGTTGGTTCGGATCCTCGACGCTTCGTTGCCTCTGAGTGACATCGTGACCCCCGTTCTGTTCTGGCTCGCGATCCTCACGATGACCGTTGGGAACCTGATCGCACTCGTTCAGACCGATCTCAAGCGAATCCTCGCCTACTCTTCGATCGGCCACGCCGGATACCTCTTGGTCGGGTTGATCGCCCATTACAAGAACCCCTCCGAGGTCGGTTTCGGAAGCGTGACGTATTACTTGTTCGCTTATGCGGGAATGACCCTGGGCGCGTTTGCGGTGATCTCGCTCATCGCCAAATCCGGCCGCGAGGGAACTCTTGTGCGCGATCTCAACGGTCTCTGGAGGCGATCCCCCGGCTTGGCGGTGGCGATGGTTCTGTTCATGGCGTCCCTCATCGGAATCCCGTTCACATCAGGGTTCTTGGGCAAGCTCAACATCATCTCCGATGCGGTGGGTTCCGGACTCACGTCCCTGGCAGTCGTGCTCGTCGTGAACTCTGTGATTAGCGTCTATTACTACCTCGGCATCGCGATGGCAGCCTTCGTGAGCGACGAATCGGACTCCAAGCGTCCTCTTGCCTCGCCCAATTTCGGGCTCACCCTTGCGACTTCGATCTGCGTTGCCGTGGTGATCGGCGGGTTTGTGATGGCCTCGCCGGTTCTCAAGTGGACTTCAGGCGAGGGACCGTCCTACGAGGTTCAAGCCCCGCAAGCACCCAAGACCGCGCAAACGTTCGACTCTGGTTCGCAAAGTCTCTAAGCCATCTGAAACTCGGGCGAGCCGAAAATCAGCCGGCTCACGGCCGCGGCGACTTGATTCGCGTTCTGAGCCGTCACCCTTCCTTCGGACGCCTTTTCCGCGGCCGCTACGAGCTGCCCAACTTGCTCCTCGCTCAACTCCGCATCGAATACGGAAAGCAGCTTGTCCACGACGCCTCGAGGAGAGGGGTCCGATGAGAAAAGCGAAAAAGCGGGCAGCCTCACTTGCGCTCTCGCCCTCCCGCCCCGCTGAGCCCCCACGCCAAACAACCGATCGGCCCAACTGATTCTCTCGACCATCGTCGCTGTGCTGATCCAGGCCTGGCCGCCGTCCCAACCCGCCACATCGGGTGGAAACATCAAGTCCATTCCCATCGCGGCCATGCCTTGTTGGAGGGCCACAGCAGGAAGGAAGAAGCGCCTTGCGTTTTCGGCTTCGCGGTCTTGGCGATACAGGTCCATCGTCGCCTCCCCGATTCCAAGCTGGCGTAGCGTCGGAACGCAGAAGTCCACAGGGTTCTTGTAGATCGCGCGAACCGCCTTTTCCGAAACGAACTCGCTGGACAGCATGATTTCCTTCAGGAGCGACCCAACGTCGAGGCCCGACTTCTGGAATTTGCCGGCAAACCTCTCGACCAGCGCCGCCTCAGGATTCGGATACACAAACCACTCCCACAGCTTCTTGGTCAGGTAGACCGGGGTCTGAGGGTGGCCGCAAAGGATGTCGATGACATCTTCGCCGCGGAACGGCCCTTTGTTTTCGAGAATGGTCTTGAATTCGGTGTCGTGAAGCCGAGGCACGAAGAGGAATTCGGCTTGGCTGTAGCTGCCTTCGGCGACCTCGGCCGGCCTCCTCCTTCGAATCGACCACCCCGTAAACGCCCTCGCGGCCTCCTGGATGTCCGTCTCGGAGTAGTGCCCCACGCCGAGGGTGAACAACTCCATGATTTCGCGGGCGAAGTTCTCGTTAGGTTTGCCCCGCACGTTGAACTGGTTATCGAGCCAGAAGACCATCGCCGGGTCCTTGCTAGCTTCGAGAAGGAGTTCTCGAAACTTACCCGTGCCGTTCTTTCGGAGCAACTCGTTCTGCTGATACATCATCAGCGGGGCGTTGACTTTCGAGGCGCTCGTTGCAAAATGGTCGTGCCAGAAGAGCGTCATTTTCTCCTGGAGCGGCCTGCGCGTGCTGAGGATTCTGAGCACCCACCACTGCTGAATCCCTCGAATGTTGAAGTTGTTGTTGTCAGGCTGCCGAAACGCCTCGAGGCTCACGTCGAAGCCTTCGTCCTGGCTCCGAAAGTCGAGTAACCGGTCTACGGCTCCCCGAAAGCCGTCCTTCCCGTAGTAGTCGACTTCTGCCTCACTAGCGCCTAGGCCGAATCGGCGCAGAAGATGAGCCACCTTCGCTTTTTCAGTGGTGAGTTGCATATCGGAAGAGACGCTCTGCGCCAATTGGGGTTCAGTGACGGGAGCCAAGAAAGCATGAAGGGACGCCAGACACCAGCCCGACGTCCCTTCCCTGGTCGAAAGCAGCCTACTTAGCCTTCGGGAACATTGGTCGACTTGTAGGTCGCCTCGTTCACGAACTTGTACAGCTTGCTGCCCTGATACTCGGCAGTAAGTGCATAGCGCACTTGCTTCCCGGACTTCGTGTTGCGCTCCATCTTGATCTTCTTCACAGAAGACTCGGGAACGTCCACGTGCGAACGGGTTTTCAAGTTGTAAAACTTCATGTTCATTTCCCTCCTATGGCCCTCGCGGCCCGTGCCATGCACGTTCCGCTCGCGCACGAATTCAGCATATCACAAAAATCAGGTTCGATTGAACCTAAGTTTGCGACACTCTATGAAAGGACGCTCTTTTAGGTTCAACAGCTTCAGATTTGTTGCGTTCCTTTTCGCCATTCGTTGCACAATGGAGTCAAGAGCTGCGCCCATGAGAGCCTCGCAAGACCCAATCGAAGCCCGCAAATGCAACGTCGCCGACCAAAAACTCGCCGAATCCTTCGAACGAGCCGCCATCGCCCACCTGAAAAGCGAGGGCTACCGCGTGACCAACCCCAGAAGGCTCGTGGTGCGCGAACTCGCGGCCGTTAACCGCCCCCTCCCTCCTTCCGAAATCCACGAAAAGATCGCCGGGTCAGGCAGTTCCATCGACCTGGTGAGCGTCTATCGCATCCTTCATGCGCTAGAGTCCGTCGGGCTCATCCATCACATCGCCGCCATGGACGGCTACCTCGCTTGCCGATCGGATGCGGGCTCCGAGCACCATGCTGCGCACTTCATTTGCAGTCGGTGCGGCTGCGTTGATGAGCAAGTCCTCGATGAGACGGCTTGCCGGAGCATCGAGGGCCAAGGGCGCGAAGCTGGGTTCGCGACGGGCTCGTTCCGAGTCGAAGTGCTTGGTACTTGCCGCCATTGTCGTGGGACGGAAGGCTAGCTCAGCACCCACACCGGCTCGCTGAAGGGTAGACTCCGAGGTGGAATCGGAGCCCAATCCACCGCTTTTGCCGTTGCGCCGAGCTGTCGAAGGCTCCGCGCGAGTGCATCATGAACAGCTTCGAAACCCGATCGATCCTCTCTGTTGGCGGCAAGGAATACGGCTACTTTAGCCTCCTCAAGCTGGAAGAACGCGGTTTCGATCTTCAGAAGCTGCCCTATTCGATCCGAATCCTCCTCGAAAACTTGCTCCGCACCGAAGACGGCGCCAACGTAACTGCGCAAGACATCGAGGCCGTTGCGAACTGGGACCCCACTGCCGCGCCTTCGCAAGAGATCTCGTTTACCCCCGCCCGAACCCTCTTGCAGGACTTCACGGGCGTGCCTTGCGTGGTGGACCTCGCAGCGATGAGGGACGCGATGGTGAACCTTGGGTGCGATCCCCTCAAAATCGATCCGCTCCAACCTGTCGAACTCGTGATCGACCACTCTGTCCAGGTCGACGCGTACGGTTCGCAGGCCGCCATCGAGATCAACAGAGACCTGGAATACCAGCGAAATGAGGAGAGATACAGGTTCCTCAAGTGGGGCCAGAACTCCCTGCGCAACCTGCGCGTCGTGCCCCCGAACACAGGCATCGTCCATCAGGTCAACCTCGAATACCTCGCGCGCGTCGTTATGGACGACGGCGTTCCGGGGATACTCTATCCCGACACCCTCGTGGGAACCGACTCGCACACGACCATGATCAACGGACTCGGCGTGCTCGGTTGGGGCGTAGGCGGGATTGAAGCCGAGGCAGCCATGTTGGGCCAGCCGATCAGCATGCTCCTGCCCCAGGTCGTCGGTTTTCGAATCACTGGGTCGCTTCGGGAAGGCTCCACGGCCACGGACCTAGTCCTAACGGTCACCGAAATGCTGCGCAAGAAGGGCGTTGTGGGCAAGTTCGTCGAGTTCTTTGGGCCGGGCATCGCCAATCTCCCCGTGGCGGACCGGGCCACGCTCGGCAACATGGCGCCTGAGTATGGCGCGACTTGTGGCCTCTTCCCCGTCGATCTCCAGACCCTGAAGTACCTTGAATTGACCGGAAGATCGGCGGAGCGCGTCGCCTTGGTCGAAGCCTACATGAGAGCGCAAGGGTTGTTTGCAACGACAGATTCTGCCGAGCCGCGCTACAGCGACGTCCTCGAATTGGACCTCGCTACGGTCGAGCCTTCGGTCGCCGGACCCAAGCGTCCCCAAGATCGCATTCGCTTATCCGCCGCCAAGGGGTCGTTTCAGTCCGTTCTCGCAGGCTTGAACCGAGAAGGAGGGCAACAGCCTTCGGGCGAGGCATCGCAGCCTCAAGCGAAGAAGAGCTCCGTGGCGCTGATGGACTGGGAGGGCCCCGTTGCGACGGAGCCCAATGACCGGGCTCACCTTCTGGAAGACGGATCGATTGTGATCGCAGCTATTACGAGTTGCACCAACACGTCCAACCCCTCCGTCATGGTGGGGGCCGGGCTGCTCGCCAAAAAGGCCGTCGAACGAGGGCTGATGACTCGGCCGTGGGTGAAGACCTCGCTGGCTCCGGGATCGCGCGTCGTGCAGGACTATCTCGAGAGGTCGGGCCTGCTTCCGTATCTGAATCAGCTCGGGTTCGACGTGGTCGGGTTCGGTTGCACCACCTGCATCGGCAACTCAGGACCCTTACCCGATCAGGTCGCCCAGGAAATCCGCGACCGTGATCTGGTCGCGGTGAGCGTTCTTTCGGGGAATCGCAACTTCGAAGGCAGGATCAACCCCGACGTCAAGGCCAACTACCTGATGTCTCCGCCGCTCGTCGTCGCCTATGCCCTGGCAGGCACGATGAACATCGATCTTCAGAACGACCCCGTCGGGGTTGGCGAAGATGGGCGTCCTGTCTACCTCCGGGACATCTGGCCTTCGCAATCGGAGATCGCCGAGGTCATCGCGACCGCTCTGCGCGCCGACGTGTTTGCCGAGAACTACAAGTCGGTCTTCGACGGTGACGAAAAGTGGCGGTCCCTCGACGCCCAGCCCAGCGACGCGTACCCTTGGGACCCAAGTTCGACCTATGTGCGGCGACCGCCTTACTTCGATGGCATGTCCGTCGAGCCTCCGGCCCAGCGCTCGCCGATCGGCACGATGAAGGCGCTTGCGGTTTTGGGCGACAGCGTCACGACCGATCACATCTCCCCTGCCGGCAGCATCAAGCTCGATTCTCCGGCAGGCAAGTACCTGGTGGAGCACGGGGTCGAGCCTAAACTCTTCAACAGCTACGGGTCTCGCCGGGGCAACCACGAAGTAATGATGCGAGGGACATTTGCCAACGTGCGCCTGCGGAACCAGCTCGCGCCCGGCACCGAAGGCGGATTCACGACCTACCTTCCAACGGGCGAAGTGACGACGATCTTCGACGCCGCGATGAAGTACGCGGCCGACGGGACCCCGCTCCTCCTGATCGCAGGTAAGGAGTACGGTTCGGGTTCGAGCCGAGACTGGGCCGCCAAAGGGCCCGCGCTTCTGGGCGTGAAAGTCGTCCTCGCAGAGAGTTTTGAGCGGATTCACCGAAGCAACCTCGTCGGCATGGGGGTGCTGCCGCTGGAATTCTCGCACGGGGAAAGCCTCGGTTCCCTGGGCCTTTCGGGAACGGAAGAGTTCGAGGTCGTTGGCTTGGAAGAAGCGCTCGCCGCGCGGCTGACTCGTGGCCGAACGCTCCAGGTTCGAGCGCGATCGTCCGACGGGCGCACGACGGAGTTTAGAGTCACCGCAAGGATCGACACCCCCCGCGAAGTCGATTACTACCTGCACGGCGGGATATTGCAGTACGTGCTCCGATCGTTGGCGGCCGGATAGGACTTCGAGGGAACGCCGAGAAACGCGCTCGGGACTCAGAAGTCAGACTCCTGTGAGATCGATTCTTGCCACACTTGTGGGCTTGCTTTGCGCGAGCGCTTCCGCGCAGCTTTCGTGGAGTTCCATGACCTCGTCGCCGATTCAGTGGCGCGAGTACAAATCGGGCCTCTACGGCGGCGTACCGGTTCCCCGCCAACTCGTCATGAACACCGGCGCCCAGTGGCAAAGGTATTGGTCCGAGATCACTGGAGAACTCCCGCAGTCCGCGCCCGACGACATCTCCTGGCCCCAAGAGCAGCTCATCGCGATTCACATCGGACAAAGGCCAAGCGCAGGCTATGAAGTGGCCGTCGAATCCATCCAAACGGTTCGCCCTGGCGAGATCGTGGTCCGGTACGTCGAGGTGACGCCCGCGCCGGGCCAGATGGTGGCGAAAGTGATCACGAGCCCTTGGGTCGTGGTGCGCATGACCCGCGCGCCGGGAGTCGTGCGATTCGAGGGCCGAACTCAGCCTGGCCCGATCGCCCGCCGAATCCCCGGCAGGTGTTGCGACCGATGCACCGGAATTCCCTCGAACCTGGTGATCGGCTATCTGCCCGTCCAGTATCCCAAGGTCATGGGCGATCCGTTCAACCCTCTTTATTCGATCCAATGGCGGACCCATTCCGAGGGTTCGGAGAGCAACATCGACCGGTCGCGAACGCAGGTCCTGGTGACCGAAGGTGATTGGCAGAAGTACTGGTCGGAAAGCACCGGGCAACCTCCCCACCTTGCCCCCAAGGGAGCCGATTGGAACAAGGAACAGCTCATTGCGATCCACGTTCCCCGACTGAGGCCGGGCTCCAAGGTTATGGTGGAGTCCATCGAGCGAGTTTCTGCGGCGACAATTCAAGTGAGCTACCTGGTGCTGACGGCGCCTTCGCGCACAGCCGTTACCGAACCTACAAACCCTTGGGTGGTGGTGCGTATGGACCGTAGCCCAGGATCGCTCCAGTTCAAGCGGCAGGATGTCGCCGTGCCCGAGGTCCCGCCCGTCCGGTGTGACTGCGGCTGCTCGACATGCCCAGGTAGATAGCATCTGGCACGTCAACGCGGGACGGAACGGACAATCTCAGGCCGTATCGAGCAAAATGGAGATCGCCGTCACCGTTGGGTGGCAGTTTTCAGCAGAATGAAGAGGATTGGAGTTCTTACGGGCGGGGGCGATGTTCCCGGCCTCAACCCTTGCATCAAGGCCGTTGCCCACCGCGCGATCGACGACGGTCTCGAAGTTTTGGGCATCCGGCGGGGATGGGCGGGCCTCCTGAATTACAACCCCGACGATCCGGAAGACTCGGTGCAGTGGACCGTGCCCCTACACAAAGCCAACACGAGGACGATCGATCGGTTTGGAGGCACGTTTCTCCACACCTCCCGCACCAACCCGTGCAACGTTGCCACAGACCGAATCCCTGGGTTCCTCAAAGGAAAAGCCGGGGAACCCCGGCCAGACGGAAGGTTCGACTTCACTCGCCATATCCTGAAGAACCTCGAAGTCCTGGAACTCGACGCTCTGGTAACCATCGGCGGAGACGACACGCTCAGTTACAGCTACAGGCTTCACACGGAGGGATTTCCTGTCGTGGCCATCCCCAAGACGATGGACAACGACGTTTTTGGGACCGACTACTGCATCGGCTTCTCCACGGCCGTGACGCGAAGCGTCGACTTCATTACCGCTCTTCGGACGCCGACGGGCTCGCACGAGAGGATCTGCATCGTAGAGTTGTTTGGTCGGAACTCGGGTGAAACCTCCCTCATTTCCGCATACCTCGCCGGGGTGGACCGAGCGGTGATCTCCGAAGTACCGTTTGACCCTCAGAGGCTCGCCGAATTCCTCGTGCGGGATAAGCGCAACAACCCGAGCAACTACGCCGTCATGACCATTTCCGAGGGCGCGCAGATGATCGGAGGGAGCATTGTGGAGTGCGGGCAGGCCGATGAGTACGGGCACAGGAAGCTCGGCGGCATCGGTGCGATCACGGGGGACGCGATCAAAGAGTTGACCGGCGAGAACATCATCTATCAGCAACTCGCCTACCTGATGAGGAGCGGCGAACCCGACGCTCTCGACCGGATGGTGGCGATCAGTTTTGGGAATCTGGCCGCCGATCTCCTTCAGCAAGAGGTTTCGGGCAAGATGACCGCCCTTCGGGACGGCAAGTACGCGGTGGTGCCCCTCGACGTCGTTCATGACGGAACCAAGCGAGTGGACGTGAGCGAGCTTTACGACGCGAGCGAGTATCGTCCGAAGGTCGCCAAGATGTTCGGCAAGCCGATGTTTCTATACTAAGGCGTGTCAGGCCCCCCATTCCCGAGCGCTTCCCCTTCGCCGAGACTCCTGACCCGGCTCCGTCGCCTCCCCGTCTCCGTCTGGGCGCTTGGGATCGCCAGTTTGCTTGCAGACGTTGCGAGCGAGATGATCTATCCGATCCTCCCCTCTTTTGTCACCCGCACACTCCGAGCCGGGCGAGGGGCCTTGGGTCTGATCGAGGGCGGAGCCGACGCGGTTGCTTCTCTCACGAAAATCGCTTCGGGGCTATGGACCGACCATTACCAACGTCGCAAAGCGCCCACCGTAGCTGGCTATGCGCTATCCGGCATCGCCAAACCCTTGCTGTTTCTTGCGGCCGCCTGGCCTACGGTGCTCATCCTGAGGCTGATCGATCGGCTCGGTAAGGGCGTCCGCACCTCACCCCGAGATGCCCTCATTGCCGACGTAACTCCGCCCGAAGGAAGGGGGATGGCTTATGGGGTTCACAGATCGATGGACCACTTGGGCGCGGTGATCGGGCCGATCGCCTGCTGGGCGCTGTTGACCCATGTCGGGGCCAGCGTCGGGACAATCCTGTTGTTATCCGCGATCCCGGCGCTGGGGGCCGTTTTGACCGTCGCATGGTTCGTCAAGGAGCCCGCCACGAAGCGTCCCTCGACGCAGCCTTTCCACCTTTCGAACGTGGGACGCTTGAGCCCCAATTTCCGGAGGTTCTTGTTGGCCGTCACCCTCTTCGCCCTCGGGAATTCGAGCGACATCTTCCTGTTTCAGCGGCTGGAAGAATCGGGAGTTGCGGTGGACAGCATTGCGCTTCTCTGGGCCTTGCACCATGTCGTCAAGAGCGCAGTTTCGCTCTTGGGCGGCGGAGCGGCCGATCGATTCGGGTGCAAGCAGATGATTCTCGCGGGTTGGACCGTCTATGCAGTTGCCTATCTTGGGATGGGTTGGGGGAAGAGCGAAGGTGTCCTCATTGGGATGTTCCTCCTTTACGGCGCGTTTCACGGTCTTTCGGAGCCAGCGGAAAAAAGCCTCGTTTCTCAGCTCGCTCCAAGCGATTTGCGCGGCACGGCCTTTGGAGCGTTTCACGGCGCGGTGGGACTCGCCGCCCTTCCTGCAAGCCTGACTTTCGGGTTGTTGTGGCAAGCGTGGGGTGTAGAGGTCGCCTTTGGATTCGGGGCGGGAATGGCGGCGCTCGGCGCACTAACGCTCATGGCGGTGAGGCCCGGACTCCTCGGCGAGGGAGCTTAGGCCGAAGGCGCTGCGACAGGCTCGGGGAACATGGCGATCGCTTCAGACGTCTCCACGAGGCTCCTTCCCGTTCGGATGAAGTGTTCGAACTCCTCGCGAAACACGCGAATCGCGCCCTGAACCGGCCAAGCGGCCGCATCCCCCAGCCCGCAGAACGACCTGCCGTCGATTTGCGAGCAGATATCCAGCAACAGGTCGATGTCGCCCGGTTGGCCTGCCCCCCGACGAATGCGGTCGAGCACCTGAACCAGCCACCTCGTCCCCTCGCGACAGGGCGTACACTTGCCGCAAGACTCCCGCGCGTAGAACTGCGCCGTTCTCCAAATGAACGTCACGATGCAAGTGTGCTCATTGAGGAACATGCACCCGCCGGAGCCAATCATCGATTGAACGTCCGCCATCTCTTCATAGCCGAGAATTGCGCGCACAGTGCGTTCAGCGTCGAGGATCGGTACCGAGCTTCCTCCCGGGACGCAAGCCTTCAACTTTCCGCCCTTCATCCCCCCAGCGAGGTCGAGGAGTTCCTTCAGTGGCGTTCCAAACTCGATTTCGTAATTCCCGGGGCGGTTCACGTGCCCAGAGACGGAGAAAATCTTGGTTCCGCGAGAGTTCTTGGTGGATGCACCCAGTGTGGCGTACCACTCGCCGCCCCTATCGAGAATGAACGGCACGCAGCAGAACGTTTCGACGTTGTTGATCAGCGTCGGCGTATCCCAAAGCCCTGCGATCGTCGGGAGGGGCGCATGGGGGAACTTCAGCCGGGGCATACCCCGTTCACCCATGACGGAGCTCATCATCGCAGACTCCTCTCCGCACTCATACGACCCCGCGCCCATGTGGATATGGATTTCATAATCCCATTTGCTGCCCAGAATGTTCTTGCCGAGGTACCCGGCTTTCCGCGCTTCGTCGATCGCCTTCCTCATGGACCGGGCCGCTTCGACGAATTCGCCGCGAATGTAGATGTAGCCGACGTCGGCTTGAGTGGCGTAGCCGGCGATGATCATGCCCTCGACCAACTCGTGGGGACACTGCTCCATGAGCTGCTTGTCCTTGAACGTTCCCGGCTCGCCCTCATCGGCGTTGCAGAGGACGTTATGTCGCAGGTTCTTGTTCTTGGGAATGCCGTTCCACTTGATCCAAGTAGGAAACCCCGCGCCTCCCCTTCCGCGCAGGCCGGAGGCTTTGACTTCGTCGATCACTTGCTGGCGCTCCTTCTTGAGCGCCTTTTTCAGCGCACGATAGCCTCCTTTGGCCTCATACCCCTCGAGGGTCGCGAACGAAGGGTCGCCCGCGTGTTCGAACAACAGCTTAACTTCGCCCATGGGTAGCCGAATTGTACTTGAAGGCCGGGGGGAAAAGAAAAAACGCCCACAGGGAAGTCCTCCGGGCGTTCCAACAATTGCGAAAACGAACGGGAATTACATCTTCTTCTTGGGTCCCTTCATGTTGGCCGGGGTCCCCGAGGGGCTTGCTCCCATGGTCATCATGTCGCCGCTAGCCTCTTGTTGCGAAATCGGCTTAGCGTCTTTCGGAACGTCCTTCTTCATTTCGGCTTGGATCGAATCGACGTTCGTTCCTGCCCCAGAGTTGCGGGTCTGATAGATCCCGAACGCCACAGCAACGACGATCAATGCCGCCAAACCGACGATGGTCAGTGTTTTCTTTGCGTCTTCACCCATTTGTGTGATCCCTCCTGATAAATGAAGGACGGGAGGCGACGGCTTGTCGCCTCCCGAGACCTACACTAAGTTGAGCTTAGAACAGGTCCCAAACGTACTTGTTGATGTCGAAGATCGTGCCGGTCCACGACGGGAGCACGTTGCAACCCGCAGTGAGTTGGCTGATCCGCTTCGGCGTCGCGTGCCCATCGGCCCAGC
>WBZY01000046.1_pt1 | contig 157584 bp, 147 predicted proteins | sample 5204191 | NCBI WGS metagenome assembly WBZY01 (sample SAMN12344363, study PRJNA552823) | activated sludge metagenome | biome: Activated sludge suspended growth; feature: Anammox Sidestream; material: Wastewater; isolation source: activated sludge from anammox sidestream of wastewater treatment... | reverse complement strand
AAAGAAACACGGCGGGTAACATCGGGTTGTGAGCCATGCCCCGCGCACATAGCTGAACTTCGCACGGCCACAACCCATGACCGTTGTACGCCCCATCCTGCAACCTATCCAGCACCCACCGCACCGCCACCTGCTCGCGCTCGGTCAGCTCGCCGCAGTGCAGCCGAACGTCCTCCATGGTGAGGCGCTTGGTGGCCTTGGCCTTCAGCCGAGCAACGGCTTTGAGGGCGTCGGTGTGGCCGTAGCGTGGCGCCCCCAGCAGCAGGGCGCGTTCGATGATGTCGAGGTCGCTCATGGTCTATCCTTGTTTGATCTTGCCGTTCCATACCATCATCGCAGCACAACGCGCGTGCTCGCTGGTGCGGCCGGTCCACCCGGTCCACTTCTTGAACGTCTCCGCGTCGATCTTGCGGTACTTGCCGGGCTTGACGGTGCGGTACGGCACCCCGTGGTGCTCGCAGTACTCGATCCAGATCTTCGCGTCCCGCTCCACGCTTCCGACGCCTTTGATGCGCTGGGGGTTGCGCTGGCCCGGTGGCACGTAGATGCCTCGCGGGTCTTCGATGATGAGTTCGACCTTTTCGCCGACGCTGTGCAGCGATGACAACTGCCAGTGCGCTTCCCAGAATGAGCATGTGCGCACCTCCAACAACACGCCGTCTTTGGCGATGGCGAGGCCGGTATGAACACCGGGATCTATGCCGCACTGGTAGGTGCTCATGCCTTGGCTTTTTTGCGGCGCTGGACATCGCGCAGCACCAGCGCGTTGATGTAGGCGCGGAGGTTGCCCCCGTGCTCTTTGTCGGCGATGCGCTGCGCAGCTTCTTTGAGGCCAGCGTGGAAGCGCATGTTCATGTGGTCGGTCATGCAGTTACGTATATTTCCTAGTTATAGGCAATAGGGCAGACGTTCTTCGTTTCAACATTTGTGGAAGAAAAAAAAGAAAAAAAGCCCACCGCACTTTTAAAACAGTAATCCTTGAACATTCGTATTGTAACTTGCATCGTATCTATCATTTTCGCCTTTTGGGTATTCTAATATTTTATATTTCAAATTTCTTTTCATTTCAGCTACTTGCCTTTTATCACCTAAAAATTGGAAGTATCTATATTTACCGCTTTCTTCTTTTGATATTTCAATATGTTCAGGCAAACTTTCAGCTTCACGGCTTCCATAAGTTGATACAATAGTTCTTGGGTGTATTACTTCATTTGTCCGTTTGTCAATGTAAATCTTTTCCATTGAAGTAATGCCAGTATAAATCCAATTTGTAGCTTGGTAAATATATCCGTGATGTCCTTTGTTGCCATCAGCATAAGAAACCACACAAATAGGCTTAGGTAGCATTTTCAAACTTTCAGCAACAAAGTAGCTTAATACATTCTTTTCAAGTCCTTCGTTTACTACAAGTCTATTCAGTTCCATTGTCAGTATTGATAGTTTGCCATCAAATACACCATATCCCATATTTAACATTCTTGCAGGTGTTCCAAAAGTGCAAACGCCTTGCAGTATTAAATCATTCGTATAAAGCCCAAAAGAATGAATTATAGCAGGTATTCTTTTAGCATAGTGCTTATACAATAGCCATTCTTTACATTGAACAGTATCAATACTTCTAATTTTATATTTTTCTTTAATTGCCATCGCTTCTTTTTTTCTTTTTTTCTTTAGTGCTTCGATTAAACATTCTGCTAAAAATCCCTACTGCCTATAACAGCGGTTTTGTGCTATTTGCCCCATTAAGTTTGTTGCTAAATTGAAGCCTTGTGCAAAGGGCAAACAGACACAAAGCCGCAAAACGTTGTACGCCACCGAAGAGAACGTCAGCACTTCGGCCAACCGGCAGCGGCAATCCGAACCGCATTGCCAGCAACCGCCTCGGCTGATCCTGAACCGCTGACTACACATTGATGAACTTCTTTCGTGTCTTGGTCATGGTAATGTCGTGTGCGCTGGGGATGATGTGCAACTCGGCCCCCTTGTGCAAGAATTTCGTCTCCCCGCGTAAGTGTCTCCGAACCCAAGTCATGCGCTCTTCTTCACTCGCGCCAAGGTTTCGTTGATGCCCCTTCACGATATGCACAAGAGCCTTCTTCCGGCCTTCGCCTTGCTCGTTGCGCATGGCAAAGACTTCTTTCGCGGCAGAAGCATCCAGCGCGAACTTGATCCCGACCCCTCCGTGTACCTCTTTGACGTACACGAACCACTCATAATGCGCAGCCATGGTTAGGTTGTAGGCGAATCGAACCATCGTCGCCAACGGCTTGTCATCATTCGATCCGGCGCGTAGATCCTCGGGCTTGAAGTAGACGCCAGGAACCCTCGGCATCTGATGCGGGGCCATCGAATATCCACCATTGGCATTTATGGCATCGTTGAATGTCCACCAACTTTCCAGCCCATACCACGCGGATAACTTGTCCATGTAGTAGCTCATGCGGTGGCGAACAACGTGTGCGAGTGCGCCTTCGTGACCCCTTCTGTTCTTGGCCTCAACAGTTGACCACCTGTGGAGTAGTGGGGCGCTGCTGAAGTTCATGATCTTCATGTTTATCGGCCCCGTAATTTTAGGACCGGCCTGAAGCCCGCTATCCTCACCACCCCTGAACACATTCCACTCACCACCGCCAACGCGCCCCGTGTTGATACACCATGCGCCATCGTAGTTGTTGAGGTGGATGTGCTCCTGCCCCTCAATGTGCCTTGCGTTCTTTGCCTCGGCAGAGCAGAGCAATAAGGCCCACTCCATTGCCTCATCAAATGATTCGGGCTTAGGGATATTCCCGGCCGCTTCAACGAACTGGCTTTCGCTCAACCTTGCGACATCTGCGTTTACGTACTCGGTGACTTTTTCCATGTCAGTTGCTTTCAGCGGTTCAGAAAATGAAAAGGCGGCGTACAACTACAGCTTGTCGCAAGCCCGCCAAATGCGCGGGCCAGCGTCAAGCAATGTCCGTTACCCGCCATGGGAAGAACGATGCCCCGACTTCAGGAACCTTCCCTGTGAATCAGTCTGGAACTTCGTATCCGGCTTATTGCTGGACCGATAGCCGCCATTCTTGCAGGCAGGATTTAAGAGGTACTTTTTGTGCTTGGGGCCTATACGATACCAGCCACCGCCTTTAATGCGGATGGCGGTAACATTGCCTTTTTCCCGGCGCACAAGATCGACAACCGGATCCGGATGCGCACCCCTCCTTCGGTAGATGTTTCGCTCATCATTTTCCCACGCCCAGTACTCATCCCACGTTCTTGGCTTGTTGCAGCAATGGCACAGGCCGAACCCTTCAGACCAGTGCGGTCCCTCTACCAATTTATCTCCAGGACGCCAATCGTTTTCGCTTCTCATCGTTGTTGCTTTTTACCAGTTGACCTTTCGCTCAGAAAAAACACGGCGGGTAACACACGCCAACCGCAAGCCCGGACGCACCGGCCCCGCTTCGCCTGCGGTTAGCTCCACGTTGTACGCCACCGAAGAGAACGTCAGCACTTCGGCCAGCTGGCTGCGGCAATCCGGTAGGCATTGCCAGCAACCGCCTCGGCTGACCCTGAACCGCTGACCAATGAAATGCAAGCTCATGGCCTAATGGCTTTAATGCGCTCTCCGATCCACCTTGCACACGGCACCGCCCAAGAGTTACCGTTTGCCTTGTAGATCGGGCCGTCGGCTGTGATGTTGGTGTACCATTGCTCCCCGCGCAGTTCAGCATGCAGGCCGTGGCTTTGCAGGTAGGCCGCTTCATCCGTGGGGATCTTCCTCCACTTGCCCGTAGGGATGTGGCAATAGGTATCTGGGAAGCCCTGAAGGCGGGCCGTTTCAATCGGCGTAAGGCGGCGTACTTGCATCCCGGTCATTACACCTGCATGGCGTCCACCATCTCCACCCCGCACCGTTGTTCCCGCCATATCCACTGTTGGATTTAGTTCTTCATCCCACGCGATCGGCGTAGCCAACACTTGATCGTTCGGTATCGCTACAAGCGGGGTGCGATTCGATCCGCTGTCTGCTGCGCCGAGCGTAGGCGATACCCGTTCGCTGATACCAAGGGATCCAACCTTTTCGCCTTGTCCGCCTTTGAAGGCAAGGATCTGATCGTTCGCCGTGGCCAGCGTCAGGCTTTGGTCCTCGCTCACCAGCGGGCCTTTGCCGCCGCCTTCCTTTCCCTCTCTCATGCGCATAAGGATCGGAGCTTCGTGATTGCAGGAAAGGGTTGGCGCCATGTCAATGGTTGGCGCTGACATGGCCGATGCCTGTCCCGTTGCCATTACCAAAGGGATCCCGCGCCCTGTTCCATCTTCACTGGCATCGAAGCCTTCGCCGCGCATGGTGTGGGCTACCGATGGAATGAGGCTACTTTCCAAGTCTCCGTTGCCATTCCACTTCGTTCCCATCGCTGCGGTCAGTGGCCGCGTCACTTCGGGTATCAGGTTTCCTTCCTTGGCGCTTCCGCTTCTTGCTCCGTGCGCTGGGCCACCATTTGCAGCGCCGCTTGTAATTGTGGCGGCAACTCCTTCCCCCATGCCTCGGCTCGGCGCAGGATGCCAGCGGCTGCCTTCGATGATAGGAAGTAGCGCGTCGGCAACGGCCCATCTTCCAGCACCGCCGCGAGCGAGCACGAAGACCCGCTTCCGTCGCTGGGCCAGGCCGAAGTGCTGGGCGTCCAGCACCCTCCAGGCCGCGCATCGGGTTGGCCCATCAACCACACCCGCGCCGGTCCATCCGCCTTCAGGTTCAGGGATGTGGGCTGAACGTCCGACCAAGCCTCCCAAGAAGGCGCCGAAGGCGTTGTCGTTCGTGCTGAGGACGCCGGGCACGTTTTCCCAGAGGATCCAAGCTGGCTCTCTTCCAGCAGTTGATCGAAGATGGTCGATTGCATTGGCAAGGAGTACGAATTGAAGTGTGAGGTTGCCCCTGTTGTCGGCCAGGGATTGCCGGTTGCCAGCTACGCTGAACGCCTGGCAGGGCGTGCCACCGCAGAGTATGTCCGCGTCCACGATCCACGGTTCATCCTTCAGCGTAGTGAAGTCCCCATGGCAAGGCGTGTCCGGGTAGTGGTGCTTCAGCACGGCGCGGGGGAATGCTTCAATTTCACTGAAGGCCAATGGCCGCCAACCAAGAGGCTCAAAAGCCACCGAAGCGGCCTCAATGCCTGAACAGATCGAGAGGTATTTCATTGGTCAGCGGTTCAGAAAATGAAAAGGCGGCGTACAACTACAGCTTGTCGCAAGCCCGCCAGAGCGCGGGCCAGCGTCAAGCAATGTCCGTTACCAGCCATTATAAAAGACGACACAGCTAAAAACGAAAAACAGAAAATATGAATTATACAGACAGGATATTTCCTACAAACAAAGGACTAACAACTTACCTTGACGAGTTGATAGCAAAAAATTATCAAATTCCGACATTTCAGCGTGACGTTGTTTGGGAACAAGAAAACGTAAAAAAACTTTGGGACAGTATTTACAAGTTCTATCCTTTGGGCAGTATCCTGATTTGGAAGACAGATTTGAAACTTCAAAACCACAGACAAATCGGTGGACACCAAATAACAGATACAAATTTTAGTCGGACAGAATATCAATACATACTTGATGGACAGCAAAGAACGACTTCCCTTCTGACTTCATTGTATGGTGGTAGCATTGAAGGACGACCAGGATTTAACCCATTACTTTATGTTGATTTAACTGTTCCAATTGACAGCGACACAGATGATGAAAGTTATCGTAACCGTTTTTTGTTTTGGACAGAAATTGACGACCGTAACGGAGAAATTCGACCGAACATTGGTAAGAAAAAAAGATTTGATGAAGGTTTGATAGTTAAATTAATTGACATTAAAAACAACTTCACAACTGTTCAGACGAGTGTATTCAACAGCGACACCGTTAATAAGGATTTTAACCACCCGATATTAGCTGAACTTTCCAAAATTAAAGGCGTTCTTGACAACTATCGTATTTCATTTATAGAAGTTAAAGGCATTCAAGTTTCAGAAGTTTGCCAAATCTTTGAAAGGATAAATCAAGCAGGAAAACCACTGAACATTTTTGATATTGTAGTTGCTAAGACATTCAAACCTGCAACACAACAGACCGCAACTACGCCAGCCGATAATGGATTTTATCTTCGTGACTTGATTGATGACTTTAGAAGTCATAACAACAGCGAGTTTTTAAAAATTAGCGACCTTGACTATCTGCAAATTTTAGCAGTAATTATCAATCACAATGTTCCGAATAGCGGAGTAAGAAACATTACAGACCGTTATTTAAATGAGATAAAAACCGAACACATTTTAGCGGTTTGGGAAGAAACAAAAAAAGCAATGCTTAAAACATTCGACTTTTTTGAAAATCACTTGCATATAAAAACACCTTATTTAATTCCTTTCCGCTACTTCTATTTCACAATTACTGCATACTTTTATAAAAACAGTTCGCCTGACTATGGCTTACTCAAAAAATATTTCTGGTTTAACAGCTTTCACAATGACGACTTGTTAAGTAATACAACTCAATTAGGACAGCATATTGAATTTTTAAATAAAGGGAAAACTAACGAGCCAGTTGTGTTTGACAGGTTCTTAATTGACAAGCAAAAACTTCGCACAGCAACTTACAGCTCAAAAGGACGAATGAGTAGAGCGGTTTTGGCTTTATATTCAAGTGCTCAACCAAAAGATTGGGAACATTGCGACAGAGAAGTATTGGTTCAAAACTTCTTCTTCTCTACTGACAAACCAAACTTGCACCATATTTTCCCAACCAATTCAGAGTATGTGCTGAATAATCAACACAAAAACAAAATTACAAGCGACAGTTTGATGAACATTGCTTATCTAACTCAAATAACAAACCTTGACATTACTAACAGAAATCCGCTTGAGTATATGAAGGACTATGACAAGCCGGAATTTGAAGCAATAATGCCTTCACACTTACTTTCAAGCGACATTTTAGTTTGGGCAAGAAATGGAACATTGCCTGACAATGCGATTGACCAGTTTATAGAAAGTCGAGTAAACAACATTTTGACTGACTTAAAAACAAAATTAAACGGTGTGACATTTGACGAAATGGATACAATGGAAATTAAAGAAGCTGTGACGACAGAACAAGAATAACGGCTGGTAACAGCACCTACCCAAAAGTGGCGGCTTAGTGGTTAAATCAAGCTTTGTGCTTCTATCAAAGTTTGTGCTTGGTTGATAGTGAAGTGCTTCGAAATCGCCACCTTCGGGTAGCTGCAAAACGTTATATGCAACCCTACCAGACCGACAATGCAATACACCGAAAATGACAAACAATGCAAAAAACGACCTTTAAAATATCAAAAATGGACTGCCCATCCGAAGAACAAATGATTCGGATGAAACTTGCCGACTTGACAAACATCAACTCGTTGGACTTTGATATTGCAAACAGACAACTGACCGTTTTTCATACTGACAATCACGACCAAATTTTTCAGAGACTTGACAACTTAAAGTTTGACACTTCACTCATAGACAGCATTTCGGCAGACAATTACGAAGCATCAACAAACAATACAGACCAAGAAAGAAAATTACTTTTGCAAGTTTTAGCCATCAACTTTTTCTTTTTTGCACTTGAACTTACTACAGGTTTTATTTCAAACTCAATGGGACTTGTTGCTGACAGTTTGGATATGCTTGCCGACAGCATCGTTTACGGACTTGCACTTTTTGCAGTTGGTGGGACAATGACACGAAAAAAGAACATTGCAAAATCAGCAGGTTATTTTCAGTTGACACTTGCCGTTTTCGGTTTCATTGAAGTTATCAGACGATTTGTGGACAGTGAAACTGTTCCTGCATTTCAGACAATGATAGTTATTTCAATTCTTGCACTTATCGGTAACGGGCTTTGTTTGTATCTACTACAAAAAAGCAAAAGCAAAGAAGCACATATGCAAGCAAGTATGATTTTCACATCCAATGACGTAATTGTAAACATTGGAGTAATTATAGCAGGCGGACTGGTTTACTTGACAAACTCAAAATATCCTGACCTAATCGTTGGGACGATTGTGTTTTTCATCGTTGGACAAGGAGCATTTAAAATTCTAAAACTATCAAAATGAAAACAATGAAATTAACGAGTAATATAGATAAACTTGGGACGGCTGGACTTTTCTTGACCGCAATATTTTCACCTTGCTGTTTTCCTCTTTTTGCATTTGCAGCTTCTGCACTTGGACTTGGCAGTTTTGAACTTTTCGGTGGTTGGACAATGTGGATTTTTCAAGCAATGGTTTTAATTTCAGTTGGCGGACTTTACATTTCATATCGCAGACACCGTTGTTTGTATCCTTTAATGGTTGCTATTCCAAGCGGACTTCTAATTTTTTACGCCTATCACATTAACGACAGCGACTACTGGACATATTTTCTTTACGCTGGTATGTTCGGACTTCTCATAGCGACAATTTGGAATTATAAGCGAAACAAAATGAATGGAACTTGCGACACTTGCACAACTTACAACGGTAAGACAGTTGAAACACAATCAACTTTGACCTGCCCAAACTGCGGACACAAGAAAACTGAAATTATGCCAACTGACGCTTGTGTATATTTCTACGAGTGCGAAAAATGTAAAACACGACTAAAACCATTACAAGGCGACTGTTGTGTTTATTGTAGCTACGGGACAGTTAAATGTCCACCAATTCAAGCAGGAGAAAATTGTTGCTAATGGACACGACAGAAAAAAGGGCAGCATATAACAGCACATTTGCAATAGGCGGGGTTTCGTGCTCCGCAGACAGTTTAGTGGTAGCCGAAAGTTTTGTGCTCCGCATAAACATTAGTGGTAAAAATCCCGCCCATCGCAAATCTGCAAAACGTTGGTTGCAATTTTAAACGACCATTTCCCAATGACACAAGACATCAAAGACGAGGCTTTAGAACAATTAGAACTTGACATAAAGTTTGGGTTTGAAAACGAAGAAGAGCTTTTTGACAGCATCAGAGATATGTTTTATGACGAAAAAGACTTTGATGAAGAGTGGCTTAGACAAACAATTTCGGAAAAATACAAACAACACCAGCAAGATAGTATAGCCTGGACAAGACCAACGGACTTTGATAGACTTGCTAAAACATTTGACCAATTAATCAGAGAGAAAATAGTTTGCTTGCATAAAGCTGGTTATACAAAACAAGACGGTGAAGATGATTGTATGGAAACAATCGAAAGACTAAATGAGCTTGGCGTCAAAGCAGTTGGGTTTTGCTATTACCATTCGCAAGACTTAGCAAGAGCAGTTGACAAAGACATTAGAAATTTATATTTAGGCTTTGATAGTCCGACACAAGATGACAATGAAGCTTTGCAGGTGGCAAACAAAATCGTTGCGACATTGAAAGAAAATAAGTTTGAAGTAAGTTGGGTAGGAACTGTTGACCAAAGAATTGAAATTAAAAATATCAATTGGCAGAAAATTCCTGACAACGAAGATTGGGGTTCAGGCAGAGTTGTAAAAATTTTGACAAAATCTGATAACAACAAAAAACCATTTTGGAAATTTTGGTAGTTTTAGTTTCGAGGGACAAAAAACTGCAACCAACAAAAGTATTTGCAAAAGCAGGGCTTGACAATGTAACATCAGCAATGTTCTACTATTAGCAGCAGTTCCGGCTGGACGTACATTATTCAACTTTAGTTCATAACTTCAACTACATATTTTCAAACGGGCATTTGTACCGGGCTGGACAATCAATGAATTCCCTGCCTTCGCAAATACTCGAACGTTAGCGGCCATTCCGCCAGAGCGCGGAACGGCGGCTAACGCCGAATGACCACTCGGGCAAGGTGTAAGCGTACTCCCGGAGGTCTCCTCATCTGCGCGGCACAGCGGTAGAGGTCACCCTGCACCGTAGCTTTGGGACATCATGACCGCCCCTGACATCCTTCAGGAGATCAAGCGCCGTGTGGCCTCTGTGGAGCCCAACGCGGAGGTGCTGCTGTACGGTTCGTATGCCCGTGGCGAGCAGGGTCCGGAGTCGGACATCGATCTGCTTATCCTGCTGCCCGAGGGCGACCGCGTGGGCTACGATGAGGGCCTGCGGATCAAATCATCGCTGTACCGCTTGGAGTGGAGCACGGGACGGATCATCAGCCCGCTGGTATAAACGCGGAAGGAGTGGATGGAGCGACATAAGGGAACGCCCTTTTTCTACAACGTGCAGCGTGAGGCGGTGGCGCGATGAAGTCCGAGGAGCGTGACGAACTGGTGCGGTACCGCATGCGGTGCGCGCATGAAGCATTGGCCGAGGCTGTGGCGCTGATCGAAAGGGAGCTTTGGCGTGGCTATGTGAAAAGGTTGTAGATCATGCCCACCCAAGCCCACATGCTCTCCCTCCTCCAGCACGTGAAAATTGAAGAGAAACCATCGGAACCATTCGTGGTCCCGTACGTTTCCTGAGAGCGTACTGTGGGGGAAGCCGTAATTTTATGCCTCCGACAAGCATCTGCACATAATGGGCAAGCTTACCGAGAAGCGTATTGAACTGGCACGGCGCGTACTGGACACCGTGGACGCCCGCAAGCTCGCCATGGTGGAAGAAGCCTTGGACGGTGGGGCCGTGCAGGACTTCACCCCGGCGCAGCTTCGGGGGTTCAAGGCCATCCGCGACCGGATCCGGAGCGGTGCCGTGCCCACCTATTCGTTGCAGGACGTGAAACGCAGGGCGAAGAAGCACCTGTCCGCGTGAGTGTGCGTATCGTCTTCGGTGCCCGACCGATGGAAGTGTGCGAGTCCCCGATCACCGAGCCCAACGCCTCGATCCCGTCCAATTCGATGGGAATGCCATGACCGACCTGTCGCACCTCCTCTCCCTCCTCCACCGCGTGAAGGACCCGGAGATCCCGGCCATCAGCGTGGTGGAGCTGGGCGTGGTACGTGGCGTGGACGTGGATGCGGACGGTAAGGCGATCGTGACCATCACCCCCACCTACACCGGCTGCCCCGCCATGGACGTGATGGCCGCCGACATCAAGAAGGAACTGTTGGAGGGCGGGGTGCCTTCCGTGGAGGTAAAGCTGAGCCTCTCCCCCGCCTGGACCACCGACTGGATCACCGAAGAGGGCAGGCGCAAGCTGAAGGAGTACGGCATCGCCCCGCCGGAGAAGACCGCCGACATCCGTGCGTTGAAGGGCGAACAGCCGGTGGTGCCCTGTCCGCAATGCGGCTCCACGAACACCGTGATGCTCTCGGCCTTCGGCAGCACGGCCTGCAAGGCGCTGTGGAAGTGCAACGCCTGCCTGGAGCCCTTCGATCAGTTCAAGTGCCTGTGACCGACCCATCGCGGTTCCACGCCGTGTGTTCGTTCGATCGTCCGTTGCATTGATAAACTGAACTTTACCACATGTCCTACACCAAGATCCACTACACCGTCGCCGAGGGCGTCGCCGCCATCACGTTGAACCGTCCGGACAAGCTGAACAGTTTCGACCGGGAGATGGCGCTGCAGACCATCGATGCGCTGGACAAGGCCAAGGACGATGCGACCGTGCGGGCCGTGCTGCTCACCGGTGAAGGACGGGCCTTCTGTGCCGGGCAGGACCTGGCGGAGGCCATCGCACCGGGCACCAAGATCGAGGAGATCATCAGCGTGCAGTACAACCCCCTCGTACGTCGCCTGCGAGCCCTGCCCAAGCCGGTGGTGTGCGCGGTGAACGGGGTGGCCGCCGGTGCGGGCGCCAACATCGCCTATGCCTGCGACCTGACGCTGGCGGCCGAGAGCGCGAACTTCATCCAGAGCTTCATCAACATCGGCCTGATCCCCGACAGCGGGGGCACCTTCACCCTGCCACGCCTGGTGGGCATGCAGCGCGCCTTCGGGCAGATGATCCTGGCGCCCAAGGTGAGCGCCAGGGAGGCCGAGGCCCTGGGCATGATCTGGCGGTGCGTGCCTGACGCCGAGCTGATGAACGAGACCACGGCCCTGGCGAAGAAACTCGCCGTGATGCCCACCAAGGCCATCGCCCTCACCAAGGAGGCCCTGAACCGGTCGCAGAACACCAGCCTTGACACCCAGCTGGACCACGAGAACGAGCTGCAGAGCCTCGCCGGCCGCAGCCACGACTACAACGAGGGTGTGAAGGCCTTCCTGGAGAAACGCAAGCCGGTGTACAAGGGAGCGTGAGGGCCGGGCCGGCGATCCCCCGGGAAGGGTGAAGGCAGCTACCGCCTGGCCGCCTCGGCCTTGAAGCGGTTGATGGCCTGCACGGCGAACTCGGACAGGATGAGGCGTCCGCTGGTGGCGGCCCTTTCGTCCAGCAGCCGGTCCCAGTCCTCGGTGCCGCGCCACAGGGTGCGCTTCAGTTCGCGCATGGCCTCCGGGCTGTAGGCGGCCAGTTCCTGTGCGTGGGCCTCCACGGCGCGGTCCAGTTCCTCCGGAGCATCGAACACCGCGTTGTACAGGCCGTGCTGGAGGCACCACGGTGCGTCGCGCCAGGCGGCGGGCGTGAAGCTCATGAGCCCGAAGGTGCCGGCGCCCACCTTGCGTTCCACGGCCGGTCCCACCACGAAGGGCCCGATGCCGATCGCCAGTTCGCTGAGGCGCGCGCTGGCCGAGCTGTGCGCGTAGCTCACGTCGCAGGCCGCGGCGAGCCCCACCCCGCCGCCCACGGCCCGGCCATGCACCCGGCCGATGACCAGGCAAGGCGCCTTGCGGATGGCGTTGATCACACGGCCGAAGCCGCTGAAGAAGGCCAGGCCCTTCTCCGCCGAGTCGATGGTGAGCAGCTCGTCGAAGCTGGCCCCCGCGCAGAACGCCTTCTCGCCGTCGCTGCGCAGCACGATGACGCGCACGGACGGATCGCCCCCCATGCGGCCGATGGTGGAGGCCAGGTCCTGCAACACCCGGCCCGGCAGGCTGTTGCTCTTGGGGTGGTGGAAGGTGACGGTGGCGATGCCGGCCGCCACGTGGTGCTTCACATAACCGTCGTTCATGGGTGCGTTGCGATGGGGTGCGAAGTTCGGCAGGCGGCGGCAACCTGCGCCCGTTCCCTGCCGTAAGAAGGACCGGCCCGGTCACGCCGGGCGTTGTGCCATTGGACCTGCGTCGCCCGTCCACCACGCGCACCGTGCTGCTGGTGCTGTTCGCCACCCTTTTCGCCGTGGGGGCGGCCTTGGTGGCATGGTCCCACACCGCCACGCGCCGCACGCTGCGCCATGAGGCGGTGGCCCGGCTGGGCGGCATCGCCGGCACCCTGTCCACGGCCATCGACGGCAGCCGGGTGACGCGCCTGCTGGAGAAGTACGACTCGCGCGGCATGCTGGTCCACAGCGCCCAGGACCCGTGGTACTACGTGCTCCACGAGAACCTGCGGAAGGCCGCCGAGGCCAACCGCCTGTCGATGCCCTTGCGGCTCGTGGCCCACGACGCGCGCAAGCAGGCCTTGCAGGTGGTGGTGACCAGTGCTGCCGCGCCGGCCCTGCGCGAGCCGTACGAGGGGCCCTCGGGGAGCGCCATCATCGAGGCCATCGCCGCGGGGCGGATCGACCCCGGCCGGGCCATCGCCGCCGACCGGGTGCTGGCCTTTTGCGCCGTCCGCAACGGTCGGGGCCGCGTGGTCGCCGTACTGGTGGCCGAGATGCCCACGGCGGAACTCGACGCGCTGGCCCTGGGCCGGTTGCAGCGAAACGCGGGCCTGCTGGTCCTGGCGCTGGTGGTGATCGGCGGATTCCTCGTCCGTTCGGTGGGCACCCTGGTGCGCCGGGAGGAGCTGGCCCGCAGCGCCCTGCAAGAACGCCACGACGGGGTGACCGACAGCATCGCCTACGCCGGCAAGATCCAGGCGGCCCTGGTCCCGCGGCCCGAGCGCTATGGCGAGGTCTTCGCCGAGCATTTCGTGCTGAACCGGCCCAAGGACGTGGTGAGCGGCGACTTCCATTGGATGCACCGCATCGGCGACCAGGTGTGCCTGGTGGCCCAGGCCGACTGCACCGGGCATGGCCTGCCCGGGGCCATGATGGCCGCCATCGGCTGTTCCCTGCTCAACGAGCTGGCGACCCAGCACCCGGACATGGACCCGGCGGAACTGCTGGCCCTGCTCAACCGCCGCATGATCCAGGCCCTGGACCAGCGCGGGGGTGTGGCCGGCGCCGGGGACGGCATGGACATCGCCCTGTGCCGCGTGGACCGGGCGCAGCGCGAGATCCTTTTCGCCGGTGCCTTCCGCCCCCTGTACTGGGTGCACGACGGCCAGCTCACCGTCATCAACGGCGACCGGCGTCCGATCGGTGGCAACCAGCACGATGCCGAGCGCCGCTTCACGGTGCACCGCCTGGCCTACCATGCCGGCGACCGCATCTACCTGTTCAGCGATGGGTACGTGGACCAGTTCGGCGGGCCGGAGGGGCGCAAGTTCCTGGCCTCGCGGCTGCACGCCATGCTCGAGGAGCATCAGCACCTGCCGCTGGCCCTGCAGGCCGAGGTGCTGGAGCGGGCCTTCGATGCGTGGAAGGGCGTGCGCGAACAGGTGGACGACGTGTGCGTGCTCGGGCTGGCCGTGTGAAGCGGCCCGATCGTTCCGAAAGGGCCCTCTATCTTTGGTCGGCGCCGCCCATGAGCGGAACGTCCCTGTTGACCCATGACCACGAAAGCGGAGCTGATCGGCCGGATGGAGGCCTTGCTCCAGAACGAAGACCTGGAGCACACCGCCGAGCTGGTGGATGCCGTGAAGGAGAGTTATGAGGCGCTGGTGGCCGAAGCGCAGCACGCGGCCACGGTGGCCGCCGGCGAGCCCCATGCCGATGGCGCGGAAGCCCCACCGCCGGCACCGATCGAATCGGCCCCCCTGGGCGATGAGGAGGACAAGCGTTTCAAGCAGCTGGTGGACGCCTTCCGCACCAAGGTGAACGATGTGCGCCGCCGCAAGGCCAAGGAGGAGGCGGACAACCTGGCCGCCAAGCTGGCGGTGATGGAGGAGCTCAAGGCGTTGATCAGCCAGGAGGAGAACATCGGCAATGCGTTCCAGCGCTTCAAGGAGCTCCAGGACAAGTGGAAGGCCATCGGCGCGGTGCCCCAGCAGGCCTACCGGGACCTGCAGCGCGATTACGCCCACCTGCTGGACGACTTCTTCTACCACATCCGGATCTACAAGGAGCTGCGGGACCACGACCTGCGGAAGAACACCGCCCTCAAGCAGGCGCTGATCGCCGACATGGAAGCCGTGCAGCGGGTGGACAGCGTGCGGGAGGCCGAGGTGCTGGTGAAAGAGTATCAGGAGAAGTGGCACCACATCGGGCCGGTGGTGAAGGAGGAGCGGGAGGCCGTTCGCGACCGCTTCTGGAACGCCACCCGCGTGGTTTACGAGCGCATCCACGAGCACTACAAGGCGCGCCGCACGGAGCATGAGGCCAATCTGGCCGCCAAGCAGGCGCTTGTGGACAAGGTGCAGGAGCTGACCCGGCAGGCCGCCGAGGTGGCCGCCAAGGACTGGAAGGCGCTGACCGACCAGGTGCTGGAAGCCCAGAACGCGTGGAAGTCCATCGGCTTCGCCACCAAGAAGGACAACGAGCGCATCTGGAAGGAGTTCCGCAACATGTGCAACGCCTTCTTCGACCGGAAGAAGCAGTACTTCGAAGCGCTGAAGGACCAGTTCAAGGGCGCCCGGGACCGCAAGCAGGCCCTGTTGGACCAGGCGCTGGCGCTGAAGGACAGCACCGATTGGCGGCAGACGGCGGACAAGCTCAAGGCCCTGCAGCAGCAGTGGAAGGAGACGGGCACCGCGGGGCCGCGCGACGAGCAGAAGCTGTGGAACCGGTTCCGCGAGGCCTGCGACGGCTTCTTCTCGGCCCGCAAGGCCCATTACGACAAGCTCGATGGCGAACAGGCCGAACACCTCAAGGCGCGGGAGGCCCTGCTGGCCGAGCTGGAGGGGTATGCCACCACCGGGGACCGGAACGCGGACATCGACGCGCTGAAGGCCTTCAGCAAGCGCTGGCTGGAATGCGGCCGTGTGTCGCCCAAGCATTTCGACGCCCTCCAGGACCGCTACCGGGCCGCGCTGGACAGGCACTACACCCAGCTGAAGCTGGAGGGCGAGGAGCGGCGCCGGGCGCAGTTCCAGGACCACGTGGACAGCCTGAAGAGCGCCCCCGACGGTCGCGACCGGATCGAACGGGAGAGCCGCTTCGTGAAGCGCAAGATCGAGGAGATGGAGAACGAGCTGCGCCAGTTCGAGAACAAGATGGGCATGTTCAACTTCAAGAGCGCCAGCGGCGAGGCCATGCGCAAGGAGCTCGAGAAGCAGGCCGAACGCACCCGCCGCGACGTGGAACGCCTGCGCGAACAGCACAAGCAGCTGGTGAAGGAGCTGCGGCAGGCGTGAGCACGGAAGGCCCCGCCCTGCCCGTCGGCCTGGACATCGCCGTGGCGTGGGGCGAGCAGGACCTCTTCGGCCATGTGAACAACGTGGTCTTCTTCCGCTGGATGGAGAACGTGCGCATGCACTTCCTGGAGCGCGTGGGCCTGCTCCACCCCCGGGGCGAACAGGCCGTCAGCGTCATCCTGGCCAGCACCACCTGCCACTTCAAGCGGCCCGTGCACTGGCCCGCCACGCTGCACATCCGCACCGGCGCGGTGCACGTGGGCAACACCAGCTTCACCCTCGCCTACCGCCTCACGGACCATGAAGGCGCCCTGGTGGCCGAGGGGACCAGCGTGCAGGTGGTGTACGACTACGACGTGGGTCGCAAGGTCCCCATCCCCGCATCGGTGCGTGCGGCCATCGCGACGCTGGCATGAAGCGGCTGCCGTGGCACATGCTCCTGTGCGCCCTCGTGACCGTGTGCGGGTGCGGTGGACCGCCACCGCGAACCACGGCGACGGCGCCGGATGCCACCGGGCCGGGATGGGCGCTGGCGCAAGCCCTGCTCGGTGCCTGGGTGGACAGCACGAGCCGCGACAGCTTCCTGATGGTGGAGGCCTGGGAGCGGGTGGACGACAGCACCCTTGCGGGCATCGGCCACGTGCTGGCCGGCCGGGACACGGTGTTCGTGGAGCACCTTCGGCTGGAACGGCGCGGTGGCAGCCTGGTCTATGCGGCCCTGCCCGGTGGGCAGCGCAACGGGACCTGGACCCGGTTCACGGCGGTGCCCACCGGGGGGGACACCCTGCTCTTCAGCGACCCGCGCCACGACTTCCCGCAGCACATCCGTTACGTCCGCGACGATGCCGGTTGGCACGCCACCATCGCCGGAACGGTCCAAGGCGCACCGCAGGCGGAGCAATTCCGGTTCAGGCCACGCTGACGTCGGTCAGTCATTCAAGGCCGTGGTCACACCGTTCATCCCGGAACGGATAGTTTTGCCTTCCACAACACCCCGATACCCCTGTTGACCATGAGCATGCTGAAAGAGTTCAAGGAGTTCGCGATGAAGGGCAACCTCATCGACATGGCCGTCGCCTTCGTCATGGGCGCGGCGTTCACGAAGGTGACCACCGCCTTCATCTCGGGCATGGTGATGCCGCTGGTGGGCCAGATCACCGGGGGCGTTGACTTCAGCAGCATGAAGTGGGTGCTCACGCACAAGGTGGATGAGGTGAAGGACGCCTCAGGCGCGGTGGTGACGCCGGGTGTGGCCGAAGTGGCCGTGAGCTGGGGCCAGTTCATCACGGTGACGATCGAGTTCCTGGTGGTGGCCTTCGTGATGTTCCTGGTGATCAAGGCGATCAACCGCATGAAGAAGGCCGAGCCTGCGCCGCCGCCGCCCGGCCCCAGCAACGAAGAGAAGCTGCTCACCGAGATCCGCGACGCCCTGCGCAAGTAGGTGTCGCACGGTCCGTGCTTGAAGCCCCGGCACCGCCGGGGCTTCTTCATTCCAGCGCCCGGAACACCCGCTGTTCGGGATCGAACCGCAGGCCTTCCACGGCGAACGCCGCAGCGATGGCCCCGTTGCGCACGGCCTCTTCGGGCCGGCCGTGGAAGTGCACGCCCAGAGGACCGAGCACGAGCACGCGGTCGGCCGTGTCGAGCGCTTGTTGCAGGTCGTGCGTGGCCAGCAGCACGGTGAGCCCTTCCTGGCGGGCCGTGGTGGCCAGCAGGCGCATCAGCACGGCCCGCTGGCTCACGTCGAGGTAGGCCGTGGGCTCGTCGAGCAGCAGCACCGGCGCGTCCTGGGCCAGGGCCCGTGCGATCAGCACCCGTTGCGCCTCGCCGTCGCTGAGCTCGTGGAACATCCGGTCGGCCAGGTGGCCGGTGCGGGTCTGTTCCATCGCCCAACGCACCCGTTGCTGATCGCCATTGCTTCCGCGGGACCAGCGGGAGCCCCAGGGCAGGCGTCCCAGGCGGACCACGTGCCCGGCGCGCATCAGGCCGGTGCGCGGGCGATGGGCAAGGACCACCGCGACACGACGGGCCCGTTCACGTTCGGCCAGGGCATGCACCGCGGCACCCTCCAGCAGCACCCGTCCGGAGACCGGTGGCAGCATGCCCGCCAGCGTGCGCAGCAGGGTGGTCTTGCCCGAACCGTTGTTGCCCAGCAGTGCGGTGACGGTGCCGGGTTCGGGGCGCAGGTCCAGCGCAGCGCGCAAGGGGCGCCGGGCATGACCCACCACCAACGCCTCGGTTTGCAGTCGTGGGCGGCTCATCCGGAGGTCATTCGCGCCCAGCGGCGCCCGCTCAGCAGCACCCAGACCACCACGGGGGCTCCCACCAGGGAGGTGACGGCGTTGAGCGGCAGTCCGTCGGCCAGGCGCACCACGAGATCGCAGGCCAGGGCCAGGATCGCACCGACCAGGGCGCTCCCGGGCAGCACCAGGTGATGGTGGGCCGACCGGAGGGCGGCGCGTACCAGGTGGGGTGTGGCCATGCCGAGGAAGGCGATGGGGCCGCAGAAGGCGGTGGTCGCCCCGGCCATCAGCCCCGTGGCCACGATCAGGCGGGTGCGTGTGGCGCGGACCCCCACCCCCATGGTGCGGGCATAGTCCTCGCCCAGCAGCATTGCGTCGAGCGTACGCATGTGCGCGACGACCATTGCCGATCCCGCGCCGATGGGCAGGGCGAGCCAGGGGATGCGGTCCATGCCCACCGCGGCGAAGGAGCCCATGCCCCAGAGCACGAAACCGCGCAGGGCCCGTTCCCCGGCGGCCACCTGCAGCACATGGATGAGCGCACCGGTGAGGTGGCCCATCAGCAGGCCCAGGATGAGCAGGGTGGTCGCATCGCCCAGGCGCTGGTCGGCCACCACGATGGCCGCCAGCACGGCCAGGGCGCCGGCGAAGGCCGCGAGCACCAGCACCGCATCGGCGGCGACCCCCATGGCCTGGGCCATGCCGGGCACCAGCATCACCAGGGCCGCACCCAGGCCGGCGCCGGAGGTGACGCCCAGCACACCGGGTCCCGCCAGCGGATTGGCGAACAGCGTCTGCATCACGGCCCCGCTGCAGGCCAGCGCGACCCCGGCGAGCATGGCCGACAATGCCGCGGGAAGACGCACCCCGCGCACCACCGCCACGGCGGTCGGGTCGGTGCCGGCCGGTGCGAAAAGGGCACCCAGCACCTCGTGGGCGGCCACCGTCACCGGGCCCGTTCCCAGGCTCATGATCAACAGGGACAGCAAGGCCAGCAACGCGACGACCAGGGCGGCGGCGGGGCGCATCCGGGCAAACATACGGCCCGGCCCGAGGGCGTTCCGGCATGCGGATCGCTGTGCCATCTTCGCCCCATGCGCCGCCTGGCCCCCCTCCTGCTCCTCCTCGCCGCCTGCTCGGGCGCGGGGCGTCTGGTGCGCGACGGGGAGCGCGCGGAGGCCGCAGGCCACCTCGAGGCCGCGCATGCCGCCTACCGCCACGCCCTGCAGGAGCGCCCCGGACAGGCCCGCGCCTTCCTGGGGGCGCAGCGCACGGCCCGGCAGGTGCTCGGGCAACTGGAGGCGGCGGCCGCCGCCGCATACCTCGCCGACGACCACGAGCTGGGCGAGCAGCGGTGGCGTGCGGTGAACGAATTCGTCGCACAGGCCGCGGCCGACGGCCTGACCCTGCAACGCGATCCCGGCCTGGAGCAGCGACGCCAGCAGGCCCGGCAGGCGCACGTGGCCGCCCTGTACCAACGCGCGGAGCAGGCCTTCCGGGAGGACCGCTTCGAGGCGTGCGGGGACCTGCTGGGCCAGGTGATCGCGCTGGACCCGGACCACGCGGATGCGGCGCACCTGCTGCGCATGGCCGAGCTCGAGCCCCGCTACCGCCAGGCCCGGCGCGCGTTCGAGGAGGGGCGTTGGCGCGAGGCCCATGCGGCGCTCGAGGCCCTGCTGGTGGACGATCCGGCGTACAAGGACGCCCGCCTGCTGCGCGATGCCGCACGGACCAACGCGAGCTACACCGTGACCCATGTGGCCGTGGAGGAAGAGGGCGTGGCCGCTCGAGCCACCTACGCCGCCCGTGTGAAAGGCGTGCCCGAGGCCCTCAACACCGCCATCCAGGAGGGCCTGCTCGCGCTGCACGACCCCTTCCTGGTGCTGGTGGTCAACGACCACCCGGACGTGCTCCTGGCCCAGCAGAAACACGCCCTGGAAGGCATCCACGACGAAAGCACCGCGGCGCGGGCCGGCCAGCTGCTGGGGGCGCAGTTTGTGCTGGCGACCAAGTTGCTGCGTTACGAGGAAGGCGTGGGCCGGCACCTGGAGATGCAGGTGAACCTGATGGACGCCAGCACCGGCCGCATCCATCGCTCGGAACTGGTGCATGTGGCCAAACAGGACCTGGGGCGCGGCGCCTCCGTACGCAGCCTGCTGATCGACAAGGCGGCCGCACGTGCCGCGACCCTGCTTCGCGACTTCGACCCTGAACGGCCGTGACCGACCTTTGAGGGCATGCACACCGAGCTCATCCTCTACGTGCGCGATCAGGCCCGCAGCCGCGACCTGTACCGGATCCTCCTGGACCGGGCGCCGGTGCTCGACGTGCCGGGCATGACCGAGTTCGACCTGGGCGGCTGCAAGCTGGGCCTGATGCCCGAGACTGGCATCGCGCGCATCATCACACCGCCCCTGCCCCACCCGCAACAAGGGCACGGCGTTCCGCGCTGCGAACTGTACCTCTTGGTGGACGACCTGGAAGCCGCGCTGGGCCGTGCGCTCCTGGCGGCCCTACGCCCCGTCGCACCTGCCGCCGACCGCGACTGGGGGCACCGCGTGGCCTATTTCGCCGACCCCGACGGCCATGTGATCGCGCTGGCCGCTGCGATCGAACCGTGATCTCCCCACGTTGACGCGAACATCCGAGCGGTCGCGCCGCACCAGGGACCGCGTTCCATCCCGCCGCCGCTCCGGCACGGATGCAGGGCTCACATCCTGCGGTACCAGCCCTTGATCCGCTCGCGGTCCAGCACCTTCTGCCAGTCGGGCCCGAAGGCGTGATCCCACATGTGGGGCAGGTTGTAGGCCACCTCGGCCATGGCGTCGATGGTCTCCTCGCTCCAGTCCTTGGCGAGGCCCTGCGGGATGTGCACGTTCAGGTGCCTCACCATGCCCTTGAACTCCTGCACGTAGTCGCCATAGACGTCCTCCAGCTTGTCGAAGGCGATGCAGTTGGCGATGCAGTGGTGGATCTCCAGCACCTTGCCCAGGCCGTAGCTCAGCGCGTGACACACGCCCACCTCGCTGTACGTGAGGCTCAGGCCGCCCATATAGCTGGCCACCATCAGCAGCTCGTCGCTCTTCGGGTCCTTACGGTCCAGTTCCAGGTACACCGCGCGGCACATCTCCAGGGCCTTCTCGCTGTACGCCTCGGCGAAGGTGTTCTTCTTGGTGCCCGTGATCGCCTCCACACTGTGGATGTAGGTGTCCATGCCCGTGTAGAACCATTGGTCCTGCGGCACGGTGGCGATCAGGTCCGGGTCCAGCACGATCTGGTCGAAGACCGTCCAGTCGCACTTCAGGCCCAGCTTCTTCACCGGGCCGGTGAGCACGGCGGTCATGCTCACCTCCGCGCCCGTGCCGCTGATCGTGGGCACGCCGCAATGGTAGATGCCGGGCTTCTTGATCAGGTTGAGACCCTGGTATTGCACGCTTCTGCCCTCGTTGGTGAACATCAGCGCCGAGGCCTTGGCGATGTCCATCACGCTGCCGCCGCCGATGCCCACGATGCCCGCCGGCAGCCCGCGCCGCTTCAGGATGTCGTCCCGCAGCCTGTCGATCAGCTCGGTGGTGGGCTCCTTCAACACGCTGATGAAGTGCACCTCATCCCCCTGCAGTTCCGGGATCCGGTCCACGAAGGCCTTCTTGTCCTCGAAGTAGTCGTCCACCACGAACACCATGAAGCCGTCGTTGGCCGTGCGGTGCGGCGCCAGGATCTCATCAAGCTTGCCGAAGCTGCCCCGGCCGTAGCAGGTCTTGGTGACGGACTTGAAATTGCGGAAGAGGTTCATGGATCGCCGGTTTTGCGGGTGCAAAGATGCGGACCGTCGCTGCTTGTTCGTCCGCTGATGGCGCCGATGGGCGCTGATAACGGCATTGACTGGACGGCCTGAACCACCTGCCCCTCCATCTGCGTTCATCTGCGTCACCTGCGGATGCCCCTGCCCTCCGCGGGCGACCAGCTACATTCGTTTCCATGAACAGCGTTGCCCAATGCCTGGCCGACCACGGCCTCACCGCCCAGCATGTGATGCAGCTGGCCTTCTCCGCCTTCGTGGCCATCCTCTTCGTGCAGTCCGGCCTGGACAAGCTGTTCAACTGGAAAAGTGAAAAGGACTTTTACACCAAGCACTTCAGCAAGAGCATCCTCAAGGGCTCCGTGCCGCTGCTGATGCCCGTGCTCACCTTGGCCGAGCTCGCCACCGGCATCCTGTGCGCCATCGGTTTCTTCCAGGTGCTGCTCAGCGGCAACGGCACCATCGGCACGATCGGCATGCTGTGCGGTGTGGTGGCGCTGTGCATGCTCTTCTTCGGCCAGCGCGTGGCGAAGGATTACGCAGGCTCGGCGGTGCTGGTGCCGTATTTCCTGCTTTGTGCGGCGGGGCTTTGGGTGTTCATTATGTGACTGGCCGTCATGGACGGGCGATCACCAGCTTTATCATCGCCCTGCCGATCACCCCTTCCGCACGCAGGATACAGGTGCCGGGAGGAAGCCCACTGACATCCAACTCCAAACTATTCCCGGCCGCATCACTGAAGCGTTCGGCCACGGTGCGACCCGCGAGATCGAGTACTCGCACATGGACCGGCCCGCCCAAGGCGGCCAAGCCGGTAACCGTGCATGCATTGGACGCCGGGTTGGGGAACACGGACAGCGGAACATGGTCCTTCGGCCCCTCCATGCCCATCACGAAATCCACGGTGGTACAGGCCGTGTTGTCGGTGGGCGAGCGGTCCGCAAGGCGGTCAGGAGCCAGGGCCACGATGCAGATATCGCCGGTACTGTCCGCGACCTGGTTCTCCGTAAGCCCCAAGGCCACGTCCACAACACCGAATGGCAGGCTGATCGTATCGCCGGGAGCCAAGGCGAAACCGGCAGTGTCGATGCGATTGGTGAATGGGTCGCAGAGCAGGAACGGCACATATTTCCACATGCTCAGCACCACACTGCGCAGGGTGTCTGTTCCGTGGTTCACCACGAAGCCCGTCACGTCCGCTTTCCGGTTCCATGGATAGAACGGGGTGCCGGCATAGTGGGTCCATGCGGAATCCACTTCCAAGAGCACTTCAACATCCGGATCGTGCTGCACCGGAACTCCGCCCATGGTGAGCGTACGGACGATCCCTGTGTTCCGATCGCTGATATTCGTGTTGCCCACCTGCAGCACGACCCCGTTGCGTACCGCACAACCGGTGGTGGTCAGGTTTGGCAAGGCCGGCCATGGGAAAAGAAGTGTGGGAGTGCCGTCCGCGGCCAATAGATACAGGCCGGTGGCCGTGGTCACATACAGGGCACTGTCCGACACCACGAAGCGGCTGTTCCCATCCAGGTCGGCCATGGCATTGCTTCCAAGCGGAACCAAGCCTGCGTTGAAGCGGTGCACGCTGTCATCTGCAAGTACGAACAATTGCTGGCCGCCCCAGTGCAGGTCCATCACGTCGCTACCGATCGGGGTGGAGACCAACGCATTTCCTTGGAGGTCGTAACGCTTCAGGTCCGTGCCCGTCATCAGGAACAAGGTGCTGTCGCTGGCCCAATGGATGTTCTCCAAGTCCGCGGAAGGCACGTCGAATCCGCCCACGCTGTTACCGTCCATGTCCAGGATGTGAACGGAATCCTGCGAGGCGATCGCGATGTGATCCGTGGATCCTTCGGCCACCATGGCCATCCACCAGTTACCGAACAGCATGAACTTTTCCCAGAGCACGGTACCATCCGGCGCATAACGCCGCACACGGCTGTCCGGCCCGAAATAGTCGCAGCCATCCATCACACCGGCCTCCAGCAATCCACTGTCCGGCAACAGGGCCACCGCACCCATATAGCCTGAGTTGCCATACTGACCGACCTGTTCCCAGGCGATCGAACCGTCTGCATTCCGGACGCTGATCGCATGGCTTCCGGCAGAAGTCGGTCCTCCGATCACCGCCCACCGGTTCCCGCCTACTGGCAGGGCATGGTCGTAGTGGACCATCTCGGAAGGTTGATCGGCATGCTCCCATAGTTGGGCGTTGGCCCCGAACGATGTGATGAGAAGAAGGAAGGGTAGTATGCTACGCATGCGACCTGGTTAGGAATGAAACACCGTACAAGATAGCAGACATGCCGAACGTGGGTTAAGCTGCCTGGGATCTGCAAGGCCGTTCACCAATTGCAGGGTAGCACATGCGAAACCTTGCAGGGGCGAAGCGGCGAAGCCGCAACTTCGGTCCGCCTCGCGCTGCAAGTGCGGGCGAACTTCAGGGGGCGCAGCCGGAGTTCGCGTTAGGGATAGGAGCAAGTAGCCCGCAAGCGAGGAGGTACGACGAGCGCGGACTACTGCGGATAGCCCGACGGCGCGGCGCATTCGGACGCGCCGGAACGCCCAAAGCACCTACGCCTTCACCCCTTCCAACGCACCCTTCACCGCCTTCTCCACCTTGTCGAGGAAGACGCTCAGCTCCGCCTCCGTCCACGTGACGCGGATGTTGAAGCTGATGAGCCGGCTGAGGACGGCGTCGCTCTTGGGGAACTTCATCGTCTTGAGGTCCTGCGGTAGGCCGAGCTCGTGGGCCACCGTGCGGAAGGGCATCTTCAGGTCCTTCAGTTGGTTCCACTGCTTGATGTAGTGGTACATGTTGTCGTACCAGTACGCGCCGCCGACGCCGGCCTCGACCATCGCCTTGTTCGCCGCGCGCGCCACGGCCTCGCTGGGGAAGAGCATGTGGAAGAAGGTGGCGCTGTCGCCCGCATCATCGCATTGCTTGCGGAAGCCCAGGCCGGGGATCTTCGACAGCCGCTCCTGGATGATGGCCTTGTGCTTGCGCTGTTGGCTGAGGATGTAAGGCAGTTTGCGCGCCTGCGCCAGGCCGATGGCGGCATTGATCTCGCCCAGGCGGTAGTTGGTGCCCAGGATGTAGTGCGGCTCCATGCCCCGGTTGTCGCCCTCGTGGCTGTGGCCGTGGTCGCTGAAGTGCTCGGCGGTGGTGGCCAGCTTGTCGTCGTTGGTGATCACCACGCCGCCCTCGCCGCAGGTGTTGATCTTGAAGAAGTCGAAGCTGAAGCTGCCCATTTGGCCGTACAGCCCGAGGTGCTTGCCCTTGTAGGTGGCGCCGAGTGCCTGTGCGGTGTCCTCGATCAGCATCACGTTCTTCTCCTTGCACACGGCGAGGATGCCGTCCAGGTCCGCCGCGGCGCCGCACATGTGCACCAGCAGCACGGCCTTGGTCTTGGGCGTGATGGCGTTGCGGATGCCCTCGGCGCTGAGGCAGAGCGTCTCGTCGATCTCGGCGAACACCGGGATGGCCCCGGCGAGCAGCACGCTTTCGATGGTGGCGATGAAGGTGAAGGGCGGTACGATCACATGGTCGCCGTAGCCCACGCCGCAGGCCGCGAGCATGGTGCTCACCGCCGTGCTGCCGCTGCTGACGCCCAAGGCATGCTTGGCCCCGGTGAACTTGGCGATCTCCGCCTCGAATTCCTTCGCCTTCCAATGACCCTTGCGCTGGGCATCGTGGTTGTAGCGGAACAGCACGCCCGTTTCCAGGACGTGCATCACTTCCTTGCGTTCCTCATCACCGAACAGTTCCGTACCTGGCATTCTTATTGGATCTGGAGCGCCAAAGGTAGGGCCACCGGAATAGCGGCACACCTCAAGCCGGCGCGGTCGGCCATGGCCTGTATCGGCAGCGAAAACCCGGTGGAGCAGGAGGCCTTCCCGTTGCCCCGGCACGGCCGACCATCCGGATCTCCTGTACGACGCAGAGCATTCCGGCCGGCGAACCGAACTTTACCCCCGAACGTTACCTGCACAAACAAGGATCCATCATGGAACGCACATCGAAAGCACAGTGGAAAGGCACGTTGAAGGAGGGATCCGGCTCCATGAGCATCCCCAGCGGCGCGTTGGCGAGCAGCCCCTACACCTTCCTCACCCGTTTTGAGAACGCCAAGGGCACCAACCCCGAGGAACTGATCGGCGCGGCCCACGCCGGCTGCTTCGCCATGATGACCTCCGGCCTGCTGACCAAGGCCGGGCACACACCGGAGCAACTGGACACCGAGGCCCGCGTGGTGCTGGGCGAAGCGGGCGGGCTGCTCACCATCACGGACATCCATCTGAAGATCCACGGCAAGGTGCCCGGCATCGACGAGGCCACCTTCCGCACGATCGCCGAGGACGCCAAGGCCAAATGCCCGGTGAGCCGCCTGTTGACCGGGGCCAAGATCCACTTGGAGATCACGTTCGGCTAAAGTTGCCGACCGCGTGGCGCTTCTACCAGACCGATGCACCCATGAAGAAACGACCGTTGAGCGGCCTCGGTGGCCTGGTGTACAGCACCAACAAGAACATCGGCACGGAGCGCGAGCCTGCCACGTTGCCCCCGCAGCAGCAGGACCTGCGCATCCACCTGGACCGGTTGGGCGGCAACAAGACCGTGACACGTATCACGGGCTTCGTGGGCAAACCGGCCGACCTGGACGACCTGGGCCGTACGTTGAAAAGCAAGTGCGGCGTGGGCGGCAACACCAAGGACGGTGTGATCCTTCTGCAAGGCGATCACCGCGACAAGGTGCTGGCATTTCTGACGGAGAAGGGCTACAAGGCGAAGAAGGCCGGAGGATGAAAGATGAAAGGTGAAAGATGAAAGATGAAAGATAAAAGCCGAAAGCTGAAAGCCGGAGGCGGGTGGCGGGAGGCTGGAGGCGGGAGGCTGGAGGCCGGAAGCTGGAGGCCAACGCCGAAAGCTGAAAGCTGAAAGCTGAAAGTTGAAAGCCGAAAGCTGAAAGCCGGAGGCCGGAAGCTTGTGGCAGGCGGCGGGAGGCTGGAGGCGGGAGGCTGGAGGCCGGAAGCTGGAGGCTGGAAGCTGGAGGCCAAAGCCGAAAGCTGAAAGTTGAAAGCTGAAAGCTGAAAGCGGGAGGCCGGAAGCCGGAAGCCGGAGGCTGGAAGCTGGAGGCCAAAGCCGAAAGCTGAAAGTTGAAAGCTGAAAGCTGAAAGCGGGAGGCCGGAAGCCGGAAGCCGGAAGCCGGAGGCTGGAAGCTGGAGGCCAAAGCCGAAAGCCGAAAGCTGAAAGCTGAAAGCTGAAAGCGGGAGGCCGGAAGCTGGAAGCTGGAAGCTGGAAGCTGGAGGCCGGAAGCGGGAGGCCTGAAGCTTGAGGCTTGAAGCTGAACAGAGTGGGAGCAGTTGATGGCCGGGGGGATCAAGCATCGAAACCCAATGGATCATGGACATCCGCATCAAACGCATCTATGAGGACCGCGCCAAGGACGACGGCTACCGCGTGCTGGTGGACCGCCTTTGGCCGCGCGGCATCAGTAAGGAGGGCGCACACGTGGACGAATGGCTGAAGGAGATCGGCCCGAGCAACGAGCTGCGGAAGTGGTTCGGCCATGAGCCACCGAAGTATCCGGAGTTCAAAAAGCGCTATGCGAAGGAATTGCATGAGCAGCCCGAACTGCTGAAGCATCTCCGCGATCTGGCGAAGAAGCAGCGCGTCACCTTGGTGTACAGCGCCAAGGACGAGGAGCACAACCAGGCGGTGGTGCTGCGCGAGGTACTGCGCAGCTGAACGTTGCCGGTGCCCGCTACTTTCGGCGCGATGAAATTGCATTTCCACGAGCAGGGCGCGGGCCTGCCCTTGGTGTTGATCCACGGCTTCCCGCTGGACCATACCCTTTGGTTGCCACAGCTCCACGGCTTGTCCGATGTGGCCCGGGTGATCGCCCCCGACCTGCGCGGTTTCGGCAACAGCCCGGCGACCCGCGGCACGGTGACCATGGAACAGCACGCCCGCGACGTGGGGCAGCTGATGGACCGGCTTGGCATTGAACGTGCGGTGATCGGTGGCCTTTCGATGGGCGGCTACGTGGCCCTGGCCTTCGCGGAGCTGTTCCCGGAGCGGCTGGCCGGCCTGGTGCTGTGCAACACGCGGGCCGTGGCCGATGGCGGACCTGCCCGGAAGACCCGGGAAACCGTGGCCCGCCGGGCGATCGAGGAAGGCATGGCCGCACTGGCTCCCATCATGGTGCACCCCCTGCTGGCGGATGTGACGCGGAAGGCTCGACCGGACCTGATCGGCCACCTCGAAGCGATGATCGGGCGGCAGGACCCCGCCGGGGTGGCCGCCTCCTCGCGCGGCATGGCCATCCGGCCCGACCGGACGCCGTTGTTGGGCCAAGTGCAAGTGCCTGCCTTGGTGATCACCGGAAGCAGCGACACGCTGATCGCCCCGGCCGAAAGCGAGGCCATGACCGCCCGGTTGCCCAAAGGACAATTGGTGTCCATCCCGGATGTGGGGCACCTGTCCTGCCTGGAAGCGCCGGAAGCCTTCAACCGGGCTGTCCACGGCTTGCTGGGGCAGGTGGCCTGAGCGGCCCCACCTCCGACCCGCGCGCCCCGCCTCGACCGGGTGGATACGCGACTTCGCCGGAGATCCCGTGCAGCGATGCGGATCCAATGCCCTGGCGCTGGGATGACCCGCGGGCGGCGTGACGGAAGGTTGCAGACCGTACCTTGTGCTCCCTGTTGCGCATGAACATGTTCCGTTCCCTTTCCCTCCCCGGCCTGGTGCTGATCACCCTGCCGCTGGCCGCACAATTCCCGGCCGCCGTGCCCGGCGACCGCACCTGGGTGAACGCCCTGGGCCAGCACATCGCCATCAGCCCACCGGTGCCCGCCCGTACCGTGGGCCCGGTGCGCGAGCTGCCCTCCCTGGAGGACCTGGACCTGGGACCGGGCGAGCGCAAGCTCACGCGCAACATCCAGGTGCAACGGCCGACGGTGAACCGGGAGGCGTTGCCGCATGGCGAGGACCCGGCCCTGCAGAAGAGCGGAGCCACCCGGCTTTCGCGCCAGCCCATCCTGAGCTTCGCCGGGCAGAACGGTTCGGGCATTCCGCCCGACCCCACCGGTGCGGCCGGCACCACGCACTACCTGCAGTGCGTGAACACCTCCTGCCGGCCCTACACCAAGACGGGCGGCACCGCCGGGGGCTCCTTCAGCCTGGCCAGCCTGTGGCCCGGCAGCAGTAACGACGGCGACCCGATCGTGCTCTACGACCGCCACGCCGACCGCTGGTTCGTGAGCCAGTTCCAGGTGAACAACAACGAGATCCTGATCGCGGTGAGCGAGACCAACGACCCCACGGGCAACTATTACACCTATTCCTGGTCGTTCGCCCAGTTCCCCGACTACCCGAAGTTCTCGGTGTGGTGGGACGGGTATTACATGACCTCGAACAGCACGCACACGGCCGTGGTGTTCGAGCGGTCGAAGATGCTGCAGGGCCTGCCGGCGCAGCGCGTGGTGCTCACCGCCCCCGGCGCCGCCACCGCGGGTTTCCGTTCGGTGCTGCCCGCCGATGCCGACGGCGACCTGCCGCCCAACGGCACGCCCTGCTACTTCTTCAACCTGGAGGATGACGCCTGGAGCGGCGTGTCGGCGGACCGGATCAAGGTGTTCGCCATGACCACCGACTGGGCCACCCCGTCCAACACCCAGGTGGTGCAGACCCAGACGTTGACCACCACCCCCTTCGACACCGACTTCGGCTGGGGCTTCGACAACATCAGCCAGCCGGGCACCAGCGACAAGCTGGACGCGGTGGCGCAGGTGCTCTACTTCCGCGCCCAGCACGTGCGGTTCGTGGACCACAGCAGCGTGATGCTATGCCACGTGGTGGACGTGAACGGGGGCAACCGCGCCGGTGTGCGCTGGTACGAGCTGCGCGACAACAACGACGGCAACTTCAGCATTCATCAACAGGGCACCTGGTCGCCGGACAACGGCAACCGCTGGATGGCGAGCATCGCCATGGACACGCAGGGCAACATCGGCCTGGGCTACTGCCATACCAACCCGAGCACAAGCGTGTTCCCCGGCCTGCGGTTCACGGGCCGCTATGCCAACGATCCAGCGGGCGTGATGACGGTGCCCGAGCAGACCATCATCGACGGGGGCGACTTCCAATCCGGGTTCAACCGCTACGGCGACTACTCGCACACGGCCCTGGACCCCAACGGCACCACCTTCTGGTTCACGGGCGAGTACCTCAGCGCCAGCGGGCAGCCGCGCACGCGCATCGCCTCCTTCGACCTGGCCACCACGGTGGGGCTGGACGGGGACCTGCCCGCACCCCAGGCGACGATCGAGGTATGGCTGGAGGGCCGGGAGATCGTGGTGCGGTACCGCGGTGCCGCGGATGAACCGCTGGTGGCCGACCTGATGGGGATGGACGGTCGTGCGGTGCGTGCGCAGGGCGTGACCACCACCGGAGGCGGCTGGCTGGGTCGGTTCTCCACGGACGGGCTGGCCCGCGGCACGTATTTCGTGCGGGTGGGCAACGCCAACGGCCAGAAGGTCCAACGCATCGTGCTGCCATGACACGGAAGCTCCTCCCCCCCCTGCTGACGCTGGCCGCCCTGCTGTGCGGTTGCACCGGTGGCCGCAACGCCCAGGGCCACGACGCCGCCCCTCCCCCGCCCGGGCATGCGTTGGGCACGGTCTCCCTGACCCATGCGGCCGAAGGCTGCCCGGTGTTGGTGGCCTTGGAACCGCCCGGCACGCTGGGGCACCTGATCCCCGTGGGGCTTGACGCGAAATACCGCAAGGAAGGGCTGCGGCTGAGCTTCACCTACACGCTGTCGCGCATCAACTCCGGAGGCTGTGCCATGGGCACACCGGCCGTGCTGGACAGCATCGCCGTGCGCTGAGCCTCAGTGCTTGCGGAAATAGCCGTTGGAGTACTCGTTGGCGTACAGCACGCGCACATCCTCGGGCCTGCCCTGGAAGAACTCGTCGCAGGCCCGCTTGACGCCGGGCGATCGATAGCCGCCGGAGAGGCCGCGGCGCGGCAGCACCGACTCGTCGTAGTACACCGCGATCATGCCGATGCTGCCGGGGGCCATGCGCTCGTACACGTGGGGCAGCACATGCTTCGTGCTCTCGTAGAGGTCGCCGTCGATCAGGGCGAAGGCGATGCGGTCCGGCAGGCATTGGGGCACCGTGTCCTGGAACCATCCCTTGTGCACGTGCGGATGCGGCAGGCCCACCTGGTCGAACTTCCGCCGGAAGACCTCCAGCGGTGCGGCCATGTACCCCTTGCCGTACACCCCGTCGACCGCATCCGAGCCGGTGACATCCGGCAGGCCCTCGAAGCTGTCGAAGGCGTGCACCTGCCGCTCCGGGGCCAGGGCCTTGACGACGCGCTGCATCACGATCGTGCTGTCCCCCGCGTTGCAGCCCAGGTCCACCACATCGCCCGGCACCCCGTAGGCGATCACCTGCTCCAGCAAGTGGAACAGGTTCATGCGCGCCTCCACGTTGGCCATGTGACCCGGGGCCGGGCTCAGACGTACGGGGACCCGCAGTTAGCTGCCATTTTTGACAGCCCCACGTTCAACAATACAAGCACCTTCACAATTATCACATTGCCAATCGTGAAAACCTGAAAACTCATCACCTTCAACGCCTCCTCCGTGACCATCGCATTGCGGACAAATTTCCACGTTTGATAATGAAGCAAGTGTTATAAATTTTCGCTTGTATTGTTTCAAATCTTTTATTTCAGCTTCCAACAATTTTATTTTGTCATCAGCCTTTTGCCTCGCATCTCTATTTACTTTTGAGTTCAAGGCTTCTAATTTTATTGTGTTTACAGCATCAATAAAATCGTTAATCGTTGTTTTTGCTTTTTCGTATTCCATTGTTATTAATTTAATCATTGAAAAAAAACGGCAGCTAACAGCGGTTTTGTGCAAGCTGCCCGACACACAATCCCCACGCTTCGCAGCCTGACACAAAGCCGCAAAACGTTTGTTGAAGGCTTTGTTGGCGACCAGCTGCCACGCCGTGGGGGTGCGATGGTCCCAGTCGAACGTGGTGGCGATGAAGGCATTGTCCATGCACATGCGCGGATCGGCGTGGATCTTGGCCATACGCCTGGACCAAAATTATCGCAATGACCGGGGTCATGTCCACCCCCAGAGGTGGATGACGAACACCGGGCGGTGAAGAGCGGCGTCGCTCAACCCTCGAACACCAGGCTGTCCGCCGTGGCACCCAGGTCGAGCAGCATGGTCTTCAGGTCCCGGACGAAGGCTTCCGGGCCGCAGAGGTAGAAGTGCTGGGTGAAATCGCGCACCAGGCCCACCAGGTCGTCGCGGTCGATGCGGCGGTCGCGGAAGCCGATCACGTTCTCCCGGGTGAAGGTCTTCAGGTAGTGCTTGTGGAGCATGCGGCCCAGTTCGGCGTCCAGGAACACATCCGCGGCCGTGCGGTTGGACCACACCAACGTATGCCCCTTCAACGCCTTGTCCCGGTGGAGTTGGCGTAGGATGGCCAAGAAAGGGGTGATGCCGGCACCGCCGGCGAAGAACATCCCCGGTCCCTTGTAGGCGATGGTCCCGAAGGGCCGGCCCAGGAGCAGGTGGTCGCCCGGCCCCACCGAACCCAATTGCGCGGTGACGCCGTGGTGGTCCCTGTACAGCTTGACGATGAGTTCCAGACGGCGGGCCGTGGGCAGGGAGGTGAAGGTGAAGGGGCGCTCGCGATCGCGCCAGCCCTCCTGGTCGATCGCCACCATGCATCCCTGCCCGGGGGTGAAGGTGAAGCCCTGGGGTTTGCGGAGCACGAAGCGTTTCACCCCGCTGTTGAGGAAGGTGGCGTCCAGCACCTCCACGCGTTGCCTTTCCGCCGGGGTCGCCCCGCTCATGGCAGGGCGCAGTGGTACGCCGCGGCCATGGGGTCGCAACGCTCGAACAGCGGCAGCTCCATGCCGGGTTTGACGAGCAGCAGCTCCCACGGGTCGGCCACGGCCAGGAACCTTTCCCCCGATGGCGTGGGGGCCAGCCCCAGCGCACGTTCGTGCGACTTCTCGGCGCGGGGCGTGCACAACATGTGGCGCAGCAGGGCGCCTTCGCCGATGCCGGTGCGCTTGGTGAAGGTGCGGAAGTCCATGAAGCCCTCCATCAGGCGGTCGCGCAGGTGGTCGGCACGTTGCACCCTCCACACGTCCCGCCCGGCCTGCTCCCGCATCTGGCGCACCATCTCGAACTGGTCGTGGGTGGGTTCGGCGAAGGTGGGTTTGAACACGGCCTCGGGCACCGGGTCCTTGCGGAGCGCGGTCATCAGGGCCGCGCCGCGGTTCTGCCGTACCAGGATCAACTCCTTCTCGGGGATGTGCAGCAGGAACTCACTACCCTTGGGCGTGGGCACGTAGCCATGGTAGCGCTGGAACTCGTCGTTCCGTTCGCGCCGCCGCAGCAGGCCCAGGCGCACCAAGGGTCCCAGGTCGGCGCGGGGGCCGAGAAAATCGGTCAATTCCTCCTGGCCCTGTTCACGGGCGCGGAGGATCCTGTTCCAGCGGATTTCGAACACGGCCGAGCTCATGGTGCCAAAGTGAAGGCACGGGTGCCCCGGTGCGTGGGGCGCCCCCACGGCGTTCATCAACAGGCCCCATTTGAAGCCGGGGGCTGGAAGGGGCTATCCGCTTGGCGGTCAAGCGATGTCGTTCGTCGCGCGGCTTGTCCACCGCGGGCTGTGCACAAACGGCGGTGGTGCCGCACCCGGGGGAAGGTCCCCGGCCGGATCAATGCTGCGGCTCGCGGTCGTCCTCCTGCGGGGGCCGCTGCTCCTGTTGGTCCCGTGCGATCATGCGCTTGACGAGCTTGAGGGTGGCCTTGCGCTTGCGGTTGCGGTTCTGGCGGCTTTTCTGGACCATGATCGGACGGCTTACCGCAAAGATGCAGGCCGCGCCGCGCACCAAGGACACGCCAGGCCGGGGTCACCTCCCTGCGGCCTGCTCCGGTCCGGCGGGTCAATAGGCCGCCAACCGCTCCACAGCCGCTTTGAGCCTGCCCTTGGGCAGGAAGCCCTGTTCCAAGGGCACGGCGAAGGGCACCGGCGTGTCCCAGCTTGCCACCCGCACGATGGGCGCGTCCAGGAGCTCGAAGGCGTGTTCGGCGATGAGGGCGGCCAGCTCACCCCCGAAGCCGCCGGTCCGTGTGTCCTCGTGCAGCAACAACACTTTGCCGGTGCGTTCCACACTGGCCAGGATGGCCTGCATGTCCAGCGGCACCAGGGTGCGCAGGTCGAGGATGTCGATGTCGATGCCCGTATCCTGCTGCACCGCCGTGGCCCAGTGCACCCCCATGCCGTAGGTGATGATGCTCATCGCCGACCCGGTGCGCACGGTGCGTGCCTGGCCGAAGGGGATGGCGTAGGGCTCCACGGGCACCGGCCCGCTGATGCTGCGGTACATGGCCTTGTGCTCGAAGAACATCACCGGGCCGGGGTCGTCGAAGGCCGTCATCAGCAGGCCCTTGGCGTCGTACGGGTTGCTGGGGTAGGCCACCTTGAGCCCGGGGGTCTTCACGAACCACATCTCGTTGCTCTGGCTGTGGAAGGGTCCTGCGCCCACCCCGGCGCCGGTGGGCATGCGCACCACCACGTCGGCGTTCTGGCCCCAGCGGTAGTGCATCTTCGCCAGGTTGTTGCAGATCTGGGTCATGCCTTCGCTGACGAAATCGGCGAACTGCATCTCCATCATGGCCTTCATGCCCTTGATGCCCAGGCCGAGCGCGGCGCCCAGGATGGCGCTTTCGCACAGCGGGGTGTTGCGCACGCGGTCCTTGCCGAAGCGCTCCACGAAGCCCTCGGTGATCTTGAAGGCCCCGCCGTACTCGGCGATGTCCTGGCCCATGAGCACCAGCTGCGGGTGGCGCTCCATGCTCTGGGCAAGGCCCTCCTGGATGGCGTCGATCATGCGCCGCTCGGGGTGGTCCCCCGTGGTCCCGGGGTCCTGCACCAAGGGCTCAGCGCTTCCGGACGGCCGGGCCGCGGCGTACACATCCCCCTCCTCCACGGCCTGCACCGGCACGGGCTCCGGCTCTTCGAAGGCGTGGTCGAGGTCCGCCTCGATGCCTTCCTTCAGGCGGGCCCGCACCTCGTCGCGCCGGGCGATGGTGAGCACCCCGTGCTTGAGCAGCCAGGCCTCGTAGTTGGCCACCGGGTCCTTGCGCCCCCATTCCTCGAAGAGCTCCTTGGGCACGTACTTGGTGCCGCTGGCCTCTTCGTGGCCGCGCATGCGGAAGGTGATGCACTCCACCAGCACGGGCCGTGGGTTCTCGCGCACGCTGTCGGCCAAGCGGGCGATGGTGCCGTACACCTCCAGGATGTTGTTGCCGGCCACCTGCACGCCCTCGATGCCGTACCCGATGGCCTTGTCCACGAAGCTCCGCATGCGGAACTGCTCGCTGCTGGGGGTGCTCAGCCCGTAGCCGTTGTTCTCGATGACGAAGAGCACGGGCAGGTCCCACACGGCGGCCACGTTCACGCTCTCGTGGAAGTCGCCCTCGCTGGTGGCGCCGTCGCCGGTGAAGACGATGGTGCAGCGCTGTTCCTTGCGCAGTTTGTGCGCCAGGGCGATGCCGTCGGCGATGCCCATCTGCGGGCCCAGGTGGCTGATCATGCCCACCACCCGGTGTTCCTGGCTGCCGAAGTGGAAGCTGCGTTCGCGTCCCTTGCTGTAGCCGGTGGCCTTGCCCTGCCATTGGGCGAAGAGCTTGCGGAAGGGCATGCCGCGCGTGGTGAACACGCCCAGGTTGCGGTGCATGGGCAGGATGTACTCATCGTCGCGCAGGGCCATGGTGGCCCCCACGGCGATGGCCTCCTGGCCGATGCCGCTGAACCACTTGCTCACCTTGCCCTGGCGAAGCAGGCTCAGCATCTTCTCCTCGATGATGCGCGGATACACCAGCTTGGTGTAGGTGTCCAGCAGGAAGGCGTCGTCGTACGCACCGCGCTCGAAACGGAGCTGGCGGTCCTCGATGGTCGATGGGGTCATGGGGTGTGCCGAGGGGGCGGTCGGCCGCGGCGGCCTGGGGGGCCAAAGGTATCGGTGGTGGACCCTTCCACGGGGCTGCGGGCGGGCCTGTACTTTCGCGCGGTGCTGCGAGGACCCTTCCTGGTGCTGGCCGTGCGCCTCCTGGTGCTGCTCGGGGTGTACGGGTTGCTGCGCGTGCTCTTCGTGCTGTCCAACGCGGCGACCTTCGGCGACGTGCCGGCCTCGGCCTTTTGGGGCGGCCTCCGGTTCGACCTCAGCGCCCTGGCCTGGCTGAACGCCTTGTGGGTGCTGCTGAGCCTGGCGATGCCCAGGCCCCGGGGCATTCCGGGCCGGGTGCTTGCCGGGTTGTACCTGGGCGTGAACGGCGTGGCCCTCTTCTTCGCCTGCGTGGACCTGGAGTATTACAAGTTCAGCCTGAAGCGCAGCACGGCGGACTTCCTGGACATCCTGACGGCGGGCAGCGACACGGCCAACCTGGCCCCGGCTTTCGCACGCGATTACTGGTACATCGCCCTGCTCTACCTGGCGCTGCTGGCGCTGTTGGCCTGGGGTCATCGGCGTGCCGCCCGGCTGGACGATGGAGCGCCCCTGCGCACGGGTCGGCGTCTGGCGGGTTCGGCCCTGGCCGTGGCGGCCCTGGTGGTGGCCTCGCGCGGGGGGCTGCAGCTCATCCCCCTGCAGGTGATCGATGCGGCGCGCTATGCCCCGGCCACGCAGGTGCCCGTGGTGCTCAACACCCCCTTCACCCTGCTGATGACCCTGGGCAAGCCGGTGGTGAAGGAGCGCCACTACATGGCACCGGCGCAGGCCGATGTGCTCTGGCCCGTGGTGCATCTCTTCGAGGCCCCCGCCGATCCGGCCAGCCACATCCCGCAGCGGCCCAACGTGGTGGTGATCGTGCTGGAGAGCTTCAGTGCGGCCTACAGCGCGCGGCTCAGCGGCGGGCCGGGATACATGCCTTTCCTGGACGAGCTGATGGGGCAGAGCCTGAACATGACCAGGGCCTACGCCAACGGCCGGCGCAGCATCGACGGCATCCCGGCGGTGCTCGCCTCCATGCCCGAACTGATGGATGAGGCCTTCATCACCTCGCGCTACGCCCAGCAGCCGTTCACCTCGCTGGCGGGCGTGCTGGCCGCGCAGGGCTATCGCACCAGCTTCTTCCACGGGGGCAACAACGGCACCATGGGTTTCGACGGCTTCGCCCGCAGCGCGGGGTTCCAGCGGTACGTGGGCCGCAATGAATACCCGGTGCCGGAGCACTACGACGGCCATTGGGGCATCTGGGACGCGCCCTTCCTCCAGTTCTTCGCCGATGAACTGGGCCGCGAACAGCAGCCGTTCATGAGCTGCCTCTTCACCCTCAGCAGCCACCACCCATACGAGCTGCCGCCGGACCTCGCCGCGCAGTTCAGCGGCGGCACGCACAAGATCCACCCCGTGCTGCGCTACACGGACGAGGCACTGCGCCGCTTCTTCGACACGGCCCGCACCAAGCCCTGGTTCGCCAACACGCTGTTCGTGATCACGGCGGACCACACGGCGGACCTGGAGCGGGACGGCCAGCAGTACAGCGCGGCCATCGACTACTGGGTGCCGCTGCTCTACCACATGCCGGCCCACCTGCCGGCCCGCGACCAGCACCGGGTGACGCAACACATCGACATCCTGCCGACGGTGCTCGACCTCATCGGCCACCGGGCGCCGTTCTTCAGCTTCGGGCACAGCGCCCTGCGGCCCGCCAGCCCGCCCTATGCGGTGATGGCGAGCAACCAGGTGTACCACTGCGTGGGCGATCGGTTCGCCATCCACTTCGACGGGGAGCGGCTGCTGGGCGTGGACCCGCTGGGGGCCGACACGACGGGGCCTTCCGGCGAGCCGCGCGACCTGGTGGCCTACGACATGCTCACGCGGCTGCAGGCCGCCGTACAGCAGTTCAATGGGCACCTCTTGCACAACACGCTGACCGTGAACGAGGACGCGCCATGAGGGCCTGGATGCTGCTGAACCCGCGTGCCGGTCGGAAGCGTGCGCCCACGGTGCGGCGGACGGCCGAGCGCATCGCCGCGGAACTGGGCTGGTCGCTGGAGACCCGGGTGATCGGTGCGCCCGGCGAGGGCACCACCCTGGCCCGGGAGGCGGTGCGGCAGGGAGCGGACCGTGTGCTGGCCGTGGGCGGCGACGGCACGTTGAACGCCGTGGCCGCGGGGCTGGTGGGCACGAACGTGGCGCTGGGCGTGGTGGCCATGGGTAGCGGCAACGGCTATGCGCGTTCCCTGCGGCTGCCGCTGCGCCCCGAGGCCGCAGTGCGCCATGCGCTCACCGCCCCCCCTGCGCTGCTGGACGTGTGCCGCCTGAACGAGCACCTGTTCCTGGGCACCGCGGGGATCGGCTTCGACGCGCGGGTGGCGTGGGAGTTCGACAAGAGCACGGGGCGCGGCATGATGGGCTATGCACGCATCATCGTCAAGGAGATCGTGGGGGCCACGCCCATGCGCGTGGTGGTCGAGGTCGGCGGGGAGGTCACCGAGCAGCGGGTGCTGATGATGGTGTTCTGCAACACGCGCGAGTTCGGCAACGGGGCGGTGATCAGTCCCGGCTCGGCGCCGGACGACGGGCTGGCGGAGCTTCAGCTGGTGCGCAAGCCGGCCCTTCTGCCGCTGTTGAAGGCCCTCTTCGACGTGTACACCGGGCGTGCGGACCGCAACGCGAACGTGCGCACGGTGGTGGGCCGGGAGGCGCGGGTGCACCAGGAGGGCACGCTGGCCCACCTGGACGGTGAGCCGCTGGAGGTCGGGCAGGAGGTCCGTTTCCGGCTGGAGCCGCGACGGCTCTGGGTGGTGCGCTGACCGGGCCGGCATTCCGGTGGCCCGCCGTGCCGGGCACGTATGCTGTGATCGCCGGCCCGTGGGCAGGCCGCGTGAGCGGGCGTAGCGGCAGCTCCCGGCCGGGAAGGCCTGTGCGGATGCCGCCACGAGGAGGCGACGCAGGAGCCCCCGCAGGGCGCGCAGCCGCAGGCCGCAGGGCCGGGACCACAGCGCAGCACGCGACCCCGGCCGCACTTGGGCCGGGGGCACGCCCATACCACCAACGCGACGGAGAGGCTGCGTCCCCTACCGCCCCTTCATCTCCCCGCCGGTCATCCGGTCCCGCTCCAGCTGCATGGGGTTGGGCCGACGCCACTCGCGCTCCTTGAAGACATCGAAGCGGGTGGGCACCATGCGCGGAGGCCAGCTGTTGTTGTTGAGGTCGCAGTCGGCGGTCTCGAGGAAGGGGTCGAGCGTGACGCTCTTGACCTCTTTGCGCTTGACGAAGACCTTGGTCACCTCGTCGCTGGTCTTCCACAGCTCGGCGGGGATGCGGTCCACCTCCCGGCTGCCGTCGGCGAACTCCCATTCGAGGATCACCGGCATCACGAGCCCACCGATGTTCTTGAACGCGAGTTCGTAGAGGTGAAGGTTCTCTTGGAGCAGGGCAAGCTCGTCGGCTTTGAGGCCCTTTTTCCATTGCTCGTAGGCGGCCCGGTCGCGTGCGGTGGTGGTGAGCGGGTCGTAGCAGTTGTAGAAGTCGCGGGTGGCGGTGTCCCGGTCCACTACGAAGTCGAGCCTGGCCTCGATGTTGCGCTGGCGGCTGAGGTCGGGCACTTCGCGCGCCTTGTCCTCGCGCCGGAGCTTCTCCGCGAGCGTCGGATCGCGCGGGTCCATGCGCTTGTACTTCAGGCCGGTGATGGCGAGGTCCACATGGTCGGTGGTGTAGAACCAGCCGCGCCAGAACCAGTCGAGGTCCACGCCGCTGGCGTCCTCCATGCTGCGGAAGAAGTCGGCCGGTGTGGGGTGTTTGAACTTCCAGCGCTCGCAATAGGTCTTGAAGGCGTGGTCGAACAGCGCTCGGCCCATCACCGTTTCCCGGAGGATGTTGAGCGCGGTGCAGGGTTTGCCGTAGGCGTTGTTGCCGAACTGGGTGATGCTCTCGCTGTTGGTCATGATGGGCTCGATGCGCGCCTTCACCTTGTCCGGCGAGGCATCGGGATCACCCTTCATGTAGTCCACGATGTTGCGGGGCTTGCCGCGCCAGCTGGGGTAGTCCTTGTCCCACTCCTGCTCGGTGAGGTATTGCACGAAGGTGTTGAGGCCCTCGTCCATCCAGGTCCACTGGCGCTCGTCGCTGTTGATGATCATGGGGAAGAAGTTGTGGCCCACTTCGTGGATGATCACGCCGATCATGCCATACTTCGTCCGCTCGCTGTAGGTGCCGTCCTTTTCGGGCCGCCCGCCGTTGAAGCAGATCATGGGGTATTCCATGCCGATGCGGTCCGTGTGCACGCTGATGGCCACCGGGTAGGTGTAGTCGATGGTGTGCTTGCTGTAGGTCTTGATGGTGTGCGCCACCACCTTGGTGCTGTACCGCTCCCACAGGGGGTTGCCCTCCTTGGGGTAGAAGCTCATGCAGAGCACGTTGTTCCGCCCCACGGGCTGGTTCATGGCATCCCAGATGAACTTGCGGCTGCTGGCGAAGGCCACATCGCGCACGTTCTGCGCCTTGAACACCCAGGTCTTCTTCCCGGCGGCCTTGCTCTTCTCCGCTTGGGCGGCCTCGGCGGGCGTCACGATCATCACGGGGGCATCGGCCTTGCGGGCCCTGGCGAGCCGTTCCCGCTGGGAGGCGGTGAGCACGGCGCTCTCGTTCTGCAGCGTGCCGGTGGCGCCCACGATGTGGTCGCCGGGCACGGTGATGCTGAGGGTGTAGTCGCCGAAGTCGAGGGTGAACTCGCCCTGGCCGAGGAACTGCTTGTGCATCCAGCCGCTGTAGTCCATGTAGGCGCACATCCGGGGATAGAACTGCGCGATGGTGTAGAGGTGGTTGTCCTCTTCGGGGAAGTATTCGTAGCCGCTGCGGCCGCCCACTTTGTCGCGGTCGTTGATGGGGAACCACCAGGCCACCTTGAAGCTGAACACCGCGCCGGGGGCCAGGGGCCTGGGCAGGTCGATGCGCATCATGGTCCGGTTGATGGTGTACGGCAGCTGGGCGCCGGCCGCATCGGTGACGCTGGTGATGCGGAAGCCGCCGTCGAAGGGCCGGGTCCAGCGTTCCAGCGTCCTCAGGCTCACGCTGTCGCCGATGGTGCCGGTGCGGATGAGGTTGGCGTCGCTGCCGGGCTCGAAGATGTTCTGGTCGAGCTGCAGCCAGAGGTACTCCAGCCTGTCGGGGCTCTGGTTGTGGTAGGTGATGGTCTCGCTGCCGGTGAGCTTTTGCGTGGCATCGTCGATCTCCACCTTGATGTCGTAGTCGGCCTTCATCTGCCAATAGGCGTGGCCGGGGGCTCCGCTGGCGGTGCGCTGGTCGTTGGGGGTGGGCAGCTCCTGGTCCAACTGGCGGAACCTGTCGCGGCCATAGCGGGGGGAGTCCTGGGCGAGGGTGGACCCGCACAGGAGAAGCATGACAGATGCTGAGAGGGCGTGCTTGCGGAGCATGTCTGCGAAAGTAGTGGCGCGTGGCAAGTACCCGCGCACGACCCCACGCGCCGCGTGGCGGGTGGAACGCCCGTCACCTTGGGCCCGTCGAAGGCCAGGTAGCCCACTCGCCGATCCTTGATGACCTTTGCCTTGGAATGAAACCGCTGGTCCTGGCACTAAGCCTGTTCGGAGCGCTGAGCGCGCACGACTTCTTCGTCTCGATCCTCACCATCCGTCACACCCCGGCCACGCAGACGCTCGACCTCACCTGGCGCATCACCGCGCACGACATCGAGCATGCGTTGGAGGACGTGGCCCTGCTGAAGCTCGGGTCGGACCGGGAGCATCCGAAGGCGGACAGCATCCTCAACGCCTACTTCGAGCGCCACCTGGTGCTGATGCAGGAGAAGCAGCTCCACTGGACATGGATCGGCAAGGAGCTGGACGGCGAGACGCTGTACTGTTACCTGCAGGTGGACAGCATCGCCACGCCGAACGACCTGCTGGTGCGCAACACCCTGCTGCAGGACCTCTTCTACGAACAGCAGAACCTGGTGCATGTGGAGGGCGCGGGGCTGCCGACCCGGTCGCACACGTTCGTGCATGGGTCGGGGCCGCACACCTTCGTGTGGTGATCCCGATGCGCTGGTCCTGCACCCCGGTCCTCACGGTCCTGGCCATGCTGGCCTGCGGTCCGGGCCGGCCGGAGGATCCGCCAGGCGGACCGTCGCCCGGGGCGGACAGCGTCCGTGCCATGGTGCCGGTGGCCCACAGCACCCTGGCCGACACCGCGGGCATGGCGGCGGACCTGCGCCTCATCGAGCGCAAGCTGGGGCCCTTGGCGCCGGGCGTCCGCGACCACCTGGTGGCCGTGGAGGTCCGCTATTTCTCCTTCGCCGACAGCACCTGCACCGCAGTGGACCACCGGACGCTGCGGAGCGGCGTGCTGGTGGTTCATGCCTGCATCGCCGGGGAGGTGCGGGAGATCTTCGAGGCGATGCTGCGGGACACCTTCCCCGTGGCCCGGGTGGTGCCGATCAACCGCTACGGCCTCAATGCCGACAGTACCGGCTGGAACGATGCCGCCTCCATGGCCGACAACAACACGAGCGCCTTCAACTACCGCCGCAAGCCCGGATCGTGGGCGCTTTCCGAGCATGCCCGCGGCACGGCCCTCGATATCAATCCGCGCCAGAACCCGCTGGTGAGGGTCGACCCGCATGGCATTACCACCCTGCCGCCGGGCAGCCGGTACACCCCTGGCGCGCCGGGCACACTTGACCGCCACCGCATCGCACGGTACCTCCCGCACACCGGCTGGTCGTGGGGCGGCCGTTGGCCCCGCCCGCAGGACCACCAGCACATCGAGAGAAGCGGTGGTCCCTGCGATGCGCCGGACGACCGAGCGCGGTGATGCGGGTGCCTTCCATGTAGTCCGGCACCGGCGGTCGAGGCGAAAAGCCCATTGCATGATACGCGTCATATTTCACTCGGTGAACGGCCGCTACCCTTGCACTGTTCCCGACCGGACACAGTGATGCCCTCCAAGAAGAACTACACGTTGAAGGTGCGCATCTGGATCGACGAGGATCAGGGGCCTTTCCTCGGGGTCGGCCGTGCGGCCCTGCTGCAGAAGATCGGCGAGACCGGCTCGATCACCAACGCCGCGAAGGCGCTCCGGATGTCGTATCGCAATGCCTGGCAGCTCGTGGAGGACATGAACCGGCGCTCGGCCCTTCCCCTGGTGGAGAAGATCCACGGGGGGGCCAAGGGCAGCGGCGCGGTGCTGACCAAGGAAGGCGCGCGGTTGGTGAAGGCCTTCGCGACCGTGCAGGAGGAGATCCGGGCGCATGCCCGGAAGAAGATCAGCAAGCTGTTCCCCGGCCAGATCGGTTGACCCGAACGATGACGCCAACCAGCAACACACCCGCCAGGCACTATTCCCACCCGAACACACTGAAACGCGCCATGGAGAACCACACACGCCCCTATCGTCTTTTCATCGCCGCCGTCCTGCTGGCGCATACCGCCAGCGCCCAAACGTCCGACACGTTGCAGCAGCGGACCGCACCCTCCCTGACCGACCGCGTGTTCCAGCTCGGGGAGGTCACCGTGCGCCCTGACGGGGACAGCGGCGCCGGCAGCCGGGTGGGTCGCACGGACATGGACACGTACAACACCGTGGACGTGCCCCGGGCCCTGGACCTGCTGCCCGGCATCAGCGCCACGGCCTCCGGGCGGCGCAACGAGTCCATGGTCTCCGTGCGCGGCTTCGACCTGCGCGCCGTGCCGGTGTACATGGACGGCATCCCCGTATACGTGCCCTACGACGGTTACGTGGACCTGGGCCGCTTCACCACCTTCGACCTGGCCACCATCGATGTATCCAAGGGCTTCTCGTCGCTGCTGCTCGGTCCCAATGCACTGGGCGGTGCCATCAACCTGGTCTCACGCAAACCCGTGGACACGCTGGAGTGGGAAGGCGCCGTGGGGCTGATCAACACCAACGGCTATCGGGGGAGCGTGAACCTCGGTTCCCGGTTCAGGAGTTTCTACGTCCAGGGCGGGTACAGCTATTTGCACCGCGACGCCTATCCCCTTTCGGACAAGTTCGATCCGCATGCCCACGAGGACGGCGGCATGCGTGAGAATTCCTACCGCACCGACCGCAAGGTGAACCTGAAGATCGGCTGGATGCCCAGGGAGGACCAGGAATACGTGCTGGGCTTCATCGATCAGCACGGCGAAAAGGGCAACCCGGTGTATGCCGGGGACGACCCGCTCAATTCCATGCTGACCAAGCCCCGCTACTGGCAATGGCCCTACTGGGACAAGACCACCTACTACTTCCTGTCCAACTCGGGACTGAACGGCAAGAACCGGTTGAAGGCCCGGATCTACTACGATATGTTCCGCAACTCGGTGGCCAGCTTCGATGACTCCACGTACAGCACCATGAAGAAGCCGTACGCCTTCCAGAGCTGGTACAACGACTACACGTACGGGGCGGGCCTGGAGTATGGCACGACCGTCATTCCGCGGAACGAACTGATGCTTTCGGTACAGTACAAACGCGATGTGCATCGGGAGAACGACGTGGACGAGCCGGTGCGCACCTTCGAGGACGTGACCATGAACCTGGCCGTGGAGGACCGCTGGCGGATCGGCGAACGGCTGCTGCTGATCCCCGGCGTCAGCTTCAGCTCGCGGGAGAACGTTACGGCGCAGGACTTCAACAGCGCCACCAACGTCATCTCCGACTTCGCCTCCGCCGGTCCCAGCACCGCGTTGAACTACCAGCTCGGCGCGTTCTACGACATCGGTCGGCACATGCGCATCAGCGCCACGGCCTCGCGCAAGACGCGCTTCGCCACCATCAAGGACCGCTACTCCTACCGGATGGGCACGGCCATCCCCAACCCGGAGCTGGCCCCCGAGACCTCGGACAACTTCGACCTGGCCTGGCGCGGCCTGCTTTTCGGCAAGCTGCTGCTGCAGCCCTCCGCCTTCCTCTCACGCATCAGCGATGCCATCATCAGCGTGGCCAACGTGGAGCCCGGCCGATCACAGATGCGGAACACAGGCCTGGCGCAGTTCCACGGCGTGGAGATGCTGGTGCAGTACGACGTCCGCAGGAACCTGGCCCTGGCGGCCAACTACACCTATATGGAACGGCGCAACCTCACCGATCCGGACATCCTCTTCACCGATGTACCCTGGACCAAAGTGTTCGGCTCGGTGCAGTACAGGCCGATCGAGCGCTTGCTGCTGGTGGTGGATGCGCAGTACTGCTCCCAGCGCTTCAGCTCCAGCTACGGCACCACGGCGCCCGCGTTCTCCCTGCTCAACGCCATGGCCACCGTCAAGGTGTGGAAGCACGCCGACATCGACGTGGGCATGAACAACATCCTCGACGAGAACTACATGCTGGTGGAAGGCTACCCCGAGGAAGGCCGGAACTTCTTCGTCACCTTGCGCGTGCACGGCAGCCGCTGATCCACCACCCCATCCACCGAACCTGAAATACCACCTTCCATGATCCGGACCATCCGCACCCTCGCCGCCGTCGCCTGCGCCTTCGCGCTCACCATGTGCGGCGGCACCCGCACCGACAAGGACGCACCCGCCACCGCACCCACGGAGGCCGCCGACAGCACCGCCCACAGCCACCACGGCGCGACGATGACCGCCGAGGACAGCGCGTCGTACATCAGCAAGCGGATCACCGTGTCCGGCGATGTGGAGCACGAGCTCACGCTCACGGTGGACTCGCTCAAGGCCATGAACGTGGCCACCATCGAGGACTTCGCCGTGGTGTGCCAGAGCGGCGACAGCACCAAGAAGGACCTCACCTGCAAAGGCGTGCTGCTGAAGGACATCCTGGACAAGGCCGCCATCGCCCAGCGCAACCACAAGGACCGCAACTTCTACATCGTGGCCCGCGCCTCCGACGGTTACATGGCCACCTTCTCCTGGGCCGAGCTGTACAACAACCCCACCGGGGCCGGTGTGTATGTGATCTTCGAGGAGAACGGGCAGCCGATCGAGGCGCAGGGCGACATGGTCCTGATCAGCCGCACCGACACCAAGACCGGCCCGCGCCACGTGTACTGGCTGAAAGGGATCGAGGTGCGGCGCGTGGGGTGAGCGGGCGGGGTCTCCGGCAATGACCGGTCGTGAACGGATCCCATGCCCCGGATCCACGAACTTCAGCCCGGAAATGCCGTGCTTCTCATGCCCGAACCCAACTGCACACGCGTTCACAAGGCGGGCGTCAGGCTCTCCATCTTTCTTCTGGTCATGGCCGGGGGCTGTGTGACGGGGACGCCGCAGGACGGCAGGCAGGCGGACGACCTGCCCGAGGGCTTCCTGCGATCGGGCGATACCATCCGCTACCACGATGTGGTGCTGGAGGGCGTGGATGCCGCAGGTTTCCGCGTGCTGGACGGGCCGTTCTGCACGGACGGACGCAGGGTGTTCCACTTCACCAGTTACCGGGAAGGTCGGAACTACTTCCTCACGAAGAAGCATCTGGTGCAGGAGCTCATCGGCGTCCATCCCGCCTCCTTCACCGTGCTCGGAGAGGACTATGCGAAGGATAGCGCCCAGGCCTGGCGGCGGAACGAGGCTTTCCCGGTGGCCGACATCCGGAGCCTCAAAGCCCTGAACGCATGGTTCCTGAAGGACGATGCACAGGCCTACCTCAATGGAGTGTCGGTCCCGGGGAGTCACGGTCGCAGCTTCGAGCTGATCGACATGGCCTATGCGAGCGACTCCACCGGGTACTACTACATCCATGACAGCGGCGACGACATGACCATCGCCCGCATCCCGTGCGAGGCGGCTTCCTTCCGCATCATCGACCACATCTACGCATCCGACAGGGAGCATGTCTTCCACCGGGGGACGATCATCGCCGATGCACGACCCGCCGCCTTCGTGGTGCTCGGTTCCTCCTACGCCAGGGACGATCGCAGTGTCTTTTTCCAAGAGCGACGGATCCCGGGCGCTGATCCCGGCAGCTTCACCCTCTTCAACGATAACGAACGATCGCGGGGCGACGTGTACTATGCCCAGGACAAGGACCACATCTATGTGAACGACGCGCCTTTCACCGGTGTGGACCGCACGTCCTTCCGCATCCTCGACGAAAAATACACGGTGGACAAGCACGCGGTGTATTACAGGATGAAGCGGATGCCGCAAGCCGACCCCGTCACCTTCAAGGTTTTCCCGCACTACATGGGCGACGCCGATGCCGAGGACAAGGACCGCCGGTACGGCGACGGCAAGGTCGTGGAGTGAGCGGGTCGGGACCGATCATTTCCTACTTTCGAGTGGTCGTCTAGACCCGTCGTCGCTCTACGTCCGAAACGGCAAAACACCACAGGCCATGAGCACCAAGACCAACGATCCGTCGGGAACACCACCCACCACCCGGGCGTTCGATCTGCTCGCCGGCATGTTCGCCGCACAAGTGATCGCCGCCATGGCCACCGCCCAGGTGTTCGATACCATCGGCCATGGCTCGAAGACGCCGGATGAAGTGGCCACCGCCTGTGGGCTGGACCGGAACACCCTGGCGCGGGCATTGCGCTTCCTCGAGGTTGTCGGCGTCGTGAACAAGGACAAGGATGCGTACGCGCTGACCGACGTGGGAAAGTGCTTCCTGAAGGATGTTCCGGGCAGCCTCCATGGGTCCGTCAGCTTCATCTCGGCCCCGCCATGGCGCGACAGTTGGAACAACTTCTCCCATTGCCTGCGCACCGGCGAGCCCGCATTCGACCACGTCTTCAAGCAGCCTTTCTTCACCTACCTCGACCGGAACCAGGAGTACGGCAAGCCCTTCAACCAGTACATGACCAGGATGACGACCATGGTCGCTCCCCTGGTCGCGGATGCGTACGATTTCGGCCAGTTCAAGACCGTTTGCGATGTCGGCGGCGGACAGGGGATCCTGCTCAAGGCGGTGCTGGAAAAGCATGGCGGCTGCAAGGGCATCCTGTTCGACATGGAGAACGCCCTCAAGGAACAAGTGCTGGGCGGGTTGGTCGATCGCACGGAGCTCGTGACGGGAAGTTTCTTCGAGAAGGTCCCGCGCGCGGATTGCCTGCTGCTGAAGACCGTGATCCATGACTGGAACGATGCGAACAGCATCCGCATCCTGACCAACTGCGGGGAGGCGCTCCACAAGGGCGGCAAGGTGCTCCTGGTGGAACAGGTCATCGAGCGACCCTTCACCATGATGGGCCTGTTCTACGACCTGCACATGCAGGTGATGCTGGGCGGCGCGGAACGGACGGAGGAGGAATTCGCGCAACTCCTCGCTGCGGCAGGTCTGAAGCTCAACAGGATCATCCCGACGCCTTCACCCATGAAGCTCATCGAGGCGGTCGCGGCCGGATGACCACCACGGCCGAGCGACGAACGACTGGATCCAGCGTGTAGTTCATCGATCCGCGCGGACGGACACGAACATTCGGGTGTTCTCCTTCGTCAAAGGTACATTTCTGACCCGGGTGGTGTCCGACACTCGCGAGGTCTGATCTTGCTTTTGCGTTCATTTTGTGCTGTTCTTCGCACGTTTTGAACGCAAATCGACCATCCCAGCCCTGGACGACCAAGGATCGGCACATCTTCGCTGACCGGCGTTGAACATCACGTGTCCGTTGATGGCCGGGCCGGGAGCCCTTGCGCACGCTTCCTTCGCGTTGGCCTGCAACACCGAGGACCACACGGTGAAGCGCTGGGGAGAGCCGCCCCAAGTGATCGGTGGGGTGCTGGCGGAGGAGTGCCGTGCCATGTAGCCGCAGCCGGTATCCGATTTCCTGCGCAGCGCTTGTTTTGAGTTTTCTAAAGTTGTACTTTAGAATTCTCAAAGATGAGATACACCGACCGCGACCTCGGGAAGGTCCTGCTGAAGGCCTCCCGTTCCTTTCCAGCCGTGGTGCTCACGGGGCCGCGCAGGGCGGGCAAGACCATGCTGCTGCGCAAGCTCTTCCCCAAGGCCTCGTACACCCTGTTGGAGGACCCCGACGTGATCGCCCGCATGCGCGCCGACCCCCAGGGCTTCCTTGATGAGCTGAAGCTGCCCGCCATCCTCGACGAGGTGCAGCACGTGCCGGAGCTGTTCTCGTACGTGCGCTCGCGCATCGACCGCAACCCGCGGCGTACGGGCCAGTGGTTCCTCACCGGTTCGCAGGAGGCCGCGCTGATGGGGGGCGTCACCGAATCGATGGCGGGGCGCGCGGCGGTGCTGCAGCTCTACCCCCTGTCCGTCACCGAATCGTCGCGTGTGGGCTTGCTGTACGGCGGCTATCCCGAGGCCGTGGCGCGCCCCAAAGGCGCCGGGCTCTGGTTCAGCAGCTATGTGCAGACCTACCTGGAACGCGACGTGCGGGCCGTGACCAACGTGCGCGACCTGGCCACCTTCCGGCGTTTCATGGCCCTGCTGGCCACCCGGCACGGACAGGTGCTCAACCGCACCGAGCTGGCCGCACCGCTGGGCGTGAGCGTGCCGACGATCAATCAATGGCTCGGCGTGCTGGAGACCACCCAGCAACTGATCATCGTGCCACCCTTCTATGAGAACCTGGGCAAGCGCCTGATCAAGTCGCCCAAGCTGTACTACGCCGACAGCGGCCTGGCCTGCCATCTGCTGGGCATCACCACCGCGGCCGAACTGGAGCGATCCCCCTTCCTGGGGGCGCTGTGGGAAGGCTTCGTGGCCTCCGAGCTCATCAAAAGGCAGGTGAACAGCGGCCAGCGCCGCGAACTGTACCACTTCCGCGACCATCAGGGGTTGGAAGTGGACTTCCTGCTGCCCACGCTCAACGGCGGCGTGGACATGATCGAGTGCAAGGCCACGCGCACCCCCGTGCCCGGCATGGCGGCGGCCCTGTCCCAGCTCACCCGGGCCTTCGAGGAAAAGCGCAAGCTCGCCCGTCCCGCGCGCTGCTTCATCCTGCACCGCAAAGGCGACCGACGAACCCCGAGAAGCCTTGTCCATGGCGTGAAAGCCATAGAGTTGATCGACTGGCTGCGGCTGGGCATATCTTCCGGCAGGTTGTGAGATTTCTAAAGTTGCACTTTAGAATTCTCATAGGTCATCCTCACGACGCACAGGCCCTCCCGGCCAAGAACCAAGCGCTGCACGAGCCTCTGCAGGTCATCCTGGCCAAGCCATGGCGGGCGCAACGGTTCAGCGGCCGTGCGATGGATGGTCACCCCCCTCCGACCGAAAGACCGGCGTGGACGGAATTCGCGGTATCTTCGGGTTCGGCAGTTCTCATCGATCCTGGCAACCCCGCCCACCGGAACCCTGCACGATGAACAGCGCAGACCTGTTCATTCCGACCGACGCCACCGAGAAGCGTTTCATCCGCTGCATCTGGCGTGTCGAGAGGCTTCACCAGCGGCCCTGCACCGAGACCATCCTGCCGAAGGGGACCGTTGAGCTCATCTTCAACTTCTCCGACCGGATCACGCACGTGGACCTGGAGACCGGCACCGCGACGGTGTTGCCCGACCTCTTCCTCAACGGCATCAACTTCAGGCCGTTCCAACTGCAGAAGCAGGGGCGGCAGTATTTCTTCGGGATCCAGCTCACCACCTTCGGGATGCGCGGCCTGTTCGGGGCGGGCGTCGGGGCCTACCATGACAAGGTGGTCGAGGGTGCGCACGTGTGCCGGTCGTTGCATGCGTTGTTCGGCCAGGTGCAGGCGCGCAAGGCATTCAGCGAACAGGTGCTGGTGATCCGCGCGTGGCTGGAGCGGCGGATCGCGGCCTCCCGGTCCAGCGACCGCGTCGGGCGGATGCATGACCTGTTCTCCTTCGACCGGCCCGGCGAGCTGGACGTGGCGCGGCTCTGCCGGGAGAAGGGCGTCAGCGACCGGCAACTGCGGCGGCTCTCCACGGAATGGCTGGGCATGAACACCGAGACCTTCCTGCTGTACCGCAAGTACCGCACGGCCCTGCACCTGTTGCACCGCACCGGCTTCTCCCTGGGCCAGGTGGGCTTGGAGGCGGGCTACTACGACCAGTCGCATTTCATCCGCGAGTTCCGCTCCTTCACCGGCATGACCCCCACCGCCTACCGGGCTTCGGTCACCGGGCTGCCCGGCCACATCCTGGGCTGAGGTCCGGATGTCCGCTCCGTACAATTCCGGCGCATGCGTCCGCCCTTGTTTTGGGTCACCATTCCCACGGGCCATGATCCACAAATTCTCCCTGATCGAGAAGATCCTGCTGTCGAACGACATCATCCCGCACCCCTTCGCGGACGCCTCCTCCTCGGTGGGGCTGGGCTTCGCTCTGGGCAGCGCGGTGAAGCTGAAGATCGCCGACCAGCTCACCATGGACCTGAAGGACGTCGGGGCCATCGCCCGCGCCGCGAACGTGAGCGAGGTGGGCGCCGAGTTGATCCTGGACTGCCTCGATGCGTTGGGCTACGTGCGCCGGCAGGGCCGCCAATACGCCTTCACCAAGCGTGGACATAAGGACCTCTCACCCGATTCACCACGGAACTTCAGGCACTTCATCCTGTTCTGCAACTACCTGTACAAGGGCTACCTGGAACTGGACGTGACCATCCGCGCGGGCAAGCGCGTGCATTCGAGCATGCTCGAGGAGATGACGGACCACGAATGGGAACTGTTCTCCCGGGCCATGATCGACATCTCCCGCACCAACGTCAAGGAGGTGGCCGGGAAGGTCCCGGTCCCGAAGAGCGCGACCCGGATGCTGGACCTCGGGGGCTCGCACGGGCTGTACAGCATCGAGCTCTGCAAGCGCCACCCCCAGCTGAAGGCCACGGTGGTGGACCTGCCGCCCGTGAAGAAGTACACCGACGAATGCGTGGCCGCGAACCAGGCCGGCGCGAAGGTCTCCTTCCTGGCCGCCGACTTCATGAAGGACGAGCTGCCGGCCGGCAACGACCTCATCCTGGCCTTCAACATCATCCACGGCCTGAACCCGGCGGAGAACGAGGCGCTCGCCCAGAAGGTGCACAAGGCGCTCAAGCCCGGCGGCCTTTACGTGATCCTGGACCAGATCAAAGGCATCGGCGGCGGTTCGCAGCTGTCGAAGGCCACCACCTCGTACATGGCGCTGAACCTGCTGCACCAGGCGGGCGGCAAGACCTACGCCAAGGCCGAGGTGGATGCGTTCACCAAGAAGGCCGGCTTCAGCAGCACCACGCTCAAGAAGCTGAACGCCCCCGGTTTCGGGGTGATCGTGTGCACGAAGTAGGTCGGGCGCCGTCTACGACCCGGCAGTGCCTCCTGACACTACCGGACCGAGGTGCGCTTGTCGTTCAGTATGGACCGCGGTGAGCGGATCGTCCGGTCTCTGCGATGTTGGTCCGCACAGCCCGCGTGAGTTACGCCAACGCCCCCTTCACCTGCCACGTGGTGACCAGGAAGAGGATGAAGCGGAAGGCATTGAGCGCGACCACCACGGCCGCGAGGGCGAGCACGGCACGCCACGTACTGCCCCTTCGATGCCGCCTGCACCGTTCACATCGCCTACCCACCCGGTGCCGCGCCGCGCATCGCGGCAACGGATGATGCTTCGTTCCAAGGGATCCGGATCGCACCGAACCCTGTTTCAGGATCGGAAATGAGCATTGCACTGGACGGACCGGTGGAGCGCGATCGCGTGATCACGCTTCTGCTGCATGATGCCACCGGACGGCTTGTGCTGGAGCACGGGATCGTGGTCCCGGCCAACGGCACGCAGGTGGTGCAGCCGCTGGATGCCGCACTTTCCAACGGACCGTACCTGACGACCGTTCTGGACCGCGATCGCGTGCACGTCGCGCGGATGTGGCTCCTGCGCTGAGGCCCGCCCCGATCAACCGCCCACCCAGCCCTCCACTTCGCGCATGAACCGCCGGGCAAGTTCATCGGCCTGGGGCATGGAGGGGGCTTCGGCATAGACGCGGATGATGGGTTCGGTGTTGCTGCGGCGCAGGTGCACCCAGGTGTTGCCGAACTCGATGCGCAGGCCGTCCACCGTGCTGTGGGGTTGGTCGGCGTAGCGGGCCTGCACGGCGTTCACGATGGCCTGCACGTCCACGTCGGGACGCAGCTCGATCTTGTTCTTGCTGATGAAATAGTCCGGGTAGCTGCGCCGTAGTTCCAGGCACTACGGATGGCCCTGCACTCGCCCATGCAAATGCTGGTTCCGTAGGCCAAGCAATGAGGATCAGCGACCCGGCTCGTCAGACCTTCTCGACTTGAGCAACGCGGAGAGCTTGACCCACGCGCCTCCGTCCACGGCCTGAAAGCCGTGAGCGGTCAGGATCTCGGCGGCCGTGGCGCTGAGCGCATCCTCCGCATTGCAGGTGACCACCGGCCGGTCGCGGGGTATGCGCGGAAGATGCTTCAACAGGTCGCTCACTGGGATGTGCAGGGCACCTGGGATATGACCGCTTTCGTACTCCCGGTGGGAACGGATGTCGAGCACCGTGGCTCCCTCATCCACCATCCGCGCCGCTTCCTCAGCGCTCACCTCCCGCAACAGTCGCTTGCGCAATCCCATGGTGCCTGATGCTTCTCTTGCGAAATAAGGTCGCGGGCTTCCGCATGGTGCTGACCACCGTCAGCCGCACCATTGCCGGACGTCATCGACGCCGTCGGAGCGATGGGTGAACTTCATTTTCCCGGGAAAAACAACGGGATCCAAGACCCATCGCCATGAAAAACACGTTCCACGCCCAGTTGGCGGCCCTCCTTGTCGCCGCCATTGCTCCGTTCGCATTGCGCGCACAACCGGGGTCCCTTGATCCCGGGTTCGATCCCGGAGCGGGCTTCACCAATGGCCTCTCCAACAGCTTGGTGAAGACCCTCGTGCTTCAACCCAACGGCAAGATCATCGTCGGCGGGACCTTCACGGCATACGACGGCACCCCGCGGGGCCACATCGCCCGGCTGCTTCCCGATGGCGGCATTGATTCGGCCTACGCGAGCGGCACGGGTTTCACCAGCACCAGCGGTGTGCAGGTGAGAGCCCTTGCGTACCAACCCGATGGCCGGACGATCGTTGCCGGGTCCTTCACGGCGTACGATGGCACGGGGCGCAACATGATCGCACGGCTCAAGGCCAACGGCACGCTCGATGGTTCGTTCAACCCCGGCACCGGCTTCTCGCCCACCAGCGCCACCACCGCACTGGCGTTGCAGCCGGACGGTGATGTGCTCGTGGCCGGCGCCTTCACATCGTTCAATGGGATCACGGGGTACGACCTCCTTCGCCTCAACGCGAACGGCAGCCTGGATCCCGCGTTCGACAGCGGCCTCGGCTTCGACTATGATCCGCTGCTGATCCGGGGCGCACCTGAAGACCTTGCCCTGCAACCCAACGGCTGGGTGGTGGCCGTGGGTCCATTCCAATGGTATGATGGCCTATCGCCGTTCGTGGGAACGATCTGTCGCGGTATCGCGCGCATCGGTCCGCTGGGTGATTTCGATGCCACCTTCGAACACGGAAGCGACTGGTGGAACGGCACGGACGGTTTCAACGGTTCCACGCGCGCCGTTGAGTTGCTGCCCGATGGTCGCATCCTGGTCGCTGGGTCCTTCACCACCTACGGCGGCGTTACGCGCAACCGCGTCGCACTACTGAACGATGACGGCACGCTCGACGGATCCTTCGATCCAGGCGCCGGCGCCGATGGCACGGTGCATTGCATCGCGTTGCAGTCCGACGGACGCATCCTCATTGGCGGCTCCTTCACCTCCTATGCCGGCACCCCGCGCAACCGCATCGCACGCCTGAACGCCGACGGGAGCCTGGATGCCACGTTCGATCCCGGATCGGGCTTCGACAACACCGTGTACGGCCTGGCCATCCAGCCCGATGGTCGGTTGATCGTCGGCGGTGATTTCACCACGTTCAACGGTACGCCGCGCCATGGCATCGCACGCTTGTCCATTGCAGGCACCACGTGTGCGCCCACGCAATTGACCACCACGCCGGACCCTGTGGTGAGTTGCGGCGCCACCGGCCTTTTGCTCGATGGCGGCAGCGTGATCTGGGCCAACGAAGTACCCGGTGCGGTCAAGTACCAGTTCCACTTCGCCAACGTGCCCGGTGAACCGTCCTACAGCCGCAACATCGCATCGAGCACCCGGTCGCTCACGCTGAAGAAGTGGGCCACGCTCCCGTTGAAAGCCGGCCGCACCTACAACGTGACCGTGCGTGCCAGCTTCGATGGTGGCGCCACGTACTGCCCCTTCGATGCCGCCTGCACCGTTCACATCGCCTACCCACCCGGTGCCGCGCCGCGCATCGCGGCAACGGATGATGCTTCGTTCCAAGGGATCCGGATCGCACCGAACCCTGTTTCAGGATCGGAAATGAGCATTGCACTGGACGGACCGGTGGAGCGCGATCGCGTGATCACGCTTCTGCTGCATGATGCCACCGGACGGCTTGTGCTGGAGCACGGGATCGTGGTCCCGGCCAACGGCACGCAGGTGGTGCAGCCGCTGGATGCCGCACTTTCCAACGGACCGTACCTGACGACCGTTCTGGACCGCGATCGCGTGCACGTCGCGCGGATGTGGCTCCTGCGCTGAGGCCCGCCCCGATCAACCGCCCACCCAGCCCTCCACTTCGCGCATGAACCGCCGGGCAAGTTCATCGGCCTGGGGCATGGAGGGGGCTTCGGCATAGACGCGGATGATGGGTTCGGTGTTGCTGCGGCGCAGGTGCACCCAGGTGTTGCCGAACTCGATGCGCAGGCCGTCCACCGTGCTGTGGGGTTGGTCGGCGTAGCGGGCCTGCACGGCGTTCACGATGGCCTGCACGTCCACGTCGGGACGCAGCTCGATCTTGTTCTTGCTGATGAAATAGTCCGGGTAGCTGCGCCGTAGTTCCAGGCAGGAGCCGCCGCGCCGGGCCAGCAGGGTGAGGAAGAGGGCGATGCCCACCAGCGCATCACGGCCGTGGTGCAGTTCGCTGAGGATCACACCGCCGTTCCCTTCGCCGCCGATGGGTGCGTTGACCTCGCGCATCCGTTCCACCACGTTCACCTCGCCCACGGCGCTGGCGTGGCGGGTGCGGCCATGGCGGGCGGCCACGTCGTGGAGGGCGCGTGTGCTGCTGAGGTTGCTCACCGTGTCGCCCGGGCGGTGGGCCAGCACGTGGTCCGCGCAGGCCACCAGGGTGTACTCCTCACCGAAGAGGCTGCCGTCCTCGCACACCAGCGCCAGGCGGTCCACGTCGGGGTCCACGCTGATGCCCAGATGGGCCTTCTGCTCCACCACTTTCGCGCAGAGGTCGGTGAGGTGCTCGGGCAGGGGTTCGGGGTTGTGAGGGAAATGGCCGTTGGGTTCGCAGTGGAGCTTCACCACCGCCACGCCCAGGGCTTCCAGCAGCAGAGGCACGGCCACCCCGCCCACGCTGTTCACGGCGTCCACCACCACCGTGTACCGGCGGGCGGCGATGGCCGCGGCGTCCACCAGGTCCAGTCGCAGGATGGCGTCGATGTGCCTGCGGGTCCAGCCGTCGTCGGTGCGCACGCGGCCCAGGCGATCCACGTCGGCGAAGCTGTAGTCGTCCTGCCCGGCGATCCGGAGCACCTCGGCGCCGTCCGCCGCACTGATGAACTCGCCGCGGCCGTTCAGCAGTTTGAGGGCGTTCCACTGCTTGGGGTTGTGGCTGGCCGTGAGGATGATGCCGGCGTCGGCAGCTTCGCCGGGCACGGCCATTTCCACGGTGGGCGTGGTGGCCAGGCCCAGGTCGATCACCTCGAAGCCCAGGCCCACGAGGGTGCCGCGCACCAGGTCGGCCACCATGGGTCCGCTGAGGCGGGCGTCGCGTCCAAGCACCAGCCGGGGTGCGGTCTTGCCGCTGCGCTGGCGGATGAGCGTGCCGAAGGCGGCGGTGTAGCGCACGATGTCGAGGGGCGAAAGACCTTCGCCGGGGCGGCCCCCGATGGTGCCGCGGATGCCGGAGATGGAGCGGATGAGCGTCATGGTGATGCGTGAGCTTGGCGGAAGGGGCCGCGGGGCCGTTCCCGTTCCGTCCGCTGCAAAGGTGGCCCGACCGGTGGTCCGCATGGCGCCCGCACCGTGGCGGATCCCCCGGCGGGCTGTGCATAACCCGTGCGCCGCACCCGACGGCCGCCCGTCGGTTCCCTAATTTTGAGGGAACTTTGCCGCGCATGAACGAAGGCCCTTCCCCCCTGCCGGACCGTGAGGACGACCGCACGGACCATGTGCAGCGCTTCGAGGCGATGCTGAGCCGGAACGATCACTACTTCTTCGACGTCGAGGAGTTCGAGCTGATCATCGAGCACTACCTGGACAACAACGAACCGAAGAAGGCCCGGCAGGTGCTGGACTATGCCCACAAGCAGCATCCGGGGTCGGTGGACCTGCTGTTCTGCGAGGCGCAGGTGCTGATGGGCATGGGCCGCCTGAACCGGGCCCTGGAGGTGCTGGACAGCATCGCCAAGCTGGAGCCGTACAACGAGGACGTGCACCTGCACAAGGCCGGCATCCACAGCCAGCTGCGCAACTACCGCAAGGCCATCGAGCACTACCGCAAGGCGCTGGAGCTGGCCGAGGAAGGGCTGGACGACATTTACCTGGACCTGGCCTTCGAGCACGAGAACTGCGAGCAGTTCGACGAGGCCATCGTGTGCCTGAAGAAGGCGCTGGAGGTGAACCCCGAGAACGAGGCCGTACTGTACGAGCTGGCCTATTGCTACGACCTCGCCGAGGCGCACGAAGCCAGCGTGGTGTTCTTCCGGAACTTCACCAACGAGCACCCGTACAGCTTCGTGGCGTGGTACGACCTGGGGAACGCCCTGGCCAAGCTGGGCCGTTTCGAGGAGAGCAACCAGGCGCTGGACCTGTGCCTGGCCATCGAGGAGGAGTTCAGCTCGGCCTACTTCAGCAAGGCCCGCAACCTGCTGCACCAGGGTGCTTACGAGGAGGCCATCGCCTGCTACCAGGAAACGCTGAACATCGACGGGCCGCAGGCCGTCACCTTCAGCTACATCGGTGAGTGTTACGAGAAGATGGAACGGCATGAGCAGGCGCTGATCCACTACGACCAGGCCCTGGCGCTGGATCCCGAGTGGGTGGATGCCTGGATCGGCCGCGGGGTGGTGAAGGACTACCAAGGCCGGTCGGCCGAATCCATCAAGGACCTGGAGCAGGCCGTGCGCATCGCACCCGACTCGGGGGACGGCTGGTATTACCTGGCCAACGCCCTGGCCCGGGCCGAGCGTTGGGCCGACAGTATCCGTGCCTACGAACGGCTCAACAGCATGGAGCCCGAGAGCCTGGACGGCTGGCTGGACCATGCCGACCTGATGCTGCACCTCAAAGGTCCCGAGGCCGCGCTGGCCAAGCTGCGCGAAGGGGAGCTGGTGCACAAGCTGACGCCGCGCTACAAGTACCGGCTGGCCAGCTACCTGCTGCGCTGCGGACGGCAGCAACAGGCGCTGTTGGAGCTGGAAGAGGCGCTCATGGCCGACCACGCGGGCCACACCCAGCTGCTGGAGCACCATCCCGAGGCGGCGTCCATGCCCCAGGTGATGCACCTGATCGAGCTGTACAAACGATGAACTTCAGTCTCTCGCACATCCCCGCGCGCACGGCCAAACCGCGCGAGGAGGGCCTCACCATGGTGATGGACAAGGGCCTGGCCCTGCGGCAGGTGGACGACCTGATCGAGGTCGCAGGGCACCTGGTGGACCTGGTGAAGCTGGGATTCGGCACCAGTTACGTGATGCCCGGACTGAAGGACAAGGTGAAGCGCTACAAGGCGGCCGGGATCAAGGTCTACCTCGGCGGCACCCTCTTCGAGGCCTTCATCGCCCGCGGGCAGTTCGACGCCTATCGCCGGTTGTTGGAGGACCTGGGGCTGGAGTGCGCCGAGGTGAGCGACGGCAGCATCGACCTGCCGCACGACGAGAAGTGCCGCTACATCAGCATCCTGGCGCAGGACCACACGGTGCTCAGCGAGGTGGGCAGCAAGGAGAGCGGCATCCTGATCAGCCCGGCCAAGTGGGTGCGCATGATGAACACCGAGCTGGAGGCCGGCAGCTGGAAGGTGATCGCCGAGGCACGCGAGAGCGGCAACGTGGGCATCTACAGGCCCAGCGGCCACGCGCACACCACGCTGGTGAACCGCATCCTGGCCAAGGTGCCGGGGCACGACATCCTCTGGGAGGCGCCCCAGAAAAGCCAGCAAGTGTGGTTCATCCGGCAGCTCGGCGCCAATGTGAACCTGGGCAACGTGCCCGCCGAGGAGGTGATCCCCCTGGAGACGCTGCGGCTGGGATTGCGTGGCGACACCTTCTTCCAGTACCTGCCCGAGGAGGTGGCCGCGAAACTGCGGCAGGTGAAGCCACCGCAGCAGGACCCCAAGGGCAAGGCCTAAGAACGTCGCAGCCGGTCGCCGCGGTCGTTGCATCTTCGCGCCCCGTGCATGTCCACACCTTCCCGCCCATGACCACGATAAGCCCGGAGGAACTGCAACGCATGCGCCGGTCGGGCGTGGCCTTCCAGCTCATCGATGTGCGTGAGCCGTACGAGGCGGAGCGCTGTTCACTGGGCGGTACCCTGATCCCGCTGGGGGAGATCCTGGAGCGGCTGGATGAGATCCGGCGCGACGTGCCCGTGGTGGTGCACTGCCGCACGGGCAACCGGGCGCTGGCCGCGATCACGGCCCTGGAAAGGCGCCACGGGTTCAAGGGCCTCATCCAGCTCGAGGGCGGCATCCAGGCCTATGCGGACCGCGTGGACCCGGCACTGCGCTGCGAGTAGGCCGGGCCGGTGGGGAAGGGATCGGACCACGGCAAGCCTCACCCGGACCGGAAGACCCCGTGCGCACCGCTGACGACCGGTGAAGAGCGCCGTACCTTTGCACCCTTCCCGCACGGGCCGATGCCAAGCACCAGCAGCAATACGCACGTCACGTTGAGCCCCGGCCAGAAGGCCCGGAAGATCAACCTGGACACGGACCTGTACGGCACCTTCGCCGAGATCGGTGCGGGCCAGGAGACGGTGCGGCACTTCTTCCGGGCGGGCGGCGCCAGCCAGACCATCGCCAAGGCGATGAGCGCCTACGACAAGGACTTCAGCAACGCCATCTATGGCAAGGAGGCCGACAACCGGTTCGTGTGCGAGAGCCGGCTGCGCAACATGCTGCGGCACGAATACGGCCTGATGGTGGAGCGCCTCTCGCGCAAGGACCACCCCACCAAGAAGTTCTTCACCTTCGCCAACACGGTGGCCACCAGCACGCTGGACCGGCCGCACATCGGCCACGGCTGGATCGGGGTGCGCTTCCAGACCGGCCCCGACAGGCCCACCAGCGACGTCATCATCCACGTGCGGTTGCACGACCCCGACATCAGTCTCCAGCAGGAGACCATCGGTGTGATGGGGGTGAACCTCCTGTACGGGTGCCTGTTCCAGCACCACGACCCGCAGGAGATCATGACCTGCCTGTACGACAACGTGAGCCGCCACGTGATCGAGGTGGACATGGTGCAGATGAACGGGCCCGACTTCGCCCAGGTGGACAACCGCCTGATGAGCCTGCAGCTGGTGAAGCGCGGCTACACCGACGCGGTGATCTTCGGCCCCGACGGCCAGAACCTGCAGGCCAGCGAGGTGCTGTACAAGAAGAACATCCTCACCATCCGCGGAAGCTTCCGCCCGGTGACGAAGGTGAACATCGATATGATCATGAACGGTTATAACATGTTCATCAAGGAGAACCGGGTGGACCGGAGCAACCTGCAGGTGCTCTTCGAGATCACCCTCAACAACCTGCAGGCGGACACCGGCAGCGTGGACGAGAAGGACTTCATCGACCGGGCCGACATTCTGTGCTCCCTGGGGCAGACCGTACTGATCAGCAACTACCAGGAGTACTACAAGCTGGTGGAGTACTTCAGCCGGTACACCAAGGCGCGCATGGGCCTGATCATGGGCGTGAACAACCTGATCGAGGTCTTCAACGAGAAGTATTACCGGCACCTGAACGGCGGGATGCTGGAGGCCTTCGGGATCCTGTTCACGCGCGACCTGAAGATCTACGTGTACCCCAGCAGGCCCACGGCCGACGTGGAGTTGATGACCACGGCCAACATGCCGGTGCATCCGCGGCTGCAGCCCCTGTACGACTACCTGCTGTACAACCGGCGGATCGTGGACATCGAGACCTACGACCCCACGGTGCTGCACATCTTCAGCCAGCAGGTGCTGGCGATGATCCGTGAAGGGCGCGAGAACTGGGAGGGGATGGTGCCGCCCTACGTGGACAACATGATCAAGGACAACCGCCTGTTCGGCTACCGTCCGAAAGGCGAGGTCAAGGCTCCGGTGAACGCCAAGGCCTGAGGGGCGGCGATCCGACGAGCCGGGGCAGGCGATCGACGGGACGGTGGGGTGCCGGGCCCACGCGGACTATCTTGGCCGCGCCGCAATGCATGAAGAGAAGGCATCGTTGACCACCTCCGGGATCGGCCGCACCGTGCGGACCCACCACCCCGCCGTGCGCCCCCTGCCCCACCCGTGGCATGCCTGGCTCACGCTGAGCAACGACCCGGACAACACCACCCCGGCAGGGTGGGATGAGCTGCATCGCACCATCTGGCAGGAACTCGGACTGCCCTTCGCCGACGCCCTGTTCTTGCGGTCGTACAACACGCTGCTGCCCGACCAGGTGGACCTGCACGGTCGGCCGGAGCTGCTGGCCGCCCACCCGCACGACAGCATCCACACCTGGGGCGACTACATGTTCGCCCGCACGCGCGGTTTCGACCGCAGTGATGCCGAGGCGGCCCTGGCCTGGATGGAGCGCATCGGGTTCAGGCCCCGCGTCTGGGTGGACCACAGCCAGTTCACGGGCAACATGCTGCACCTGCACCGCACCGGTTCCATCCCCGAGTTCCGCGATGCCTCCGGCCATGTGTACCCCAACCCCCTGTACACGCTCGACCTGGTGCATGCAGCCGGCGTGCGTTACCTGTGGGACGGCACGGTGACCCCGGTGCTGGGCCAGGACCTGCCCCTGAGCGACCTGACCTATACCCTGGAGCACGCCGGCGACCGACGGACAGGGCTCGCCCGCTACGCGCGGAGCCGGGTGCGAGCGGGCCTGCGGCCGGGCACCGTGCCCTCCGCACGCGATGCCAACCGGGCCTACCGGCGCCACCGGTTCCCGGACGGGCGGACCCTGTACATCTTCCAACGGCACGGCCAATGGCCACTGGCCGACATCGACGGTCTGGGCACGCTGCTGGCCCCCGAACGCATGAACGCCTTGGTGCGACGTGGCGGCGTGTGCATCGCCTACACGCATCTGGGCAAACGTCCCGCCGCGCGCATGGCCGACCCCGTGCACGTGCCGCCGCACACGCGCCGGGCCCTGGAACATGTCGCCACCCTCCACCGGCAGGGCCGTCTCATGGTCAGCGGGACCGCACGGCTGCTGGACCACCTGGTGATCCGCGACCACATCCAGGTGGACACACCGGAACGAACGATCCGGTTCACCGCGGACGGGATCGCCTTCGACCGTCTCGGCGCCGCGGAACTGGCAGGCCATGCGTTCACCTTCAACCTGCCCGCCAGGCCACCCTGGAAGGTCGTGGGCACCGAGGGCGTGCTCGCACCCCGGCTGGAGGAGCACGGGCGCAAAACGTTCACCCTTCACTTCGACGGCGCATGAGCCATCCGGTGATCCTGCTCACCAACCGTTCGCGCGGGGCGAAAGCCCTGGCGCGCGCCCTGGTGGCCCAGGGGCTCGACCTGCGGCTGATCGTGGTCGGCAGGGAACCCGCGCCGGAACCGTCCAAACGCTGGGTCTTCCGCGTGCTGCGCAGCGTGCTCGGCAACACGCTGGTGAACCATGTGGGCACGCTGTTCCGCGATCCTACGATGAAGCATGTACTGCGCGTGGAAAGCAGGCTTTTCGAGCAGGCGGACATCGTGCTGGATGGAGGGATCGCCGCCATGGACCTGCTGCCCGGATGGCCCGCCGGCCCGCCCCTGATCGAAGTGGACGACATGAACACGGCCGCCACGGTCGACAGGCTGCGCAGCGAAAGTCCGGTCGCCCTGGTGGTCTTCGGCACCGGCATCCTCCGGCGGGCCGTGCTCGACATCGCCCCGGCCATCAATGCCCATACCAGCCTCCTGCCCCACTACCGCGGCACACGCAGCGAGTTCTGGCAATGCCGGCACAACGACCGCGCGTCGGTGGGCATCACCTTCCACCTGGTGGACGAAGGCGTGGACACCGGCGACATTCTCTTTCAGCGGCCCACGGACACCCCCTGGCCCACCACGCCCTTCCACCTGCGCAGCCTCAACACCCTGGAGGTGGTGCGCCACATGCCCGGCGTGGTGCGGGCGTTCCTGGAAAAACGGCTGACCCCCTTCCCCCAGCCGAAAGGTGGCGGTAGCACTTACCGCAACCGGGACATCACCTTCGCCGACCGCCAGGCGCTCTTCGGATCCCTGGAGGAATGACGGCCATGGTACCGAACGGGGTTCGGCATCTGGAGGGGCATCGCGGGCCTGTGTACGCGCTGGGCAGCTGGCAGGGCGGCGTGCTGAGCGGCAGCGGCGACGGCACGGTGGCGTTGTGGGACCTGGACACCGGTGCCGCTGTTGCCCTCGCCCGGGTGGACCAGGCGGTGTTCGCCCTTGCCGTGACCACGCCCGGCGACGCCCTGCTGATCGGTACCGAGGGCGGTGGCCTGCATGTGATCGACCTGGTCCGGCGCTGCGAAACGCAACACCTCTCCAGCCACCGGCGGGGCATCTTCCGGATCGTCGCCCTCGCCGACGACCGCGTGGCCTGCGCCGGAGGTGATGGAACGCTGAGCGTGTGGCGTTCGCGCAGTGATCCCCAAGGGCCCAAGCTGGACCTGCTGCGGCAACTGCCCCTGGCCGAAGGAAAGTTGCGCGACGTCGCCGCGAGCACCGATGGCCGGTTCGTGGCCGTGGCCAGCGGCGATGGTCCGGTGCATGTACTGGATGGCCGGGACCTCAACGAGCACCTGACACTGGCCGGGCATGAAGGCGGCAGCACCAGCCTGGCCTGGCACCCCACCAAGCCCGTGCTGCTTTCGGGCGGCAAGGACGGCCACCTCCGGGCCTGGCACGCGGCGGACGGCAGGCCACTGCTGGCCCAGGCCGCGCATCGCGGCGGTATTTACGCCCTGGCGTTCCACCCCGGTGGGCGGACCCTGGCCAGCGCGAGCCGCGACAAGACCGCCAAACTGTGGACCGCGGACGGCCTGGAACCCATGGCCCGCCTGGACCGTACGGCAGGTGGCCACACCCACAGCGTGAACGCCCTGTGCTGGATGGATGGGCGACTGATCACCGCCGGCGACGACCGTCGGGTGATCGCCTGGGCCGTGCCACCCACGACGGTGGGCCACGGATAACTTGCCGGCATGGCACGGGCAGCGCGCATCTCCGCCGAACGCCTGGTACTGTTCGCGCTGGGCACGCTGCTCCTGGCGGTGACCAACAACATCAACGGGGGCCGCGACCACTGGCGCACCGTGCTGCAGGCCGATGCCAAAGGCTACCACGCCTACCTACCGGCGCTGGTGGTGCATCACGACCTGCACTTCGGCTTCATGGACCTGGCCGACAGCCTGGGCAGCAACCCGGCCCTGCACTACGAGTACCGCACGGCCCCCACGGGCGACACGATCAACAAGTACTGGTGCGGCACGGCGCTGATGCAGGCTCCGTTCTACCTGGCCGCGCACGGCATGCTGAAGGCCGCCGGCCGCGAAGCGCCAGGGCACGGCAAGCCCTACGTGATGGCCGTGTGCGTGGCCGCGATCGCCTACGCGCTGCTGGGTCTATGGGCTGTGGGCCGACTGCTGGCCGCCTGGGAGGTGGAGCAGCGCAGGCGGGCGTGGACGCTGGTGGCGTTGATGCTGGGCACGCATCTCTTCTACTATACGATCGTCGCCCCGGGCATGAGCCATGTGTACAGCTTCGCCCTGTTGGCGTTGCTCCTGCTGGCCGCGCAGCGCTGGGCCGCCGGCGGCGGAAGCCGTTGGATCCTCGCCCTCGGCGTGCTCCTTGGACTGCTGGTGCTCGTGCGACCGGTGAACGGGCTGGCGGTGCTGGCGCTGCCTGTGGTGGGCGGCGGATGGCGCTCCTGGTCCGGCCGACTGCGCACCCTGGGCACCCGGCTCCCGGCCCTGCTGGCCGCCACCGCGCTCGGTGCCGGCATCGCCGGCCTGCAACCGCTGGTGTACAAGGTCAGCACCGGGCATTGGTGGGTGGACAGCTACCCGGGCGAGCACTTCCAATGGACCTATCCGCATCCGGTCGACATGCTTTTCAGTTACCGCAAGGGCCTGTTCGTGTACACCCCGCTGTGCGCCCTGGCCCTGGTGGGCCTGCCGCCCCTGTGGCGTCGGTGCCGGCCCCAAGCCGTGGCGTGGGTCTGCTTCATGCTGCTGCTCACCTACGTCCTTTCCAGCTGGTGGAACTGGTGGTACGGTGGCGGGTTCAGCGCCCGGCCCTTCGTGGAATACCTGCCCCTCTTCGCCCTGCCGCTGGGGCTGGCGTTGCAGACGGTGCGCAGGCCGTGGCGCCGCGTCCTGGTCACCGCCATGGTGCTGCTGATCGCGCTGTGCCAGGTGCAGACCTACCAGGCACGGTATTTCCGGATCCACTACGAGGAGATGGACCGCGAACGGTATTGGGACGAGTTCCTCCGGATCGACCGGCTGGCGGTGGCGGGCGCCGGTGCGGCCATCGGGCCACGTTGTCCCGGACCGCCCTACAACGGATAGAACACCGGCAACAGCAAGGTGGCGAGCACCCAGAAGATCAGGTGGATCGGTGCGCCCACCTTCAGGAAGTCCACATAGCGGTAGCGGCCCGCGCTGTACACCATGGCGTTGGTCTGGTAGCCGATGGGTGTCATGAAACTGGCGCTGGCCGCGAAGGCCACGGCCATCAGGAAAGGCGTGGGGCTGGTGTCCAGGCGTTCGGCGACCTGCAGGGCGATCGGGGTGAGGAGGGCGGCGGTGGCCGTGTTGCTCATCAGTTCGGTGAGCAGGCTGGTGAACAGGTAGAGCCCGCTGAGCACGGCCACGGGGCCCAGGTCGCGCAGCAGGTCCACCACTCCGCCGGCGAGCCTTGCGTCCAGGCCGCTGGCGTGCATGGCCACACCTAGGCTGAAGGAGCCCGCCATGAGGAAGACGATCTTCCATTCGATGGCCTCGTACACGTCCTTCATGGACAGGCAGCCGGTGAGGACCACGAACACCACGGCGGCCAGGGCGGCCACCATCACCGGCAGCACGTCCAAGCTGGCCAGCACCACCACGGCGGCCACGGCGGTGGCCACCAGCGCGAAGCGTCGGCGGTCGAAGGCGGCGATGCCGTCCTGCCGGGCGAGGATGGCGAAAGGGGCGTCAGGACCGCGCTGAAGGCGTTGCAGGGTGCCCACATAGTGGCTGCGCACCTCGGCAAGCACCACGTCGCCGCTGCGCAGCACCACGTCATGCAGCCGGTCGTGCAGCACTTCCTCGCGGTGGCGCACGGCGAGCGGCACGGCGCGGTAGGTACGGATCAGGTCGGCCGAACGCAGCGTCTTGCCCTCCAACGGGCTGCTGGCGGTGATGACCAGTTCCACCAGGGTGGTGCCGCGGGCGCGCAGGTCGTCGTCGGCCAGCCGCAGCCCTGGGCGCACGCTCACCTGGGCCCGGTCCTTCATGGCGCGGATGCGGGCCACGTCGCAACGCACCTTCAACAGGTCGCCCGCTTCCAGCACCGTGTCGCCGCTGGGCAGGTTGAAGCGTTGGTCGCCGCGCTGGATGGCGATGATGTCCATCTCGTGGTCGCGCACGAGCGGGCTGTCCATGATCCGCAGGCCCACACTGCTCCCCCCCGGCAGCAGCTCGATCTCGGTGAGGTAGCCCCCCATGCCGAACAGGTCGCCCAGGTCGTCCGCCGCAGGGCCGTCGCCGGGCAGTAGGTGCCGGCCCACGAACACCATGTAGGCCACGCCGGCCAGCAGGAAGACCAGCCCCATGGGGGCCATCTGGAACATGCCGATGGCCGGTGCGCCGAGCTTCTGGGCCAGGCCGCTCACCACGATGTTGGTGCTGGTGCCGATCAGGGTGCAGGTGCCGCCCAGGATGGTGCCGAAGCTCAGGGGGATCAGCAGCTTGCCCGGATGGATGCGGGCCGAACGCGCCATCTGCACGGCCACCGGGATGAAGACGGCCACGATGGGCGTGTTGTTGATGAAGGCGGAGATGGCCCCGATGGCGAGCATGAACACGGCCAGGCCGCGGGCCTCGCCCGTCTTGAACAGCGGCCCCAGCCGCGGGCCGATGGTGCTCAACGCCCCGGTGCGCAGCAGGGCGGCGCTGAGCACGAACATGAACGCCACCGTGAGGGTGGCCGCATCACTGAAGCCGGCCACGGCCTCCTGCGGGGTGATCACCCCGGTGAGCGTGAGCACCAGCGCGATGAGCAGCGCCACCAGGTCGATGCTCAGCTTTTCGGAGATGAACAGCGCCAGCGCACCGATCACGGTGGCGAGGACGATCCATTCGGCGGGTGTCATCAGGTGCGGCGCGCCGCGAAGTAAGCGCATCGGCGGTGGTGGCACGGTGCGGCCCAGGGTCCGGGCATCCCGGCAAGCCGCATCAGCCCGCCGCGCTCCTCAGCGCAGATGCTGCACATACCACGGCACGGCCCGGTCCAGGCCCTGTTCCACGGCATACTGCGGGTCGTACCCGAGCACCATCCGTGCCCGCTCGATGTCGGCCAGGGAGGCGCGCACATCACCCGGCCTTTCGGGACCGTGCTCCACCGCGATGCCGGCCACGGCGGGGTCGTGCTCCACCAGGGCCTTCCGCAGCAGGTCCACCAGGGTCAGCAGATCGGTGCTGCGGCCGCAGGCGACATTGAACACCCCGCCGAAGGCTTCGGTGCGGGCCGTGGCCAGCGCGGCCAGCACGGCCTGCACGGCGTTGCCCACGTAGGTGAAGTCGCGGGTCTGGCGGCCATCGCCGTTAAGCACCGGCGGGCGGTGGTCGAGCAGGCGGGCGATGAACCGAGGGATGGCCGCGGCGTACGGCCCTTCGGGGTCCTGGTGCTCGCCGAACACGTTGAAGAACCGCAGGCCGATGGTCTCCAGCCCGAACAGGCGATGGTAGAGCCCGGCATACGCCTCGTTCATGACCTTGGTGACGGCATACGGGGAGAGCGGGGTCCCCTCGGTGCCTTCCTGTTTGGGCGACGCCGCACTATCGCCGTAAACGCTGGAGCTGCTGGCGTACACCACCCGGCGCACCCCCTTCCGGCGGCACGCTTCCAGCACCTGGAGGCATCCGGTGAGGTTCGCCGCTTCGCTGGCCAGGGGGTCGTCGATGCTCCGGGGCACGGAACCCAGCGCGGCCAGGTGCACCACCGCACCCACGCCATCAACCGCCTCCATGCAGGCGTCCAGGTCCCGGATGTCGGCTTCCAGCAGCCGGAAGTCGGAGCCATCCACCAGGTCGGCGATGTTGTCGCGGCGGCCGGTGACGAAGCTGTCCAGGCAGCGCACCCGCACCCCTTGGCCCACCAAGGCCCGGCAGACATGACCGCCGATGAACCCGGCGCCGCCGGTGACGAGGATGGTGCGCTGTGGCATATGGCGGTGGGCTGTTCTTCCTTGTCCTTTTGCTCGATCAGGCCTTGCGCTTCTTCGCCACGCCGAAGAGGACCGTGCGCCAGGTCGAGGGCACCAGGGGAAGCACGAGGGCATCGAACCGCGCGATCACATCACGTTGCGCCTCGCTGCGGCCCAGGTTGGCCAGGAAACCGGTGGTCCGCATGCGCATGCCCTCGAACTGATGGAACAGGTCCATGTCCCCGGCCGCGTGCAGATAGCGCCAGTAATGGTCCCAGGCGACGAACCGCTTGCGCAACCAGCGGTGCAGTGCCGTGCCGGAGAGGTTCTCCGCGAAAAGCAGGATCCCGCCGGGTTTGAGGACCCGGTGCATCTCATCGAGGGCCTTGGCCTGGCGCTCCTTGCTGCCCAAGGCGCCGATCATGCTCTTGAACGCCACCACGTCGAATTGTCCATCGGGCTTCGGGATGGCCAGCGTATCGATCCCCTCGTATGCGATCATTCCTTGCAAGCCGTGCCTGGCGTGCATGGACCGGGCATGCTCCGTGGGCCCCCGGAGGTCGCTGCACACGGTGGCGAAGCCATGTTGGGCGAGCATGAGGCTCAAGCCGCCATCGCGCTCACCCAGGGCGAGGGCCTTGCGGTCGGTGCCATGGACCGCCTCCAGGGCTTCGTGCCACAACGGATAGGCACGTGACCAGGTGCGCACTTCCCATTGGAAGATCTGCTCCATGGGTATCGGCGCTCTCATTCGCGGGGGCGGGCGGCGGTCCTGGGATGGGATCGGATCACTTCGCCACCGCCACGCTCCGCTTCTCGCGGATCACGGTGATCTTGACCTGGCCGGGGTAGGTGAGCTCGTTCTGGATGCGCTCGGCGATCAGCAGGCTGAGCTCGTCGGACTGGGCGTCGGTGATGCGTTCGCTCTCCACCATGACGCGCAGTTCGCGGCCGGCCTGGATGGCGAAGGCCTTGGTGACGCCTTGGTAGCTCATGGCCAGGCTTTCCAGGTCCTTGAGGCGCTGGATGTACGCCTCCACGGCCTCGCGCCGGGCGCCGGGGCGGGCGCCGCTGATGGCGTCGCAGGCCTGGACGATGGGCGAGAGCAGGGTGGTCATTTCGATCTCGTCGTGGTGGGCGCCGATGGCGTTGCACACGTCGGGCTTCTCGCCGTACTTCTCGGCCAGCTTCATGCCCAGCAGGGCGTGCGGCAGTTCGGGTTCCTCGTCGGGCACCTTGCCGATGTCGTGCAGCAGGCCGGCGCGCTTGGCGGTCTTGGGGTTGAGGCCGAGCTCGGCGGCCATGATGGCGCTGAGGTTGGCCACTTCGCGGCTGTGCTGCAGCAGGTTCTGGCCGTAGCTGCTGCGGAAGCGCATGCGGCCCACCATGCGCATCAGTTCGTTGTGCAACCCGTGGATGCCCAGGTCGATGCAGGTGCGCTTGCCCGTCTCGATGATCTCCTCCTCGAGGTGTTTCCTGGTCTTGGCCACGATCTCCTCGATGCGGGCCGGATGGATGCGGCCATCCTTCACCAGTTGGTGCAGGGCCAGCCGCGCCGTTTCGCGCCGCACGGGGTCGAAGCAGCTCAGGATGATGGCGCCCGGCGTGTCGTCCACGATCACCTCCACGCCGGTGGCCTCCTCCAGGGTGCGGATGTTGCGGCCCTCGCGACCGATGATGCGGCCCTTCACATCGTCGTTCTCGATGTTGAACACGCTGACGCTGTTCTCGATGGCATGCTCGGTGGCCACCCGCTGGATGGTCTGGATGACGATGCGCTTGGCCTCCTTGTTGGCGTTGAGGCGGGCCTCCTCCTGGACCTCTTTGATGTGGGCCATGGCCGCAGTACGGGCCTCATCCTTCAGGCTGTCCATCAGCTGTTTGCGCGCCTCGTCGGCATTCATGTTGGCCACTTTCTCCAGCAGGTCCACCTGTTTGTGGTGCAGCTTGTCCACCTCCTCGCGGCGGCGGTTCAGGCCGTCCATCTTCTGGGTCAGCTCCTGTTTCTGCTGGTCCAGCTGTTTCTCCTTGTTGGCGAGGTCCTGCTGCTGCCGGCTGAGCTGTTGTTCGCGCTGCTTGATACGCTCCTGACCTTGCTGAGCCTTCTTGTCGCGTTCGCGCAGGTCGCGCTCGTGCTCCTCCTTGAGCTGGAGGAACTTCTCCTTGGCCTGGACCAGCTTCTCCTTCTTGATGGCCTCGCCCTCGGCCTCGGCCTCGCGCAGCAGGGCTTCGCGCCGTTTGCGCAACAGGCTGTTGAGGAGGATGGCGACGACCGCGCCGCCGGCCACCACGCCGGCCAGCAGGCCGATGATCAATGACAGTATGTCCATGTCCATGTTCTTTTATGGTTCACATGGACCACGTCCTCCGCAGTTGGGGGCCGAAGCGCGGGATCAGCCGGTGGCCGGGCGCAGCAGTTCCTCGAGGCGGTCAAGTTCGCCCAAGGCCTGGGCATGCTCCCTGACCATGGACCCGTTCAACGCCCGCACGCTCACCTCCAAAGCCGCCATGGCCAGCAGGTCCTGCTTGTCGGTGAGGGGGTAGTGCTTGCGCAACCGGTCCATGCTCTCGTTGATCTCCTGTGCGGCCTGACGGATATGCTGCTCCTCGTCCGGGTGGATGTTGAGCGGGTATGCCCGTCCGGCGATCTCGATCCTGATCGATAGGTCTTCCATGGTCATCCCTGCCTGGTCCGGGTCAATCGTTCAACAAGGCCAGGCAATGGTCGATCTCATTCACCAGTTCATCGATCCGTTGCTTCGTACCCTGACCCTCCCCGGCCCCTTGGCGGGCTTGGAAGGTCCGGAGGACCTCGTTCTCCTTCTCGAGCTCTGCGATCCGGGCCTCCAGCACGGCGACGCGCTGCACCAACTCCCGTTCGGCACTGCCGACACGGTCCACTTGGGCACGCAGTTCGCGGTACTGCCGCAGGAGCTGGGCCACCCGGTCATGCACCGTACGCAGCCGCTCCACCAGATCGCTCATGCACCAAAAAGGACTTTCCGTGGTCCGAGGTCAAAGATAGCCGCCCACCTTGTTCGCCCCCCAGGAAACTTTGAACCCCGGTCTGTTGATGTCGGCACCCCACCCGTTCGCCCACAGTAGCCACCCTTCCGGTAGGTTTGAACCAGGCCTTCACGACACTTTCAAATAACTTTAACAGATGAGGAATATTATTCTGATTATAAGCATATTAAACTCATTTATTTGCCTTGCTCAACAACCAGTTTGGAACGGCACTCCACGGGCTCCGCTGGACATCCCGTTGCTGGTTTCGGGCAACTTCATGGAGCTGCGGTCGGACCATTTCCATTCGGGGGTGGACCTGAAGACCAACGGCGTGGAAGGGTTGCCCGTGCGTGTGGTGGCCGATGGGCGCGTGAGCCGGGTGAAGATGAGCCCCTGGGGGTACGGCATCGCCGTGTACGTGGACCACGCGGGCGGACTGACCACGGTGTACGGCCACCTGCGGTCCCTGGCCCCGGCTCTGGCCCAACAAGTGCTTGAGGCCCAATACAAAGCACAGGACTATAGCGTGGACCTCACCCCGCCTGCCGTGGACCTGCAGGTGGCGGCCGGGGACCAGATCGGCCTGAGCGGCAACACCGGTGGCAGCTCCGCACCCCACCTGCACTACGAGGTACGCCGAACGGCCGACCAGCACGCCTTGGACCCCGAGGCCTTCGGCCTGGAGCTTACGGACACCCGCGCACCCGTGGTGCATGGCCTGCGGATCTACGCCTTGGACAGCACCGCGCGGTACAGCCCCTATCCCGGCAAGGCCAAGGGGTTCGCCGCCGAGGTCGGTCCCGGTGGCTACCGGTTGCGGCCCGGTGCCGAGCCCGCTGCCATCGGTCCCATCGGGTTGGCCGTGCATGCCGTGGACCATTACGACGGTTCATCCAACGTGTGCGGGGTGCGCAGCATCACCCTCGACGTGGACGGCCAGCGCCACTTCAGCGCCCACCTGGACGAAGTGGACTTCGCCCTGCAGCGCTACGTGAACGCCCACATGGACCATGCCTTGTTCCGGGCGGACGACATGCACTACCACCGGTGCTACCGGCAGCCCAACGACCGCTCCATCCTGTACGAGGGCCAGGGGGTCTTCGTCCCCACCCCGGGCCGGGTGCACCACTGCGTCATCACCGTGACGGATGCCAACGGGAACCGGTCGGAACTGCGTTTCGACCTGCGGGGAGCCACGGCCGAGGAGGCCCGCACCTGGCCGGGGCGGCCCGCCGGCGTCAACATGTTCCATTGGGACCGGGAGAACGTGCTGGTGCAGCCGGGCCTTCGTTTCACCCTGCCTGCCAACGCCTTGTACGACGATGAACCCATCGTTTACAGCCGCGCGGACACGCCGGTCAAAAGCCTTTCACCCCTCCACCAGGTGCTCAGTGAGCTGGTGCCGTTGCATGTGCAGGCCGAGGTGTCCGTGCAGGCCGATGTACCGCCCGCGCTGGAAGCCAAGGCGGTGGTGGTCCGGCACGACCGCAAGGGCAGGGTCGCCAGCTTGGGCGGCCGGTGGAACGGCGGTTGGGTATCGGCCCGCACCAAGTCGTTCGGCGGCTTCCACGTCCAGGTGGACACCGTGCCCCCCACCCTGCAACCGCTCGACCTGCGGGCGGACATGCGGGGGCGCGACGGCTTCCGCTTCAAGGTCCAGGACGACCTGAGCGGTGTGGACAAGTGGAACGCCACCCTGGATGGCCGATGGATCCTGCTCGTGTACGACCCCAAGGCCAAAACGCTGACGCACCACTTCGACCGGTACAGCGAAGGCACGGGCACCCGCACGTTGGTGGTGGAGGTGACCGATGAACGGGGCAACCGCCGACGCAGCACCCACCAATTCCAGCGCTAAGGCGCGGGGGACGACGGCTTGCGACGGGGTTCAGCGGTCCACGACCAGGCGGCCGCTCCACCCCCGGTCGTCCCCGATCACCCGCAGGGTATAGACCCCGACCGGCAGCCCCGCCAGGTCAACCGCCATCACGGCCGAGGGTCCCACGCGTCCCACCTCGCGCACCACACGACCACCACCGTCCTGCAGCACAAGCATGCCGGTGGCGCCCTGCGGAAGGCGGACGTGCATGACATCCTCGCCCTCGACGTGGTGGGCTCCGGCAACGCTGAGGAAGGAAAGGGCGAAGGCCAGGAACAACGGTCGCATGGCCTCAAGGTAAGGCGGTCGGCGTCCGTATGGCAAGGTCCTTGGGAAGCCGGCCCCGGTGGAAACTACCTTTGGCGCGATGCGGACATGCTTGTTGCTCGGGGCCCTGCTGGGCCTCTTGGAGGTCAGGGCCCAGGTGGCCTCCCCGGAACGTGACCTGGTCCAGTTCAGCGGTGTGGTGGTGAGCGGTGACAGCCTGCTGCCGGTGCCCTTCACCAACATCCTGATCAAGCACAGCTACCGGGGCACCATCAGCGACGTGTACGGCTACTTCTCGTTCGTGGCGGCCGAGGGCGACACGGTGATCTTCTCGGCCGTGGGCTTCAAGCGGTCGCAGTTCGTGATCCCGACGGACCTGGAGGAGAGCAAGTACAGCATGATCCACCAGCTGACGGCCGACACCATCCTGCTGGGGCAGGCCAACGTGTACCCGTGGCCGAGCCGCGAGCAGTTCCGTGATGCCTTCCTGAACCTGCGGCTGGCCGATGACGACTACCAGCTGGCCATGCGCAACCTGAGCGCGGCCGAGATGCTGCAGCGTATGGAGAACCTGCCGCCTGACGCGTACGAGAGCTTCGGCTACCAGATGGCCATGGACCGCACGCGGCTGTACCAGCAGGGCGGCATGCCCACGGTGAACCTCTTCAACCCCATCGCCTGGGCGCAGTTCCTGCAAGCCTGGAAGTCGGGGGCCTTCAGGAAGAAGCAGTGAGCGCCCCCACGACCGTTGTCGGCCCGTTGTGGTCCTATTTCGAGCGTTCCTGGCGCCGGGCACCCGGGGCGGTGGCGCTGCATGTGGACGGCCGGGCCTGGACCTACGACGAGCTGGCCCTGCGGGCCCTGGCCGTGAGCCGGGCCGTGCGCGACAAGGGCGTGCAGGGACCTTTCGTGGGCCTGTACGCCCAGCGCAGCCTCGGGGCCTATGCGGGGGTGCTGGGCATCCTCCACGCCGGCAAGGCCTACGTGCCGCTGAACCCGCAACTGCCGGTGGAGCGCCTGGCCACCATCGCCGGGCTGGCCGACCTGGACCTGATCGTGGCCGACCCGGCACGCGCCCCAGGAGCGCACGAACTGGCCGCACGGTGCCCCGCGGGTTGCACGGTGGCCCTGGCGGATGCGGGCACCGGCACCAGCACCGGACCGGTGGCCGGGGACGTGGCCTACATGCTGTTCACCTCCGGCAGCACCGGCGTGCCCAAAGGGGTGCCCATCCGGCAGGCCAACGTGGTGGCCTACGTGGAGCACCTGCTGGAACGCTTTGCACCGGGACCCGACGACCGCTTCTCCCAGACCTTCGAGCTCACCTTCGACCTCAGCGTGCACGACCTGTTCCTGTGCTGGGCCGCCGGGGCCGCGTTGTACGTGCTGCCGCAGGACCAGCTGATGGCGCCGGCGCGGTTCATCCGCGAGCACGGCATCACCCAGTGGTTCAGCGTGCCCAGCGCGGCGGTGCTGATGGACCGCATGCGCTTGCTGAAGCCCGGCGCCTTCCCCGGCCTGCGGGTGAGCGCCTTCTGCGGCGAGCCGCTGCCGGCCGACCTGGCCGTGAAGTGGGCCGCGGCCACCCCCAACGGCCGGGTGGAGAACCTCTACGGCCCCACCGAGGCCACCATCGCCATCACGGGCCACGTGCTGAACGCCGCAGCGCCCAAGCAGCGGCTGGGCATCCTCAGCATCGGCCGCCCCTTCCCCACGGCGCGCATCCGGGTGGTGGGCGCCGAGGGTCGCGATGCCGACGAGGGCGAGCTGTGGCTGGGCGGTCCGCAACTGGCCGCCGGCTATTGGAAGGACGACGCGCGGACCGAGGCAGCGTTCGTGACGCACGATGGTGCGCGGTACTACCGCACCGGCGACCTGGTGCAGCGCGATGCCGACGGCGACCTCTTCTTCATCAGCAGGCTGGACGACCAGGTGAAGGTGCGCGGGCATCGCATCGAGCTGCAGGAGGTGAATCAGGTGCTCAAGGCGGTGAGCGGTGCGGCGTTCGCCTACGCCCTGGCCCACCCGGTGCGCGACGGCATCGCCCAAGGCATCGAGGCCTTCCTTCCCGCGGCCATGCAGGCCCAGGGCGGGACCATCCTGGAGGCCTGCGCCGCACGGCTGCCGGACTACATGGTGCCGGCGCGGCTGCACTTCACCGACGACATCCCGTACACCACCAGCGGCAAGGCCGACCTGCGGGCCCTGCGCGCCCGGCTCGAACATCCTGCGAGCCCCGCCGACCGATAACTTCGGCCCCATGTCCCTCAACGAAGTCACCCTGCGCGAGCGGGTCCGTGCCGCACTGGCGCCCCGGCTCGCGGAAATGGGCCTCACCCAGGCGGATGTGGGCGACGGCATGAGCCTCACCCAGAGCGGTGTGCTCGACTCCTTCGCCCTGATGGAACTGATCGGCGGGCTTGAACAGGCCTTGGGCGTGGAGCTCGACTTCGAGGCGATCGAGCCGGAGCGGATCACCACGGTGAAGGGGCTGGCCTCCGCCTTCGCCCAAGCCCTTGCCGCGTGACCGAGGTCCGCGCCCTGGATCGTGATGCGGCGCCGGAGGACCTGCGGGCCGTGGAAGCGTTGTTCACCGCCATGTACGGCCACATGGACGGCCTGGGGCTCATGGTGCCGTTGGCGCCCGACGGTGCCGGCCTGTGGTTGAAGGCGCTGCTGCCCATGCTGGGCAAGCTCCACACCATCCAGGTGGCCTGGGCGACGCCCCAGCCGGCGGACGGTCCGGACGCCAGGCCCCGACCCGTGGGCTTCGCCGCCGGCAGCATCCGGGTGGGTCCCGCGCACCTGGGGGGCATCCGTTCGGGCGCGGTGACCCACCTGTACGTGGACCCGGCCGCGCGCGGGGCCGGCCTCGGCCACCGGCTTTACGAGGCTCTCGCCGCCTGGTTCGCCGAGCGGGACCTGCGGCACCAGGAGCTGGAGGTGCTGGTGAACAACGAGGCCGCCCGCCGCTTCTGGACCTCCCTGGGCTTCGTGCCGGACCACCTCGTGATGCGGCGGATGCCGGGCTGACCCATGGCGATCGCGGAGGACCAGGTGCTCTTCGCCAACGGTGCCCAACGCACCACGGCGGGCGACCTGCTGCACGCCCTGCACGACCTGGGGGTGCGGCCGGGCGACCTGCTGTTCCTGCACACCGACCTGCTGCGCTTCGGCCGGCCCGCGCCGGAGCTGATGCGTGTGCGCGGGGCGCTCTTCGACGCGCTGATCGCCGTGCTGCGCGAAGCCATCGGCCCGCAGGGCACCCTGATGATGCTCACCCTGTCCACCCGCACCCTGGACACCGGGCGGTTCGACGTGGAGCGCACTCCGGGGGAGGCGGGCGCCCTCACCGAACACTTCCGGCAGCTGCCCGGCGTGCGGCGCATCCCCCACCCCACGCACAGTGCGGCCGTGCAGGGACCCAAGGCGGACCTGTTCATGCATCCGCCGGTGCATCCCTTCGGCGCCGGTTCGATGTTCGACCTCCTCAAACGTGAAGGCGGCAAGCTGGTCTTCCTGGGGGCCGACTTCCATTGGTGCACCTTCAACCACCACATCGAGACCCTGCTGCCCGTGCGCTACCGGCGGGAGCTGCGGGTGCCCATGACCATCGTGGCGCAGGGGGTCGAGCGCAGCACCGAGGCCATCCGCTTCCGCAAGCCCGCCCGCTACTGGACCAGCTTCGCGCGTTTCCGCACGGTGCTGCTGGAGCGTGGCATCCTGCGGGAGCGCGCGGTGGGTCGCGGCGTGGTCGCCGTCTCCGAGGCGATGGCGCAGTTCACCCTGGGCACCGAGCTGCTGGGCCGTGACGAGCGCTACTTCATGAACGTGCAGCCGTGGGGGCGCTTCCTGCTCTTCAAGGCCAGGGAAAGGGCCGGCAGGCTGCTGCGGGCGCTCGGGCTGCGCCGGTGAACCGGACCCGGCGCGGTGTGTTCCGCGGCCGAAGCCACACCGCACGCCTGATCGCCACTGCGCATCCCGGCCTTCTTTCCTGGCCGGTCCGTTCCCTGGTCCTGGTGCTGCCCGGAACACGGCCGAACGGTCTTTGGGGCAGCACATAGCTTTGGGCCGTGCGTGCCACATACCTCCTCCCATGTCTTGTGCTCCTGGCCATGGGCTGCGGCCGCGGGCAGGAGACCACCCGGCCTGTCGTGGGCCCGATCACCGAGAGCATCTACGCGAGCGGCGTGGTGAAGGCCGCCGGCCAATACCAGGTGTACCCCACGGTGACCGGCACGGTGCTGGCGCTGCTGGTCAAGGAAGGCGATACGGTGGCCGCGGGCACACCGCTGCTGCGGATCGACGACCGTACGGCCGGTGCCGGTGCGCGCATCAGCGCGGCACAGGTGCAGCTGTTGGAGCGGAACGCCTCGGACAGCGGTCCGGTGATCGTCCAATTGCGCGAGGCCGAGGCGCAGGTGCGGGACCGCTACCGGGTGGACAGCACCAACCACGCGCGCCAGCAGGCCTTGTGGGCGCAGGGTATCGGCAGTCGCAACGAGCTGGACCAGCGCGAGCTGGCGTACAGCACGAGCAAGGCCGGGCTGAACCGCGCCGTGAAGGCCCTGCAGGAAGCGCGCGACCGCCTGCGCACCGAGTTGGAGGTGGCGCGGAACAACGCCGCGATCAGCACCGCCGGCAACGACGACCGCACGCCGCGCAGCCTGATCGACGGAGTGGTGTACGACCTGCTGGTGGAGCCGGGCGAACTGGCCACGCCGCAGCGTCCCATCGCCGTGGTGGGCAGCGCCACGGAACTGTACCTGGAGCTGGACGTGGACGAACGCGACATCCGCTTGGTGGAGCCCGGCCAGCGCGTGGTGCTCACCCTGGACAGCCACGAGGACACCGTGCTCGAGGCCACCGTCACCCGCGTCATCCCCCTGATGGAACCGCGTTCGCGCACCTTCCGTGTGGAAGCGCACTTCAAGACCCCACCGGCGAAGCTCTTCCCCAACATCACCGCCGAGGCCAACATCGTGCTGCGCACCCGGGAGAACGCCCTCACCATTCCGGCGGCCTATCTGTTGCCCGGCGATTCGGTGCAGACCGGGGATGGCCACCGGGTGCACGTGACCACCGGCGCGCGCGACCTGGAGAAGGTGGAGGTGCTCGACGGCATCACCGCCGGCACGGAGCTGGTGAAGCCGTAGTGCGGCATGAAGCTCCTGCTCTCCATCGCCGTCACCCTGTTGCGTGCCAAGCTCCGCCAGAGCATCGTGGCCGCCGTGGGCGTGATGTTCAGCATCACCATGTTCGTGGCCCTGCTCGGGTTCATGAACGGCCTGAACGACCTGCTGGACGGGCTGATCCTGAACCGCACCGCGCACATCCGGCTGTACAACGAACTTCAGGCCACGCCGCGGCAGCCCATCGCCGTGGAGCAGGACGGTCAACGCGTGGCGGGCACGCCGCCGGCGCACCACTTCGTGCGTTCGGTGAAGCCCAAGGACGACCTGCCCCGGCTGCGCAACGGGGAGGCCATCATGCGGGCCATGGAGCGCGACCCGCGGGTGCTGGCGGTATCGCCCCGGCTCGTGGCGCAGGTGTTCTTCAACGTGGGCACGGTGGACCTCAACGGGCAGGTGAGCGGCATCGATGTGGCGCAGGAGATCCGCCATTACCGGTTCGGGGACCATCTGACGCGGGGCGATCCGCAGGACCTGGCCACCGGCAGCAACACCGTCGTGCTGGGCAAGGGCCTGGCGGACATGATGGCGGCCGACCTCGGGGAGACAGTGCAGGTGACCACCGCCACCGGCGACCGCGCCATGCTGCGCGTGGTGGGCATCTTCCAGAGCGGCATCGCCGAGTACGACAAGGTGCAGTGCTACGCCAACATCCGGACCGTGCAGAAGCTGTTGGCACGGCCGGCGGGCTATTACACCGACATCAACCTGAAGCTGCATGACCTCGCGTCCGCGCCGGCCATGGCCCGTGAGCTCGCCGCCCGCTTCAAAGTGGACGCCGTGGACATCCAGACGGCCAACGCGCAGTTCGAGACCGGCACCACGGTGCGCACCATCATCAGCTACGCCGTGGGCGTGGTGCTGCTCATCGTGGCCGGCTTCGGCATTTACAACATCCTGAACATGATGATCTACGAGAAGCTCGACACCATCGCCATCCTGAAGGCCACGGGCTTCAACGGCGCCGACGTGCGGCGGATCTTCCTGTCGCTGAGCATGATCATCGGCCTGGTGGGCGGGCTCGCGGGCTTGGTGGCGGGGCTCGTCCTGCAGGTGCTGATCGACCATCTGCCGTTCAACACGGCGGCGTTGCCCACCATCACCACCTTCCCGGTGGACCACTCGCCCCGGTACTTCATCATCGCCGTGAGCTTCGCGCTGCTCACCACCTGGGTGGCCGGCTGGTTCCCCGCGCGCAAGGCCTCGCGGGTGGACCCGGTGGAGATCATCCGTGGGAAATGAGCACGGCCAGGGACATCCTCGCGGTGGAGAAGGTGAACAAGTCCTTCCACGACCCCGTGACCGTGCAGGTGCTGAAGGACGTCGCGTTCAGCGTGGCACGCGGCGAATTCGTGAGCATCACCGGCAAGAGCGGTTGCGGCAAGAGCACGCTGCTGTACATCCTCAGCACCATGGACACCGATTACCAGGGCGACGTGGTGATCGACGACGAGCGCACGCACGGGCTGGACGGGGAAAGGCTCGCCGCGATCCGCAACGAAAAGATCGGTTTCGTGTTCCAGTTCCATTACCTGCTGCCGGAGTTCAGCGTGCTGCGCAACGTGATGCTGCCCGGGTTGAAGCTGGGGCGCAAGGACGCGGCCGAAGTGGAGGCCGATGCCATGGAGCGGCTGCGCGAGCTGGACATGGCCGACCAGGCGTTGAAGATGGCCAACCAATTGAGCGGTGGCCAGAAGCAGCGGGTGGCCATCGCCCGCGCCCTGATCAACGATCCGCTGATCATCATGGGCGACGAGCCCACGGGCAACCTGGACAAGCGGAACGCGGACACCGTGTTCGGCATCTTCCAGCGCATCGCCGCGGAGCACCGGCGCAGCCTGCTGATCGTGACGCACGACCCCGACTTCGCGGCGCGCACGGACCGCAACATCGTGATGGACGACGGGCGGATCGTGGGTTGAGGTTCAGCGGGAGCGTGCGGCCACCGCCTCGTGCACCACCTCCTGGATGCGGGTGCGGATGTTGAGACCCGTGAGCGCCTTGTTGGCGGCCGTGGGGTACACGCGGTTGCTGAGGAAGATGTACACCACACGCTGCTCGGGGTCGGCCCAGGCCATGGTGCCCGTGAAGCCCGTGTGGCCGAAGCTGGCGTAGCTCACGCAACTGCATGTGGGGCCGCCCTGGCCGCGCACCGGCTTGTCGAAACCCAGACCGCGGCGGTTCTCGCCGGTGTGTGGGTCGGGTTCGCAGAACTGGCAACGGGTGAACTCGGCCACCACCGCCTCGCTGAGGTAGCGGCGACCGTTGTACACGCCCTTGTCAAGGAGCATCTGGAACACCGCGAACAGGTCCTCGGCATTGCCGAACAACCCGGCGTGGCCGGCCACCCCGCCCAGCAGCGCGGCCGTGGGGTCGTGCACATCGCCCCACACCTGCTGGCGGCGCAGTTCGGCATCGTACTCCGTGGGCGCGATGCGGCGGCGTGGCACGCGCTGCAAGGGTATGTAGCCCAAGCGGTCGAGCCCCATGGGGCGGTAGAACACCGAGTCCACGTACCGGTCCAGGGGCGTGCCGGACACGCGCTCCACCACCCGTTGCATCAGCAGCAGTCCCAGGTCGCTGTACTTGTACTCCTTCGCCGTGTTCACGGGGGTGTTCAGCAGCCATTGGGCGAGGCTGTCCCGGTAGGTGGCGCTGATGTACGTGCGTTCGGCCACACGCAGGGTGTGGAGGCTGTCGGCCTTCTCGGCCACCACGCCGGGGCGCGGCGCCTTGCCATCGAGCAGCCGGTGGTGGAAGGGCACCCAGTCGCGCAGTCCCGCCTGGTGGGTGAGCACATCGCGCAGGCCGATGCGGGCATGGGCCTCGTGGGTACCGTTCAGCTCGGGCAGGTAGGTGCCCAGATCGCGGTCCAGGTCGACGCGGCCCTCGTCCACGAGCCGCATCACGGCCAGGGTGGTGGCGGCCACCTTGGTGATGCTGGCCAGGTCGTAGAGGTCATCGGTCCGGACGTTCCTTTTCGCGTCGTAGGTGGGTTTGCCGTAGGCCTTGTCCCACACCACACGGCCGTTCACGGCCACCAACACCTGGGCGCCGGGGTAGGCCTTGGCGGCGATGCCCTCCTGCACGATGGCGTCGATGCGGGCCAGGTCGGCGGTGCGCAGGCCCGCCTCCTCGGGCAGCAGGTAGGCGGTGCGGCCGGGCAGGGCCTCCCACCGCAAACCGTCACCCGCCTCGAACTGGGCCGAGGCGGTCACGGGCAGGATGCCGGCGACGGGCCGCGCACCGAACAGGGCCTGGGCGCAGAGGTCGTGCACGTCGGGGTCGTCCTCGTAGCCCACCAGCAGTCCATCGAGGTCGCTGCCCCCGTAGGCCCGGGTGAGCCGGTAGGGATTGCCGAACCAGGTGAGCACGGTGCGGTGGTGGCGCTGCACCTGCTGAAGGACCTCGAACACGCGGTCGGGGGCACCGAAGTCCTTGTCCACCCGGAAGCTGGTGCGATGCACTGAGGCGATCACCAGGTCGTGGCCTTCCAGGCGGCGCAGCAACGGGGCGAGGCTGTCGCGGTGCAGGTCCTTGGGCACGCCGATGCTGGTGATGCGGGCATGGCGTGCGAGCAGGCGGTGGAAGCCGTTGCCGGCGGTATCGCCGAAGGCCAGGGCCGCGATGCGCAGCGATCCCGGGTCGGCGATGGGCAGCAGGCTGTTGCGGGAGCGCAGGGCGGTGATGGCCTGGGCGTAGAGCGCACGCCGCAGCATGCGGGCCTCGGCCGTGTTGAGGTCGTCGGCCAGGCCTTCGGTGCGCACCACGGGCCGGGTGTCCAGGCCGGCCCAGTGTTTGGCGCGCAGCACCTTGCGGCATTTGTGGTCGATGAGCTCACGCGGCACCAGGCCGCTGTCCACGGCCTGCTGGATGCGGTCGATGGCCTTCACCGGGTCCTGGGGGAAGAGCAGCACATCGTTGCCGGCCAGCAGCGCGCGCAGTTCGATCTCGCCCGGCCGGTCGGCGTTGGCCACGCCCTTCATGTTGAGGGCATCGGTGAACACCAGGCCCTGGAAGCCGAGCTCACGCTCCAGCAGCTGGTTCACCACCGGCCGGCTGAGGGTGCTGGGCAGGCCGGGGGTGCTGTCCAGAGCGGGCACTTCCAGGTGGGCGACCATGATGGCGCTGAGGCCTTCGTCCATGAGCCGTTGGAAGGGGTAGAGCTCCAGGGAATCCAGCCGTCCGCGCGAATGGGCGATCAAGGGCAGGGCGTGGTGGCTGTCGGTGTCGGTGTCGCCGTGGCCGGGGAAGTGCTTGGCGGTGGCGATGACGCCGGCGTCCTGCAGGCCACGCATGTAGGCCACGGCCTTGCGGGCCACCAGCTCGCGGTCCTCCCCGAAACTGCGGTCGTTGATCACCGGGTTGGCGGGGTTGTTGTTCACATCGGCCACGGGGCTGAAGCTCACCTGCACGCCGAGGCGCTTCATCTGGCGTGCGATCTCGCGGCCCATGGCGGTGATGGCCGCGTCTTCGCGCATCGCCCCGAGGGTCATCTGCTTGGGGAAGCGCATGGTGCTGTCCAGGCGCATGGCCAGGCCCCACTCCAGGTCCATGCCCACCAGCAGGGGCACGCGGGCGGCGGCCTGCCAGCGGTTGGTGAGGCGGGCCTGGCGCACCGGTCCGCCCTGGAAGAAGATGAGCCCCCCCACCCCATGGTCGTGCACCAGGGCATCCACCTCGGCCACGTGGCGGGCGTCCCTGTTGCTGTACGCCGCCACCATCATCAGCTGGGCGATGCGTTCGCGCGGGCCGAGGGTGGCCAGCACGCTGTCGGCCCATTCCACGCCCTCCTCCAGGAAGGCCGGGGCCCGGCGTTCGGGCGGTGGTCCGCCGCCCAGGGCCAGCACGGCGGCGGTGGCCAGGAGCACGCGTTGCAGGAGCTTCGCCATGAGCGGTCAAAGCTACCCGCGCGGGGTGCGGGCCACAGGCGGGCGGGCGGCGCGGTTATCAACACCGGCGCGGGGATGGCGGCTGCCTGCGGCGGAGGCCGCGCGTCGCCCGGGTCACGGACTACCTTTGGCCGCTTGCCCGCACCGCACCGATGGAGCCCGTGATCCGCCTGCTGCCCGACCATGTGGCCAACCAGATCGCGGCCGGCGAGGTGGTGCAGCGCCCGGCGAGCGTGGTCAAGGAACTGCTGGAGAACAGCGTGGATGCCGGCGCTGGGCACATCACCCTGGTGCTGCGTGATGCGGGGCGCACCCTGGTGCAGGTCACCGACGATGGCCGGGGCATGGGCCCGGACGATGCACGGCTGTGCTTCGAGCGCCACGCCACCAGCAAGATCCGCACGGCCGACGACCTGCAGACGTTGCGCACCAAGGGTTTCCGCGGGGAGGCCCTGGCGAGCATCGCTGCGGTGGCCCAGGTGGAGCTGCGCACGCGTCCGGCCGATGCCGAGCTCGGCACACGGGTGGCGATGGAGGGCGGCCGGGTGCGGGCCCAGGAGCCGGTGGCCATGGCGGCGGGCACCACCGTGCTGGTGCGCAACCTGTTCTACAACATCCCCGCCCGGCGCCAGTTCCTGAAGAGCGATGCCGTGGAGCTCAAGCATGCGCTGGAGGAGTTCCAGCGGGTGGCCCTGGCCCATCCGGGCATCGGCTTCCAGGTGCGGCACAACGAGCAGGACCTGTTCCACATGCCGGCGGGCACACCGGACACCGCGCCGGGCGCCGCGTTGCGTCAGCGGGTGGTGCATCTGCTCGGTCGCCGCTACGACGAGCGGCTGGTGCCCGTGGAGGAGGCCACCGGCCACCTGAGCGTCACCGGCTTCATCGGCAAGCCCGAATTCGCGCGGCGCACGCGGGGTGAGCAGTACTTCTTCGTCAACCGCCGGTTCATCCGCAGCAGCTACCTGGAGCACGCCGTGCGGGCAGCCTACGACGAGCTCGTGCCGCGGGACCATCACCCGGCGTGGTTCCTGTTCCTGGAGCTGGATCCCGGGCAGATCGACATCAACATCCACCCCACCAAGACCGAGATCAAGTTCCGCGACGACCGCAGCGTGTACGCCGTGGTGCATGCGGCGTTGCGGCGGGCGCTGGGGCGGTTCAACATCGCGCCGAGCCTGGACTTCGAGCCCGAGCCGGCCATCATGACGGCCTTTGCGGGCATGCCCAGCGTGCCGACGGTGGCCCCGGTGGTGAAGGCCCCCGACTGGCGGCCGCAGGACCTGGGCCTGCGGCCCGACCCCAGCGGCTGGCAGCAGCTCTTCGACCTGCGGAGCGACCAGCCCGCCGCACCGACCCCGTTGGATGGCGGCACGCAGGCGGTGTTGCCGCAGGTGTTCCCCATGGGCGATGACGATGGCGACCACGGGCCCCGGCCCGTGTTCCTGGTGAAAGGCGGTTACATCGTGTCGCCGCTGCGCAACGGGTTGGTGGTGGTGGACCGGCGCAGGGCCCTGGAGCGCATCGGCTACGAACGGACCCTCAAGCGGCTGGAACAGGGCAGCGGCCCCAGCCAGGCCGAGCTCTTCCCGCGCAACATCGAGCTGGCGCCGCAGGACTTCGCCCTGGTGAGCGGCCTTTTACCCGAGCTGCGGGCCCTGGGCCTCGACCTGGAGGTGTTCGGGGGCCGCACCGTCACCGTGCGCGGACTGCCCACCGAGAGCATGAACGACGACCCGGCGGAACTGCTGGACACGCTGATCGCACAGCTGCACGACGAGCGCGCCACGCTGAAGACGGAACGCCACGCGGCCATCGCACGCAGCATGGCCCGGAGCCTGGCGGCACGCAGCCAGGAGGCACCCTCTCCCGAGCATCTGCGCGACCTCATCGACCGGCTGTTCGCCTGCGAAATGCCCTACTGGACACCCGGCGGCAAACCCACCCTCATCACCTTCGGGCACGACGAGCTCGCCGAACGCTTCGAACGCGGATGAACACGAACCTGCTGCTGCCCCCCGTGGTGAAGAACCTGCTCATCATCAACGGGCTCTTCTTCCTGGCCAAGTTCAGTTTCCCCGAGGATGAACTGGGGCGCAACGCGCTGGACGCCACCCTGGGCATGTACTACGTGGGGTCGCCCCTCTTCCGGCCCTGGCAGGTGATCTCGCACCTGTTCATGCACGGGGATGTGGGGCACCTGTTCACCAACATGTTCGGCCTGTTCATGTTCGGCGGTCCGGTGGAGCGGCTGCTGGGCTCCAAGCGCTTCCTGGTGTACTACCTGGCCTGCGGGCTGGGGGCCGCCGCGCTGCACACGGGGGTGAACGCCTACGAGGTGCGGCGCGATGAGGCGGTGCTGGCCTCGTACGGCGTGGATGTGCGGGAGGTGCGCGATGCGGTGGCGGCACCCACGCTGGCCGAGGCCGACCAGGCCCTGAACAATGTCCTGGCCACCCACGGGGCGCCCCAGCAGGCCGTGGTGCAGGTGTTCCGCGACCACTTGGGCACCATCATCGGCGCCTCGGGTGCGGTGTTCGGCATCCTGCTCGCCTTCGGCATGCTCTTCCCCGAACAGGAGATCTTCCTGCTGCTGCTGCCGATCCCCATCAAGGCCAAGTACTTCGTGGTGATCTACGGCCTGGTGGAGCTGTTCATGGGCCTCAAGCAGAGCCCCGGCGACAACGTGGCGCACTTCGCCCACCTGGGCGGCATGATCTTCGGCTTCCTGTTGTTGCGCCACTGGCGCCGGCACCGGCTGATCTGAACACCATGCGTCGGTGTCCGCGGATGTCCTGCGTGGAATACCTTTCCGTCGGCGACGGAAGGGCCCGAACTTTGCATCCGGACCCCCACATAGCCAAAGGCCGCGATGGGCATCCGTGACGATGTGAGCATGCACTGGCGCACCGGGGGCGCCACCGTTCGGCTCATCCTCATCAACCTCGGGGTGTTCCTGCTCTACCATGCGGTGGGGCTGGTGCTTTTCCTGCTCGGGCTGAAGGAGCCCGACCTGCTGCAATGGTTCATGGCCACCAGCCATCTGCCCACGCTCGCCCTGCGGCCATGGACGGTGATGACCTACATGTTCACGCACGAGGCGGTGTTCCACATCCTCTTCAACCTGCTGATGCTTTGGTTCAGCGGGCGCCTGTTCGAGGACCTGCTGGGTCCACGACGGCTGGTGGGCAACTACCTGCTGGGCGGCCTGTTCGGGCTGGCGCTGTATGTGCTGGCCTACAACCTGTTCCCGCCGTTCCAGCGTTTTGCGGCGGGCAGCACCATCCTGGGTGCCTCGGCCGCGGTGATGGGCGTGTTCATCGGCATCGCGGCCTACCGGCCGGACATGGTGGTGCATCTGCTGCTCTTCGGTGCGGTGCGCCTGAAGTGGATCGCGCTGATCTACGTGGCCATCGACCTGATCAGCATCCGCCAGGGCAGCAACAGCGGCGGGCACATCGCGCACCTGGGCGGGGCGCTGCTGGGCTACCTCACGGCCGTGCAGTTGAAGCGCGGGCGCGACATGTCCGTGGCCTTCATCGGCCTGTTCGAAGGGGCGTGGGACCTGCTGAGCGGGCGCAAGGCACGGCGGCTGAAGGTGGCCCATCGCGGTCGTGTGGCCGTGATGGCCGACGAGGTGCCCACGCACAAGCGCGACAAGCAGGCGCGGGTGGACGCCATCCTCGACAAGATCAGCCGCAGCGGCTACGACAGCCTCAGCAAGGAGGAGAAGGACTTCCTGTTCAAGGCCAGCCATGACTGAGGCACCGCGCCGCCCGCGGCCCGGACCCTGGCACCGCCCCCTGTGGTGGGCCAACCTGCTGGCGGTGCTGCTGCTCCTGCTGGCCTATGTGGCCGTGCGCGTGCCGCCCGACCGGGCATGGCCGCTGGCCTTCCTGGGCATGGCCTACCCCTTCATGCTGCCGGTGCACCTGTTCTTCATGATCTGGTGGCTCCTGTTCCGGCCGAAGCGGGCGTTGGTGAGCCTGGCCGCCGTGGCCCTTGGTGCCGGCCACCTGGGCGACCACGTGCAGCTCTTCGGCCGGTCGCACGCGCCCAAGGAGGCGGGGGAACCGCACCTGAAGGTGATGTCCTACAACGTGCGGCTCTTCGACCTCTACAACTGGAGCGGCAACACCCGCACGCGCAACGAGATCCTCGACCTCATCGCCTTCGAAGGCGCCGACGTGCTCTGCCTACAGGAGTTCTTCCTGGCCGAGGACCAGGGGTTCTTCAACACCAAGGACACGCTGCTGCGGCATCTGGGCTACAAGACCTGCCACGACAGCTACACGGCGCACACGCGTCGCGGCCATCACTTCGGCATCGCCACCTTCAGCACACTGCCCATCGTGGGCAGGGGCACCCTGGAGTTCCCCGACGACCTCAACAACCTGTGCATCTGGACGGACCTCCGGGTGGGGGGCGATACGGTGCGGGTGTACAACGCGCACCTGGCCAGCGTGCGTTTCGGGGACACCGAATACCGGTTCATGGAGGAGTTGGACCGCACGGCGGACACGGACAGCCTGCGTTCCGGCGGTATGCGCATCGCGGGGCTGTTGCGCAACGCCTTCCTGCGCCGCGCCAGGGAGGCGCGCATGATCACGGCGCACATGGACGGCAGCCCGCATCCCGTGCTGTACTGCGGCGACCTGAACGACACACCCATGAGCTACGGCTACGGGTTGCTCACCCGGCGGCTCACCGATGCGTTCGTGGAGAGCGGGCGGGGCACGGGATCGACCTACATCGGCGTGTTCCCCAGATTCCGCATCGACCACATCATGCACGGGCCCGCGTTCGTGGCGTGGAACTTCCGCACCCTGCCCGAGGAGCTCAGCGACCACCGCGCCATCGTGTGCGAAGTGGCCTTGCGCGCACCTTGAGGCGCTGTTCAGGGGCCCTCCACGGCCACCGGGGCCAGCACGAAGCCCTGGGCCCGCAGGCGTTCGAGCACGCCCCCATCGCCCGGCAGGTGGGCCGCGCCCACGGCGAAGAAGCAGCTGCATCCCGCGCGCAGCCGCTCACCCATGCGCACGGCCATGCGCGCGTTGCGTTCGGACAACAGCGCCGCGTCCATGGAACTGGGCATGCCGCCCTCCCGCACCACGGCGAGCAGGGCCTCCATGTCCTGCCGCGCATACGCCTCCATCATGCGCTCCATCTCACCCCGGTACAGGTCCTTGCGCACCATCTCCAGCAGCATGGCGGCCTGGTCCTGCAGCGGTATGGCATCGATGGCCGCCAGTTGCTCGGCGAAGGTCTCCAGGCCGCTCACCGGTTTGCCGGCGGCGCGTGCCCGCAACTGCACGGCCTCATCGAGCACCCGGGCACTGTCCTTCCCCATCAGCGTTTCGGTGAGCAGGGCCATGGACCAGAAGGGCTTCATGCGGTCGCTGGCCAGGGCCATGAGGCCGAGGTGTTCGCGCAGGGCGTTGCGCACCCGGTCCAGGTCCTTGCGGCGGTACAGGTCGGCCAGCGTGCCGCCATCGGGCATCTGCATGGCGCTCAGCATGGCCAGCCCACCCTGCGCCAACGCCTGGTCGTCCAGTTCACCCACCACCTCGGCGCAGGCATCCAGCGCGCTCCACACGCTGTCGTTCCCCTGGTAAGCACGTGCATCGCGGCTGTGCAGGGTGCCCAGCACATAGGCGGGGCCTGCGACACCCGGTCCGGTGATGCGCCACAGCACGCTGCGCGGCCAGGGCTGGCCAAGCGTGGCTGCGGCGACCGCCAGGAAGACGGCCAGGAAGGAAAGGCGCATGGGCGCCAAGGTAGGCGCCGGGATCAGAGGATCGCGAACGCCAGCAGGAAGGACGCTGCGGAAAGGACGGCGCAAAGCACGCCACCGGTGAGGATCAGCTGGCTGCGGTTGCCGGAGGGTGCGCGAAGGGTGCCCATGCGGTTCGGATGCAGGTCATAGACGGCGCCTGCCGGGAAGGGTTGCCACCAGAGGCTATCTCAAAGATGCTTTTGGAAGCGAGCGAAAGGTATCTCGCGTTCCGGCGAGGCGTGAGAACCGAGCATGGCCGATGGCGCTGCAAGGCCTTGGACAACGAAGCATGGGCGCAAGAGACCCGCGCGCAGCCCAAGGGGTGTTCTTGGGATAGCTTCCAGGGTGCCGAACGCGCACGGAAAGCCGGGGCGGCGTGGTTCTCCCGGTGGCCCGCAGCGGGCGCGTACCTTCGCGGCCCGTCGTGGGGGCTTGGGCTCCCAGGCGCACGGGCCCCATGAGCTCCCCCCGTACGGTCGCCTTCCACACCTTGGGCTGCAAGCTCAACTTCGCCGAGACCAGCACGCTGGCGCGCAGTATGGAGGAGGCGGGCTATGCGTTGGTACGGCCCGAGGACCGTCCGGACGTGTTCGTGCTCAACACGTGCAGCGTCACCGAGAACGCCGATCGCGAATGCCGGCAGTGGGTGCGTCGTTTCCAACGGAACGATCCCGACGCCTTCGTGGCCGTGGTGGGCTGCTACGCCCAGTTGAAGCCGGAGGAGATCGCGGCGATCCCCGGGGTGGACCTGGTGCTGGGGGCCAATGAGAAGTTCGACCTCGCCGCGCATATCGCCGCCACGGGCGGCAAGCGTTCCGAAGGCCGGGCCGTGCATGGGCCGGTCAAGGACGTGCGCAGTTTCATCCCCTCGTGGAACGACGCCGACGGCCTGTCCACGGGAGGGCGGACGCGAACGTTCCTGAAGGTGCAGGACGGCTGCGACTATTTCTGCAGCTTCTGCACCATCCCCCTGGCGCGGGGGCGCAGCCGCAGCGGCAACATTGCGGAGACCGTGGCCCTGGCGAAGCGCATTGCGAGCACGGGCGTGCAGGAGATCGTGCTCACCGGGGTCAACACCGGCGACTTCGGGAGGCATCACGGGGAGGACCTGCTGGGGCTTGTCGAGGCGTTGGACCGGGTGGAAGGCATCGCGCGCTTCCGCATCAGCAGCATCGAACCCAACCTGTGCCATGACGGCATCATCGGGCAGGTGGCGCGCAGCCGGCGTTTCGTACCGCACTTCCACATGCCCCTGCAGAGCGGCAGCGACGCCATGCTCCAGCGCATGCGGCGGCGGTACGATACGGCCCTCTATACCGAGCGGGTGCAGCGGATCCGCTCCCTGATGCCGCACGCCTGCATCGGGGCGGACGTGATCACCGGCACGCCGGGCGAGACCGAGGCGGAGTTCCTGCGGACCCACGCGTTCCTGCGCGATCTGGCCGTGGACTACCTGCACGTGTTCACCTACAGCGAGCGGGCCAACACCACCGCCGTGCGTCCGGGTGCCGCCGGTGGCGACGAGCGTGTGCCCATGGAAGTGCGCCGCATCCGCACCCGGCAATTGCGTGCGCTCAGCAACAAGCTTCACCGCGCCTTCCTGGAGCGGCACCTGGGCACGGTGCGTCCCGTGCTGTTCGAGGCCGAGGAAGTGGACGGGCACATGCTGGGCTTCACCGACAACTACATCCGCGTGGCCCTGCCCCACGACCCGGCCCGGGTGAACACCGTGGTGCCTGTGCGCCTCGACCGGATCGATGGAGAAGGGCATGTGACGGGTGCGGCCGTGCACGTGGCGACCCTGGAGGCGGCTCTCACCACCGTGCGCTGATCCATGTATCCCACGCTTTACCACGCCCTGCTGGACCTGACGGGGATCGATCTGCCGTTCCTGAAGTTCCTGAACAGCTTCGGCTTCTTCGTGGCGGTGGCCTTCGTGGTGGCCAACCGGCTGCTGGCCGCCGAGCTGCGGCGCAAGGCCGCCACGGGGCTGTTGCGCCCTTCCACCCGCACCGTCACCATCGGGCTTGCGGCCCGTCCCGGCGAACTGGTGCTGCAGGGGTTGCTCGGCTTCGTGCTGGGCTGGAAGGGCCTGTACCTGTTGCTGCATGCCGCGGAGGCCACGGCGGACACCAAGGCGTTCCTGTTCAGCGGTACGGGCAGCCTGGTGGGCGGGGTGGCCGGTGCGGCCCTTCTGGCCGGTGCGCTGTGGTGGGAGAAGCGCAAGCAGCGGCTCGACAAGCCGCGCACCGAGCAGGTCGTGATCGCCCCGGAGGAGCATGCCGGCGCCATCACCATGACCGCCGCGTTGTGGGGGGTGATCGGCGCCAAGCTGTTCCACTGGCTGGAGAACCCCGACGAACTGGCGGCCCTGCTGCGGGATCCCCGTGGGGCGGACCTGTTCACGGGGCTCACCATGTACGGCGGGCTCATCCTGGCCGGAGCGATGGTGATGCGCTACTTCCGCCGCCACGGCATGCCGGTGCTGGCGGGGGCCGATGCCGCGGCACCGGGCGTGATGCTGGCCTATGCCATCGGCCGCATCGGCTGCCAGGTGAGCGGCGACGGCGACTGGGGCATCGTGAACACCACGCTCCTGGGGCCGGGCCCCCGCTGGCTGTGGCAGTACGACTACCCGAACAACGTCAACGGCGTCGGCATCCCGATCACCGACGGGCGCGCCTGCTTCGAGGGCTATTGCACGGTGCTGCCGGAAACGGTGTTCCCCACCCCGCTCTACGAAACGCTGGCATGCACCCTGTTCTTCGGCGTGCTGTGGGCCCTGCGCGGCCGCCTGCGCCCCATGGGCGCCATCTTCTTCCTCTTCCTGTTGCTGAACGGCCTGGAGCGCTTCTGGATCGAGAAGATCCGGGTGAACGTGCTGCTCTTCGGCGACACCACCCAGGCCGAGCTGATCGCCCTGCTGCTGATGCTCGCCGGTGCCGCCGGGCTGTGGGCGGTGCATCGAGCAAGGAACAACGGACAACATGGACCTCAAGAAGCTCACTGAACAGGTGGCGGCGCTCAGCGCCGAAGTGGCCGCCTTCATCCGCCACGAGGCCGGCAGGCTCACCGAGGCCGGCATCTCCACCAAGAGCGCCAACAACCTGGTGACCCATGTGGACCGCACCGCGGAGGCCCGCCTGGTGGAGGCCCTGGAGAAACTGGTCCCCGGGGCCGGCTTCATCGCCGAGGAGGGAAGCGGCGAACAACGCGAGCGGTACAACTGGATCATCGACCCGCTGGACGGCACCACCAACTTCGTGCACGGCGTACCCTGCTACTGCATCAGCATCGCCCTGGTGGACGGCACCGAACCGCTGCTGGGCGTGGTGCACGAGGTGACACACGACGAACGTTTCACCGCATGGAAAGGCGGTGGTGCATGGCGCAACGGGGAGCGGATCCGCGTGAGCGGTCGCACCCGGCTGGAGGAGAGCCTGCTGGCCACGGGATTCCCGTACGACGACTTCGGGTACGAGGCCGAATACATGGACCTGCTGCGCGAGCTGATGCACCGTACCCGCGGCATCCGCAGGCTGGGCAGCGCCGCGGCGGACCTGGCCTACGTGGCCTGCGGCCGTTTCGAGGCCTTCTACGAGTACGGGCTCAACAGCTGGGACGTGGCCGCCGGCGTGCTGCTGGTGCGCGAGGCGGGCGGCCGGGTGAGCGGTTTCAGGCCCGCCAAGGACCCGGTGTTCGACGAGGAGATCGTGGCCAGCAACAGCGCGATCCACGACGAGCTGATGGAAGTGATCGAGCGCAACTGGCAGCGGCAGGATTAGCGCGCATCCCTGATCGTCCTTCGGGACCCGGGCCGGGGAGTTCCATGGTGCGGAAGGCCCCCCACGACCGGTCGCGACGGCCTGGCGGTAAGGAGGCGGGCGTGGCATGAAGCTCCTCCCGCGGCGGCACGGATGCGGCCGTCCCTGACCATCACCGCAGGTTGTTGATGGAGCGGACTTCAGCCTTGTGCCGGCACCTTTCGGCTCAACAGGGCAAGCCCCACCATCGTCAGCCCCGCCACGACCAGCAGCACCTCGAAGCCCATCTTGTACCCGAAGAGCAGGGTCTCTGAATGCGCCCGGATGAACCAGGTGAGCACCGGGGCCGCCACACAGACCCAAGGCACCCAGCGCTCCTGCGGCCGGCCCTTGAAGAGGATGCCGTAGGCGAAGAGCCCCAGCAGCGGCCCGTAGGTGAAGCCCGCGATGTCGAACAGGGTCTTGATCACCGTGGGCGTGGCCAGCCAGTGGAAGTACAGGATGCACAACAGGAAGAGCACGGCCATGCCCAGGTGCACGCGCTGGCGCACCCGCTTCTGCCGGGCCTCGCTCCACCCCCGGTCGCGGATGCCGATCAGGTCGATGCACGTGCTGGCCGTGAGCGCCGTGAGCGCCCCGTCGGCACTGGGGAACAGCGCGCTGATGAGGCCGATGATGAACAGGATCCCCAGCCACGGCGGGAAGTGCTGCAGGGCCAATGTGGGGAAAACATCATCGGACCGGACGGGCACTTCCAGGCCATGGCGCCCGATGTACAGGTAGAGCAACGAGCCCAGCAGCAGGAAGAGCAGGTTCACGCCCAGCAGGATCACGCTGAACACGCGCATGTTCTTCTTGGAGCCCTCCACGGTGGAGACGCTCAGGTTCTTCTGCATCATCTCCTGGTCGAGGCCCGTCATGGCGATGGTGATGAAAATGCCCGCAAGCACCTGCTTCAGAAGGAAGCTGTCGCTGCGCCAGTCCAGGTCCAGCACGCGCATGCCGTCGTCGGCCCTCAGCTCGGCCAGCCAGCCTGCCATACCCGGCTGCCGGGTGATGTACACCACGGTGCCGACCAGGGCCCCCAGCATGAACAGGGTCTGCAGCGTGTCCGTCCACACGATGGTCTTCACCCCGCCCTTCAACGTGTACAGCACGATCATGAGCATCACGGCGAGGGCCGTCACCTCGAAGCTGATGCCCATGGCCTCGAGCACGAAGAGGTGGATCACGTTGAGCACCACGAAGATCCGGATGGTGGCGCCGGCCAGGCGGCTGAGGATGAAGAACGAAGCCCCGCTGCGGTAGCTGTGCAGCCCGAAGCGCTCGCGCAGGTAGCCGTAGATGCTGGTGAGGCCCATGCGGTAGTACAGGGGCAGCAGCACCCCGGCCACCACCCAGTAACCGATGGCGAAACCGAACACCAGTTGGAGGTAGGTCCACGCCTTGGCCTGCACCCAGCCCGGCACGCTGATGAAGGTGACGCCGCTGAGGCTGGTGCCGATCATGCCGAAGGCCACCACGTACCAAAGGGAGCGGCGCTCGCCCGTGTAGAAAGCATGCTCACCGGCGCCCCGTCCCGTCCACCAGGCAATGCCCAACAACACCAGGAAATAGGCCGTCACCAGGGAGAGAAGCCAGGCCGCGCTCATGCCGCGAAGCAAGGGCCTGCGCACGCGGGGCCACCACCGGGGCGCGCCCAGTTGTCCCCGCCCGCCTGTTGGCAGCGCCACCGGCCGCCGGGACGGACGGTCCGGGGGGAGACGTAATTTCCCGGCATCAACACCCGCACGCATGCAACGGAACACGACCCTTCTGCTGGCGACCTGCCTGAGCCTGGGCGCCGCAGCGCAGTGCCCGGACAGCACCGCCATGCTCTTCAATTCCGATTTCGAGACCGGCAACGGCGGCCTGGTGACGAGCGGCTATCCCGACTGGGAGCACGGCGCCATCGGCACCCAGCTGGTGGACAGCCTCTGCACCTCCACGTTCAACAACACCATCGGTGCGCACAGCGGGACCCAGGGCTGGGGCACGGTGCTGCGGGACTGCTACCACAACAGCGGCGACACCAGTGTGGTGGGGCTGACGGTGGACCTGAGCGACCCGGCCTACACCGGTGCCGAGCTGCGCTTCTGGCACTGGTGGGAAGTGTTCACCAACTTCGATTACATCTTCATCCGCGTCAACGGCCAGCAGGTGTACCTCAACAACAGCCAGCAGTTCAGCCAGGTGTGGGTGCAGCAGACGATCGACCTTTCGCCCTTCCTGGGCCTGAGCGCGGTGAACATCACCTTCCACCTGTACGCCACCACCGTGGTGAACAAGGCGGGCTGGTACCTGGACGACATGCAGGTGACCGCCTGCCTGCCCTCCAGCGGCAGCACCGCCATGGACGAGCGGCCGGCCGTGGGGCTGTGGGCCTGGCCCAACCCGGCGGAGGGTACGCTGCATGTGCGCAGCACCGGGCCCGGGCCGCGGTCGTGGCGGCTGCTGGACCTGGGCGGCCGGGAAGTGCTGCAGGGCAGCAGCGCCGGCGCCGACACGTGGACCATCGACACCGAGGGGTTGGCCGGGGCGCACGTGCTGGAACTGCGCACGCCCCGGCAGGTGCTGCATCGCCGGGTGCTGCTCCGATGACGCCCGGGGTGCGAGGCGCCGCCCGGTTACCTTTGGTGGCGTGAGCACCTCCTCCGCCCTGCTGGAGAACGCCGTGGAACAGCTGGCCACCCTGCCCGGCATCGGGCGGCGCACGGCCATGCGCATGGCGCTCGACCTGCTGCGCAGGGACCTGGCCTCGGTGCAGCGCTTCAGCGAGTCGGTGCGCCGGTTGCGCGAAGAGGTGCGTTACTGCGGCGAATGCTGCAACATCAGCGACCAGGACCTGTGCGGCATCTGCGCATCGCCCGCCCGCGACCACGGCCTGGTATGCGTGGTGGAGGACGTCCGCGACGTGGTGGCCATCGAGAACACGCACCAGTACAAGGGCCTCTACCACGTGCTGGGCGGGGTGATCAGTCCGATGGATGGCGTGGGGCCCGAGGACCTGCGCATCGCACGTTTGCTGGAGCGCGTGGGCAGCGGCATGGTGCGGGAGGTGGTGCTGGCCCTGGGCGCCACCCTGGAGGGCGACACCACCTGCTTCTACCTGCACCGGCGCCTTCGGGAGCATGGCGTCGCCGTCAGCCAGATCGCACGCGGCATCAGCATCGGCGGCGACCTGGAGCATGTGGACGAGCTGACGCTGGGCCGCAGCATCGCCGATCGCAAACCCTACGAACAGAGCGTGAAGCGATGAACCCCGGGCCCGGCCGCACGCCGATGCATTCCCTGCACGTCACGCTCCTGCCACCCGCTAGCCCCGGGGCACCTGCGCATGGCGACGATCCGTGCGGTCTTGGAACCGGTCCCCGATGAAGCTCTCGGTCATCATCGTCAACTACAACGTGCGGGCCTACCTCGAGCAGTGCCTGCGCGCCGTGTTCGCGGCCCTGGAAGGCATGGACGGCGAGGTGTTCGTGGTGGACAACCAGAGCACCGACGGCAGTGTGGAGCTCGTGCGCGAGCGTTTCCCGCAGGTGCGGTTGCTGGCCAATGCGGAGAACGTGGGCTTCAGCCGTGCGAACAACCAGGCCATCCGCGAGGCCAAGGGCGACCACGTGCTGCTGTTGAACCCGGACACGATCGTGGGCGAGGACGTGTTCGCCAGGGTGGTGGCTTACATGGACGCCAACCCCAAGGTGGGCGGCGTGGGGGTGCGGATGATCGACGGCACGGGCCGCTTCCTGCCCGAGAGCAAGCGCGGGCTGCCCACGCCGGCGGTGGCCTTCTACAAGATCATCGGCCTGGCCCGGCTCTTCCCCCGCAGCCGTGTGTTCGGGCGCTATCACCTGGGGCACCTGCCCGAGGACCGCACAGCGCGCATCGAGATCCTTTCGGGCGCCTGCATGTTCCTGCGCAAACGCACCCTGGACGAGGTGGGGTTGCTGGACGAGAGTTTCTTCATGTACGGCGAGGACATCGACCTGAGCTACCGGATCACGCTGGGGGGCTACGAGAACCACTACTTCCCGGAGGCACGGATCCTGCACTACAAGGGCGAGAGCACCAAGAAGAGCAGCGTGAACTACGTCTTCGTGTTCTACAACGCGATGGCCATCTTCGCACGCAAGCACTTCGCACGCAACGGTCCGGACCTGTTCAGCGCATTGATCAGGGGCGCCATCTACCTGAGCGCCGCCGGGGCCCTGCTGAGCCGGTTCCTGCACCGGGCGCTGCTGCCCCTGCTCGATTCGGTGGCCCTGGCGGCCCTGTTGACACTCGCCGGCCCGCACGTGGGCGTGGTGCAATGGGCCGACGGCGCGCCGCGGCACCTCCTCCCCTTCCTTTCGGCCGCCCTGGTGTGCCATGCGCTCTTCGGCGCCTACGACCGGCCGGTGCGCTTGGGCAACGCGGCCAAGGGTGCGGCGGCCGCCACCCTGGTGATGGCCGCCTGGTGGAGCTGGCGCATGCACGCCTGGCCCGGCCTCACCGCCCTGCTCATCTGCCTGGGCCTGATGACCGGCACGGCCTTCGCCGTCCGCGGCCTGTTGCACCTGTTGCGCACCAAGGGCTACGCGCTGCGCCCCGGCCACCGGCTGCGCATCGCCGCCATCGGCTCGGAACGACGGGCGCGCCAGGCCCTCGACCTGCTGTGGCAGACCCACTTCGGGCTGGGCCGGCAGATGATCGGGGCACCGGAGGTGCTGACACAGGCCGGGCGCACCGCCGAAATCCGTCGCCTGCTGCACGACCAGCGGTACGACGAGGTGGTGCTTTGCGCCGGCGACCTGCGGTGGGGCACCATCATCGACGCGCTGGAGCACTTGCGCGGCAGCGGCGCGGCCCTCAAGATCGCCCAGCCCGACGGGCAGACGATCATCGGTCCCAACAGCATCGAAGGGCTGCAGGACCTGCTGGTGCTGGAAGCCCACGCCGTGCACAGCCCGGCTGCACGGCGCACCAAGCGCATCGTGGATGTGGTGGTGGCGGCCCTGCTGGCGGCGACCCTCCCGCTCAACCTCTGGCTCATCGACCGGCCCTGGGGCCTGGTACGGAACATCAGGGACGTGGTGCTGGGCCGGCGCACCTGGGTGGGTTACAACCGCAGCACCGCACGCACCGGGCGGCTGCCGGCGCTGCGGCGGGGGGTGCTGGACCCGGTGGCGGCCCTGGGCCTTGCCCCCGAAGCCCTGGTGGTGGACCGCCTCAACCTGATGTACGCCAAGAACTACCGGGCGTGGGACGATCTGGCGTACATCCGTCGCGGCTTTGCGCGACTGGGGTCCTGAACGCGGTCACCGTCGGTGTCCGGTGGTTACTTTTGGCCCGACCCGATGGCCCAGAAAGAGATCCTCCTGCCCAAGATGGGCGAAAGCGTGGCCGAGGCCACGATCATCAAATGGCTCAAGAACGAAGGCGACCACGTGGCCGCCGATGAGCCCATCGTGGAGATCGCCACCGACAAGGTGGACAGCGAGGTGCCGGCCCCGCACGACGGGGTGCTGGTGAAACGCCTGGTGGGCGAAGGCGATGTGGTGAAGGTGGGTCAGCCCATCGCCGCCATCAGCGCCGGTGCCGACGCCCCCGTGACACCAGCGCCCGCGGCCGTCGCCGCACCCGCCCCTGCTCCCGGGTCCAACGGTCAGCCGGCCACCGCCGTGGCAGCCCCTTCCGCCGGCCAGGCCGTGGCCCGCACGGGTCCGGGTGGTAAGTTCTTCAGCCCGCTGGTGCGCAACATCGCCCAGCAGGAAGGGGTGAGCATGTCCGAGCTGGAGGCCATTGCCGGCAGCGGTGAAGGAGGCCGTGTGACCAAGAAGGACATCCTGGACTACCTGCCCAGGCGAGGGGCTTCCGCAACCGTCCCGGCACCGGCCCCCGTAGTTCCGGCCGCAGGGGGAGCGGCGACAGCCGCCAAGGCCGAGCCGGCCCCGCCGAAGCTGCAGCCCGGCCCCGGCGACGAGCTGATCGAGATGGACCGCATGCGCAAGCTGATCGCCGAGCACATGGTGATGAGCAAGCGCACCAGTCCGCACGTCACCAGCTTCGTAGAGGCCGACGTCACCAACCTGGTGCTCTGGCGCGAAAAAGTGAAGAACACCTTCGAGAAACGCGAAGGCGAGAAGCTCACCTTCACGCCCATCTTCATCATGGCCATCGCACAGGCGATCAAGGAGATGCCCATGATCAACGTGCAGGTGGACGGGCACACCATCATCCGCAAGAAGGACATCAACATCGGCATGGCCGCCGCCCTGCCCACGGGCAACCTCATCGTGCCGGTGATCAAGAACGCCGACCAGCTGAACCTGGTGGGCCTGGCGCGCAAGGTGAACGACCTGGCCCGGCGGGCCCGGGAGAACAAGCTGCAGCCTGACGAGATCTCCGGCGGCACCTACACGATCACCAACGTGGGCACCTTCGGTAACGTGCTGGGCACCCCGGTGATCAACCAGCCCCAGGTGGCCATCATGGCCACGGGGGCCATCCGCAAGAAACCGGCGGTCCTGGAGACGCCCACGGGCGATGTCATCGCCGTGCGGCACATGATGTTCCTGAGCCACAGCTACGACCATCGCGTGGTGGACGGCGCGCTCGGCGGCCGGTTCGTGCGGCGGGTGGCCGACATCCTCGAGGCCTGGTCGTTGGACCATGACGCATGAAGCGGTCCCGGCAAATGAAAATGGCTACATTTCGCGGCCTCGCAAAGGGGTCAGAATCATCTGTACTGCAATGAAGCACGGCTACGCGTTCCTCCTCTCCGCCGCACTGCTGGCCCCCACGCACCGGGTCATCGCCCAGGGTGAGAACACCACCTTCGCCTGGAAGTTCGAGGAAGGCAACAAATTGATGGAGGAGAAACTGTACAACCAGTCCGCCGAGATCTGGGACAAGTTGGTGCAGGAACAGCCGGACAACTCGAACCTCAATTACAAGCTGGGGTACTGCTATTTCCATTCGTACAACCAGAAGCACAAGGCCCTGCCCTACTTGGAGAAGGCTGCGGCCCAGCGCAGTTCGGGCTACGGCGGTTTCAACACCGCGGGCTATGATCCGTTCGACACCAAGGAGCGCAACGCGCCGGCCGAGGTGGACTACTACCTGGGACGGGCCTACCACCTCAACGGCGATTTCGACAAGGCCGATGCGTCCTACCAGAAGTTCATGGACGAGGCCGGAAAGTCGCATGCACTGTACGGTGTGGCTGCCCGCGGCAAGGAGCAGACGGCCAACGCCCGCAAGCTGCTGGCCGACCCCAAGCCCTACCAGATCAGCAACGTGGGCAAGGTGGTGAACCAGGACCACCCCGACTTCAGCCCGGTGCTCAGCGTGGACGGCAACGCGCTGTTCTTCACAAGCCGCCGCATCCGGCCGGACAGCTCCAACAGCGGCGTGATCGATCCCGTGGCCGGCCTGCCCTTCGAGAACATCTATGTGAGCTACAAGGACCGTGAGGGCAACTGGCAGGCACCCGAACTCCTCAACATCAACCCGCCCGAGGGCGGCCACCTGGCCAGCGTCAACGTGGCGGCCGACGGCCAGACCCTCTTCATCTACCGCGATGACGGTGGTGACGGCAACCTGTACGAGAGCCGCCTGGTGGGTGAGCTTTGGAGCGACCCGGTGCTCATCGGCAGCGATGTGAACACCAAGAGCTGGGAGACCCACGCGGCGATCACGGCCGACGGCAACACCCTCTATTTCGTGAGCGATCGCAAGGGCGGCATCGGCGGCCGCGACATCTACCGCGTGGTGAAACTGCCCACCGGGGAATGGAGCAAGGCACAGACCATCGGCAGCCCGATCAACACCCCCTACGATGAAGATGCCGTGTTCATCCACCCCAACGGCCGCACCATGTTCTTCGCCTCCAAGGGCCACAACAGCATGGGCGGCTTCGACATCTTCACCACCGAGATGCAGGAGGACGGCACCTGGAGCGCACCGGTGAACATCGGCGCACCGCTGAACACGGTTGACGACGATGTCTTCTTCGTCACCACTGCCGACGGCCGCCGGGGCTATTTCAGCTCCGACAAGATCGGGGGCTACGGAGAGAAGGACATCTACTTCGTGGACCTGCCCGAGGAGATGGAGGCCGAAGGGCTGACGGTGCTGAAGGGCTTCATCATCCCCCCACCGGGCACCAGCCTGCCGCCCAGCACCATCCTGTACGTCACCGACAAGTCCACCGGCGAGGTGAAGGCCTACAAGCCGCGTCAGCGCGATGGCGTGTACGTGGTGATCCTGCCGCCGTGCAAGGAATACAACCTGGACTACCGGGTGGACGACAAAACGATCCACACCGAGGACATCTACGTGGAATGCGAGACGGCCTACCAGGAGATCAACAAGGAGATCTACCTGAACCCGGTGAGCATCACCGGCCCGGCCAGCATCGTGGACCTGCCCAAGGGCTCGCCGCCGGGCAGCAAGGAAAAGGGCGAACCCTCCACCACGGGCGAGCCCTCCAAGCCGGGCGGGACCACGAGCGGGGAGTACCTGACCGATGCCCAGCTCAAGGAGAAGGGCAAGACCCACACGATGCCCGACGCGAGCTATGCGGCCGAATATGCCAAGTACTACGAGTACAACAAGAAGGACATCGACCAGGCCGAGACCGACTGGAAGGGCTTCATCGACACCGTGGTGGGCCTGATCGACAAGAACGGCAAGGCCACCATCGTCATCGAGGCCAGCGCCTCCAAGGTGCCCACCAAGACCTTCGGCACCAACGAGAACCTGAGCCGCCAGCGCATGGAGGATGCCCGTACCCGCCTGATCGAGGCCGTGAGGGCCCGCGGCAAGAATCCCGACGTCATCTTCCTGGAGGCCGTCAACTCCCTGGTGCAGGGTCCGGCGTACAAGGGGGATTACATCAACACCGAGAAATACGGCAAGTTCCAGTACGTCAAGCTGAAGACGCGCTGACCGGGGCCGTTGTGGACAACTTTGAAAGCCCCCCGGGTCCCCGGGGGGCTTTTTACTGACCAACTTGCGGACATGCGGCTGCAGCTCCAACGCCCCCTGGCCTTCTTCGACCTGGAGACCACCGGTACCCGCATCGGGCACGACCGCATCGTGCAGGTGGGCATCGTGCGCCTGGCGCCCGACGGCAGCCGGACGCCGTACCAGACCCTGGTGAACCCCGGGATGCCCATACCGCCGGAAGTCTCCGCCATCCACGGCATCACCGACGCCATGGTGGCGGGCGCGCCCGGGTTGGAGGAGGTGGCCGACGCGCTCCTGGCCTTCCTGGACGGCTGCGACCTTGCCGGCTTCAACGTCATACGTTTCGACCTGCCCTTCCTGGCCGAGGAACTGCACCGGGTGGGGCGTGCCTGGGACAGCTCGACCCTGCGGGTGGTGGATGTGCAGCGGATCTTCCACCGCATGGAACCCCGCGACCTCAGCGCGGCCCTGCGCTTCTACTGCGGCCGGGAGCACGGTGGCGCGCACGACGCCCTGGCCGATGTGGAGGCCACCGCCGACGTGCTGCTGGCCCAGCTGGAACGCTACACTGGCCTGCCCCACGACGTGGACCAGCTGGGCGAGTTCAGTGGCGACCGCCAACGCAGCCTCGACGCCGCCGGCAAGCTGGCCTTCGATCAGCACGGGCAGGTCTGCCTCACCTTCGGCAAATACCGGGGCTGGCCCTTGGAAACCATCGGGCGCAACGACCCCGGCTACCTCCAATGGCTGATGACCAAGGCCGAGCTGCCGGGCAGCACACGGGATGTGATGCGCAAGGCGCTCAGCCGGCCGGAGGCCTGAACCTCCCCTTCCATGAAGTGCATCTGCATCGGCCGCAACTACGGTGAACACGCCCGGGAGCTCGGCAACGCGGCCCCCGACGAACCGATCTTCTTCCTGAAGCCCTTCACGGCCATCGCCCATCCCGGCCGCCCCCTGAAGCTGCCCACCCACCTCGGCACCATCCACCACGAACTGGAACTGGTGTGCGTGCTCGACGCCTATGCCAAGGACATTCCGGCGACCATGGCCGCGGGCATGATCAGTGCGTACACCCTGGGCCTCGACCTCACCGCGCGCGACATCCAGAACGACCTCAAGGCCAGGGGCCTCCCGTGGGAGAAGGCCAAGGCGTTCGACGACAGCGCCGTGATCGGCGATGTGCACCTGCCCATGACCAGCGCCACCGATCTGCAGGGCTTCCGCATCGAGCTGCTGCGCAACGGCACCCTGGTGCAGCGCGGCCGCACCCGCGACATGATCTTCCCCGTCCCGGAACTGATCGCCCACGTGTCGCGCTTCATCACCATCGAGCCCGGCGACCTGCTCTTCACCGGCACCCCCGCCGGCGTGGGCCCCATCGCCGCAGGCGACACCCTGGAAGGCCTCCTGGACGGCAAACGCATGCTGCGGCTCTCGGTGGAATGACGCGGGACGGCTCGGGACGCCGGGCTACCTTTGCCACCCCCGGGCCCAATCCACCGGGCAAGTCCATGACCAGGATCGTGAACGTCGGCCCCATCGCGTGCGGCAGCGATGACCTCTTCCTCATCAGCGGCCCGTGCGTGATCGAGACCGAGGATGTGATGCTGCGCACCGCCGAAAAGCTCAAGGAGGTGAGCGAGCGCCTGAAGGTGCCCGTGATCTACAAGAGCAGCTTCACCAAGGACAACCGCAGCAGCGCCGACTTCTACCAAGGCCCCGGCCTGGAGGAAGGGCTGAAGGTGCTGGCCCGCATCAAGAAGGATTTCGGTTTTCCCATCCTCACCGACATCCACTACCCCAGCCAGGCCAAGCCCGCCGCCGAGGTGGTGGACGTGCTGCAGATCCCGGCCTACCTGGTGATGCAGACCACCCTGGTGACCGAAGCCGCGAAGACCGGTGCGGTGATCAACCTGAAGCACGCGCAATTCCTCGCACCGGAGAACATGATCAACCCGGCGAAGAAGTGCGAGAGCGTGGGCAACGGCAAGGTGATCCTCACGGAGCGTGGCTACACCTTCGGCTACAACGACCTGGTGGTGGACCCGCGCGCCTTCTACCACATGCGCCGCACGGGCTACCCGCTGGTGTTCGACATCACCCACAGCATCCGTAAGTACGGCATCCCCAGCGCCGACCCGCGCGGCGGCAACCGCGATGTGATGCCCACCATCGCCCGGGCCGGTGTGGCCGCCGGTGTGGACGGTGTGTTCATCGAAACGCACCCCGACCCGAGCAAGGCCCTGTGCGACGCCGCCAGCCAGCTCTGCGTGTACGACCTGGAGGAATTCCTCAAGCCCCTTCTGGAGATCCACGCCGTGGAAGTGAAGCACCGCAACATGAGCGGGATCGCTTGATGCCCCTCCACAGAGGCACAGTGAACACAGAGAACACAATACCAAGACCAAACAACGACCAGCAGAAGCAGTCCGGCATTTTCCCTGTGCCCTCTGTGCCTCTGTGGTGAACACCTCGATCATGGAACTCTACCTCGACAGCGCCGACATCAAGGAGATCGACGAAGCCTTCAAACTCGGCTTCCTCACCGGCCTCACCACCACGCCTACCTTCATGCACCGCGGCGGCGTCACGGACATCGACAAGATGATCCTGGACCTGGCCAAAAAGGTGCCCATCCTGCAAGTGGAGGCCCTGGGCGAGACCGCCGAGGAAGTGGTGAAGGAGGCCAAGCGCCAGCTGAAGATGGGCTTGAAGAAGGACGCCACCGTCTTCAAGATCCCCGTGAGCCTGGAGGGTCTCCGTGCATGCAGGATGCTGCGCAACGAGGGCATCATGGTGAACGTGCACCTGGTGTACACCATCCAGCAGGCCTACATGGCCATGCAGGCCGGTGCCAACTACGTGTGCCCGCTGGTGGGCCGCCTGCAGGACCAGGGCCACGACGCCCTCGCCCTCGTGGAGCAGTGCGTACGTGCGGTGAACTACTACGGCTACGACACCAAGATCATGTTCAGCAGTGTGCGCACCGTGGAACATGTACGCAACGCGGTGGAGATCGGTGTGCACACCATCACCGTGCCCTGGAAGCTGATGAAGCAGCTCACCGACAACCACTTCACGGCCATCGGCACCAAGCAGTTCTACGTGGACACGCGGCTGATCACCATGAAGGTGAAGGACATCCTGCCCCACAACAACCCCGTGGTGAAGGACAGCAAGACCGTGAGCGAAGCCTTGGTGGAAATGACCAAGCACGGCTTCGGTGCCGTGATGGTGGTGGATGCCAAGGGCAGGAACCTGGGCGTGTTCACCGATGGCGGCCTGCGCCGCGGGCTGGAGAAGGAGGGCAACAAGTTCCTCACCAAGAAGCTGAGCACCTTGAAGTTCAACGCACCCTTCACCATTTCGCCGGAAGCCTTGCTGGACGAGGCCCAGAAGGCGTTCAAGGAGCATAAGGTGGACACGTTGAGCGTGAGCGAGAACGGCAAGCAGCTCGGCATGCTCGACATCCAGGACCTGATCAAGGCGATCTCGGGGTAGGCGGCGCACAACCCGGCGCACGTTGCGTGTTGGCGTGTTACGTGTTGCGGGTTGGATCAAACCGCAACACGTAACGCGTAACCCTCACAACACGCAACGTATTCCATGTCCCACTTGACACCTTTCACCAGCCACGGCCTCCGCACCACGGCCCCGGAACCCGAGCTCCTGCGCCGGCTGGCCCGCATCAAAGCCGTGCTCTTCGATTGGGACGGTGTGTTCAACGATGGCTTCAAGGACGCGGAGGGCGGCAGCCCCTTCAGCGAGGTGGGCAGCATGGGCGTGAACCTGTTGCGGTTCGCACTGTGGCTGCGGAACGGCGCCCTGCCCAAGGCGGCGATCATCACCGGCCAGCACAACCCCTACGCGGAACGCTTCGCCCAGCGGGAGAAGTTGCACGGTGTGTACATGGGATTCACCAACAAGCCCGAGGCCTTCGATGCCTTCCTGAAGCAGCACGATCTAAAGGCCGACGAGGTAGCGTTCTTCTTCGATGATGTGCTGGACCTGCCCGTGGCCGCCCGCTGCGGACTGCGTGTGATGATCGGCGGTCCCGTGACGACGTGGCTCGTGGAGCAGGCCATTGCACGCGGGGAAGTGGATCTTGTGACGGCGAACGGCGGTGGTGCCAACGGGCTGCGCGAGGCCACCGATGCGGTGATGGTCCTGCTGGGCGTGGGCCGCGACGTGCTGGCACACCGGACCGGATACACCGGGACCTACCAGCGTTACCTGGCCGAGCGGCAGGCGGTGGTGCCGGAGGTGGTGCGGCACGCACGCTGATCAACGTGCCGGCGTGGCCGGCGGCCTGCCGCGGAGCCGCAACCGCAGCACCGCGCCTGCCGCGGGTACCGCCACGGCGGCCTTCCCGAACAGCACCGCCGACGGCTTGCCGAGCACATCGTTGCTGAACCCCACAGGCTCCACCGGCAAGCCGAGGTCGCCGTGGTCCAGGGTCGCGTTGCCGTTGAGGTCCAGGAAGGCCTTCACGGCATAACGCCCCGCCGGAAGTCCCTGGAAACGCACGGTCGTCACAGGCCGTACCGCCTTCTCCATGCGCTGGATGCAGCCCTGGTCCGTGGTGAACGAGGCCGCATCCGGGCATACGGCCACCATTACCGGCCCGTTGCCGTGCCGGGGCAGGGACAGCTCCACGGCGAGGGTGCCCTGCGCGGCGACCTGCAGCATGGTGGCGCAGGCCACGGTGACCACGAGGGGCCGGAAGGACCGGATCAGAAGCATACGGGCATCGTTCTGGCGGTGGCAAGCATACGCAAGAACCTTGCCCGGGGCACCTCCTCGGCGCCCAACCGCGCGGTGACGGGGTTCAGGTACTGGGAATCGAAAAGCGCAAAGCCCCGTGCACGCAGGTGTTCGGCCAGGGCGTAGAAGGCCACCTTGCCCGCATCGGACCTGCGGTGGAACATGCTCTCGCCGAAGAAGGCGCCACCCAACGCCACGCCGTAGATGCCGCCCACAAGGGCGCGCTCCGCATCGTCGGTGCGGGCCCACACTTCCACGCTGTGCGCGTGGCCGGCCCGGTGCAAGGCCCCGTAGGTGGCGCGGATCCGTGCGTCGATCCAGGTCTCTTCGCGTTGCGCGCAACCCTGCACCACCGGATCGAAAGCCTCGTCCCGCGTGATGGTGAAGCCTCCGTTGCGCATCCGCCGGGCCAGGCGGGCATCGGGCCGCAGCCGTTCCAGCGGGAACACCGCCCGCGGATCGGGGTCGTGCCAGTAGAGCTCGCCATCGGCATGCGCCATGGGGAAGCGTCCTTCGGCGTAGGCGGTCATCAGCACCTGCACCGGGATCACCGGCACGGCAGGGGCGCGGCTCATGGCCGCACTTTGATCACCGTGCGCTCCACCAGCGGTCCGCCCAGGTCGACGCGCAAGTGGTAGAGCCCTGCCGGCGATCCGGCGAGCATCGGGTCGGCCAGGGCGATGTGCCGGAAGGTCCCCGGCTCCACCGCTTCCTCCAGACGCCACACCGGTCGGCCCAGCGCATCGAACAGTTCCATCCGCAGCATGTGCGCCTCCCCGGTGTACAGGGCAGCCGTGAAGCCTTCCTGGAAGGGCATCGGGAAAAGGTCCAGGAGCGCCGCATGCCGCAGGCCGGTGAGGTCCTCTCCGTTCAGCAGCAGGTGTGCCCGCCACAGGTCGGGAATGCCGTGGCCCAGGTCGGGGTCGGGCCGCAGGTACTGCGAGGCACTGCGGCGGATGGCCTCGGTGACCTCCACCGCGGTGCGGTCGGGATGCATCTGCCACAGACAGCAGGCCAGCCCCGCCACCAGGGGGGCGCTGAAGGAGGTGCCGTTGATGTGGGCCAGCGCCTGGCCGCCCACGTCGAGACCGGTGGTCCGCCAACCCACCGCGCACACATCGGGCTTCACGCGCCCGTCGGCCGAGGGGCCATGGCCGCTGAAGGGGGCGCTCTGCCGCTCCAGCCCCACGGCGCCCACGGCCAGGATGCCCTCGGCGTCGGCGGGCGGACTGATGTGGTACCATGCGCTCTGCCCGCTGTTGCCCGCGCTGTTCACCACCACCATGCCCTTGCGTGCGGCGATGCCGGCGGCGATGCTGATGCGCGCGGTGCGCCCGTCCAGGTCGGCCACATGGTGGTCCTGCGTGCTGTCGTCGAAGGTGGTGTAGCCCAGCGAAGTGCTCAGCACGTCGCAGCCCAGGCTGTCGAGCAGCTCGGCCCCGCGCACCCAGTGGTCCTCTTCCACGATGTACTCGCTGTCCGCATCCTCGGTGCGCACCAGGGCCACATCCACCCCGGGGGCCACGCCCAGGAAGCGGCCGGGCAGGTCGGCGGCGATCACCGAGAGGACGCTCCGGCCGTGCCAGTGGTCGCTGTACACATCGCCATCGGCCCGCACCATGTCGGCGGTGAGCACGATGCCGTGGCGCGCGCGCAGGCTGGCGAAGGCGGGCAGCGAATCGGCGCCCTCGAAGCCGCTGTCCAGAAGCCCCAGCAACATGCCCTGGCCGGTGGCGCCCGCCCGGTGGAGCAGGTGGCCGTTCAGCATGGCCAACTGGCGGAAACCCCGGCCGTAGGTGGCCTCGTCGGCGGCATCCACGCTGTTGCGCAGCACGGCCGGGTACTTGTTCGTGGTGCGCGGGGCATGCGGGCGGCCGTCGTGCATGCAGCGTACGGTGCGCACGAAGGGCAGCTGGTCCAGGGTGTCGAGCCCCAGGGTGTCGGTGCTGCGGATGGTGGCGCTGTTCTGCCAGCGGCTGGTGCCCAGCACCTCGAGGACAGCGGCCTGTTGCAGGGCCTGCACGAAGGCCGGGTCCACCGGCAGGTCCAGCGAGTCCACCGCGATCCCCTGCCGGGCCCGGCGCTCGATGGCACGCGCGCTCAGGAAGGTGGCCGGGGTGTTGAGCGCGTGCGGGGTGCCTCCCTTGTGGATGAACTCCACCAGGTAGGTGGCCGGAGCGGTCTGGGCGATGGCCGGGGCTCCCAGCAGCAGGGGCACCACCGCCAGCGCAAGGTTGCGCCGCAGATCGTCAATGCCCATGCGCAGTGATCACTTGGTGGAAATACCAGCCGTTGGTCCCGTTGGCCTGGGTGTTGGAACTGTCCCGCACCCGCTCCACCAGCCCCACATGCCGCGCGTACCGTTCGCGGTAGATCAGCGTATCCACCAGGTTGTTGGGGTAATGGTTGCGCACCAGGAGCGTGCTGTCGAAGCTCAGGTCGCCATGCTGCCACGGCAGGTCCACCGACGCATGGCTCACCTCCATGTCGGGTCGGTCGTTCAGGGCGTTGAGGTTCCAGCGTTCACCGGCCTTCGCTGGAAAGGTGAGCTTCAGCAGCCGCACGTTCTCCTCGGTGCGTTCGGCGTAAGCGGCCTGGCGGGTCTGGGTCCACACATCCTTGATGCGCCAGCTGTTGGTCAGCGTGTCCCACACGAACCGCTCGATGCGCTGGGCGGTGCGGCCTTCGGGATCGGTGTACACCGAATCGATCACCTCGCGCAGGCGGTAGCGCACCGCACCGCTGATGCCGAGGCTCTGGAAGGACCACGAGGAATCCACCTGGTATTCGGCCCAGGTGCCGACCTCCACGGGGAAATAGGTGTGACCCAGGTCGATGGGCACGGTCTCGTCCCGGCGGCAGCCCGGTGCGAGCAGCACAAGGATGCCGAGGGCGAGCAGGCCGTGGCGGGTGCTGAAGGTCGAGGTCATGGTGTGCGGTCGATGAAGCCCCCTCCGAGGACGTCGTCCCCGTCGTAGAAGACGGCGCTCTGCCCCGGGGCGATGCCTGTCACCGGGGCATGGAACTCCACGCGCACCCGGTCGCCCTCCATGTGCAGGGTGCTCGGTGTGCCGCGGTCCTTGTACCGCACCTTGGTGACGGCCTCCACCTCGCCGTGCAGGGCGTCCACTTTCAGGAAGTTGGGCTGGCGCACCCACATGACCTGGCGGCGCAGTTCCTCCTTGCGTCCCAACACCACCGTGTTGGTCTCCGGCCTGATGTCCGTGACGTAGAGCGGTTCGCCCACGGCGATGCCCAGGCCCTTGCGCTGGCCGATGGTGAAGAACGGGTAGCCATCGTGCTCGCCAAGCACCTCGCCGTTGGTGCCCACCAGCTTGCCGTGGGCCAGGCCGGCGGTGATCGCGGGCTCGCGCCGCTTGAGGAAGCCGCGGTAGTCGTTGTCCGGGATGAAGCAGATCTCGTAGCTCTCGCTCTTCTGGGCCAACTGGGGGAATCCGGCTTCCTGGGCCATGCTGCGGATCTCGCTCTTGCGGTAGCCCCCCAGGGGGAAACGGGTGCGCGCCAGGCTGTCCTGGCGGAGGCCCCAGAGCACGTAGCTCTGGTCCTTGCCCTCATCGAGGCCCTTGCTCACGGTGAACCGGCCGGCATGCGGGGGGGCGGTCACCGGGGTGAGCCGGGCATAGTGCCCGGTGGCGATCAGCGGGCAGTCCAGCATGTCGGCGCGCTTCAGCAGGGCCTCCCACTTGATGAAGGTGTTGCACAGCACGCAGGGGTTGGGCGTGCGGCCGCCGAGGTACTCCTGCACGAAGTTGCCGATGATGGCTTCGCCGAACTCCTCGCGGATGTCCAGGATGATATGGTGGAACCCCCGGCTCACGGCCAGGTCGCGTGCGTCGTTGATGCTATCCAGGTCGCAGCAGCCAGTGAGCCGCTTGCCGCCGCCGCTGCTCGCATAATCCCACGTCTTCATGGTGACGCCCACCACTTCGTAGCCCTGCTCGTGGAGCAACAAGGCCGCCACGGAGCTGTCCACTCCGCCGCTCATGGCCACCAGCACCCGTCCGTGGCGGCTCATGGCGCCGCGGGTTGAGGTGCACCATCCACATACGTGACCCGGCTGATGATGCGGCCCGAGATGTCGTACTCGGTGACCATGCCGTTGAGCATGCCGTTGCGATAGGTGCCCTCGCGCTTGCGGGTCTGCCCTTTGAGCACGCGCTGCATCTCGGTGCGACCGCCCAAGGCGGGATCGGCCGGGAGCGGCTCCTCCACCCAGGTGCCGTTGCAGTAGTACTCCGTGAAGGCACCCTCGGGCCGCCCTTTCACATAGGTGATCTCGCTGCGCACCTGGTCGTCGTCGCAGTACTCCCGGAACAGGCCGTTCTCCTTCTTCTCGCGGACGAAGCGCCCGTTCTGATAGACCATCTGTATCTGCACCTTGCCGTTCTCCAGGAAGTGGTACCAGATGCCGTCCCTGTTGCCGTTCACCATGTGGCCCTCGATCTCCTTGACGCCGTTGGGATGGTACCAGGTGAAGGTGCCGTCGCCCAGCCCACGCACGTAGGTCCCGCGGTGTTTCACCTGTCCGCCGGGGAAGAACTGCTCGTGCACGCCGTCCTGTTCGCCGTTGGCGAAGGTGATGCGCTCGGCCAGCGTGCCGTCCTCGAACCAGGTGAGCTGTTCGCCATGCTCGCGTCCATTCGCCCAGGACTCGGTGGAGCGCTTGCCCCCATCCGGCGCGAAGTAGGTCCAGATGCTGTCCTTCCGTTGCCCCACGTAGCGACCCTCGGCCATCAGGCGGCCGTTGGGGTGGTAATGCCGCGCGTGGGCGCCGGAGCCGTCGGCGTAGTGGTCCACGATGCTCTCCACCCTGCCGTCCGTGGCGAAATAGGTGAAGCTGCCCACCGGCCGGTCATCCTTGAACTGCCCGGTGTAGCGCAACTGCGGGCTGTCCGCCCAGGTGCGGGCCCACGGCCCCTGCTTGCGTCCCTGCGCATCGGTGTGGTTGGGGGCGGGAGGCTGGGCGATGCCGGGCACGTGCAGCAACACGGGGAGCAGAGCGCCAAGGGCAAGGATGCGCATGCGGCAAAGATACCCACGGGCCAGGCCCGGCCGGGCCGTGCTGCGGCCTGCGGAACACCGGGCCGCTATCTTCGGCCGCGCATGACCTTCTACAGACCGGACTGCCGCCACTTCCGGGGTGACGTACCCTGCCGACCGCACAAGCTGCACGGCGTGCACTGCGCCGATTGCACCCACTACGACCCCATCCGGCAGCGGGTGCTGATCATCAAGCTGGGCGCCTTGGGCGACGTGGTGCGCACCACCCCCCTGCTCACACCGCTGCGCAAGCGTTTCCCGCAGGCCGAGATCCACTGGCTGACCCTCAGCCCTGAGATCCTGCCGGCCTCGGTGGACCTGAAACTGCCCTTCGACCTGGCCTCCCTGCTGGTGATCGAGGGAACGGCCTACGACTATGCCATCAACCTGGACAAGGACCGCGAGGCCTGCGCCCTGATGGCGCGCGTGAATGCCGCCGAGAAGCACGGCTTCATCTGGAAGGAAGGTCGCTGCGCACCGGTGGACGAACTGGCGTTGCACAAGTTCGGCACGGGGATCTTCGACGACCTCAGCAGGGCCAACACCTTGAGCTACCTGCAGGAGATCTTCGCCATCGCCGGATTCACGTTCCAGGGCGAGGAGTACGTGCTGGACAACCATGCCGCAGGACGGCGGGCGTGGGACATCGACCGGGCGCGGCATGTGGTGGGGTTGAACACGGGCTGCGGCGGCCGCTGGACCAGCCGGCTGTGGAGCGAGGAACGATGGACGGCCCTGGCCGGGCTGCTGAAGCGCGACGGTTACGAAGTGGTGCTGTTGGGCGGTGCGCCCGAGCACGAGCGCAACCTGCGCATCGCGGCCGCCAGCGGCGCCACCTATTTCGGGCACTTCGACCTGCAGCTCTTCATCGACCTGCTGGACCATTGCGATACGGTGGTGACCCAGGTGACCATGGCCATGCACCTGGCGCTGGGGCGGCACAAGAACCTGGTGCTGATGAACAACATCTTCAACCGGCACGAGTTCGAGCTGTACGGCCGCGGCGGCATCGTGGAACCCTCCACCGGCTGCGACTGTTTCTACGCCCCGCGCTGCAAGCGGACGGACCACGGGGGCCATGCCTGCATGGACGACATCAGCGCCGCGCAGGTGCACGAAGCGGTGCGTGCCTGCAAGCTGAACCGGGCCCCGGCGGCCTGACGGGTCCATGCGCATCGCCTACCTCAGCACCTTCTATCCGCTGCGCGGCGGCATCGCGCACTTCAACGAGCGGTTCGCCGCGGAACTGGTGCGACGCGGCCACGCCGTGCGGGCCATCACCTTCAGCCGGCAATACCCCGCTCTGCTCTTCCCCGGCAAGACCCAGGAGGAGACCGGCGGCACCGCCGGTGAGGCCTCGGTGCATGCCGAGGTCCGCGTGGACAGCATCGGCCCCCGCAGTTGGTTGCGCACCGGCCGGGCCCTGCGGCGCGATGCCCCCGATGTGCTCCTGTTCAAGTACTGGATCAGCTTCTTCGCCCCCTGCTTCTGGGCCATCGCATGCCTGGCCCGCGGCAACCGGCGCACCCGCACCGTGTATGTCGTGGACAACTTCATCCCCCACGAACAACGCCCCGGCGAACGCCTGCTGCGCTGGCTGGCCTTCCGGTGCGTGGACGGCTGCCTGGTGATGAGCGAGGCCGTGGAGAAGGACATCCGCGCCGCGCATCCGCGGCTGGCCATCGAACGGTCGCCCCACCCGGTGTACGACAACTTCGGCCCGGCACAGGACCGCGCAGCGGCGCGCGAAAAGCTGGGCCTGCCCCACGATGCCGTGATCGCCCTGTTCTTCGGCTACATCCGGCCGTACAAGGGGCTCGACCTGCTGATCGACGCCTTCCCTGCGATGGCCGCGCTGCACCCGAAGCTCCACCTGGTGATCGCCGGCGAGTGTTACGAGGACGAACAGCGGTACCGCGACCTGGTGAAGGCCAGCCCCCTGGCCGACCGCATCCACTACTTCGGCGATTACATCCCCAACGACATGGTGGCCACGCATTTCAGCGCAGCCGATGTGCTGGTGCTGCCCTACCGCACGGCCACCCAATCCGGCATCGTGCAGATCGCCTACCACTTCGAACGCCCGTGCATCGTGAGCGATGTGGGCGGCCTTGGCGAGGTGGTGCTCGACGGATCGACGGGCTATGTGGTGCCCGCCGGAGGGGGCGCGGCGCTGGTGGAGGGCATGCGGCGTTTCCTGAACGGACCGCAGGACATGCGCGAGGCCATCCGCCGGGAACGCCGCAAGTATGCTTGGGACGCCTTCGCCGAAGCCCTGGAACGGCTGGTGGCCGGGATCCAGCGTGGCCCCGACGGCCTCCAAGGCCGACCCGACGGTGCAACCGGGCCTTCCATCGACCGTTGAAAGGCCGGACCGCGGGGGCTGCTACCTTCACCCCGCAAGGAAGAGGATGGTGCTGCTACCGGCCATCATGGCATTGCTATTCCCGCCGGCGGGACCGGCGGCGGTCGCGCACGCGCACGGCCCGGTCACGCCACCGGTGGTGGATGAAGTGGTGGCGCTGCACACCAGCGCGGGGTTGACGGACGTGCTGGCCTTGGACGCCTTCCGTGCCGCGTACGAAAGCGCTTGCGAACGATCCCCGGACACCCGGGTGCTCGCCGTGGCCGACATGTCGCGTCCCTCCACCGAGAAACGCCTGGTGGTGGTGGACCTGGTGAAGGGCGACCTGCTGCTGCACACCTACGTGGCCCACGGTCAGGGCACCGGGGAACTGATGGCCGAACATTTCGGCAACCAGGAGGGTTCGCACCGCACCAGCCTGGGCCTCTATCGTGTGGGGGCCGAGATCATCAGCCCCAAGCACGGACAGGCCTTGCTGTTGTACGGATTGGACCCGGGCTTGAACGACCGCGCGTTGGAACGGGAGATCATCGTGCACGGCGCGGATTACGTCAGCGAGGATTTCATCGCCGCGCACGGGCGCCTGGGCCGCAGCTGGGGCTGCCCGGCAGTGCCCCGGCCGGACATGCCCGTCTTGACGCGCCTGTTGGCCGACGGAGGGCTCCTGTACGTCCATCACCCGTCCGCGGGGACCCTGGAGGCCCGCGCCCGATGAACCACATCCAACAGGGAATTGCGACCGTCCTGGCCGCAGCGCTGCTGTGCGCCGGTTGCATGCCGCAAGCGGGTCCCGCCAGCACCCCGGCGGAGGAAGCCCGTGCCGTCAACGCCGTGTTCGAGTCACCGGAACCCTTCTCCGTGCGTACCCTGCAGCCCGCCGAGGTGGACAGTTTCCTGGTGGCGCACCCCGAATACGCGATGGATTCCGCCGCCATGCGCGCCTTTTACCAGCGTCGCGACGGCCAGTATGCCTGGTTCGTCCACGACACGCTGGCCTCCGCCGCCGGCAATTTCCTCAACCTGGTGGCCGCCAACGACAGCATCCTGCAGCATGCCTTCCCCCACGATGCCCTGCACGACCTGGTGGAACGGCTCAGCGACCGGCGGGACAGCGTGCCGCTGACACCCACCTTCATGCGGCACGTGGAGCTGTCCCTCACCGCCCAGTTCCTTCGCTTCGCCGACCGGAAATACAGTGGCCTGGTGCAGCGCGACCTGCGCGAACTGGACTGGTTCATCCCCCGCCGCAAGAAGGACCTGTCCGAACTGCTGGACTCGCTGGTGGCGGGGCGGATGGACCTCTCCCCCATCGAGCCGCTGCATCCGCAGTACCGGGCCCTCAAAGCTCAGCTGCCCACCCTGGACGGCCTGCGCTGGATGGACGCCCTGGCGCGGCTGGACCTCGGCAAGCGGCGCAAGCTGGAGCCCGGGGACCGCGACACGGTGGTGGTGGCGATCCGTGAACGGCTGGCCGTGCTGGGCGACCTGAGCTGGTACGACGTGAGCCGATGCCCCGAGCCGGAGCGGTACGACAGCACCCTGGAAGTGGCGGTGAAGCTGTTCCAGGACCGGCATGGCCTGCTGCCCGACGGCGTGATCGGCAGTGGTTGCATCCGGCAGCTCAACACCCCTGTCCGCGACCGCATCCGCACCGTGCTGGTGAACATGGAACGCCTGCGCTGGGTGCCCGAAAGGAACGCCCCGGACATGCTGCTGGTGAACATCCCCGAGTTCCGTCTGCATGTGTACGAAGGAGGCCGCATCCGCTGGAGCATGGACGTGGTGGTGGGTGCGGAGGCCACCAGCACGGTGGTATTCTCCGATTCCCTGTCGCGCATCGTGTTCAGCCCCACCTGGTCGGTGCCCGCGAGCATCGTGCGCAACGAGATCCTGCCGGCCATGCGGCGCGACCCGGGTTACCTGGCCCGCAAGGGCATGCGGCGCACGGGCGGCAGTGATGCCCTGCCACGGATCGTGCAGGAACCCGGCCCCGGCAACGCCCTGGGGCGGGTGAAGTTCCTCTTCCCGAACACCTACAGCATCTACCTCCACGATACCCCGAGCAAGGGGGGCTTCAGCCGCGAGAACCGTGCGCTAAGCCATGGCTGCGTCCGCCTGGGCGACCCCCGGCGGCTGGCGGCCTACCTGTTGCGGGGGGACACCGCCTGGACCGATGCCCGGATCGATGCGGCCATGGACCGGAAGACCGAGCTCTCCGTACCGATACGGCCCCGCGTGCCGGTGTTCATCGGTTATTTCACCGCCTGGGTGGACCAGGACGGGCGGCTCAACTTCCGCGACGACATCTACGGCCACGACGCCAAGCTTGCGCGGGAACTGTTCGTGGACCCTGGTGCATCGCCTGCCCCGGCCGTCAACGCTCCCCTGGCGGACGTGACGCCGTAGGTGCCGGTGCGGCCACCACCCGGAACGCATCGCCCCCGAAATACCCGGCCAGCGTGCGGTTCCAATAGGCCTCGGGATCGGCCGTGGGTTCGGGAATGCGCAGGCTCCGCAGGGGGGCGGGGAACACGGGCACCTCCGCAAGGGCTTCCCCGTTCCGCACCGCCCGGGCGATGCCGCTGTGCAGCGATGCCGTATGCCGTCGGAAACGCCAGGCGTCACCGCTCAGCAGGTCGCGCGTTACGTGGAGGTCGTTGCCCCAACCCACGAGCCCGGCGAGCGCCACACCCAGGGCCAGGCGCCGCACACCCCTGGCCGTCGACCACGCCGGCACGCGGCGAAGGTGAAGGCTTCGACCCCAAGCCATCGCCGTGGCCACCGCGGCGAGCAGGAACGGGGCAAGCACGAGGTTGAGCGTGCGGTGCTGGCCCAGCATGCCCATGGCCCAATAGGGCAGCAGGGTGCCCGCAGCGAGGGCGAGCGCCGCCGCGGCCGACCAGCGCACCGGCCCCCGCACGAAGACGCACGGAAAGCGTCGATGCACCTCCGAACGCCCTGCCTGCCAGGCCAGCAGAAGCACGGCCGGGAGCACCGGGTCCACCAGCCACGAGGCCGCGAAGCGCAGGGCCTGCGCACCGCCCATGCCCAGGGTCAGCCACAGGTCGTGGCGCTGCGGGAAGTGCATGCTGCGCACCGCATTGCCCGGCGCCAGGGCCACCACCAGCCCGCAGCCCACCGCGAGCGCCAGCAGGGCCACGGGCATCGGGGCGGGCCGCCGTCCCTGCCGCAGGGCTCCCAGCACGGGCACGGCATGGCCCAGCACCAGCAGCACCATGGCCGTCTCGTTGCAGCCGGCCGCTGCGACCAGGGTGAGCCCGGCGACCGGCCCCCAGCGCCAGCCCAGGCCGGCCGCCTCTGCCCGCAGCAATGCGCCCGCATGAAGGAGCATCAGCACCCAGGCCCCTTGGTACGTCACCGCACCGGTGTACCAGTACAGGCCCTCGCCAAGGTGCGGCATCAGGTGGAGCTGGAGCAGGGTGAAGCCCAGCGCAAGCATCCAGCGGTCGCCACGGGGCAGGTCGAAAGCGGGGCGGGCCCCGAGCACCCAGGCCCCGGCGGCCGTGCTCAGGAACAACAGCAGCACGGGCATCAGACGATAGAGCGTGAGCCCGGGCCCGAGGCCCAGCGTGAGCGGCCCGTAGAGCACCAGGGCGTTGCTGAAGTAGCGGCCGTTCCAGGTGCGGTGCTCGTGCAGCAGACGCGCCCATGGCTCGCTGCGCATGCCCATGGCGGCATAGCCCCAGTCGTCCCCGAAGGGCGCACAGGCGGCCGCCAGCAGCACGTAGCGGGCAAGCAGCAGCAGCAGCACCGCACCGATCGCGGTACGTGCATGCCGGGGCACCGTCGTGGTCGTGCTCACCACCCCACGCGCTCGTCGATCCGGTACTGCCCGCGCTCGGGTGCGTTCCGGGCGATCAGCTCGGCCACGAAGCCCACGGTGAACAGCTGCACCCCGATGACCATGGCCACCAGGGCCACGTAGAACAGCGCATTGTCGGACACCAGGCGGGCGGGTTGGTGGTTCCACACGTGCCACAGCTTGTCGCCCACCAACCAGGCCGTGGCCCCGAACCCGAGCACGAACATCAGGGTGCCCAGGGCTCCGAAGAAGTGCATCGGCTTGCGACCGAAGCGGAACACGAACCAGATGGTCATCAGGTCCAGGAAGCCGTTGATGAAACGGTCCAGACCGAACTTGGTACGGCCATAACGACGCGGGTGGTGCTTCACCACCTTCTCGCCGATGCGGGGGAAGCCCTCGCGGTGGGCGATGAAGGGGATGTAGCGGTGCATCTCGCCGTACACTTCGATGGCCTTCACCACCGGGGCGCGGTAAGCCTTGAGCCCGCAGTTGAAGTCGTGCAGCCGCACGCCGCTCACCCGGCGCGTGGCCCAGTTGAAGAGCTTGGTGGGCACGGTCTTGCTCAGGGGGTCGTGCCGCACCTTCTTCCACCCGCTCACCAGGTCGTAGCCCTCCTTGTCGATCATGGCATAAAGGGCGGGCACCTCCTCGGGATCGTCCTGCAGGTCGGCATCCATGGTGATCACCACCCGGCCGGTGGCGGCCTTGAAGCCCTCGTTGAGCGCGGGGCTCTTGCCGTAGTTGCGCCCCAGGCGGATGCCTTTGACACGGCGGTCCGCCTGCGCCAGCGTGCGGATCACCGGCCAGGAGCCGTCGGTGCTGCCGTCGTCCACCAGGATCACTTCGTAGGCCACACCCATGGCGCCCAGCACGGCGTGCAGGCGCTCCAGCAGCGGCGGCAGCGATTCGTGCTCGTTGAGCAGCGGGACGACGATGGACAGGTCCATGGCGCACAAAGGTGCGCAAACGGTCCGGTGCGCCGCAGAGCGCTACCTTTGGCGCGGGGCAAGTCTTTCACGACCAGCTCCCGCTGAACCCCCCAGGGCCGGAAGGCAGCAAGGGCAGGCGGTCGTAGCGGTGCGATGGAAGTCGCTTGCCCCAACCATTGACGTGCCCGGGCCGGTGAACGGACCGGCCCCGGGCACGGATCACCATGAGCGATCCGGGATACGTGAAGGTGGTGCTCGTCACCGGGGGCAGCAGCGGCATCGGCGAGGCCATCTGCAAACGCCTGTCGGCCGAAGGGCACCGGGTGTTCGGCACGGGGCGGAAGGTCGGGGCCCAGCCCAACGGCTACCGGCTGGTGGCGATGGACATCACCGATGAAGCGTCGGTGCAGCGGGGGGTGGATGAGGTCCTGGCCGAAGCGGGGCGGATCGATGTGGTGGTGAACAACGCCGGCCTGGGGATCCAGGGCCCGGCCGAGGACATCACCCCGGAGCTGGCCCTGGACGTGCTGAACACCAACCTCGTGGGTGCTCACCGGGTGTGCCGGGCCGTGCTGCCGGGCATGCGCGAACGCAAGCGGGGTCTGGTGGTGCACATCACCAGCCTGGCGGCCAACTACGGGCTTCCCTTCCGCGGTTTCTACAGCGCAAGCAAGGCCGCCCTGGAGCGGTATGCCGAAGCCCAGCGCATGGAACTGGCCCCCTTCGGCGTGCATGTCGTGACGGTGCAGCCCGGGGAGTACCGCACCCGCATCGCCACCGGCCGTCTCCGGCCCCCCACGGTGAGCGCCGCCTATGCACAGGCCTACGAACGGGTGATGGGGGTGCTCGCCGGCAGCTTGCACTACAGCCGCGACCCGGACGAGGTGGCCGTGCTGGTCTCGCGGCTCATGCGGCAGGCGGCGCCCTACGGCGTCCAGTATTCGGCCCATGGCGTGCAGCGCCTGTCGGTGCTGTTGAAAAAGCTGCTTCCTGCGCGGCTGTTCGAGCGCATGATGATGCGGCACTACCGCTGAAGCCAGGGGCGTCGGCGATCGTGAACAACCCGTGCCTTGGGCAGTGCCGCGCCCGGCTACCTTCGGACCATGAAATTCTTCATCGATACGGCCAGCCTGGACCAGATCCGGGAGGCACACGCCCTGGGCGTTCTGGACGGGGTGACGACCAACCCCAGCCTGATGGCCAAGGAAGGCATCAGTGGCGAGGAGAACGTGCTCAAGCACTACATGGACATCTGCGCCATCGTGGACGGGGACGTGAGCGCGGAGGTGATCAGCACCGACCTGGACGGCATGGTGGCCGAGGGCGAGAAGCTGGCCGCCCTGCACCCCAACATCGCCGTGAAGGTGCCCATGACCCGCGACGGGGTCAAAGCCATCAAACACTTCACCGGCAAAGGCATCAAGACCAACTGCACGCTGGTGTTCAGCGCCGGGCAGGCCCTGCTGGCCGCGAAGGCCGGAGCCACCTACGTTTCGCCCTTCATCGGTCGGCTGGATGATGTGAGCACCGACGGTGTTCGCTTGATCGAGCAGATCCGCACCATCTACGACAACTACGGCATGGACACCCAGGTGCTGGCGGCCAGCATCCGGCATCCCATGCACATCATTCAGTGCGCCGAGGTCGGTGCCGACGTGGCCACCTGCCCGCTGAGCGCGATCCTGGCCCTGTTCGACCATCCGCTCACGACCATCGGGCTGGAGAAGTTCCTGGCGGACCACCGCAAGGCCCAGAAAGTGCGCTGAGATGCTGCTGCAGGTGCATCCCCGCGACCCGGAGGCGCGCAAGGTGCGCCTCATCGCCGAGAAACTGCGCGAGGGCGCCGTGGTGGTGTGCCCCACCGACACGGTGCATGCGTTCGTGTGCAGCCCCCGGCACGCCTCGGCCATGGAGCGCGTGGCCCGGCTCAAGGGTGTGAAGCCCCAGCGCGCCGAGCTCTCCCTGGTGTGCCGCGACCTCTCGCAGGCCACCCGCTACCTCCGGCCGATCGACACGGCGGTGTTCCGGCTGCTGAAGCGCGCCCTCCCCGGCCCCTACACCTTCATCCTGCCGGCCGGCGGCGAAGCACCCAAGTTGTTCCAGACCAACCGGCGGACCATCGGGATCCGTGTGCCCGACCATCCGGTCACCGCCGCCATCGTGGAGGAGCTCGGCCATCCGTTGGTGGCGGCCTCGGTGCACGACCCGGACCACGTGGTGGACTACACCACCGACCCGGAGCGGATCGCCGAGCACCTGGGCGGCCAGGTGGACCTGGTGATCGATGCGGGCATGGGCGGGCTGGTGGGAAGCACGGTGATCGACCTCAGCGGCAGCGCCCCCGTGGTGGTGCGCCAGGGCAAGGGCACCGTCGAGGGGTTGCTCTGAACCGCCGCACCCGTCGGGGGTGAACCCCCTGTTGTCGGTACCGGGGCCTGAAGCTGCGCAGTCGCCCCCCGGTCGGCAACAGGGGCTCAACCGTGCATCGCGGCTTCGCGCAGCCGTTGGAACGCCACGGGCAAGGCCCGCGCCAGGTCCATGGCGGTCATGCCGTCCTGGCCCACCGCCTCTGCGGCGAGGTCGCCCGCCGCGCCATGCACCCACACGCCCAACAGGGCGGCCTCCGCAGGCGCCATGCCCTGGGCCAGCAGGCCGGTGAGCAGCCCGGTGAGCACATCCCCCGAGCCGCCCTTGGCCATACCGGCATTGCCGGTGCCGTTGAACCGGACACCACCGTCGGGGAGGCAGGTGGCCGTGGGGCCGCCCTTGAGCACGACCACCACGCGCCGCTCCCGGGCAAAGACCCGGGCCTTGTCGATCCGTTCCAGCGTGCCCGCCGATGCGCCGAAGAGCCGGTCGGCCTCGCCGGGATGCGGTGTGAGCACCGTGCCAGGCGGCACGGCATCGAGCAGGCCACGCTCCCGGGCAAGGATGTTCAGGGCATCCGCGTCGAGCACCAAGGGGGCAGCGGCCTGGCCAAGCACTTCGCGCAACCGCTGCGTCGGGGCCGCCTCCGTGCCGATCCCGGGCCCGATCCCCAAGGCCGTCCACCGCCCCGTGGGCAGCGGGCTTCCGGCGGAACCCTCAGTCCCCAGCTCGACCACCATGGCCTCGGGCACCTGCGCGTGGAGCACCAGGGCACCACCCGCAGGGACGGCCACCGTCACCAGCCCCGCACCGCTGCGCACGGCGGCAGCCGCGGCCATCACGGCGGCCCCGAGGTGGCCCGTTCCCCCGGCCAGCAGTAGGGCGTGGCCGAAGGTCCCCTTGTGGCCGCCCGCCGGGCGGGAAGGAAGCAGACGCACGACGTCCGCGACCTCCGACAGGGCCAGGTCGCTCGCACAGGCCGCGATGGCCGCACGGTCCAGGCCGATGTCCACCACATGGCGTTCCCCGTACCGGTCGGCATGCTCGGGCAGCATCAGGAACCGCTTGGGGACCTGGAAGCTGAAGGTGGCGCTGGCCTTGACCACGGCGGTGGGGTCATCCGGCCCGCCATCGGCATAGGCCCCCGAGGGCAGGTCCACCGCGACCACGGCAGCGCTTTGCGCGTTCAGTTCCCGGATAAGCTGAAGCACTTCGTCGCGGGGCGGACGGTTCAACCCGGTGCCGTACAGCGCGTCGATCACCCATTCGCCGGGCCGCAGGGAGGGCAGCGTGCCGTCGGGACGCTGGACCCGTTCCACCCGCTTTTCAAAAAGCCGTTGCAACTGATGGCGGTTGTCCGCGGAGGCCTGGTCCTCCGTGTAAGCGGTCAACACCCGCACCGGCCATCCCCGTTCTGCGAGCGACCGGGCGATGACCAGGCCATCGCCGCCGTTGTTCCCGGGGCCACAGAGCACCAGCAGGGGACGGGGCCGGTCGCCGTACCGGGTGAGGAAGGCCTGCACAAAGGCGGCGGCGGCGCGCTCCATGAGGGCGGTGCTGCCGATGGGCTCCCGCGCAATGGTCAGGGCATCGACCTGCCGCACCTGTTCAGCGGTGAGTACGGGCAGCATGGCAGCAAGGTACCTGAAATGAAGAAGCCCCTGCCGAGGCAGGGGCTTCCTGTTCCGAAGGGGTTTACCCTTACTGGAAGTAGAAGTTCATGTTGATCGACACACCGTTGTTGTTGGTGTCGATGCCGAAGTCGTTCACCTTGGTGCCGCTTTCGACCTCGCCCGGGCCGTTGTCACCGGTGACACGCTCCCAGCTGGTCTTGTTGAAGCCTTTGCTGGCGAGCATCAGGCCCCAGCCGTACTCGGCGCCCAGGGACACTTTCGGAGCGACGAACCACTCCACGCCCACGAAGGCGTTCAGGCCCACCATCATGGCACCGCCCTGCTTCTCTTCGCTGATGCGCGAGCCGGTGTTGTCCAGGCTGTTGCCATACTCGAAGGTCTTCTTCTGACCGGCAAAGCCCAGGTTCAGATCGGCGCCGTACACGCCCACCACGCGGGTGCTGCCCACGCGCTTCTCCAGGCCGAAGCCCAGCTGGATGGTGTTGCCACCCGTCTTGGTCACGTCCTCGACCATGGCGTTCGGGTCGGTCGCACCGATCTCGCTCACCAGCACGGTCTCCTTGTGGCTGTAGAAGCCCAGGCGCACGCGGCCACGGAAGGCCGTGTTGGCATCCTTCAGCTTCTTCACGCCGATCACGGCACGGGTCACGCTACCGAAAGCGCCGCCGTCGCCACCACCGGCCCAGTTGTAGGGGTCCCAGGTGCTGGCGGAGATCCAGGTGGGCACCGTGTTCCCGGAGGTCCCGTTGAACAGGTTACCGGCGTAGCCGATGAACGGGGTGGCATCAATGGTCAGGCCCCAATCCCCATCTTGGGACAACCAGTTCTCACCGCGGTTGCTGGTGATCTCACCCGTTTGGGCGGTCACTGCCGTAGCGGCGGAGAGCGCTGCAGCGAACAGTACAGTCTTTCTCATCTGACGAACGTTTTGGTTTTACGTGTGCTTCTTACTTGGTTCTCAGGGATCTTCCCGGTCAAAGGTAGGCCCAAGGCGCGGCAAAGCTATGAACAACCGCTGCGGATATCAACAATTTTTTGTTGATCCGTCGAACGGTACCACGTTTTGGTCTGCCTCATTGCGGGATCGGCCGGAGAAATTCGGGGGCGAAGATAGTGGCTGCGGCGATATTGCCAAGTCCGTGCCGAAGTGGTGGGCCTACTGCCGGTGGGCCAGCATGGGCACAAAGCGGAAGTCGCCGTGCTCCTCCCGGACCAGGGCCCCGTCCACCTCCCTGCGGATGCGCACCATGCGCTGCACGGCTCCCTCGCCCACGGGGATCACCAGGATGCCTCCGGGCCGGAGCTGTTCCACCAAGGCATCGGGCACGAAGGGCGCCCCGCAGGTCACCAGCACGCGGTCGTAGGGGGCGTAGGCCGGAAGGCCCAGGAAACCGTCGCCGTGGTACAACGCCGCCTTGTGGCCCATCGCTTCCAACCGGCCGCGTGTGGCCAGGTACAAGGGGCGGTGCCTTTCGATGCTCCACACCTTGGCGCCCATGGCGGCCAGCACGGCGGTCTGGTATCCGCTGCCGGTGCCCACCTCCAGCACGCGGTGGCCGCGTCGCAATTCCAGCAGCTGGGTCTGGAAGGCCACGGTGTATGGCTGGGAGATGGTCTGGCCGCAACCGATGGGGAAGGCTTTGTCCTCGTAGGCGTGCGACCGCAGGGCGGTATCCTCGAAGAAGAGGTGGCGAGGCACCCTGCCCACAGCCTCGAGCACCGCCGCGTCCCCGATCCCCTTGGTCTTGAGCTCCTGCACCAGCCTGCGCCGCGCCCCTTGGGACCGGTAATCGTCACCTCCGACGGTCATCGCGGCAAAAGTAACGGGCGCGCCTCGGGGCCGGGGCCTATTTTCGCCCCGCTTTCAACAGCACCCATGTCGGAAAACCGTTTGCGCATCGGGATCCTGGGGGCCGGCCATTTGGGCCGCATCCATCTGCAACAGGCCCTGGAGGTGGACACCCTGCAGGTGGTGGGCTTCCACGACCCCGACCGGGAGCGGTGCGCGGTGGTGCAGGCCGAGTTCGGCATCCCGGCCCTGGGTTCCGTGGAAGCCGTGATCGAAGCGGCCGAGGCGGTGGACGTGGTGACGCCCACCCTGAGCCACCACGCCTGCGCCATGCAGGCGCTGGCCCGGGGCCGGCACGTGTTCATCGAGAAACCCCTGGCCAACACCCTGGAGGAGGGTCGCGCGCTGGTGCGGACGGCCGAGGCCAGCGGGCTGTGCGTGCAGGTGGGGCATGTGGAGCGCTTCAATCCGGCGTTCCAGGCCGCCGTGCCCAGCCTGCGCGACCCGCTCTTCATCGAAGGGCATCGCCTGGCCCAGTTCAATCCGCGAGGCACCGACGTACCGGTGATCCTGGACCTGATGGTGCACGACCTCGACCTGGTGCTGGGCACCGTGCGCGCACCGGTGACGGCCGTGCATGCCAGCGGCGTGGCCGTGGTGAGCGATTCGCCCGACATCGCCAACGCCCGCATCGAGTTCGCCAACGGCTGCGTGGCCAACCTCACCGCCAGCCGCATCAGCCTGAAGAACATGCGCAAGATGCGCTTCTTCCAACGGGACGCGTACATCTCCGTGGACATGCTGGCCAAGGAGACCGAGATCGTGCGCATGGAGGCCGTGGCGGGCGAGCCGGACCCCTTCGCCATCACCCTGGACCTGGGCGGTGGTCGGGGCAGGCGGGCCATTCAGTTCGAGAAGCCCGAGGTGCCGGCCACCAACGCCATCCGCGAGGAGCTGCGGTCCTTTGCGGCCGCCGTGCGGGGCGTGCACCCGCCCCGGGTGAGCGTTCAGGACGGCCTGGAGGCCTTGGAACTGGCGCATCGGATCCTGGAGCGGATGGCCGAGAACCTGCGGCACGTGGGGCCCGGCCTGCATATACCAGCCCCCCCCTCCGGAACGTTATGAACCATCGGCCCATGCGTCCCGCCGCCTTCCTCGCCCCCGCCACGCTGCTGCTCCTGGGCTCCTGCACCAAGGGCGACAAGGAGGCCGCCTACCTCCAGCTGGGCACGGTCACCGTGGCCACCGACCCGCTCACCGAGGGCACGGGCTCCCACCGCATCACCGACCTGTGGGTGTATGCCGACGGGCAGGCCCTGGGGGTCTGGGAGTCCGGTTCGCGGTTGCCCGTGCTGCGCGAAGGGCCCATGACCATCCAGCTCATCGCCGGCATACCCCGCAACGGCATGCGCGACGACCGGGTGCAGTACCCCTTCTACGCCACCTGGTCGGGTCCGGCGGACCTGCGCAAAGGCACCACCGTCCAGGTGACCCCGCAGTTCACCTACTACGACGGAAACACATACTGGATCGAGGGCTTCGAGGACCCCGGGTTCAAGTTCACCCGCAGCGACGACAGCGACACCACCATGATGCTGGTGAACGATCCGGGCCTGGTGCTCACGGGCAACGGGGCGGGCTACATCCATGTGGACCAGGACAGGCCCTTCGTGCGGATGGTGAGCAGCGACAGCTTCGAGCCCGAGGGGGCCGTGTTCCTGGAGATCGACCGGCGCAGCGACCATCGTTTCCTGGTGGGCGGCCTCATGGACCCCTCCGGCGGGGGCAGCGTGATCGACGTCCCCTACCTCTACGTGTCGCCCACCCTGCGCAGCGACGGCGGCATGCCCTGGTCCAAGATCTACGTGGACCTGGGCAGCCTGTTCCACGCACCGGGCACCACCAACAAACGGTTCTACATCGAAGTGCAGTTGGTCGACGGCGCCTCCTCCGGATCGGTCTATCTGGACGACATCAAGCTGGTGCACCGATGACCTGAGGGCATGGACCGACGGACCCAGGTAAGCCTCTACGTGATCTCCGACCTGCTGTCGGCCGCCACGGCGTGGACCCTGTTCTACCTGTACCGCAAGAAGGTCCTGGAGCCGCTGACCTTCGGCTACGCCGTACCCGTGGAGCTGGACCGCAACTACGCGATCGGCCTGTTCGCGGTGCCGTTGTTCTGGCTGGGCCTGTACACCATGATCGGTGGCTATTCGGACATCTTCCGGCGGCACCGGACCAAGGAGCTGGGGCAGACGCTACTGATCAGCCTGATCGGGGTGGTGGTGATCTTCTTCGTGCTGTTGCTGGACGACCAGGTGCCGGACGCCACCTACCTGGCACGTTCGTTCGCCGTGCTTTTCGGCCTGCATTTCGGGCTCACGCTGCTGCCGCGCTTCCTGCTCACCAGCCGCACGGTGCGCATGGTGCACGACCGGCGGATCGGGTTCAACACCGTGCTGGTGGGCGGCAATGAGCGGGCGGTGGCCATCCACCACGAGATCGAGGGCATGCGCAAGAGCCCGGGCAACCGCTTCGTGGGCTTCGTGAGCGTGAACGGCGGCGACCAGCAGCTGGGTGCCGCGGGGCTTCCGTGCCTGGGGCGTTGGACCGAACTGCGGCGCGCGATCGACGCTCACGGCGTGGAGGAGGCCATCATCGCCGTGGAGAGCAGCGAGCACGAGCACATCAGCCGCATCATCAACGAACTGGAGGGCACCAACGTGCGCATCAAGGTCATCCCCGACATGTACGACATCATGGCCGGCAGCGTGAAGATGACCAGCATCTTCGGCGCGCCGCTGATCGAGGTGAACCCGCAGATCATGCCGGCCTGGCAGTTCGCCCTCAAACGGCTGTTCGACATCGTGTTCAGCGCGTTCGCCCTGGTGTTGCTCTCCCCCCTGTTCCTGGTACTGGCCGTGCTGGTGCGCACCTCGAGCCCGGGGCCGGTGTTCTTCCGCCAGGAGCGCATCGGCCGCTTCGGCAGGCCGTTCCGCATCATCAAGTTCCGCAGCATGTACGCCGATGCCGAGCAGGCCGGCCCGCAGCTCAGCAGTTCCACCGACCCGCGCATCACCCCCATCGGCCGCTTTCTGCGCCGGGCCCGACTGGACGAGCTGCCCCAGTTCTGGAACGTGCTCAAGGGCGATATGAGCCTGGTGGGGCCGCGTCCCGAACGCCGCTACTTCATCGACCGGATCATGGAAGTGGCCCCGCACTACCGGCACCTGCACAAAGTGCGGCCCGGCATCACCAGCTGGGGCCAGGTGAAGTTCGGCTACGCCGAGAACGTGGACCAGATGGTGCGCCGGCTCAAGTACGACATCCTCTACATCGAGAACATGAGCCTCGCGGTGGACCTCAAGATCCTGGCCTACACCGTGATCATCATGCTCAAGGGCGACGGGAAATGAAGCCCTTCCACACGCATCACTGAAAGCTGGAGGCTGGAGGCTGGATGCCGGAAGCCGGAAGCCGGAAGCTGGAGGCTGAAAGCCGGAGGCCGGAAGCTGGAGGCCAACGCCGAAAGCTGAAAGCTGAAAGTTGAAAGCCGGAGGCCGGAAGCTGGTGGCTGGTGGCTGGAAGCTGGAAGCCGGAGGTTGGTGGCTGGAGGTTGGAAGCCGGAAGCTGGAAGCCGGAAGCTGGAAGCCGGAAGCTGGAGGCCGGAAGCTGGAGGCTGGTGGCTGGAAGCTGGAAGCTGGAAGCTGGAGGCCGGAGGCCGGTGTCTTGAAGCCGGAGGAAACCTACGACCTACATTCGCCGTCCATCCCCGGAACAACATGAACATCTCCGTTATCGGTGCTGGCCAGATGGGCAACGGCATCGCCCATGTGTTCGCCCAAGGCGGCCATACGGTCACCCTGATCGACATCGCCCAGGACCGCTTGGACAAGGCCCTCGCCACCATCGCCCGCAACATGGACCGCCAGGTGGCCAAGGGCGGCCTCACCGAGGACCACAAGCAGGCCGCGCTCGGCCGCATCACCACGGCCACCGAACTGTCCTCCGGGGTGAAGAACGCCGAACTCGTGGTGGAGGCCGCCACCGAGAACGTGGACCTCAAGCTCAAGATCTTCCAGGACATCGACGCCGGCGCCCCGGCGGGATGCATCTTGGCCACCAACACCAGCAGCATCAGCATCACCCGCATCGCCGCCGCGACCCGACGTCCCGGGGAGGTGATCGGCATGCACTTCATGAACCCCGTGCCCGTGATGAAGCTGGTGGAAGTGATCCGGGGCTACAGCACCACCGATGTGGTGACCGCCAGGATCATGGACCTGAGCCGCGCCATCGGCAAGGTGCCCGTGGAGGTCAACGACCAGGCGGGCTTCGTCTCCAACCGCATCCTGATGCCCATGATCAACGAGGCCATCGAGACACTGTTCCAGGGCATCGGTGGTGTGGCCGAGATCGATACGGTGATGAAGCTCGGCATGGCCCACCCCATGGGTCCGTTGCAGCTGGCCGATTTCATCGGGCTGGACACCTGCCTGGCCATCCTCAGGGTGCTGCACGAAGGCTTCGGCAACCCCAAGTACGCCCCCTGCCCGCTGCTGGTGCAGATGGTGACCGCGGGCAAGCTGGGCGTGAAGAGCGGCGAGGGCTTCTACACGTACAGCGGCGGCAGCAAGGACCTGGTGGTGGCTCCCGCCTTCGCGAAGTGACCCTCGTCGAGGCCGTTCCGGCGGACATTCCGTTGATCCAGGGCATCGCCCGGGACACCTGGCCCGTGGCCTATGCGGGCATCATCACCACCGCGCAGATCGCCTACATGCTGGACCTCATGTACAGCACGGCGGCGCTTCAGGCCCGGTTCGCGGAGGGCCATCGTTTCACGCTCGCCATACAGGGCGACAGGGCCGTCGGGTTCGCCGCGGTGGAGCACGCGTACAAGCCGGGGCGCTCCCGCCTGCACAAGCTGTACGTGCTGCCCGGGGTGAAGGGAACAGGCGTGGGGCATGCCCTGCTCGAAGCCGTGCTGATGGCCTGCATGAAAGCCGGGGATGCAGCCGTGGAACTGAACGTGAACAAACGGAACCCGGCCAAGGCGTTCTACGAGCGCCACGGCTTCACCGTAGAGCGCGACGAGGTGCTTGACATCGGCGGTGGCTTCGTGATGGACGACCACGTGATGGTGCGGCGGTTCCGCCCCTGGTGACTGCGGACCGTGGCCTGGTGCATTGGCAGCACCGCAAGCCCCCTCACCGGGGCCTGTCCGAAGCGGTGAGCCCGTACCGCTTGAACAGCCGGGCCTTGCGCTTTGCCAGCCGAGCGGCGGCCTTGGGCGTGTGCGGGGCACGCTCGGCCACGGCCAGCTCACCGGCCTCGATACGGTGCACCACCTGTTCGATGGCCGCGTCCTCCCCGAGCGGATCGTAGGTATCCTTGAGGTCGTTGCCGAAAAGCCGGGCCACACCCTGCCAGATGAAGGCTTGGAAGCCACCCCGCAACTGCCTTACCAATTCGTACCCGGTGCTGCCCGTCTCTCGGTCGATGAGCTTGATGAGGATGCCGCCCTGGGTGATGGTGAGGTCGGTGATCTCCGCCTCGAACTCGGCCCGCAACTCGGCCTCCGCAAGCTTGGTGTACAGGTCGCGCTGGTGGTCGTTGCGCAGGGCGGCCATTTCGTGGGCATACTGGTCGAGCAGCTCGGCGCTCACCCGGGCGTAGGGATAGACCTTCACCACGTTGCGCACCAATCGGTCGTAACGGCGTGCCTCCCGGCGGGCCTTGGCGCTGGTGTAGCCCTCCACCCGTTTCTCCGGGAGCAGGATGGTGGGCAGCGTGTCGCCGTCCTCGATGCGCAGGGCGATGAACGGGTAGGGCGTGCCCTCCTGGGCGGCAAGCCTTGGCAGGCCGGCCAGCAGGAGCAGGGCGAGCGCGACGATCCGGACCATGGCACCCCCGGCGGGGACGATGGGACAACGCAAAGGTGGGGCCGTTCTTGCCCCTTTGTACCCGATCAGCGCCGGCGAAGTTTCCAAACCGACGCCGTGCCGTGGTTCTGGGTACCGGCCGCCACCGGGGTGGTGCGCACCTCCAGGAGGCCGGCGGCGATGGCGGCGGCGGCCGAGGCTTCCACGGGATCCGAGCCCTCCAGGGCCTCGGGGCGGAAATGGTCGCGCACGAAATGGGTGTCGTAGGCCCCCTTGCGGAAGGCCGCATGCCCCATGGTGAAGCGGCAGAAGGGCAGGGTGGTCTCCACCCCGCCGATGGCGTAGTCGTCGATGGCGCGCTCCATGCGTGCGATGGCCTCCTCGCGCGTGGCCCCATGCACGATGAGCTTGGCGATCATGGGGTCGTAGTGGATGGGGATGGTCATGCCCTCCTCAAAGCCATCGTCCACGCGCACCCCCGGGCCCTGCGGCGGCCGGTAGGTGGTGAGCGTGCCGATGTCCGGCAGGAAGTTGTTCGACGGGTCCTCGGCATACACCCGCACTTCGATGGCGTGGCCCTTGATCGCCAGGTCCTCCTGCCGGAAGGGCAGCTTCTCCCCTTCGGCCACGCGCACCTGCAGCTTCACCAGGTCGAGGCCGGTGATCATCTCGGTCACCGGGTGTTCCACCTGCAGGCGGGTGTTCATCTCCATGAAGTAGAAATCGCCGTTCTCGTCGAGCAGGAACTCCACAGTGCCGGCGCCCACGTAGTTCACGCTCCTGGCCACGTTCACCGCGGCCTCGCCCATGCGCTGGCGCATCGCGGGGGTGAGCACGGTACTGGGGGCCTCCTCCACCACTTTCTGGTGGCGGCGCTGCACACTGCATTCGCGCTCGAAGAGGTAACAGGTGTTGCCGTGGGCATCGGCCATCACTTGCACTTCGATGTGGCGCGGACCGGCCACGTATTTCTCGATGAACACGCTGCCGTCGCCGAAGGCGTTGCGGGCCTCGCTGATGGCGCGTTCCAGCCCCTCTTTCAGGTCGGCTTCGCGCTCCACCACACGCATCCCCTTGCCTCCACCGCCCGCGGCGGCCTTTATGAGGATGGGGAACTTGATGGTCTTGGCCACCTTCATGGCCTCGTCCACGCCACTCACGGCGCCTTCGGTGCCGGGCACCAAGGGCACATCGAACTTGCGCACGGCCTCCTTGGCGGCGAGCTTGTCGCCCATCACCTTCATGGCCTCGGGCGACGGGCCGATGAAGATGATGCCGGCCTTCTCCAGGGCCCGTGCGAACTCGCCGTTCTCGCTCAGGAAGCCGTAGCCGGGGTGCACGGCGTCCACGTCCAGGTCGCGGCACACCTGCACCAGCCTGTCGATCACCAGGTAGCTCTCCTTGCTGGGCGGCGGCCCGATGCACACCGCCTCGTCGGCGAAGCGCACGAAGGGCGCGCTGCGGTCGGCCTCGGAGAACACGGCCACGGTGCGGATGCCCATCTCACGGGCGCTGCGCATCACACGGAGGGCGATCTCGCCGCGGTTGGCGACGAGGAGCTTGCGGATCTTCTTCCTGGCCATCGGGATTCGGTGTGCGAAGGTGCCGCTTTCGGCGGACACGACCACGGGTCGCGGGAGCTTCACTCCTCCGGCGCGACGCCCTCCCAGAACCGGGAGAGCTGGGTGATCAGCAGGTCGAGGTCGGCGTCCTCGAAGGGATGGCGGGTGCGGGGAAGCACCAGCACCCCGGCATCCTTCAACTGACCCGCGACGCGCAGCGTATCCCCGGGCACGGCGGTGCTGTCGCGGTCGCCCACGCACAGCAGCACGGGGCATTCGATGGCGGCGAGCACCGCGTCGGTGAGCGGGGGTTGTGCGGCCGTGCGTTCGATCAGGGCGGCGGTGTGCGCCACGAGGTCCTTCCACCGCGCGGGACCGTGCGCGGCGGCCAGGCCCATGGCGAATTCGGGCACCTTCTCCTCCATCGTCGCGGGGTCCAGCCGGGCGAGCTCCTTGCGCAGGCCGTCCTCGGTCCACAGCAGCTTGGTGCCCAGGGTGGCCACGGAGGCAACGCGACCCGGATGGCGTGCAGCCCAGAGCAGCGCCGCGTAGCCGCCCATGCTGTAGCCGAACAAGTGCACGGGTCCGCTCTCCTTCTCCAGGGCGGCATCGATGTCGGCCAGGAAGAGGTCGAAGGACAGCCCTTCCGGCGGTACCTCGCCTTGGCCATGGCCCGAGAAGGTGGGGCTCAGGCAGCGGGTGTGGTCCAGGCCGTCGGCCAGGAAGGCGAGCTGGCGCTTGGTGCCGAGGGCGCCGTGCAGGAGCAGGATGGTGTGCATGGGATGCGAAGATGCGGCATCGCCCGATCGTCGCGAAGGATATCTTGAGCCCCATGACCCATCTGCCCCCGCTGATCCACGACCTCGGGCTCATCCTGTCCGTGGCGGCGGTGACCACGCTGGTCTTCAAGAAGATCCGGCAGCCCTTGGTGCTGGGCTACATCCTGGCCGGCCTGCTGGTGAGCCCGCACGTGAAATACGTGCCCACGGTGATGGACGAGGCCAGCATCGGCACCTGGTCGGAGATCGGGGTGATCTTCCTGCTCTTCGGGCTGGGGCTGGAGTTCAGTTTCAAAAAGCTGGCCCAGGTGGGCGGTGCGGCGGCGGTGACGGCGATCACCACGGTGCTGTTCATGCTCGGGGCGGGCTACGCCACAGGTCAGCTGCTGGGATGGGGGGGCATGGACAGCATGTTCCTGGGCGGCATCCTGTCGATCAGTTCCACGACCATCATCGTGCGGGCCTTCGACGAGCTGGGGTTGAAGACGCGGGGGTTCGCGCGGCTGGTGGTGGGCGCGCTGGTGATCGAGGACCTGGTGGCCATCCTGCTGCTGGTGCTGTTGAGCACCCTGGCCGTGGGGCGCCAGTTCGAGGGCACGGCACTGCTGCTGGAGATGGGCAAGCTGGCCTTGTTCCTCGCGCTGTGGTTCGGGGGCGGCATCTTCCTGGTGCCCACGCTGTTCAAGCGCACGCGCCACCTTATGAACGACGAGACGCTGCTGGTGGTGGCGCTGGCCCTGTGCCTGGCCATGGCCGGCCTGGCCGTGACCGCGGGCTTCAGCGCCGCGCTGGGCGCCTTCATCATGGGCTCGGTGCTGGCCGAGACCCTGCTGGCCGAACGCATCGAGCACCTCACCCGCCCGGTGAAGGACCTGTTCGGCGCCATCTTCTTCGTGTCGGTGGGCATGCTGATCGATCCGCAGGTGCTGCGCACCGAATGGGCGCCCGTGCTGGTGATCAGCGCGGTGGTGATGGTGGGTCAGCCGCTGAGCAGCGGCGTGGGCGCCCTGCTGGCGGGGCAGCCGTTGAAGCGGGCCGTGCAGGCGGGCATGAGCCTTTCGCAGATCGGGGAGTTCTCCTTCATCATCGCCACGCTGGGCCTCTCGTTGGGCGTCACCAGCCCCCGGCTCTACCCCATCGCCGTGGCCGTGTCGGTGCTCACCACGTTCGTCACCCCGTACATGATCCGCGGTTCCGCCGGCATGGCGGCCCGCATCGAACGTGCGTTGCCCAAGGGTTGGGCGGCGGCGTTGGACCGGTACAGCAGGCAGACCGAGCAGGTGCGGGTGCGGAGCGACTGGCACAAGCTGCTGCGCGCCTATGGGCTCAACGTGGGCGTGCTTTCCCTGCTGGGCGTTTCGGTGATCCTGCTGGGCGAGCGGCAGCTGCTGCCCTGGGCCAGCGGGCGGTTCGGGGCGCGGCAGGGCGCCATGGTGGCGGGCCTGCTCACGCTGGTGGCGCTGCTGCCGGTGGTGTGGGCCATGGCCTTCCACCGGGTGCAACGCGCCGCCTACCGGCACCTCTGGCTGAACCGGCGCGCCCTGCGCGGTCCGCTGGTGATGATCGAAGCCTTGCGCATCGGGGCCGCCGTGGTGCTGCTCACCCTGCTGGTGAACCGCTTCTTCGGGGCCGGCCCCGGGCTGCTCGCCGCAGTGCTTTCGGTGGGCGCTGCGGTGCTGCTCTTCCGGCGGGGCATGCATGCGTTCTACCACCGCATGGAGAAGCACTTTCTGATCAACTACCACCAGCGCGAGCGAAGGCGCGAACGCCCCGAGCTGGCCCCCTGGGACCTTCACCTGGCCGAGGTGGTGGTGCCGGCGACCTCCCTGGCCGTGGGCCGCACCCTCCAGGAACTGGCCCTGCGCGAGGCCCACGGCGTGAACATCGCCCTGATCGAACGGGGCGAGCGCACCATCCAGGTGCCCAAGCGCGACGAGCGTTTGCTGCCGGGCGACCACCTGGTGCTGATCGGCACCGACGAACAGCTCGCCGCGGCCAGTACCGCACTCAGCGAGAGCCCACCGCTGAGCGGCGCTCCCACGCCCGAACGCTGCGAGATGCGCCTGGTGAAGTACCGGGTCCTCCCCCGGTCCCCGCTGGTGGGCCGCAGCATCCGCGAGAGCGGCATCCGCGAGGAAGGGGCCGCCCTGGTCACCGGGCTGGAACGCGGCGAACAACGCTTCGGGAACCCCGACAGCACCATGCGGCTGGAGCAGGACGACCTGCTGTGGCTGGTGGGCGACGTGGAGCGGATGCGGACCTTCATGCAGGGCGGACGGGCCGAGCGCGAGTGAACGTGCGTCGAACGGCTTGCCCAGGGACGCCTCATGCAGGCGGTCCGGTGCGCACACGGGCCCGGTGCGGAAGCGCGGCACGCGGCCGGGGCACCGCAACGGGCATCGCCCCCCGCGCTACATTTGAGAGCGACCGGCATCCGGCACGGCGCACCGCCCATGCTCGAGGTCTCCGACCTGCACAAGCGCTTCGGCGAACAGGTGGCCCTGCGAGGCGTGGGGTTCAGCGTGCCCAAGGGCGAGTGCTACGGCCTGCTGGGGCCGAACGGCGCTGGCAAGTCCACCACCATTTCCATTCTCAGCGCCCTGCTGCCCCCTGACAGCGGGCGGGTGGTGGTGGCCGGTCACGACCTGGCCACCGAGCCGCTGGCGTGCAAGCGGGCCATCGGCGTGGTGCCGCAGGAGCTCGCGCTGTACAACGACCTCACGGCCGAGGCCAACCTGCTCTTCTGGGGCCGGCTGTACGGCGTGCCCAACGCCGCGGTGCGCGAACGTGCCGGCGAGCTGCTGCGCCTGTTCGGGCTGGCCGACCGTCGCCACCACCGGGTGGGCACCTATTCGGGCGGCATGAAACGGCGGATCAACATCGCGGCGGCCCTGCTGCACCGGCCGCAGGTGCTGCTGATGGACGAACCCACCGTGGGCATCGACCCGCAGAGCCGCAACCTGATCTTCGAGGTCGTGGAGCAATTGCACGCCGATGGCCTCACCATCATCTACACCACGCACTACATGGAGGAGGCCGAACGGCTGTGCGACCGCATCGGGATCATCGACACGGGTCGCATCGTCGCGCAGGGCACACTGGCCGAGCTCAAGGACGCCAGTCGGCTGACGGGGACCGTGGACGTGACCTATGCCGGTGAGCCGGCCCAGGTGCTGGAACAGGCCGCCTCCTTCTGGCCGCACGTGCACCAGGAGAAGGGCATCACCCACTTCCTCACGCCCGGGGGGCAGGGCGACCTGGCGCGGATCCTCCAAGGTTCCACGGAGCGGGGCATGGACATCCGTGCGGTGGCGGTGCGCGACGTGGACCTGGAGACCATCTTCCTGCACCTCACCGGCAAACAACTGCGCGACTGATGCTGCTGCTGGCCCTGAAGGACCTGCGCCTGTTCGTTCAGGACCGGCGGTCCATGCTGATCACGTTCGCCATACCGCTGGCCCTGATCACCCTGTTCGCCTTCGCGTACGGCGGCATGGACGGCGGAGGGGAAAGCAGGCCTTATGCGCTGCCGGTGAGCGACCTCGATGCCACCCCGCTCTCCCAGGCTTTCATGGAGCAGCTCGACACGCTGGCAGCGTTGACCGTGGTGCCCATGGGCCTGGAGCAGGCACGGGAAGGGGTGCGCAAAGGCAAGCAGGACTGCGTGTTGATCATCCACCCGGGCTTCGCCGATTCGGTGCGCAGCGGCGGGGAACTGCCGGTGGAGCTGCAGTACGACGAGGCCCAGGCGACCCAGGTGAGCATGCTGCAACAGTCCCTGGTGCCCACCCTCATCAACTTCCCATTCAACAGCGGCCATGCGAGAACGGCGGTGGGCACCCGGATCGACCGGATGATGGAGAACGGCCCCGTGCAGGAGCGGCTCCGGGCGCGCATGCAGTTCGACACCCTGTACAGCACCATGGAGCGGGGCAGCGAGGGCGGGACAGCGGGCGCCTTCGGTGTGGGCGGCGAGGTGAAAATGACCAGCCTGGTGAAGCCCGCCACGGGGAACCGCGTGGTGCTCGTCCAGGCCGTGGCGGGCACGGCCATCATGATGCTGCTGTTCTCGGTGGTCGGCATCGGCATGGGCCTGCTGGACGAAAGGCAGGAGGGCACCCTGAAGCGCCTGTTGCTGGCCCCGGTCCCCAGGGCGCACATCCTCTTCGGCAAGATGATCTCCGCCAACGTGATCTCCATCGCCCAGCTGTCGGTCATGCTCGCCTTCACCAGCCTGGTGTTCGGCTTGCAGGTGCGCGGGCACCTGACCGGTCTCCTCCTGGTGATCGCGGCATCGGCCTACGCCTGCTCGGCCTTCGGGGTCTTCCTGGCGGCGGTCGCCAAAAGCCGGCAGCAGGTGCAGGGCTTGTCCACGCTGATCATCCTGGTGATGAGCGCGATCGGCGGCAGCATGATGCCCCTGTTCTTCATGCCCGCGTTCATGCAGAAGATCGCCGTGCTCTCGGTGAACTACTGGGCCATCCAGGGCTTCTTCGATGTGCTCTGGCGCACCCTGCCCCTCCCCGACCCTGGCTTCCTCGGGCACCTGGCGGCCCTGGTGCTCATCGGCACGGTGTTGAACGGGCTCGCCCTCCACTTCTTCCGGCGCAACGTCGTCGACGCGGCGTAGGCCTCACCAGCTCCTTCTGCTCCATCACCACCGCGTCCACGCGGCCGGAGGCCTTTGGTGTTGCGCCCGGTCGGACCCGCGCGTGGATGAGTTCGTGGGCGCCGAGCGCCTGGCACAGACCTCAGTAAAAACGCAAGACCCGTCGCGGCCTCCGGCCGCATCACCTCTTCCCGATACCGGTGCAAGCACGAACCTTGGTCGTGCGGTGTATGCACGAACAACCGGTCCGGGTCCCACCCTGCTTGGTGCTGCCGACGTCGCAGCGCCCGTCCATGCCGGGGCTGGAGGTCGAAGGGCGCCTCGTCTACTTCAACACCTCCTTCACCCGGTCGGCGGCCTCTTGCAGGGCCACGGCGCCGAGCACCTTCAGGCCGCTGTTGTCGATGAGCTCCTTGGCCTCCTTGGCGTTGGTGCCTTGCAGGCGCACGATGATGGGCACCTTGATGTCGCCGATGTTCTTGTAGGCGTCCACGATGCCCTGGGCCACGCGGTCGCAGCGCACGATACCGCCGAAGATGTTCACCAAGATGGCTTTGACGCGTTCGTCCTTGAGGATGATGCGGAAGGCCTTTTCCACGCGGGCGGCGTCGGCGGTGCCGCCCACGTCCAGGAAGTTGGCGGGCTCGCCGCCGCTGAGCTTGATGATGTCCATGGTGGCCATGGCCAGGCCGGCGCCGTTCACCATGCAGCCTACGTTGCCGTCCAGGCGCACATAGTTGAGGCCGGCCTCGCCCGCCTCCACCTCGATCGGGTCCTCCTCGGTCTTGTCGCGCATGTCGGCATATTCCGGATGGCGGAAGAGGCCGTTGCCGTCCAGGCGCACCTTGGCATCCACCGCGGCGATGCGGTCGTTGCTCATCTTCAGCACCGGGTTGATCTCGAACATGGCGGCATCGCAGCCTTCGTAGGCGCGGTAGAGGGCGGCCACGAACTTCATCATCTCCTTCTTGGCCGTGCCGGTGAGGCCCAGGTCGGTGGCGATCTTGTTGCACTGGAAGGGGCGCAGGCCCACGCGCGGGTCCACGCTCTCCTTGAAGATCTTGTCCGGGCTGTGCTCGGCCACCTCCTCGATGTCCATGCCGCCCTCGGTGCTGTACATGATGATGTTGCGCCCGCTGGACCGGTCGAGCAGCACGCTCATGTAGAACTCCTTGGTGGGGCTGGGCCCCGGGGCGTACATATCCTCGGCGATGAGCACCTTGTGCACCTTCTTGCCCTGGGGCGGCGTCTGGGGCGTCTTGAGCATCATGCCGATGATCGCGTCGGCCTTCTCGCGCACCTCCTCGGTGGTCTTGGCCAGCTTGACGCCACCGCCCTTGCCCCGGCCGCCGGCGTGGATCTGGGCCTTCACCACCCAGAACTTGGTGCCGGTCTCCTGGCTCAGCCGCTTGGCCGCGTCCACGGCCTCATCGGCGTTGTAGGCCACGATGCCGCGCTGCACCGTGACGCCGTATTGCTGAAGGATCTGCTTGCCCTGGTATTCGTGAAGGTTCATGGACGCCGGTCGGATTGATGTTCCGGCGCGAATGTACAGGCCGCACGCCAAGGGAGCATCGACGCCCGATGGCCGGGCCCCGGGTGCTTTCTTTGCACGGGCCACCCGTTCCCGCCATGCGCGCACCCGACCATCCGCTGTTCCACGAATTCTTCACCGAGGACATCCCGCACCTCCTGGCCCGCATCGGCTTGGCCGGGGAGAGCCTCGGTTGGATGACCACCGTGACGGGCATCGCCCTGGTGGCGCTGGCCCTGTGGGTGCTCACGCTGACCCTGGGCTGGACGTTCCAGCGCATGCTGTCACGGATCTCGCTGACCACGGATTCCAACTTCGACAACAACCTGGAGGCGCAGGACGTGCCGCGCTACCTGGCGCGCATCATCCCGCTGGTGCTCGGCTTCAACCTGATCCCGTCCGTGCTGGAGCACCACCCGCGACTGATAGGCCTGACCGAGAAGCTCTTCGCCATCTTCTTCGTGGTGCTTGCCGTGCGCATCGCCCGGGCCGTGCTCTTCGCCGGCCGCGACACATTGCAGCAGATGGACAACTACCGGGGCAAGCCCCTGGGCAGCTATGCGCAGGTGATCTCCCTGCTGCTGTACATGATAGGCTTGCTGACGATCTTCTCCCTGCTCACGGGCCGCTCGGTGGCCACCTTCCTGGTGAGCATGGGCGCCGCCTCGGCGGTGCTGTTGCTGATCTTCAAGGACACGATCCTGGGCTTCGTGGCCAGCATCCAGATCAGCGCCAACAACATGGTGGGCATCGGCGACTGGATCGAGATGCCCAAGTACGGCGCGGACGGGGAGGTGCTCGAGATCAACCTCACCACGGTGAAGGTGGAGAACTGGGACAAGACGATCACCACCGTGCCCACCTACGCGCTCATCAGCGATTCGTTCAAGAACTGGCGCGGCATGCAGCAGTCGGGCGGGCGGCGCATCAAGCGGAGCATCCGCATCAAGATGAGCTCCATCCGCTACCTGAACGACGCCGAGGTGGATGAACTGCGGAGGATCGAGCTGCTCACGGACTACATCGATGCCCGGCGCGAGGAGATCCGGCAGTACAACGCCACCCACCAGGTGGACAAGCGCATGCTGGTGAACGGGCGCAACCTGACGAACGTGGGCCTGTTCCGCAAGTACATGGAACGCTATGCCCTGGAACGGCCGGGCATCCATCTCGAGATGTCCAGGATGGTGCGCCAACTTCAACCCGACGACAAAGGCCTGCCGTTGGAGCTCTACTGCTTCACGGACGACGTGCGCTGGGTGCCGTATGAGCACCTGATCGCGGACATCTTCGACCACCTGCTGGCCTCGATCTCGTATTTCGGGCTGGAGGTGTTCGAGTCACCCGCCTCCATCGATCCGCGTCAGCACATGGAGAAAAAGTCGGAGTAGGCAACGAACGTCCTTGGGGCGCGGACCGCGCGGTCACAGGGTACGCCGCCTGCGCAGCACCCCGCATCCGGCAGGTCTTCCAGACCGGGGACGCTCGGGAAGTACCCGCCCTCCCCCCGCCCGCACACCGACCGGTCCCGATCGCGCGCGGCCGCCTGACGCATGCCCAGGAAAGCTCACGGTCAGGCGACCGCGGATTACTTTTCACCCCCATGATCCAAGCATCCGGGATCCGCAAGCGCTTCGGGGACCTCGAGGTGCTCAAGGGGGTAGACCTGCACGTCGCGAAGGGCGAGGTGGTGAGCATCGTGGGGGCCAGCGGCGCGGGCAAGACCACGCTGCTGCAGATCCTGGGCACGCTGGAGAAAGCCGATGGCGGCTCGCTGCTGATCCACGGCGAAGAGGTGACCAAGTTGGGCAGCAAGGCCCTGAGCGCTTTTCGCAACAAGCACATCGGCTTCGTGTTCCAGTTCCACCACCTGCTGCCGGAGTTCACCGCGCTGGAGAACGTGATGATGCCGGGCCTGATCGCCGGCCGCAGCATGAAGGACTGCACGCCGCGCGCGGAAGAGCTCCTGCAACGGCTGAACCTGGCCGGGCGCAAGGAGCACAAGCCCAATCAGCTCAGCGGTGGCGAGCAGCAGCGCGTGGCCGTGGCGCGGGCGCTGTTCAACAACCCCGGCGTGGTGCTGGCCGATGAGCCCAGCGGCAACCTGGATTCCGCTCACGCCAAGGAGCTGCACCAGCTCTTCTTCGAGCTGCGCAAGGAGCTGGGCCAGACCTTCGTGATCGTGACGCACAACGAGGAACTGGCGGAAATGGCGGACCAGAGGTTGGTGATGAAGGACGGGGTGATCTGAGGCCGCTACCTTGGTCCCATGCCCGACCCCCGGCCCGGTCCCTCGCGGCGGAGTTTCCGCATCCTGCTGGCGCTTTTTGTGGCGCTGCTGGCCGCCAACGCGGGTTACCTTGCCCTCCGGATGTGGCGCGCCAACGAAGGCATGCATCGTTTCAGCGGCGACCGGCAGGCGGCGCGCACCGAGCTCTTCCGGCGGTTGCCACCGGACAGCGGCGCCATCATCCTGCTCGGCGACAGCCATCTGGAACACTTCCCCCTGGGGGAGGTCTTTCCCGGTCTGCCGGTGGTGAACCGCGGTGTGAGCGCAAGCACCCTGCGGGATGTGGCCGACCGCGTGCGCATCAGCTGCGGCCCGGCCCCGGCGCTGATCGTGGTGCACGCCGGGATCAACGACCTGTTCAAACACCGGCCCGTGGAACGCTTCGAGGCCGACCTCGCCGCCCTGCTGGACACCCTGCGCACGGTGCACCCCCGCGCACCGGTCCTGTTGGACGAGCTGCTGCCCACAGCCGACCGCGGCATGGATGGCGAAGTGCGGCGTTGCAACGCGGTGATCCATCGCCTGGCCGGCCGGTACGGGGTCGCCGTGCTGCCCCTCTACGCCGCCTTCGAGCAGCGCGGGACCATCGATCCCACGCTGACCTACGACGGCGTGCATCTGAACGCGGAAGGCTACGACCGCTGGGCCGCGCTGCTTCGCCCCGTGCTCACAGCCCCCACGCCCGATCCCTGAAACCCTGACCCATGCGCACCCTGGCATCCCTCCCCGCCCTCGTCCTCGTCACCTGCTGCCTCGGCCAGGCCCCTTCCGGCATGCCGGGCACCTTCGCCCTGGGCGAAGGGATCACGGTGGTGGACGACAACGACCCCTTTGTGCCGAACAGCTTCATCGGCTCGTTCCGGATGGAGACGCACCAGTTCCGCAGCGGTGCGGAACAGGAACGCAGCCCGATGACCCTGCGCTACTGGAGCAGCGCCGACAAGGCGCTCACCGAGGCCTCGTCCCCGGGCGCCCCCGCCATGCGCATGCTGGTGGACCTGAAGGGCAAGTGGCAGTACATGTTGATGCCCGAGAGCCAGGGCGCACGCATGGCCATGAAGATGCGCAAGAAGAAGGTGGTGATGACCGCGCAGAACGGGACTGCCGATACGCCGACGGTGGAGGTGACGAACGAGACGCGCACGATCGACGGCCACCGGTGTGTGAAGGTGGTGGCGCGCAGCAGCGAGGGCGTGTGGACGGGCTGGGTGGCCCAGGACCTGCCGGCGCCGTTCGCCGATCTGCAACGCGTGGCGGGCACCGGCGACCCCCGGCTCACGCAACGCACGGCCGGTGTGAAGGGCTTCCCCCTGGAATTCGAATGGGTGGATGCGAACGGCACGGACCGGATGGTCTGCAAGGTGCACGACCTCGTGGCCGGCACGGTGGACGAAGCCCGCTTCAGCCTGGACGGTTATCAGGTGATGGAACTGCCGGGCATGGGCCGATGAAGCGCAGCACCAAGCTCGATGGGCTGGAGCGCGTGGAGGTGACGACCCGCACGCAATGGAGGGCCTGGCTGAAGAAACACCACCGACGCACCGAAGGCATCTGGCTGGTGCGGTGGAAGGTGGCCACCCCGGCCAAGCATGTGTCCTACGCGGAGGTGGTGGATGAAGCGCTCTGCTTCGGCTGGATCGACAGCCTGCCGCGCAAGCTCGATGCGGAGCGCACCATGCGCTACCTGTCGCCGCGGAAGCCCCGCAGCGTGTGGAGCAAGCTGAACAAGGCAAACATCGTACGGCTGGAGGCCGAAGGCCGGATGACCGCGGCGGGCAGGGCCAAGGTCGATGCGGCGAAGGCCGACGGATCCTGGAACACGCTCGACGCCGCGGAGGCGTTGGAGATACCTGCGGACCTGGCCCGGGCGCTCGACCGGCGCGCGCGATCGCGGATCTTCTTCGACAGCCTGTCCCCCAGTGCCCGCAAGATGCTGCTCACCTGGATCGGTTCGGCCCGGACCGCGGAGACCCGGAAGGAACGCATCAAGGCCACGGTGGACGAGGCTGCGCAGGGCCGACGGGCCTTCCCACCCGCGACGAGGCCACCCACCCCCTGATCGAACGTCCAAAGACCATGACCGCCTCCCGTCCCTTGTTCGGCCTGCTTGCGTTGTTCGGCCTTTGCCCCCAGAACGTCCTTGGCCAGTCCTTGTTCAACAACCGGTACGTGCATGCGCAGTACCCTGCGATCAGCGAGCAATTCCAGCCGTTGCCGAGCGGCTCCACGGTGTTCTTTGGCGCCGGGGCTTCCGCGCCTGTTCACGGATCCATCGGCCTGCTGGACCCGCAAGGCCAGCTGGTCTGGGAGCGCCAGGTGGACCTGGGAGGCATCGGAGAGACCGGGGTCGGCGCGGTGCACGACCTCGGCGACGGCACGCTGTTATGCGCCGTGCAAGGCTGGTACCCGTCGAAAGGGGCCGTGGCGCTGGTGGACACCCTTGGCGCCCTCGTATGGAGCAGGGATATGGGGATGCCCGTGTCCGACGTCATCCTCACCGCGGACGGGAACTGTGCGGCCGTTGGATGGCGCAGTGTGCTCATGCCGGGGAGCGACTTAGACCTTCACCTGACGAAGCTGGACCTGAGCGGCAATATGCTCTGGACGAAAAGGTACCCCGAACCGGGCAACCTCACCGGGTTCAACTCCCTGGAAAAGATCACTTACAACATGCTGGAGCAGCCCAACGGTGACCTGTGGCTCTGCTTCGGGTACACCGACCTCCTGGGGGTTCTCTGCGTGAATGCCAACGGCATCGTACAGTGGGTGCGCTACTTTGCCACCGGCATCGAGCACAACGTCTTCCAGGTGGGCGGGGATCCCTGCGCGATCCTGCCCGGCCCGAACGGGACATGGCTGTTCGGCAAGGGCCTCGATCCCAACGGACCCGGTGGGATGTTCGCGATCCTGATCGATGCGCAGGGCCAGGCGACGGCGGGACGTTCCTACACGGCTGGCGGCAACATCCATTTGCGTGATGTGCAACGCGCGCCGGACGGCACCTACTGGATGTTCGCGGGAATGGGACCCGACCATACGTTCGTTCATCTCGACCCCAATGCCGACCTGTTGAGCGCGTTCAAGCTCAGCGATGGCCTCACGCGAACGGTCTTCGGCTTCGGCTTGGGGGACGATGGCGCTCATCTGGTCTCACGGGCCCTGCCGGACACCTCATGGACGAGCGCACCGCACACCCGCGAACGGTTCGACCCGTCCGTCGGACCGGCCTGTGACAGCATGCTGACCGCGCCGGTCGTCCAGGGGACCATGGCCGTGCAGACCATTCCAGGTCCGGCGCTCGCCGCGGCCCCCGGCATCCAGTTCGCCTCGCAGCTGCTGACGCTCGTTCCGAGGATCGTAACGACCGTACCGGAGTGCGGAAGCACCGGACATGTCGACGCATCCCACGAGCGCATCGTACACCCCTACCCTTCCCCGGCCATCGACGTGCTGCACCTCCCGGGATCCGGACCCGGCGTGTCGTTCGATGTTGAACTGACCGACGCATTGGGAAGGACCTGGCGGCGGGTGGTTCAGGGCGGGTCCGGACTGTGGATCGAAGACCTGCCGGCAGGAACGTACAGCGCGTGTTACCGCGGCACGGACGGGCGGCCCTTGCGGGCCCGGTTCATCAAGGTGGACCGCCCTTGACGGAAGGTGCCGGGCACTCCATGTCAGGGCATCACCGCGAACCGCAGCACGCGCTCACCGGCGGCCTCCATCACGATATAGCTGCCCGGGCTCCAGCCGGTGACCTCGAAGACCACCCGACCACCCGAGGCGGTGCGCTCCAGCACCACGCGACCGGAAGCATCCACCACACGCACCCCGTCGACGCCTTCCAGCACGAACCGGTCGCCCATGCGCTGCAACGGCAAGGGTTCCGCGTGGTCCGGCAGGAGGGTGGCCAGCGGGTCCTCGCAGCAGTTGCCGGCGGCGGAGACGTACTGCGTGCCGGACCAGCAGCCATACTGGGTGCGGTGATACCGGAGGATGCCGCCGAACTCGGTGAGGAAGTAGTGGGCCACCTGATCGGCCGTGTTGCAGCCGCCCTGGCCCGTGTTCACATCGCATGAATAGGCGCAGATCATGCTGCCGTAACCGTTGCCGTTGGCGAAGGTGACCGGCGGCGCGACCCGGATGTCCGTCGTGGCGTTGGGTGCACCGTTGATGCTGACGCTGGTCCCCGAGCCGATGCCGCAATGGTCGTTGCTTCCGTTCATTCCCGCATACACCACCTGCGTCACGTTGCCCGTGAAAGCCCCGATGAACTCCACTTTCACGTATTCGTAGCTCACGATGCCCACGTGCAGGTCGGGGATGTCCTCGTCCACAGCGATCACCAGGGGACCGCCGTCGTAGTTGGAGTAGAGGATCACGTTGCCCTGTGCGCTGCACAGCGTCTGGGCGTCCAGGCCCAGGGGCAGGGCCATGCAGGCGAAGGCGAGCACCGGCCAACGATGGAGGGATACGCCCATGGTCACGGCAAGATACAGGACATGTGCCAACTTGCGGCGCATGGGCTGTGTGCCGGTGGACATGCGGGTGCGGCGGCTGCTGGAAAGCGCCTACCGTCGCCATGCCACGCCGGACTTCGTGGCCCATGATCCGTTGCAGGTGCCGAGGTCCTTTGCGGCGCGGGGCGATGCGGAGGTCATCGGTTTCCTCACGGCCACCATCGCGTGGGGGCAGCGGCGCACCATCGTGGCCAATGCGTGGCGGCTGGTGCGTCTGATGGATGGTGCGCCGGGTGCTTTCGTCGATGCGGCCTCGGCCCGCGAGTTGGCCCGCCTGGCACCCTTCGTGCACCGCACCTTCAACGGCGGCGACCTGCAGCAGTTCGTTCGGAGCCTGCGCCATCTGCGCAGGACGTACGGCGGCATCGAGGAGGCTTTCCTCGACGAAGGGTCCGTTGGCGACATGGGAACGGCGATCGCCCGGTTCAAGCGGCGGTTCTTCGAGCCGCGGCATCCGGCCCGCACACGCAAGCACGTGGCCGACCCCTCCCGGGGAAGCAACGCCAAGCGGATCAACATGTTCCTGCGGTGGATGGTGCGCACCTCCGCGGAAGGCGTGGACCTGGGGCTGTGGACCACGATCCGCCCCGCGGACCTGATGGTCCCTTTGGACGTGCACACCGGCCGCACGGCCCGCGCACTGGGCCTGCTCACCCGGTCCCAGGACGACTGGAAAAGCGTGGTCGAGCTCACGGAGCGTCTCCGTCAGCTCGACCCTTTGGATCCGGTGAAATACGATCTGGCGCTCTTCGGGCTCGGCATCGAAGGGACGCTCACCGCTCGATGAGCACCGAGGTCACGGCCGCATGGCCGGCTTCGTCGCGAACGTGCAGCATGTAGAGGCCACCACCCAGGCCTTGGCGGTCCAACACCACGGTGGACGACCGGCGCTGCACGCGGCGCACCTCCCGGCCCGAGGCATCGAGGAGCATCAGCTCCACACGGCCTTGGAACCGTTCGTCGAGCACGATGGTGGCCGTGCTGCTCACCGGGTTGGGCACCACGGCGATGGCGGGCGACGCCGACGCAGCGTCCTCCCCCACCCCCACCGCGCCGTGGGTGAGCGTGTTCAGCACCGTGTTGGTGATCACGGGGGCGTTCTGATCGAAGTGGATGGCCGCCCGGTTATGCACGGTGCTGCCTTCCGCCAGGCCGTCGTGATGGTCGATGGCGAACATCAGGTAGCCCTGGCTGCCCACCGGGTCGCTGGCACTGTCGGGCAGTTGGATGTCCGGGAAGGTCACCGTCAACAGCCCGTCGTCGCTGAGCGCCACCTGGTGAACGTGGCTTGCCCCGAGGACGCGCAGCGAGGCGAGGTCGAGGTCCTGATCGAGGCTGTCGTGCAGCACCACCTGGCCGGCGGGGATGTTGCCCGTGTTCTGGAAGCGGATGGTGTACACCAGGGTGGTGCCCATGGCGGTGAGGTGCTCGGGGCCCATGCCGCGCGGCAACACCTGCTTGTCGTTGGGGTCCACGGCGCAGCCCACCTCGCCCTCCACGGCCACGCCGGTGGTGTGGGTGGTCCCGCTGACCATGGCCACCACGGCCAGGGAGTCGTCGAGCTGCTCGCCCACATGGGTCTCATCGGGCATCTGGACCAGCACCTGCACCTGCCGCGTGTGGGTGGCGGGCACGTTCACGAAGGTCCACTGGGGCACACCGTTCAGCACGGCATCGGGCGGGGGGACGGCCCCCGCGAAGGTGCTCAACGGGTCGAGGTGCAGGGCGGCGGTGACATCGGCGGCCAGGGTCCCGATGTTCTGTACGTTGAACCAGTAGGGCACCACTTCGTTGCAGCGGATGTCGCCCGGGGTGAGCACGGGGCCCATGGCCACCACGTCCTGGTCGGCGTGCAGGCCGAAGTCGCGTTCCAGCGCACTGTTGTTCTGGGTGGTCACCGTCACGTTGTACAGGTCGGGCGTGGTGGTGGTCCAACCCGCCACCGGCGGCAGCCACACCGCATAAGGCCCGGGGACGGCGCTGAAGCTGTACATGCCGCTGTGGTTGGTGAAGGTGGCCGGCACATCGGTGGCCTCCACGCGGATGTTGTACAGCCCGTGGTCGTTGCCGTTGAAGACGCCGTCGGCGTTCACGTCGTTGAACACGCGGCCCACGATGCTGTTGCCCGCGATGGCGAGGTTGTCGAAATAGACCACGCGGTACTGGGCCACCGAGGTGGTGAAGAGCTCGGCATCGCCATCGCCGTCCACGTCACCCGCGATGAGCAGGCCGGGGTCGGTGATGCCGGAGGCGATCACCTGGCGCGGACCGAAGGAGCCCTGGCCATCGAGGTGTTCGTACCAGGCGAGCTCATCGAGCGTGTGGGAGGCCACGGCCACGTCCAGGTCGCCGTCCAGGTCGAGGTCCTGCACCAGCACGCGGTCGCTCACGGACGAGGCGGCGCTGAGGGGCTGTGGGGGACCGAAGCCGTTGGGGAGGCCGCGCTGCCATTGCAGCTGCTGGTCGGGGGCGCTGGCCATCACCAGGTCCACCAGGCCGTCGTTGTCCAGATCGCGCGGGGCGCCGATGCCCACGTTGCCCAGCACGGCGGGCGGGGCGAAGGCGGCACCGCCCAGGTTCTCGCACCAGCGCAGCTCGGAGGTCATCGGGTCGTTCCACACCACATCGAGGTCGCCGTCCGCATCGCGGTCGAAGATCTCGGCGCGTTCGGCCGACACGGGTCCGACCACGACGAGGCCCGGAGCGAACTGGCCCAGGCCGTTGCTGTTCTCCAGGAAGCGCAGCTGGCCGCTCACGGTGGTGACAAGCAGGTCGCGGTCGCCGTCGCCGTCCAGGTCGCCCGAAGTGATGGCGCGTGCGGCCGGTCCGTTGCTCACCAGCTGGGCGGGCCCCAGGCCGAGGCTGCCCACGTTGCGGTACCAGGTGAGCGCGCCGCTCTGTTCGCTGCTGCCCACGATATCGGTCCAGCCGTCGCCGTCCAGGTCCGCGGCATGGCCCACCACATCGGTGCTCGTCCAGAGCTGGGCCGGGCCGAACGACTGGCCCAGGTTCACATGGACGGACAGGCCGTTGCGGCTACCGATCAGCAGGTCGGGCGCACCGTCGCTGGTGAGGTCCACGAATTCCAGGCTCTGGGGGCCTTCCACGTAGATCTCGTGCCCGCCGCCGAACTGCGCGGAAGCGGTCATGCAGGCGATCACAGGTACGACAACGAGGGTCCGGACGGTTGCCATGGCGTTGGGCATTGCGCCGCTGATACGCCGAAGCATTTCGACGAGTTACACCGGATCATCGACGGAAGTGCCGGATCCCGGTCCCCAAAGAGCTTGACAGGACCGGAGGACGTGGAAGAGCGCGGCCCGGCGTGGTGCGGCGGATGGCCGGTGCATCCGCCGCATCTTTGCCCAGCGGATGACCTTCCTGAACCCCTCCTTCCTGTGGGCGCTCGGTGCCCTGGCCATCCCGGTCCTGATCCATCTCTTCCAGCTGCGGCGGTTCAAGCGGATCGACTTCACCCACGTGCGCCTGCTGGAGGAGGTGACGCGGCGCACGCGCAGCATGCGGAAGGTGCGGCACTGGGCGGTGCTGGCCGCACGCTGTGCCGCGCTGGCCGCACTGGTGCTGGCCTTCGCGCAGCCGGTGCTCCGCCGGCCGGGCACCACGTCCGTGCCGGGCCGCCAGGCCGTGAGCCTGTACGTGGACGACAGCTACAGCATGGACGGGCAGAACGCCGGAGGGCGGCTGCTGGACCAGGCGCGCAAGGCGGCCGGCGACATCGTGAACGCCCAGGCGGCCACCGACCGGTTCCAGGTGCTGACCAACCGGTACGAAGCGCGGCAACAGATGCTCCTGGGCCGGGACGACGCCGTGGAGGCCGTGTCGCGCGTGGAGACCGGACCTTACGCCCGCCCCCTCTCGCAAGTGCTGGCCCGCCAGCGCGAGGCCCTGGTGCGCGGGGAGGAACAGGGGCGGCGGCGCATCCTCTTCACCGACCTGCAACGGCACAACGTGGACCTCGATGCCTGGACCAACGACAGCCTGCTGCCGGTGCTGATCGTGCCCTTCCAGCCGGGCGACGCCACCGACCTCAGCATCGACTCGGCGTGGTTCGAAGGTCCGGTGCGCCGCGCGGGCCGGCAGGAAGCCCTGCATGTCCGCATCACCAACCACGGCCCCGCCGACCTTTCGTCCATTCCGTTGCGTCTCACGGTGGATGGTGCGGTCCGTGCCATGGGCACCTTCGGGGTGCGCGCCGCTTCCGCGGTGGACACCGTGCTGCGTTTCGCCCAGGTGGGTCGCGGCCCCCACCATGGCGAGCTCTCCATCCAGGACCCGCCCATCGTGTTCGACGATGTGCTTCCCATCGCCTACACCGTGGTGGACCAGGTGCGGGTGCTGGTGATCGGTGGCGCCTTGGCCGACGGCGACCAGGCGCTGCGGGCCGTGTTCGCCAGCGACAGCAGCTACAAGGCCACCTTCGCCGACCTGCGCACGGTGGACCCGGGATCGGTGGCCGAAGCCGACCTGGTGGTGGTGAACGGCAATACCGCCCTCCCCGGAGGGCTGGCCGAGCAGATCCGCGCGCGGGTGGAAGCCGGCGGCTCGCTGGCCCTGTTCCCGCCGTTCGACCCGCCGGTGGCCGACCATAACGGCCTGCTGGCCGGCCTGGGCGCAGCCACCTTCGGCGCCCGGGATACAAGCAGCATCGCCATGGACCGGATCGACCTGGACCTGCCGTTCCATCGCGAAGTGTTCACCCATCTGCCGCGGAACGTGGACCTGCCCGCGGTGCGCGTGCGCTACGCCCTGCAGCCGGTCCATGGGGCCACCGCGCTCCTGCGCACCGTGGACGGCAAGCCCTTCCTGTCGCTCTCGGCGGCCGGGGAAGGCCGGGTGCTGGTGGGCGCCTCCCCGCTCACTGCGGCGGCCGGTGGCCTGATCCGGCACGCCCTCTTCGTCACCACCCTGCTGCGCATGGCCGAAACAAGCCGGAGCTCGGGCCCCCTGTACCAGGTGCTGGGCGCCGAACACCAGGTGCCGCTGCCCGGCGTGCCGCCGGCCGGCGAGGTGGGATTCACCCTCCGCGGCCCCGGTGGGCGTGACCGGGTGGCCGAGACCCGCAGGGGCCCCGCTGGCACCGAACTGATGTTGGGCGGCGACGACCTGGAGGCGGGCGCCTACGCCGTGACCCGGGGTGCCGATACGGTGGCCATGGTGGCCTTGGTGAACGACCGTGCCGAAGCGTCGCGCGACCTCATGAGCGTGGAGGAGCTGCGTGAACAGCTCGCCCAGCGCGGCCTCACCGCCTACCGCGTGCTGGACGCCCCGCAGGCCGGCGCCACGCTAAGTTTGAACGAGGTGGACGGAGGAACCAAGCTGTGGCCCTGGTTCATCGTGCTGGCCCTGCTCTTCCTGGCCATCGAGACCATCCTGATCCGCACCACGCCATGAAGCCCACGCTGCTCCGCCAGGTACACATCGTAGACCCGGGAGGCCCCGCCCACGGCCAGGAGGCCGACCTGCTGCTGCAGGACGGCCGCATCGCACGGATCGGGCAACGGCTGGCCCGGGGCGATGCGCGGGAAGTGCGTCTGCCGGGCCTGCATGTCTCCCCGGGATGGACCGATACGCGGGCCCATTTCCGCGAGCCCGGCGAGGAGCCGAAGGAAGGCTTGCGCAACGGGTTGGACGCTGCCGCCGCCGGAGGTTTCACCGCGGTGGCCGTACTGCCCAGCACCCGCCCCGCCATCGATGACGCCAGCCGCGTGGAACACCTGCTGCGCCGGGCCGATGGCCACGTGGTGCGCCTATTGCCGTTGGGCGGCCTCACCAAGGGGTTGCAGGGACAGCAGCTGGCCGAGCTGTACGACATGCACCGGGCCGGTGCGGTGGCCTTCACGGACGATCAGGAGCCGCTGCGCAATCCGCGGGTGCTGCTGCTCGCCCTGCAGTACGTCACGGTGTTCGGCGGCACGGTGATCGCCTTTGCGCAGGACCCCGACCTGCTGGGCCAGGGCCAGATGCACGAAGGCCCGCTGAGCGCCCGCCTGGGCATGCGCGGCATCGCACCGTTGGCCGAGCAGGTGCGGCTGGCGCGCGACCTCGCCCTGTTGGAGTACACGGGTTCGCGGCTGCACGTGGCCACGGTGAGCACGGCCGAGGGCGTGGACCTGGTGCGGGCGGCCAAGGCCCGCGGCCTGGCGCTCACCGCCTCGGTGGCCGCCCACCACCTGCTGCTGGACGACGGCTGCCTGCGCGGCTTCGACACGGTGTACAAGGTGATGCCGCCGCTGCGCGATGCCACCACCATCGAGGTGTTGCGCAACGGGGTGAAGGACGGCACCATCGACACCATCTGCAGCGATCACCGGCCGGAGGACATCGAGCACAAGAAGCTGGAGTTCGGGCAGGCCGCCTTCGGGATGGGCGGCTTGGAGACGGCCTTCGCCGTGGCCAACACCGCCCTCAAGGGGCACATGAGCCTGCGCCGCATCGTGGAACGCTTCACCCATGGCCCGCGCAAGGCGCTGGGCCTGCCGCCGCTCCACCTGGTGGAAGGCGGGGAGGCGGACCTCACGCTGTTCGACCCCGAGATGAGCTGGGTGTACGACCGCCCCACCGCCGTCAGCAGGGCCGACAACTCACCGTTCTTCGGTCAGCAGCTCACCGGCAGGCCGTTGGGCATCGTGCGTGCGGGGCGCCATCACTGGAGCCCGGTGCTGCAGGAAGTGCTGGCTTAGCGCGCCTTCGCCTCGGCCGCCTCGATGCTGTCGTTCATCCGGCGGAAGCGTTCGATCAGCTCCTCGTCGGTGTACTGCAGGTTCTGGATCATCGCCTTGGCATCCTTGGCGAAGCGGTGGTCCGGGAAACGTGCGATCACCTCCTCGTACGCCTGTTTGGCCGGGCCTTTCTGTTTGAGGTCGGCGTCGATGGTGAAGGCACGCAGGTAGTAGGTATCCGCCAGCCGGCCCCACTTAGGATACTCCTTGATGATGCGGTCGTAGAGCTGCACGGCCTCCTGCGGTCCGCCCAAACCCTTGCTCATGCCCGCCGCACGGAAAAGGTATTCCGGCGCCATGCTGTCGCTGGGGAAGGCTTTGGCGTAGGCCTTGTACACGTCCAGCAGGGCCTGCGCGCCGCGGCGGTCGAAGACGGTCTTGGCGAAGAGCGTATCCTCCATGGCCCGGATGCGGGCGCCCATCTCCGGGGCCGGTGGCGCCGCCGTGACGGTGGGGGTGGCCGGTGCGTCGGCGGCATCACCGCCACAGGCCGTGAGCAACAGGGCCAGAAGGCCGGGTATCAGCAAGGTCCTCATCGGGCGGTCTTCAGTGGGGGGAATCGCATCTTGTACTTCGCGTCGGTGATGCCGCGCGAGATGTCGCGCAGGCGGCCCTGCAGCAGTTTGCGCCGCAGCGGCGCCAGGTGGTCGGTGAACAGGATGCCGTCCAGATGATCGTGCTCGTGCTGGATCACCCGGGCAGCGAAGCCCTCGAAGGCCTCCTCGTGCTCCTTGAACGCCGCATCCTGGTACTGCAGCACGATCCGCGGCTGGCGGAACACCTCCTCGCGGATGCCGGGAATGCTGAGGCATCCCTCCTCGAAGGGCCACTCCTCCCCTTCCTCCTCCACGATGTACGGATTGATGAACACCTTCTTGAACCCGGCCAGGTGCGCCTGCTCGGGGATGGGCTTGCCGTGCTCATCCTCGGCAAAGGGCGAGGCATCCACGATGAAGAGGCGGATGCTGTGGCCCACCTGGGGGGCGGCCAGGCCCACCCCGTTGGCCGCGTACATGGTCTCGAACATGTCCGCGATCAACTGCTCCAATCCCGCATGGCCAGGCTCGATGTCCTGGGCCTCCTTCTTGAGGACGGGATCGCCGTAGGCGCGTATGGGGAGGATCATGGGGTCGCGAAAATACTCCGCGCCGTCCGGCGGTCGGACGCCCATCACGAAATGTCGTAGCTCAACGACGGGAGCAGTTCCGCGGTCCCGCACCGGCCAGCGAACCCTGACGTGGCCGGGCACGGACGGTCACCGCGCCGCCCTCCGGAGCCAGTCCTGCAGGAGGATGGTGGCGCTGATGCGGTCGAGCTGTCCCTTGTCACGACGCGCCTGGCGGCCTTTGCCGCTCGCAAGCAGGGTTCGTTCCGCCAGCACACTGGTGAAACGTTCGTCCACCACCTCCACGAAACACTGCGGAAAGGTCTTGCGCAAGGACTCCACCAGGGCCAGGGCGGGAGCGGTGCCGTCGGTGGGACCGCCGTCCAACCCGCGCGGTACGCCCACCACGAAGCCGTCCACCGCCTCGCGGTGGAGATAGCGTCGCAGGTGATCCAGCAGTGCGCCGGCATCCACCGTGTCCAGGGCGGTGGCGATCAGGCGCAGCGGGTCGGTGACGGCCAGGCCGCAGCGCCGGGCGCCGGGATCGATGGCCAGCACGCGTCCCATGCCGCGAAGGTCGTGAACGGAAGGGCTCCCGCCCCCCGGCCCCCGCGCACGCGCCGGTGCCCATCTTTGCGGTATGCACGAGATGATCGAACTGGCCTGGAAGGACCGGGACCTGTTGCGGGATGCCGATGTGGTGGACCACATCAGCGCGGTGATCGAGAAGCTGGACCGCGGGGAGGTGCGGGTGGCCACACCGCCGGCCACGCCCGACGGGGAATGGACCGTGAACGACTGGGTGAAGAAGGCCGTGGTGCTGTATTTCCCCATCCGTCAGCTGCAGACCTACGAGGTGGGGCCGCTGGAGTTCCACGACAAGATGAAGCTGAAGCACGGCTATGCCAAGCTGGGGGTGCGCGTGGTGCCGCATGCCATCGCCCGGTACGGCGCCTTCCTGGCGCGGGGGGTGATCCTGATGCCGAGCTACGTGAACATCGGTGCCTACGTGGACGAGGACAGCATGGTGGACACTTGGGCCACGGTGGGCAGCTGTGCGCAGATCGGCAAGGGCGTGCATCTGAGCGGCGGAGCTGGCATCGGCGGGGTGCTGGAGCCCGTGCAGGCCGCCCCGGTGATCATCGAGGACGGCTGCTTCATCGGCTCACGGGCGATCGTGGTGGAAGGCGTGCGTGTGGGGCGCGAGGCCGTGCTGGGTGCCAACACGGTGCTCACCGCCAGCACGCGCATCATCGACGTCACCGGGCCGGAGCCGGTGGAGATGCGCGGCTACGTGCCGCCCCGTTCGGTGGTGATCCCCGGCACGGTGCCCAAACGGTTCCCGGCGGGCGAGCACGGCGTGCCCTGCGCCCTCATCATCGGCCGGCGCACCGAGAGCACCGACCGCAAGACGAGCCTCAACGACGCCCTGCGCGAGCACGGCGTGGCGGTGTAGCGGCATGGAGCTCCTGGTCATCCTCCTGCTCACCCTGCTCAACGGCTTCTTCTCGTTGAGCGAGATCGCGCTGGTGAGCGTGAAGCCGGCGCGCATCCAGGCGCTGGTGGACCAGGGCGACCGGCGGGCGCGCATCGTGCAGCGGCTGCTGGCCGACCCCGAGGCCTTCCTCAGCTCGGTGCAGGTGGGCATCACCCTGATCGGCATCATCGCCGGGGCCTACGGCGGAGCGGCGCTCACCGACGACCTGGCGAAGGCGTTGAAGGGATGGCCCGTACTGGCACCCTACGCGCACAACACGGCCTTCACGGTGGTCATCGGCGGCATCACCTATTTCACCATCGTGGTGGGCGAGCTGGTGCCCAAGTCCATCGCCCTCAACACACCGGAGCCCATCGCCCTGTTCGCGGCCCCGATCATCCGGGTGTTCACCCTGGCCACCTTCCCCATCGTGAAACTGCTGTCGGTGTCCACCACGCTGCTGCTGAAGCTGGTGCCGCAGCAGGAGGACCGGGGGGACCGCCTGAGCGCCGAGGAGCTGCGGGCCATCATCCGCACGGCCAACATGCAGGGGGTGCTGGACCAGGCCGAGAGCGAGGCCCACCAGAACCTCTTCCGCTTCAGCGCCCAACGGGCCCGCACCCTGATGACGCACCGCGGCCAGGTGGAGTGGATCGACAGCACCCGGCCGCTGGACGGGATCGTGGCCCAGGTGCGCGACAGCCTGCGCTCCAAGTTCCCCGTGTGCCGGGGCACGGTGGACGAGATCGAGGGCACCCTCAGCGCACGCGATCTCCTGGAGCAGGTGGACACCCCCGGGTTCACCCTCCAGCAGGTGGTGGTGCCGCCCATCATCGTGCCGGAAAGCGCCGAGGCCTTCGACATCCTCCGGCGCTTCAAGCGCACCAAGCAGTACATCGCCCTGGTGGTGGACGAGCACGGCCAGTTCGAGGGGGTGGTCACCCTGCACGACCTCACCGAGGCCATCGTGGGCGACCTGCCCGACGAGGACGAGGAACACCCGGCCACCATGGTGCAGCGCGCCGACGGCAGCTGGTTGGTGGACGGGCAGGTGCTCATCGGCGACCTCAACCAGCGCCTGGGCCGCACCCTCATCGACGAGGAAGCCACGAGCTACGCCACCGTCGCAGGCTTCTTCCTGGGCCGCCTGGAGCGCATCCCCACCGCCGGCGACCGCGTGCAGGACGAGGAATTCACCGGGGAGGTGCTGGACATGGACGGCAACCGCATCGACAAGGTGCTCATCATCCCGCGCGCCCGGTGAAGCGTTTCCTGATCGTGCAGACGGCCTTCCTGGGCGACGTGGTGCTCGCCACCGGCCTGCTGGAGAAGTTGCACGCCTTCTTTCCCGAGGCCACCATCGACCTGGTGGTGCGCCAAGGCAATGAAGGGCTCTTCGACGGGCATCCGTTCCTGCACCGCCTCTTCGTGTGGGACAAGCGCAGGGCGAAGAACGCGGACCTCGTGCGGATCATCCGCGCGCTGCGGGGCACCCGGTACGACCACATCATCAACGGCCAGCGCTTCCTGTCC